>Ga0157369_10001504_pt1 | contig 28605 bp, 20 predicted proteins | sample C25metaG_FD_113461 | JGI IMG/M metagenome (GOLD analysis project Ga0157369, IMG submission 113461) | Corn rhizosphere microbial communities from Kellogg Biological Station, Michigan, USA - C2-5 metaG | ecosystem: Host-associated > Plants > Roots > Rhizosphere > Soil | place: USA: Michigan... | reverse complement strand
TGAGTGATCGTCTGCGTGATCTGATTATTGAAATTGTCCGGAGTAAGAAGGTTAGCGCGATCGATGTAGTAGCTGGATGCGAACGAGTCCTTCTCGGTGATCTTGTAGTCGAATTTGCCAAGTGCGTACTTTTCATTGCCGACGGTGGTATTGACTACCGGGATCTGCGTAGAACACGCGGCGTTGGGGACTGTGATTCCAATCCCTGTTTGGCAAGTTGCATTTGCGTCCTGGGCTGCAGTCGTTTTGGGATAGTACGCTTGGTAAATCCGCACAGCTGGATCCGCAAGAGCCCAGGAAGCATTCGTTGGCACTTTGATGAGCTGTGTTGTGCCTTGCAACTGGCTGATCGCTTCATAGTTGCCAAACCAGAACATCTTGTCCTTGATCAGCGGGCCTCCCAGCGTTCCACCATACTGATGGCGCCGGTAAGCTGGATCTGGCAGCGTGGTTACGTCGAACTTGTTTAGTGCATCGAGTGCGCTATTGCGCCCAAAGTAGAACGCCGAGCCACGGATTCTGTTCGTGCCTGATCGGGTCACTGCGTTAAGGATCGCGCCAGAGGCGTTGCCGTATTCCGCAGGGAATGTATCCGACAGCAGTGTGAACTGGTCGATCGCGTCCACGCCTAGGGTGGTGCCCAGAATGCTGCCGGGAGTATTGTTGCTCTGGTCATTCATGCTGATGCCGTCAAACAGAAAGTTATTGGCTGCAGGGCGGCTGCCGGAGACACTTAGCGCTTTACCGCGGCCTGAGCGCATCGAGCCTGAGGACGCAGCTTCGCCGTTGAGCGTGGAGACACTAGGATTCAAGGTGGCCAGAGAGGTGAAGTCACGACCGTTCAACGGCAGCTCACGGATCGTGGTCCCAGTTACGTCGTAGCTCAATGTGGACGAGGCAAGATCGACCCCCGCTTCCACGCCGGTGACGGTCACGTTCTGGTCAGCCGAAGCGACTTTGAGAGTAAAGTCTACCGTTACGTTTGCCCCGACATTCAGAGCAATTCCCGACTTGACGCCGGTGCTGAAGCCGCTGACGGTAACCTTCAGGTTATAGGTTCCAGGCTGAAGATTGGCCGCGCGAAAGAGACCATCGCTGTTCGTCTGGACAGTCGTCGTAATTCCGTTTGCCGCGTTGGTGAAGACCGCTTCGGCGTCAGTCAACACGGCCCCCTGAACGTCCATTACCGTTCCGGCAATTGTTCCACCTACCGCCTGCGCTGCTGCAGAATTTGCCAACCCGAGATAGCACCCGAACACGATCACGCTCAATGCGCTCAATCTGATTCCTGAGCCTTGTGAAGGGCGGCGCGTACTTCGTCCGAAAAAGAGAACACAAAGGGTTATGCAGAATAGAATCACAGGATTCCCTCCGACAGTTTTATTTCAGGATCTGAGACAGCATTGAACTAAGGACGAGCCCAGGGGTGGGCCTTTGCACGGATGTGCTCCGTGCTCGTGCGCGATCAGAAAGACTTCACGTCGGAACTGCTTCGACCTGATATCTCTTCGGTTACTCGAGCCAGGCTGGCCGCGAATAGTCTTGTCAGTTGTGCTCTTGTTGGGTCGAGTATGTCGGCGGAATTGCAGAGTGTCAAGGCCAAATTTGTAACGATTTGTAACACGTATTGTTAATACCCAATAAGGCTGCCGCCACGAATAACATACAGCTCGTCCTTACATCGGCTTGATTGGGAAGCAAACTCCGGCCGCGGGCAAAATACCGTGCGTTTTCACAGCCATTGTTCTGCTCCGATGCAGGTGTCTCCTATGCCTCTCAGCCGATGTGGCGATGGCCAAGGAAAGAAGTTGGTGATCGCTTTCAAAGAGGTGCGATTCAGTCCGTGGATATGCGCTGGGAGCAGAAGGGCTTCGGCACTCGACGATACGATCAACCTTAGACGTCTACACGCAAGCGATTACTCTGCCGAGCAGAATGCGCAGGCCGCAGTCATGTCCTTGGTCTTTGTTCTCAACGAACTCTGGAAACGATATACGGGATGCAGAGGGTTTCGCGCGCAAATTTGGGCGCAAGTGTACCCAGTTTGCACCCAATTTCCGCTAATCCTATTTAGCCAAAATGATCTTGCGGGAGCGGCCATGGCCGGAACGATAGAATCGCTCGAAGATGTGAGGAAGATCTTCTGGGTCAATGCCGATGCCGGTGTCCCGGAACTTCAGGACAATTCCTTCAAATGCCGACCGTGCAACAACCGACACCGAACCGCCGGGTGGCGTGAACTTCATTGCGTTGTCGATCAGAATGAGGAGTAGCCTGCGGAGTGACTGGCTGTCGCCTTTTACAAGCAGTGGTTCACTGACGAGATCGCAGTGGAATATTAGTCCCTTGGCCTCGGCTATTCTCGCGAAAGCAGCCTCCACTCTAAGAATCAGTAGCCGGAGATCAACGACGAGTTCCTCGCGAGTCTCGGTTGGTCCCAGGACGTCCGCAAACAGCGGAGTCTTATCAGGGCGGCAAACGTTGCTTTGCAAAAAGCTTCCTTCCGGCAATTCCGCCAGCGCCTTCTTGGTTAGGCCCTACGCCGCTCTTCAGGTGAAACTATTCAGCAGAAGTCCTCTCAAAGTCGAATCCGCTACAAACTCCCATATCCGGCTGCATTCCATATGTTTACGACTCGCGACATATGCTGCCCAGAACACCTACGCGGCTTCGCCGGAAGCCTGTCAATCGTTATTAGCCCCTTAAGGCCCCGGGGTTAGACCCACGCGAGAAGTTCAGTTGAGCTAAGTGCTTGGAAGTAAATGGTCGGGACGACTAGATTCGAACTAGCGACCTCACCCACCCCAAGCAATGGAAGTCACTTACTGTCAGTATTTTGTGAGAGTGAATCTGTTCCTACGAAAACTCTAAAGAACCCGTTGCAACCGCTCTTGTTCCCGAGTTGTTCCTAGGCTTGTTCCCAGATGCATAACGGCACGCTGATCACCGCAATCAATGCGACACGACCTGCAACAGCGTGCCCGAGAGCTCCAGAGTGAAAACTGCCACCAACTATTACTCCGGTGTTCTGCGGGGAAGGGCCTTGGCTCAGGTGCCTCCACCGCGGGGACTCCTCCGCGCCGTCTGCACGGGCTCCATTCGCAACACTACCGGATGGCGATCGATGGCACCTAGCATACCCATCAGTGCGGCGTTGACGTACAGAACGCCATCCCTCTCGACCATCCCAAAGCCGCCGTGCACATGACCGCAGCAGAGCAGGCGCAGATTGGGTAGCTGCTTTACACGTGCCATGAGCTCCGGGTCACCCATGTGCTCCCGCTGCCCAGGGGAACGGTCGAGGATTCCGTACGGAGGACCGTGAACTATTAGGACGTTTACATCCCCGGGAATCTGAGCCCAATGTCGAACTCGATCAGCCGGAGAAGGCTTACAGAAAGCTCCTCCAGAGAGTGGCGTCACCGGCGAGCCATATATCTTGAGCCCTTCGACGGTGACGGCCTCGTCGATCAGCACATGGGCATTCGATACCAGCGAACGGCGTCCCGGATCGGATTCTAGGAAGAACTCGTGGTTCCCCGGGACGACCAACTTCCAGCGGTGCGGAAGTTCTCCGAGCCAATCGTCAAAGTCCTCGATTGCGGACAGGCGCTTGCTGAACATGGTTAGGTCGCCCGTGAAGAGCAGGACATCACCCGCAGGCACTTCCACCTCGCGATGCAGCTCGTGAGTATCGCCTAGGATTACCAGGTCCACTTCCGTTTGACGACGTTGTCGCTGCTCTGGACGCAACACCCCTGGAACGGTGCATGTCGACCCGTATACTCAGGAGTGTCTCGCCATGCTCACGTGTCCATATACCGACGAGGCCAACACGTTCGCTTTCCTCGCTCTTCGCCGCTTGGGATACGACGTGCTGACCGGCAAAGAGCTGAAGCGGTCGACCGAGTACGAAGGCTCAGATGACCTGCTTCTGCTGTCGCTCGCAGATGAGCTTGATCCCAAAGTGTTCAAGGGACTCGCTTGGGCGGTGAACAACTTATCAACAAACTGGCCGCTGCACTTCGCGGAAGGCCGGGAGAGTCCCGCATATGGCGCGAACCTTCGGAAGCTGCTACTGGAAGCTGGCCTGACACAGACGATTCAGGAGCAGGACTATCCTTTGGTACCCAACGACGAGGTTGATCGTTGGGGCGCGGGTTACGACGATGAGGTGTCGCTGATTTTCAATGATGACAACGAGTTCGCATCCTTCGAGCTCCGACGTCTCGGTTACGACGTATCGACCGGTACGGAGGTCAAGGTATCAACCGAGGATGCAAACGACCTCCTTCTTATGAGCCTAGGAGACGACCTCACACCTGAGGTGTACGCCGGTATGGTCTGGGCGATCAAGAGTCGCCCTGTCGACTGGGCACTACAGTTCTGCCACGCACGCCTATACCCGGGCAAGCTGGAGGCGTTGAACGTATTAATTAGCGACGTCGGATGGTCCGACGTTATCCGGGCCGAGAACTACAACCCCGGCCAGTGCTAGCGCCGATCACATTAGCGAAAATGGAGCAGCCCCCGAGCTCAGTGCTTCCCCAGTGACTTATCAAGAACATTCGGATCAGTGACAATACTCGGAACCAAGGTACAGCCCATTTGCCCACCAATCGCAGAGCGGACGTATGAAACGAGTGGTCTTCTATTCATGGCAATCCGAGCATCCCAACGCCCTATGTCGCAATGTGATTCAGGCGAGTCTGCAAGACGCTCTGAAGAAGCTAGGAAAAGATCAGAGCACTGCAATAGCCCCTGTGCTCGATCGAGACACGGGAGGAGTTCCTGGCACGCCTTCGATCAGTGATGAAATCTTCGAAAAGATCGTCTTCGCTGATGTTTTTGTGGCCGACGTCACTCTGAGCCGTCGAACTGCAGAGTGGAAGTTGTTTGGCTTCACCATTACTCACCGCTCAAAAGTTAGGCGGACTCCTAACCCAAATGTTCTCTTAGAACTGGGCTTTGCCGTCGCGCACCTCGGTTGGAACCGTATCATTCTCGTTCAGAACGCAGCATTCGGCGGACCCGACGAGCTGCCGTTCGACTTGCGTGGACGCAGGACGGTTACATACTCCCTTGCTCCAGACGACACAAAGGAAGAAAAAGCCGAACGGAAACGATCCCTGGTAGCTCAACTCGATGCAGCGATCCGCGCGGCTCTCCTGCCACTAGATGAGCGGTGGAAGAAAGCGGAGCGATGGGAGCCCCGGTGGTGGGGTTTCTGGTATCAGAGAGATGATGCCGGAGCACACGGAGGGAGGCTCCTGATTTCTGAGTCGAGCGCAAGGGGGTTCACGTTCCACCTTCAAGTGCACAATGGCTCACACCTAGGTCAAGTCAACGGCTTCGCTGAACTGACGAACCGCTATGCGGCAGAGGCGAGCATTCTTGCTACCTGGGAAGAGAACAGCGTCTGCAGATTGCGGTTTCGGCTCGCGATCGATGATCCAACTCAGATCGAAGTCGAGGAGGTGAGCGGCTGTCGCAGCTTCCATGGGATGGGCGCTCGCTTCGATGGACGGTTTACCAGACGGCGCGAAGCTCTTTTTGAGTCGGGATTCATGAATGAGCTGGAGCTTCAAAGGCTCTTCACGATAACCGGACAGTACTACGAGCCGATGATGGACCGTTTTGCCGGTGTCGGAAAACACGATTGGGGGGACACAAATCTCCACGGCGAGGCGTTCTTCGGCCTGGTGCGAGGCCTTGGAACCATCATGGAGAGCATACTCATGAAAGGAGCGCGCGGGGAACTTTGGGCAGCTTACATTGATGATGAGCAAGTGCGCTATTTCACGACGGAACCCGCGTACAAACGTCAACTTCCGAAGACCATCGAGCAGTGGCGAAGCAAGTTCAAAGACAAAGAGGTTGTTTACATGGATTCCGTAAGCACTATTCCGAACGAATACGGCGGGTTAGGGCAGGTCGATTAGTTGGATGGGAAGTACTGTCGCTGCTGCGTGGACCGAGCCCTTGTATCGGGATGGAACGCCACACGTGGCGCTCCGCCGCGCCGGACGCGCGTCGATTGCTTCTAGATCACTGAAGAGTCGGTTTTGAGGACTTGTAGAATTGTGCCACTCTCTTTTTGGGCATCTCAGGTTCCTTCTCATGTTTGTACTCTCTCCGCGTGACCTTCTGAATGCTGACCGGTGGTCAAGGCTCTTCTTCACTACATATGCACTCAGCCTCTCGTTTTTCGAGGCTGTAGTTCTGGACGCAATGCTTCGGCAGCGGACCGACGAGGCCGTCATCCTTGCAGATGAGAGCGGCGTACGGGCCGCGATGAACGAGATTGGGGCTCAGGCAGTTGGGCGGGCTTATGACGTTGAACCGGTAGCAGTGCGCGGGGGATGCTTTCACGCGAAGGTTAGCTGCATGCTGTCAAAGACCGACGCCCATCTGCTAGTCGGTTCTGGAAATCTCACTTTCGGCGGTTGGGGTTCGAATGTAGAGTGCATCGAGCACCTGCATCCGACTTTCGCAGCCGACGCATTCTTGGATGCGGCGGACTTTTTTCGATCGCTTGCGGATTCTCCTCGGCTGAAGCACGCGACGGGCGACATTTGTAGCCAGCTGGGGAGCGAATTGGCTGGGCATGCTGAGCGACACCCACGCAACGGCCAGATTCGGCTGGTACACAATCTCCGCAGTCCGATCTCTGACCAACTTGCCGCGTTCGCCAATGAACTCGGGGGCGCGACCTCGTTGAGTGTTGCGTCGCCCTTCTTCGATCACACCGGAATCTCAATCTTGTGTTCAAAACTGGGTCTAAACTCGGCTCGCATTCACGTTCATCCCAGAGGAACAGTGTTGAGTTCGGCGGGGACGAACTGGCCGTCCGGTCCGTCGGGCGCAATGGTGGAAGCCGTCACTCTGGAGCCCCTTGAGGGCGAAGATAGATTACTCCACGCCAAACTGTATGAAATCGTTTGCCGGAAGGGCCGGATAGTGATGTCAGGTAGTGCCAACGCAACAGCAGCAGGACTAGAGGTGGACAGAAATGTCGAACTCTGCGTTGTACGAATTCAGCGAGAGAAGTCGACCGGATGGCGGTTTGCACCCGCAAGCCCACCAATTCGCCAGATGGCGTCGCCCGAAGAGTCCGCTGCACCAGAAACGGTTGCCGTTCTGCGGGCCAGTCTTTCTGGCTCCCGCATAACGGGTAGGATCGTGAGTGCTTTTACAGCGGGAGACGTGACGCTTTACAAAAAAAGCTCTCTGAGATGGGAGCCGTTAGGCATTACCGCCGTCACGGCCCTTGGCGATTTCGAGTTCGACTTCGGAGACGGGTGGAAGCTCGCATCGGGCGGGCAGTTCTTGCTTCGCGTTGAGCATGCAAACGGAGCGCGAGCGCAGGGCTTCGTGGCTATGCCGGAGCTCAGAGAGATCGCGAGACGGATCGGGGCATCCTCTGTTCATTTTTTCAGTCTGCTGCAGAACAAAGAGACTCCTGCCGATGTCGCGGCCATTCTGGAGTTCATCTATGCACATCCCGAGTGGCTTCCCAGGCGGGAGTTCTCTGGCGGGGGCGGCTCATCGCATGTGGAACCCACGGAACCTACGCAGGTCATTGATCTTGATGTGCTCGCAGCGACGGAACAGACTTGGAACTTGAAGGGCCATCAACGAGCTGCTGTCTGGTCTTATGAAGCGCGCTTTATGAGTCAAGTATTCGCAGCGTTCAGTCAGCGCCGTGGCCCCCTAGATGCGACTGCCACCAATCAGCAAGCAGACGATGACGATGACGGCGGTGGCGCAACTAAGGGAGACGTGGACAGAACGGAAGGGGATAGTGCGCGAGCTCTCGCATGCTTCGAGCGGCTTCTGAACCTGCTCCTTGATCAACGGCCTGAGGCGAATCAACCTGTGAGAGCCGCACAGATTATGCGATATGTTGTCGAGAGACTACAGGTGGAGTCCCTCAAGGTTTATGGCTATCTCGACCGCCTCGTTCGTGCCTTTACCCACGCCAACGTCGCAGCCGACGATGCGGATTTCGCGCAAGCGATAATGTTGGTATGGGCCAGCAACCTTCCTGTTGCTGGGGAGCAGAAGGCGATGGCTCTGCGGCGGCAGCTTCTCCGGGTCTTCCGAATCGTTCCCGAAACACCACCACCGCTTGAACGCGCCAGCGATCTGCAGGAACGTTTCGCTGCAACTGAAGACCTGAAGTCGCTTTGGATAAGAGCGGGCGGACTCGAAATCATCCAAGAGGAAATAAAGCGTTACTGGGCTGATGGAAGCACGACGCCAGCTCGCGATGACTATCCGCTTCTGAGTGCGCTGCCCGAATGGCATGTTCTGCAAGCAGGCAGATCAGCTCGCGTTCTCCGGATGGCACAAGCTTCTGACCATTGCCCCGCTTGCCACCTCGGTTTCTCAAGCGTGGATGCACTTCGAATACGCAAGTTAGGCGTTGTTACCTGTCGCGGCAAGGTCCTGCTGTGTGAGGAGTTCTGATATGGCTGTCCCTCGAATGACTGAGTTGCTCGACAGGGCTCGCAAACAGGACGAGCCCTGCCTCAATCGAGAGTTGGACATCAGTCCTGGTGGAGTCGATCCGCTGGGACTGAGGCAAATCAACTTCCAGATGATGGATCGGGTTCTTCCTGGACTCAACAATGTTGCTCGCCATATCCGTCCGTATACGGTGATTGCTTGGGCTTGGCGTAGAGGTGCGTATCTGGCCGGGCTGAAGGGGGGTCGCAAAGTCGGTCAACCGGAGTTGCAGGACTTTGTGGATAGGATGGAGGTCCTCTTCGTTTGGTCACAACTCTTGAACAACGCTAACAGCGATCTTCCGGGACGAGACTTTCTTCTTCCAGTGACACGGCAAGAGAAGTTTCGATTCGGAGGAGCACCGTGGACAAAGATGAGGGAACAGCGCCGGTACTCCACTGCTCTGAGCGCAGCGGTAAACTACGGACCCGCCGTGAAGACTCTTGGCTGGGTTATCCCTTCAGCAATTTACCGGGGAGCCTACGTCAGTTCGGAACGCGTGAGTAAAGCGCTGGATGCTCTTGAACGTGCAATGGGTGAAAACCTAGCGCATCCCGTGTTCAGTCAACTCGGGTCCGTCGAAGTCACGCGAGATGAAGCACGAGAAATCGGCAAGGCTTGGGAGCTTCTCGCTCCTTCTGCCGAGGAGCAAGACGCCATGCGTGTTACGTTGACGGCACTCGCCCACAGCGAGTATCTCGACCAGGCGGTGCGTTGTATACAGGAGGCAAATGCGTTTAGTGGATCGTCAGATCACAAGCGGATAAGTGTCGATCTCTGCGGAGCTCCAAGTTTGTTTCGGCCCTCCGTAGCACTCGCAGATGTCCCTCGACGTTGGAGGTTAGTCCAGATGCGGCAGCTGTTTCGCCTGTCTTTGGAAGCGCTTCTGCACTGGACGTCGCTCAGCCTTGCGGATGGTCCCCTCCAAACGGAGCAACTTGTTGCGCAACTTCTAGAACAAACCTCTGCCAGTGTGCTCGGACGCGACTGGCTGAATCCGGAGCCGTTCGGAATCACAACTATCTCGAAGCGCATTGGAAAGTTGCAGGACGCGCTCCAAGAGACGGAGAACTTGCCGTATCTTGCGCATGCAATCCAGGAAGGATTGGCCATCAGCCTAAGCGAACAGTACCAGGAAAATGAGGTGTTCAGCCCGGACCGGCTGCCACTGACACGCGCGAGGCGGGAAGCGGATGAAATTGCCGATCGGCCCGCGATCGAGCTTTTGAATCACATCCTTGACGCATGGGTCTTTGGACAGCATACGTATTGGGCTATCGGTCGAGGATTAGGGGATGCGAGGAGCGGAGGCAAGACGATCTTGAGACTGAAGATTGTTCAGGATGAGGGTGGGTGGACGCTTGCTCCGGGCATCAACCTCGAGTCAACTCCACGTCCTACACCCGACCGACTTGAGACAGCAGTGTCGCTGATGAAGCAGGCGTCAATGCTACAGGAGGCCTGAACGCAGTCGACACGAACCAGGCGCTGGATTTTCGGCTGGGAATCTACCGGCGCGATCTGAGCGTTGCTCAGCGCCGCGAGCTGTTCCTCAAGAACAAGACCGAGTTCTCGAAGAAGAACTGACGTGTCACGCGCAACAGTGAGCAGGAGAAGCTGGTCCCGTTCGGCATGCTCTCGTTCGACCAGGGATTGACATTGTATGGCATTGCCGGAATGGGCACTGTTTATCAGCTTCACGGAGACGAAGGTTCGGGCAAATCTTCAATGGCCGCAGCCACCGTCCGCAACTACATGAAGGCCACCGGCGAGCCCGCCGCGTACTTCGACTTCGAGCGCCGCTTGAAGAGCTGGTACCTGCGCAACATGGGCTGCGACCAAGGCATGATGTTCATCGACCGTCCCGATGGTTGGGAGCAGTCGGTGCAGCGTGCGATCGACTTCATGAACCAGGGCGTTCGCCTGTTCGTGTTCGACTCCATCTCGCGTATGCGCTCCAAGGTTGACCTGGACCTCATCAAGAACGGCGACGCCTTCAAGGTGCAGCCGGGCACGCATGCTCGCGCCATCCAGCAGTTCTACGACATCATCCTGCCGTACATCGCAGGCGTCGACGGAACGCTCATCGTGGTCAACCAGACTCGCTCGCGTATCGAGATGAGCCAGGAAGCCCAGATGGCGGCCAAGGGCTACCACACGGTGACGAACCTGAACTACACGTTGCCCGGTGGCCGTGCGAACCGGTACGCCGTGAGCGTTATGGTCGAGAACAAACTCGCCCGCGCCTACAAGCCCGGCAAGAGCCCGGACGATGACCCGTTCATCCTGGAGCCCGAGGCGACTCGCGGTGAGGAGTATCTGGCTCTCGAAATCCGCCCTGGCCGCCGTGGTAAGTTCCCGAGGTAAACCGGTTACGCGATCTTGTTCAACGGTGGTGTCACGCCCCCTATCTCTCCAGCTCTGTCGGAGTATGCGCAGGCAACTCAAGTTCGGCACCAGACAGGCGCTTTAAACGTGCGCGGCGGCGTCCTTCCAACACCTTGAGCCCGTGCCCCTCAGGCTTCGGCTTCATATTCGCGCGTCTCAGCCTCTCCTTGTGTTCTTCGGTCAGCTTGCGCCCGCGTAGTGGAGATGGTCGGCCAGTCATTGCAAGGACTCGCTTAGCTACAGCTTCGGGGGGTGCTTTCTTTCCTTTCTTGGCTGCCGACAATTTGGCCCTTTGTTCCAGGCTCATAGGGATTCCCTTCTTCGTGGAGGGAGCCCGCCCGTGCTCCACTGGGTGTCGAATGTTCAATCCTGAGGGGTACAGTGTGTTGTACTGCCGCACATAATAGGTTTCCCGCTCGATGACTTGTTCAGCCGGACAGTACTCCAGGATCGAAATAGCGAAGCACGGCTCTCCAACCTTCAAGTAGTAGCGCTGCAGGAGCGGGTTAGGGTGATCTCCTCGCCTCAGCGCTGCTACATGATGCGCTAGGCGCTGTCGCAGTACAACACTGCTTCCGACGTACCGTAGACGTTGCCCATCGACAAGTACGTCGATGCAGTAGATTCCACTTTGTTGCAGGCACTGCGGGATGACCACCATGCCAAATGGCTGGGTAGTCGTGAATACCTAAAATGGCGAATTGTCTAGTAGTCGTATGAAACGGAACTTCCCCAGTAAGCCAGGAACTCCACAGATTGTGAGTGGAGGCAAACAATATGTACCGCGGACTGAATGGAGTAGAGCTCGGGTTTGTTGTTTCGATGGACACCCTTGAACGTGTACTCACCCAAATGAGCTCGCCCTCGCGGCTGTGGTGGATACAAACAGACCGCGAAGACGCTGTGCCGCACGAGGCAGTTGTGGTCAGTTGCGGGCACCCGTCTCTGGAGAGCCCGATTAACACAGTGGGAGTGTCCCTTCCGGTCCTAAACGATGATGAAATGCACGGATTAAAGTACCCGGTGGTGCTGATTGAGCCCTCAGCATGGTCCCTCGAAAATCCGGAGGTGTACCGCCGGGCTCATCTCTTCCGAGCGGATTTCGATTACCTATTTCGTGAGCTGTTCGACGGTGTGCTGGACAGCCTCATCAGCGAGCGCGTTCTCGGTTGGGACGACTCGAACAGTTCAATCTGAGTGTCCGGATTGGGTATGGGCTAACCTCACGCAAAAGCCCTGACACTATTTGCGTCAGTTTAGATTGGCGCTCACATTTACTTGACACGTCGTCGTGAAGGTCTCTGACTTCATCCTGACATTTGGAGGTGTTTGGTGGTCGCAACAGCAGGACGGGGCGGAAAGCGGGTGGGATACATCAGGGTCAGCACTATCGACCAAAACACGATCCGCCAACTTGACGGTACTGATGTAGACAAGACCTTCACTGATAGGGCCTCCGGTAAGGACGTCCGGCGGCCACAGTTACAGGCAGCGTTGGAGTACTTGAGGGACGGCGACGTCCTGGTCGTTCACTCGATGGACCGCCTCTGCAGAAACCTTGACGATCTTCGGAAGACGGTAATCGACCTGACCGCTAAAGGTGTCCAAGTCCAGTTCATGAAAGAAGGGCTGCTCTTCACGGGCGACGACTCGGCAATGAGCAAGCTACTGTTGTCGGTCATGGGTGCCTTCGCCGAATTTGAGCGGGAGTTGATGAAGGAGAGACAGCGAGAGGGTATAGCGTTGGCAAAGAAGGCGGGGGTCTACAAGGGCCGCAAGCCAGCTCTAACGCCCGAACGGGCTCAGGAGTTGCGGTTACGAGTGGCTCGGGGGGAAAAGCGGGCGGCGCTCGCTCGTGAGTTCGGCATCTCGCGCGAGACGCTGTACCAATACGCTCCTGTAAACCGCTGAGATCGAAGGCACCAAGCGCTCACGATCATCGTACGGCTCCCCCACTTTCTTCTGCTTCGAAGCCCTCTACAGACTCATCGTGTTCGTCCTCTTCTAAACCCTCTTCGAGCAGCGGATTGTCGCTATCCAGAATCTCAATTTTGTAGTCACGGCTGGTGAAGTCGAAGGCCTCGACTCCCTCCAGAAACGGACGAAGGTCAGGAACCACTCCGAGTGACTCGCTGAAATCGTGGAACTCTGGGGGGTGGACGGGAACGGCGTCCCAAGTCATTGAAGTGAAGGTGTCACCCCCCGTCGTCGGGTCGTAAAAGTGCCCGCCGCTACTAATCTTCAAAAGATCACGTTTTACTTCAAAGTCCCACCAGTGATACGTCTCGATTTCGCCGAATCTGCTCCTCGGTGAGCATACGGAAACAGAAGCGACTACGCTGTCACAAACCAGTGGAAGCCGTGTAAGGACGTGATGCAGCTTAGCCAGCGTGACCATTTGTGCTGGACGAATCTTGCCCGAAGCCGTCACCTTACTCACCAGCAATAGGGCCGCCGCAAGAGTTCCGCATCCCGGGGGCTGAGCTGGTATCGATGTTTCATGCATACCACCGTTCGGAAGAGGTTCGGTATCACAGACCAGAAAGCAGAGATGCTAGAGTGACCTGCCCAGCTACTTCTCGGTCTGCAACCTCGATCGGTTCAGGGAATACCGGGCTGCCTGGCGTCCAGAATTCCACGTCCTCTGCATGGGCGTCGTAATACTCAGGACTGACCGTCACGCGTAATTTCTTCAGCCCTGGCGCGGCATATTGATATTCGCTGTTGTGTGTCGGTTCGAGCTTGACCTCGGGAAGGAGCGCCTCGTGATTGGAGAGCACATCGCGCAGGTCCCCCAAGCCATATAGAGCCTCGGGCCGCTGGCCCATTTCGAGCTCGGACGCTACGAGGCTGTCCAAATCGAACCCTCCCGTACCGGCGGCTGCGATGTCTTGGTCGATCCCGGCGGCGAGGTGATCGGCCAAAGAGGTATCTGATGCCAGGACGGCTGCTGAAATTCTTTGGGATACGCTGGAAAGAATCGGCTGTAGCCTGCCGACCACGGAGGTGAAGAACCCGATCCGCTCCTGAAGCACCCTGTACACCGCTGTCTCGATGGTCTCGTCATATTGGAGATTGACGATCCGAATTTTTGGGTACTTCTGCCCTACACGGTCGATTCTTCCGATTCGCTGCTCTACCCGCATAGGGTTCCACGGCAGGTCGTAGTTGATGAGAGCCCCGCAGAATTGAAAGTTCAAGCCCTCAGCGGCGGCGTCGGTACATAGCAATACGTCGGCCTCTCCATTCCTAAACCTCCGCTTCGCCTGATCTCTTGGGATATGCTCCCACTCCGATTCCCCAATCGGAAGCTCCCCGCCGCGGCCCGAATAACACATCATCTTCAGTCCTGGAGTGGTTCGAAGCTGTTCACGCAAGAAATCCATCGTATCCGTGAATTGGGTGAACACCATCACCTGCCCGTACCCGCTGGCTCGCAGTTCATCAATCACCGCACGAAGCTCACGAGCCTTGGTATCCGGTGGGAGGGCACTCACACGCAGCAGCAGGTCCTCAATCGACGAGCGCTCCTCAAAAATCAGCGCCTCGCGTTCCATCTGAGTAATCTCTTCGGTATCGAGCAGTTCTTCGGCGAGGTCGTCGTCGGGCATGTCCTCATCCGTGGTGCCGGAGATCGACCCATCGCCTCTCTTGATTGCAGCTAGGCGTTTCTCTAGTGTTTTGGTCAATGCGTAAAAACTGCTGGCCAGACGCTTCCGATAGATGGTCATCACAAAACCCACTGCGGTTCTCGCCGCCGCCGAAGTCTTGTTGTACGTGTCCCGGATATAAGTCTCGACCAGGTCATAGATGTAGCGCTCGTCATCGCTCATGACCAAGAAGCGATCATCTACCTCGCGATCGGCGATCGGCGTGGAGATGAAGCCCGCCCTGTAGTACCGCCGCAAAAGGTCACGGGTGTTCCTAGAGATCAACCTGCCTACTGGTGAGTTCTGCCGAAGGATACGGAGGGCGGTGTCCCGATCATTCGCGGAGAGCGATCTGCGAGGCATGGTCGCTTCGTCGCGCAAGCACCGCAGTAGCTTCACGGCCTTCAACCGAGTGGTGTGGGTTGCGGCCTGGACCGCCTCGGGCGAAACTTCTCCATACTGCTCCTCAAAGGCGCGGAACAGCCTGGACAGCGAATCAAGTTCTTCGTGGGTAGGGGAGGGCTTGCCGAGGGCTTCATAGAAGTGGACGAACGTTTGATCGCTCCATTCGGGCGGCATACCAAGCAAGTTCAACAGGTCCCATACCTCCACCGGATGAACCTGGAGCGGGGTCGCCGTCAGAAGCACAAGCCCCTTGGTCTTCCCTCGCAGTCCTGACATCAGACGCAGCAGGGCGTTAGCCCCCCCGCTGCGAGCCGCTCCGGGAGACTTGCGCCTTGCGTGGTGCGCCTCGTCAAGAATGACCAGATCCCAGGGCGCTGCCTTCTCCAGAATCTCCGCTGCCCGATCCGATCGCCGCATGAGTTGACTGGACGCCAGCACAATGGGCTCCTTATGCCACTTGTCAGGATCAACGCCTTTTATATTCTTGCCTCGGAGAGCGGGTGACTCGTACCACTCCAGGCGATTCCCGTCATAGATCGGCCAGTTCAAGTTGAACTTCTCTCGAAGTTCCAGTTGCCACTGCTTCAGCACGCCCTTCGGAGCGAGGATCAGAATCCTCTTGGCACGCCCGGCGAGCCAAGCCTGACGCAAAAGCAGTCCCGTCGTGATCGTCTTACCAAGCCCGACTTCATCGGCGATAAGGAGCTTCGGTGGCCACTCGCGATACATACGTTCGAAGGCTTTGATTTGATGTGGCCATGGTTCAACCGCAGACGTGGCTTCGCCCACTCGCTCTGCGCCTGGCCGGTTAAACGAGGGCGCATACTTGATATACCCCCACAGCAGTCTGCGCTGTTCCACTGGATCAAGTCCATCTCCATCCGGAGAAGTAGAAGCTTTGATAGGGAGATCGATCGCGTCTGCCTTCTCCAGGCGAGCGGGGATGTCGTTGTCCGGAAGGAAGCGTAAGAGGTCTTGTTCGACCGCCGTAGGTACATCCAGCGTAAGAAGCCGGTGGCTGGTGCCCGCCCAGATGCGAGCGAAGTTCTGCTCCTCTTCATCTACGCGACGGGAATCCTGCTCCCACGACTGGAAGACGTTGATGCTCTCCCAATTCTCCTGCCAGCCATACACCGTCTCATTCAGGCTGCCGTTCCAGGCCAGGCGGTATCCAGCCTTGTCCTCAACGATCCCGGCTTTCTCGTGAAAGATTCCGTTGCTGGAGATCGGTTTTCGGTTCGAGTCGCATGGTACAGCCACGCGGACGTCAAGATAGCCCTTCGCTACCATCCACGCCAGCAGTTCCAGGGCATCTTTCTCGTCAGGATTGTCCGGCTGCAGCGGCATGCTGCCGAGGTGCGCCTCGACTGTGCTCCGAAGCTCTTCGCCCTTGCGAATAGCCTGCACTTCTTCCTCGTGGAGGGTGCAACCGACAATCAGTCGCATGTGTCCATCGTTGCGAACTAGGCTTTCAATGCCGCGAGCAGCTAGGGTTAATGCGGTCGCTGAGAAGAACCCCGTCGAGCGGTCGTACCGGTTGGCGCAGTTCAGTGCCGGGACATAGAAGAGCTGGACCAGGTTGCCATCCTCTGGCGTGTACTTTAGCTTCCACTTAAAGTCCGGCAACAGGCTCATTGCAGTTGAATAGCCTCTTCCTCGCGAAGCTTCGACAGGAGTGTCGGCTCATCGACTTGCTCGGTAAATGCGAGCCGCCGCAGATTCTCCAGCGCCTCGAAGTCGCTTCCGAAGCCTGACAGCGCTGGCGTCAGCTCAATCTTCGAGAACGTGGCCGAGACAGGCAGCACCTCTAGCACGGCCTGCAAGGCGACGTGGAACGCCGGTTCATTCACCCAGTTACCTTTCTCCAGCAGTTCGCGGGCAGCCTCCAGACTGCGGGTGCGTGCTGCATGGGCCGCGTGATGCAGGACGTCGAGCATGGTCCGCGAACCATCCGCCGGGCCAAGGTACATCTTGGCCGCGCGTTGCTGGCTGTCGAGCAGGACAATGTCGCTGGTCTTCTTGGTTGCCAGGCGGCCCACGATGTCTTTTTCGAGATCAACGCCGACTGCACGCGCCAGACGCAAAGCTTCGTCGTAGGGGAAGACTGGCGCTTCAAAGGCATCCCAGGCCAGCACAAACCAGGCGGTCACGGGATCCATGTCAGTGCGGGCCTTGCGGTGGGTGAGTTGCTCGAGACGCCAGTTCTTCACTTCTCGCCGGGCTGCCGTTAGGGCGTCTTCCGGAGTGACGGCATAGGGATCGATTTCTTCTGGGAACAGGTCTGCCTGCTTTTTGCGTTTCTTCTCCAAGTCTGCCTGCGGGCGAGGTGTGCCACGCTCCAGCGGCCAAAATTCTGAGAACTTTTCCAGTGCCGGACCGAAGCTCGCGAGGTACAGATCGACACCGGTTATCCCGGCATCCTGGAACTTCTGCACCCGCTCGCGAACTGCCTTCGCAACCAGAGGCTCTACATCTTCCCAATAGATCTTCTCCTTTACAGCTGACTGCTTCTGACGAGGGCGGCAGGCGAGGAAGATAGTGCTGTTGGCTGCCGATTTGTCTTTGATGTGCAGGCTGCCCTCAGCCTCGGTGTTGATCGGCCAGGACGCGGTGATTGTGAACCCAGCCTTCATCAGGCCGGTGGTCAACGCGTCCCACGCACCGGTCGCTTTATGCGTGAACATGAGCGTGAGCACGCCGTCAGGTTTCAGTACCCGGCGGCATTCGGCGAAGATCGCCGCCATCCGATCCTGATAGTCGCGTCCAGCAAGCGCCTTTGCACTCTTCTGTCCTTTGAAACGCGCAACATTGGCAACGGCCTCGTGATCTTTGTCGGTGAGTTGGCGGCGGAACAGGCTTGGTTCCACGTAACCCGCTGTTCGCTTCAGCCAGACGTAGAAGAAGTCCGAGAGTTCGGCGTACATTACGTTGTCATAGTAAGGAGGGTCCATGACTACCACATCGATACTGTTCTCTTCGATGTGATCAAGATGGTCTCCGGAGTTACAGCTGATGGCTATCGGGGGTGGTTCGTATGGACCATCGGGGGCGGCAGGAGGCTTCGAAAAGAGTTCTGCCCCTTTAGCGCTGCGTTTTGCCGCATCCAGTGCAACTTTGGCGACTGCAGCTTCGTCCGGACGAACAAGCTCAATCAATTCTTTTATGCACTTGGCGGTTTGTTCAACTGCCCAGTCACATCCGAGCCCGTCAATGAGTGGGGCCATTTCCACATAAGACCATTTGAGGGCAAAATCATGACGATCGAACGTCCCGGCTATCACTTCGCGATTGGAGTGCCATCGGGTCATGCGAGAGTTGTAGTCGCGGAGCTTATCCAGACTCAATGCGAGGTAGACGTATGCAGCTTTCCGCAAATCGGATAGGGCACCTGCGGCACGATCGGCTTCGAGCAGCTCGCGATAAACCTCAACACACGTTGCGTGGCAGAGTAACTGGCGCGGGGAAAACAGGTCACGCCAAGCGGTCATGCCGTAACGAATGGGTTCGGTCGTCTTGTTTCCTTCAGGAAGAACTTCGGTTGGCACCATGTCATTTGCTTCCCACTCAGGCAGTCTTGAGGAGAGTAGGTCAGCGATAGCTGCCGTGTTGTTGTCATCTCGACGCGGGGCGCGAAAGCCGCGCACCCACTTGATCTTCTCCTTTCCAGACTTGGTCTTACCCGTAATGACCTTGCGCCTAAACACGACCGCATAGAGTTGGTCTCCCATGCCACCCGCTTGAGCTTGCCGTTTGACCTCATTGCCGTCGACAACACGAGCGCAATCCGGAAAAGGACACGTAGCGTCTCCATCGCTCACCGTCCCTTCAGAGTGAATTCCGTGTTTATCAACAATTTCAAAGTGACATATTCTCCCGGGGGTCAGCGGCCCAGCCGCCTTGTCCGGCAGCAGCCGGACCTCAATTCCAGTGGGGGAGAGTCGCCAATTCGGTGAAAGAGGAATCAGGCCATCACAATACGGGCAAGTAATGGTGCGGGCAAAGAGATACGTCGCATCAACTTCTTGAGGAGGCCCACCGCAGGGATAGACACCGTCAAGCCTTGATGCGACTCTGTCTCGCCAACTTTTCGCGATGCCCTTGAACTCGCTAAGGAGGGGGGTCCCAAATATGGCAGGCCATTTGACTGTAGCTAACAGGAGCAAGCTTGCAACCGGATTCAGATCGTTCGCCGTTGTCGGCAATCCGAGTCTCACCGATTCAAAGGGAATGCTTCCGCCGCCCGCAGTTGGGTCCAGAACAGTTTGGTTGAGAACATAGCCTGTCTGCCCGAGCCATGCGCGATCTTGATTATTTGGCGTATAGCTGAATGCGCGGGTGTACCCATATGGATCGTCGACTCGAATACCTGTCCTTCGAGCCCGGTCAATCTCGATACGAGCAGCTACCGGGTCACCATGAATCCCGATTGCGTGCAGGAACTTGTCGTGATCGGCATCCGCAGGCAGGAGAGACGCGAGCACCGCAGCACGCGATGCGACGAGGGGCCGACGTGCCCACCAAACATGAAGGTAGTAAGTCGGCGGCAGCGCTGTCATCGAGCGTCGTTCCCGAACGCTCTCCTCTCCCAATGCTCCGATCGGCAGCCACTCTTCAATCAATCGTCGTTCGGTCATCAGTCCCTATCGTTCTGTCAGTGTGCGGCTTTACGGCTGTGGGTCCGTGAGCAGATAGCGGAGCGCGGTCAGGACACGCCGTGGATTCTTGCGGTGTATAGCCATGCTGAGCCAGTAGCTTGCTTCTTCGCGCTCCATGGCCTCGACGCCCTCGGCCACCTGTCGCATCCGAGGGCGGCTCCGCATGGGTGCGAGCACGCGGAACAACAACCCCAGGATCAGGGCCAGCTCCTCGGGAATGTTGTATCCCTGCACGCGAGATTCGACCTGCTTGCGGGCGGGAACCTGTCGTAGCGAGGAAATGCGTAGCCCTGCTCGCTGCATCTGCCGGAAGACACGATGCTCTACCATCTCCAGCGCCTCCCCTCGTAACCCGGCCAGGCGAGTGGGCGTGGTGAGCTGCGGCGTAGCGGGCGACGGCATACGCCAGACCTCGATCTCGGTGTCACCAAGCCCATGGATGCGGATGCGAACCTCGTACTGAGGCACTGAGTTTGGTGTCTCGATCAGGCGAAGGCGGGGAATCCTTGCGGTGTTGCTCATGGCTGTGCCTCTGCTGACGCGGTGACGTAGGCGGCCCCCATGGATTGCTGGGTGAGCCTCTCGGTAAGTTTATCGGGAGCGTCTCCATCTAGAGAAAGCCCGCTGGCAAAACTGAGAGTGAAGGTCGCCTCCAAGCCCTTATCCACGGCAGCACGGTACTGGGGGCCGAGGAAGTCTTTGATCGGAAGTGCGTCCTCCACAGGCCCGGTGAACTGGAAGGTGAACTCGCCTCCAGCCTGGGTGCCGTACTCACCCTCGAACTGCACCTTGACCTTGGCTCCTGGGATGCCACTGACAATCGCCAGCATCTTGAAGGCATCCACCTGCTCGAATGGACGAATCGTGAGCAGCCGAATCTGCTTGATTCCAGCAGAGCGGCTCTTCTCCCATAGAACCTTGAGCGCCTCGCGAAGCACACCCTCGTGCGTGAACGGCTTCGGGCCAGACGGGATGCCAACGGGAACCGGCGTGACAACCGTCCCAGGGATGACTGGTTGTTGCGGTGTTCCCGGGCCGGGTGTCTCACCGGGCTGCGCAGCTGCTAATGGACCGGCTGGCGTAGCGGGTGCCGCAGGAACCGGCTGGGGCCGGGGCCAAATCCCATGCTCACGAGCATAAGTCATGGTGAAGACGAAGGCGTCGTCGCTGATTGTGATGTGGGTGAAAGGATCGCCTTGCCCAAAGAGAAGGTCGCGATAGCGGTAGACGTACTCGCCGCGTTCGACGCCATTCTGAATGCCCCGCGTGAATGGCATGTCCCCGATGAGAATTGGCAAGGCCGGATCGCGCCGGAACTCGGAGCGGAGGTCGAAGGTACTGATCTGGCCTTTGCGCAACGGCGTGCGATCCCGAACGAAGCTGGGTGAGTCGGGGGCGTCTTCCGGCAGGCGCAGCTTGTTGCTCTCGCGCAGCACCTGAGTGGGAGGACGCTGGCCGTTATCGAGAGTGTCGTTCTGGTGGACCTCAACTGCCGAGTGAGCAAGTTCCGTTTCCGGTGAAAGAGGCTGCCGGGAAGGATAGAAGATGTGCCGGTAGCAGAGCTGAATGGCGGTGTTCACCCGCCCGCCTGCCTTGCGGGACCACTCCAGCAACGTGTTCTGCTGATGCTGCGCCAGCTCGACCATGCGCTGAGGCTTGATCAACTCCTGCAAAGCTAGGTGGCGAGCCATTTCCCGGCGCATCTCGTTGATCTTGGCTTCTTCGGCCACGACGAAGACCACGTTATTGCGGAGCTTTCGGAAACCTGCGCCATCTGACCCAACGTTCTTGTGGATGCGGGCGATCAACTCGGGGACTACGTCCACGGTGTTACCCACGGATACGCTGTCGTACGACATCAACGCGAGCAGCGGCTTGCCGCCGCCGATCTCGTCCGGCACATCGACCGGAGCTGCAGGGAAAGCCTTGAGCTCGAAGTCGCCGTGGACATACAGCGTCCGAATCCTCGCGGACAGCTCAGATCGAACCTCACCCGGGTCAACAAGTTGAATCTGCCGCTCGACAATTTGGGTAAGGTTCGCGTCGGTGAGAAACTTGAGCGGCGCACCCGGCTTGTCGTCGAGATAGGCGGAACGCTCCTGGAAGCGCTTGCGTGCGTCTTCGATGAAGCCAACGTCCAACGACGGAGCCATGATGCTGAATCGCAGTTGGTCAGGCGCTATCCCCTGGATCTGAGCAGGGAACCCGAGGGAATGGATGAAGACTGTTCGTGCCACATACGTTGCGTAGGGCGGCAGGCCGCGATAGAAGCTTGAATCGAGCTCCTGGGCCAGAGCAGTGCGGGTACCTTCGCCCACAATGTCGTTCCGGATGGCCGGATTGTAAATTTGGAGGTTGAGCCGGGTTACGAACTCCTGGTGAATTGGACCAAAGCCGGGATCGATGTGGTGGACGTGGACCGCGGTTGCATCGGCGGGCTGCCTACCCTGCTCCCACAGATGGCTGACTGTCCGACCCAGGAGACGGAGCATGCCCCGTACCCGCTGGAAGTTCGCCAGCGTGGCCGTCTTACCCGTGAGGGTATCGAGAACCTCGGGGTGGAAGGGATACGACCGGCGGAATGAGTCCACTATTTCCGGTTTGAGTGCGTCGTTCGGGATCAAATCCTGCTGCGAGCGCCACAGGGAGACATATGCGTTGACCGCCTGTGTCGCGATGTCTTCATCAACAAAATCAAATAAGCGTCGACGTAGGACAAGGACAGTTTCGTCATCTTCGGTCGGATTCAGCAGCGTCGCTTTCCGGGCAGACACGCTCTCTGCTTCAGCCATCCTCTCCGCCAGAAACTGGTTCTCCTGGGCATAGGCATCCTGTGCCTTACCGTCCCGCCCGACGGCCAGTGTGTATACGAGTACCGCATTCGGGGTGCTCTCGACCGCCTTGAATAAGGCTGTCAGGAAGGCCGTCAGTTGTTCCCGCGCCGCTGGCATGCTCTGCACCTTGCGGAGATACACAGAGAGCTCGTCCAAGAGGACCAACGTGGGTTCTCCGCCAAAGAGTTCCTGCAGGGTCTCTGCGCCGGGAGCCGTGCGGTTTTCATCACTCTTGCGGATGCGCTCGTAGCCCTCGGTGCCCGCCAACTGGGCGGCCAGTTCCCCCCATGGGGTAAACGCGAAGACGCCGCAATCCATCTTCCGCCCGTTCGACGGATCGGCGTTCTCGCCGTCGTATGCGGCAATTCGGACATTGCCGGTTGGCAGGAGCGCCGGATCTACAAACTCGCTGATACTGGGCAGGCTCCGGCCGTTACGTACGGCATGCACCAGAGCGATTAGGCCGTGCGTTTTACCACCACCGTAGGAGGTATCCAGTCGGAAAATTGAGGCGACCCCCTGACCTTTGCTCAGGCGCGCACAGACGTTCGAGAGCAGATCCTTCAGACCGCGAGTGGGGTATGTGTTGGAGAAGAACCGCTGGGGGTCCGCGTACTGGACAGGGGCAGTACCTCGGAGAACCTGCGCCAGGTCGGCGGCAAACTCGGCATCTGCCATAGCACCCTGGAGAACGTCCTCCTTTGGCTTGCAGGCAGAGAAAATGCTTGGGACGGCTGCTTGAATTTGCGGAAGAGTCGCCATGGATTCACTCGCGATTGTAGTGCAGGAGGCCCGGGGACGAGCACAAATTCAAGTCTTGCAAGGAACTTGTTCGTCCGACTGTTGCTGAGTGGCAGCTCCTTGGTGCAGATTTCAAGTGTGTGGGGCGTTTTTTCGCGCGTGAGCGTGCATGGACTAGTGTGGTCCCCGACCGTATGGTTGGTGTCAGGGGTATCGGTAACCTCTCGTACCTAGTACATGACCTATTAAGATTATTAAGGTCCCCCCGCCGCGGTATGGAAGCAGAGGAGACCCGGCATACCCCGGATACCGGGGTTCCCGCGTGCGAATAAGCCGCCACGTGCGCAGAACCTGATAAGCGAGGACACAGCGCTGCGTAAATCGGACATCCCGGCGAAGAGGACGACTCGCGAGAAAGAACCGCAAACGCCAGACAACAAGGCTAAGCGGAAAGCAATCGCAACAGCTCTCGTGCATCAACGTCTCGGGCTCGATGACGATTGGAATGATCCCGAGTTCCCTATCAGCTTGCCCGCCACTCTGCCTCCGAACGAAGGACGCGAGCTCAACTCTGATGACTTGCGTGACATCAAGATAGGCGTAAAAAGACTCGTCGCGGCAGGCTGTGAAAAGAGGGTGCTGTACTGGTGTATCGGTCAACTTGGGGATGCTGCCGAACGCCTTCGCCAGGGCAAGGATCGTCCGCCGATGGGTACGCGAGAAGATATGGAAGGTATCGTCAACGCGGCTCGATCTCTTTCAAAAGCCGTCAGAAATCATCGTGATGAACTGCTCCTTGTTGCCAATGCTTCACAGGACGCGATTGAGTTACCATCCGGTTTCCTAATTGACAGTCTGGAACTGCCTGAAGAAGCTATGCTCGTGCTGTTCAGCTCTCTGATGTGGCTCCGGAAGCTGGCGTCGGCCTGGCAATCACCGAATGCAACGGCGCTGATGAAGAGCAAGGGGGGCCTGTTCCTGCTTGTTTATGTCTGGTGGCACACCACCGCGCACACTCGGGGTGGCAGTGCGCCGTATCGGTTGGCTACGGAACACGCCCGCGAAGTGACCGACATTATCGATGCCTACCAAGGTGTCAGCTACCATATCAGGGACCTCAGCGACAAGTTACACGACTTCGCCACCAAGGAGCCGGTGCTGTTCCGACGCATCGTTGCCCTACTCACGAGGCTGGACGAGGCTGCTAAACCGCCGGTTTCACTACCCCCAAAGAATCCAGACTCGCTCCGCATCAGGAGGTACTCCAGGCACATACTCTGACCTTGCGCTGATCAGCCCACGGCTGAATTAGCAGCTCGAAGAGGTTAGAGAATGAACCACTGCTTTACGCCCTCCACCCCTGTGACTGCTCGTGAACCGGAACAGTCACAGGAAGTCTCAACCGCAACACCAATCGCGATCGACCTTGCGACCGCACGTGCAGCATCCACCAGCTTGGCTTCAAAGTTCGACCCTAAGAACTACCGGCAGGCCCAGAACGTTCGTATGGAGGAGACTGCGGTACTCAGCCGCAAGCTGCAGACCGTGATCCCGGTCCGTAAGCCTTCCAAGAAGCAGTGGGTGACCGTCCACCCGTCTCCTGACTTCCGTGCGGACAACATGCCCACGATCGAGGATGAATCCACGGGCGAGATTTACCTCCTGTCGGCAGACCTCCAGCTCCCGTTTGACATCGACAACAAGGTCGACTACCTGAATCTTGCCGCGGCGATCACGAGTGACAACTCTGTATTTCTCTGGCACTACAAGAACAGCACGAATTCCTGGAGCGACTCTGCACGTGTCGCAGTTCGTGAAGCCTCCCGCCGCTGGGTGCGTATCATCCCCGACAGGAGCAGCAACGGCTACATCATCGAGACTCCGATGACGTCGCCCTCCCCCGCAGTTTGGCCCGAGCTGTCGTTCACCGAAATGCTTGAGACTGCCTTCGGGGCACGGTATGTCGATTCTCTCAATCACCCGTTGGTGAAGAAGCTGCGTGGAGACTTCAATGTCTAGCACCTTGCCCCCCGGCAAGCTGGACGACTTCCGCGAAGTCGTCCTCATTGACAGCGAATTTGTTGCCGCCGAGGGCGAACGTCAGCTTCCCGTCGCGCTCGTCGCCCAGGAACTCCGGTCTGGCCGTCGCCATGAATTGTTCTTCGATGAGGCAGCAGCTCACAACGATAACCCGCTTCCCAACGGCGACGACGTGTTGTACGTCGCCTACGGAGCTCAGGCAGAGTGGGGAACGTTCCTCAGCCTCGGCTGGGAGTTACCTACCCACGTTCTGGACCTCTACGCGGAGTTCCGGTGCATCACCAACGGATTCACCGGTAGCGATGGGTGCGCGGTGAGCTCGTCGCTGATTGACGCCCTGATCCACTACGGTTTGGACGCCATGACGGTGGTACACAAGGAGGCCATGCGGAACCTCGTTCTTCGTGGCCATCCCTACACGGTCTCGGAGCGCAGGGACATCCTTGAATACTGTTCAGACGACGTCGCCGCGTTGGAGAGGCTGTTGCCGGTGATGCTCCGCTCGATCGACCTGCCTTTCGCGCTCTTTCGGGGCAGGTACTCAAAGGCTGTGGCGAGGATGGAAGCGTCCGGTATCCCCATGGATGTCCCTACTCTTTACGAGTTGAAGAGGAACTGGCAGACGATAAAGCAGCAGCTCATCCTTGATGTGGAAGCCGAGCACCACTACGGCGCGTACGAAGGGTTCTCCTGGAGCGACCGGCGCTTCGGGGCATTCCTGGAACGCATTGGCATTCTGGATGAGTGGCCGCGTACTGGGTCCGGTCGCTTGCAGGTGGACGACGACCTGTTCAAGACCATGGCGACTCGTCACCCCGTGTTGCAACCACTACGTGACCTGCGCTCCACACTGGTTCACCTCCGCGATCTGAAGGTGACTGTCGGCAGCGACGGGCGGAACCGTTGTTCCTTGATGCCGTTCCGCTCGAAAACGGGAAGAAACTATCCTCCGAGTTCCAAGTTCATGTTTGGGCCTTCGACCTGGCTACGCTCCCTCATCAAGCCCGAACCGGATCGGGCTGTGGCGTACATCGATTGGGTCAGTGCTGAGTTCGGTATCGCCGCTGCACTGTCCGGCGACCCTCGCATGTTGTCCGCGTACGAGTCGGGCGACGTATATATGGCGTTCGCAATCGAGGCCGGAGCAGCGCCTGCCGGAGCCACCAAGCTGACTCATGCACGTCAGCGTGAGCTTTATAAGCTCACCACCTTGGCGGTGCAGTATGGACAGGGTGCCGCCGGGCTTGCAACGACTCTCGGAATTGCGCATTGGGAGGCACAGGAGCTGCTTGACCTTCACCGTCGCGTCTTTCCGACCTATTGGGACTGGATCGAATGGAATTCGCAGAGGGCTGCGTTCGTTGGCACCCTTGAGACGGTGTTTCGTTGGCCGTTGAGGATCACCGACCGCACCAAGCCGAACACCATATCGAACTTCCCGATGCAGGCGCACGGAGCAGAGATGTTGCGCTGGGGCTGCACCTTCGCTACTGAGCGTGGGATCGAGGTTCATGCCCCGGTACAGGATGCTCTCCTCGTCGGAGGGGCGTGTGACGAAATCGATGACGTGGTGGAGGAAACCTGCCGGGCAATGGACGACGCCAGCGAAATCGTCCTGGATGGCTTCGCCCTCAAGACGGAGAGTCACGTCGTCCGCTACCCAGATCGCTACATGGACAAGCGGGGAGTCACAATGTGGAACCGCGTGAACAGCATGTTGAATTTGAACGGGGTGGTTGCATGACGCAGACGTTCAGCAAACCATCAGGCGGAAGTCCCATCGTTGAACGGCCCCTCACTGCCCAGGAGCTCGCACCGGAGTTAGGGCTGCACCCCGTCACGCTCTTGAGGTGGGCACGCGAGGGCAGGGTTCCCTGCCGTCGGTTGAGTGCCCGCAAGATCGTGTTCCTGCCGTCCGATATCAATCACTGGCTCACCACCGATTATTCTGGTGGTGCAGGTCGTGTCGCCTAACCAGGAAGGAAGGGCGACATGTACTCAATCAACACGCATCGACGTGACCGCTACCAGCGGGGTTCTTTGACAACTGAAGTCAGAGCGAAAGGCCCTGACGTATGGGTATACCGGTGGCGGGAATCTACAGGCGAAGGCCGTAAGGTCCAGCGCAAGCGAATCATCGGAACCAAGAAACAATACCCAACAGAATCGTCGGCATGGCGGGCAGTCGATGCACTGCGGCTGGACATCAACGCTGACTGTTTCAGTACGTCAGACCTGACGGTGGACGAGGTTATTGCACATTACAAGAGCATCGAGCTTGCCGACAAAAACAGCAAGACGGTACGGACTAAGGATGTTTACCGTCATCAGCTTGATCACATCATCGCCCCACGGTGGGGAGCACTCCGGCTTTCTGAGGTGAAGCCGATCGCCGTTGAGCGGTGGCTGAATGAGTTACCGGTTGCTCCTGCGTCCCGTTATAAGACGAAGGGAGTGATGAGTGTCCTCTTCCAGCACGCCATGCGATATGAGTGGGCAGACCGCAATCCCATTCGTCTTGTAAGGCAAAGCGCGATGTCTCAAGACGAGCAAGTAGTTTTGGAGCCGGTGGAGGTTCAGGCGTTGCTTTCCGAACTGCGCGACCCCTTCCGTACGCTCATCCTGCTGGCCTGTGTGACTGGCTTGCGCCGGGGGGAATTGTTTGGCCTCAAGTGGCAGGACATTCATTTCCGGGAGGCGGAGATCAACATAGTGCGGTCCATTGTCGATCAGATAGAAGGGCCGCCCAAAACCTTGGCTTCCCGGAGGCCAATCCCGATGTCGGCGGACTTGGCTTCTGCTCTTGGACAATGGCTAGAGCAGACGGAGTATGCGAAGCCCAGCGATTGGGTATTTGCTAGTCCGCTTGCCGTCGGTCGTCGTCCATACTGGCCAGACGCTGTGCTAAAGCGGCATGTACTCCCAGCAGCAAAGCGAGCCGGTATCACGAAGCACATCGCTTGGCATACGTTCCGCCGAACGACGGCAACGTTGCTTCATGCGGCTGGCGTCTCCTTGAAGACTAGCCAGGAGCTGATGCGCCACGCGTCTCCCGAGATCACTCTTGGCATCTACACCAAGGCGGTGACTGCGGAGAAGCGACACGCTCAGAACACCCTCGCGGCATTGTTCGTACAGCCGAATGAATCGGCGGAGGTGACCACCACGGCGTAAGACGGGAGAATCGCGCCCGACTAGTGTTCCTTCGAGTGACCGAAGTTGTTCCCATGCGGTTTTGTTGGAGCGCCAAGTTGTTGAAAGTAAATGGTCGGGACGACTAGATTCGAACTAGCGACCTCACCCACCCCAAGGGTGCGCTCTACCAGGCTGAGCCACGTCCCGACTTTGTTGCAACGCGCCGCCCATTCTGGGCCGACAGCG
>Ga0157369_10001503_pt1 | contig 28627 bp, 31 predicted proteins | sample C25metaG_FD_113461 | JGI IMG/M metagenome (GOLD analysis project Ga0157369, IMG submission 113461) | Corn rhizosphere microbial communities from Kellogg Biological Station, Michigan, USA - C2-5 metaG | ecosystem: Host-associated > Plants > Roots > Rhizosphere > Soil | place: USA: Michigan... | reverse complement strand
TCAGCGTTGGCACCACGACCAGCGTGCGTGCCTCGGGGGGAATGCCGGCGCTTAGATCCAGGCGGGGCAGAATGTCCGGCAGCAGCGTCAGGGTCACCATGCGGTTGACCAGCGCTATGGCCAGCTGGCTGGTCATTACCACGATCGGCCCGCCAAGCAGCAGTATCGTCCAGAGGCCCCATCCGTCCGCTCTCGACCAGGTGAAGAAAGGCCAGGCCAACAGCACGCTGAGCGCCATGACGGGCACGACGAAGAACGCCATGGGCGCGCCGCGCAGTATCCTGCGACAGCGCTCCACCAGGGAGCGCCGGGCACCCAGCTGTATTTCCAGGGTGGCCAGCCCCGCGCCTACCAGGTAGAAACCGACGTGCCTCTGCACTGGATCCTGTTCGGCTGCGGCGTCGCAGAGCCCGATGGCCGCCTGCGCGATGTCGATCTCGGAATGCGAGCAGCTGCGCGCCAGGCGCTCGATGGCGTGGCGGTAGTGATCGCGAGTGGTGAAATCCATGCGGCGGTAGATGTCAGCCGGGTCCTTGGCCAGCGCTTGTTCGACGCCGCTCATGCGCTCGACGAACTCGCGCCAGTCCACCGCCGATAGCAGCCGCAAGCTGTTGATGCTGTTGCTGATCGACACCTGCTCCGTGGCCTGCAGTTGGCCATCGAGATAAATAAGGCGTTCGACACTTTGGCCGGACTCCGCCAGGGCCTGTTCGACCCAGGTCATCGGCAGAACCAGTGAGGTACTCTGGCCCTGCAAACGTCGCGAGAGTTCCGCAACGAAGGCGCTGGTCATCGGCGGCGCAGAGCGTGCGAGATCGGCTACCAGCAGCACGACGCTCTTGGCGTCGTGCTCCGCCGTCGAAATGAAACGGTCGGCCCAGTTATCGGCGAGGTTGCGATCGGTCCAGCTGGCCATTACCTGCGACGCGACACGTCGAAGATTTTCGATCAACGCTAGGCGCAACATGATGGGAATGGCCCACAGCTCGCCCAGGGTCAGGGGCGTCACCGTTTGATAAGCGGTGACGAAACGACTCAGATTCTCGCTGTCGACGCGGCCGTCGCCATGGGAAATGGTCTCCAGCGCAATGTCATACACCCGCGGAAAGGTGCGCGAGGGGCCGTCTTCCAGACCGGGCAGCTCCCGGCAGTAGCCTTTGGGCAGGTGTTTCTGGGCGGTGCGTATCTGCTCCTCGACCAGATAGAAATTGTCGAGTAGCCAGGCGGCCGCTGGCGTGGCGCGTTGACTGGACAGTGCGGCCACGGCCATCGCCTGGCCGCTGCTGGCCAGTACGGCGGCATTCTCAGCAAGGCGGTGAAGCAGGGCGTCCGAGGTGTTATGGGTGCTCAGCTGATGTTGTCGGGCGAGATGAGCGCCGTGGGCCGCCATCTGCTCCAGACTGAACAGTTCCGCGCGTAACGCCGGCTCATACTGGAAGGTGCGCGGTGCGGGATGCCACAGCCGTTGGATTGCTCGAAGCCATTGCCTATCCATGTTTTCCTTAGCATTCAGCGCGAAACGTAGACAACGACGCGGAGATGCCTTTCACGCTATTGCCGCGGGCACGACAGCTTGAGGGGATGCTCATTCAGTGTGGAAGTCTGGACATGGGGCGTCTGTCTGCTGGCACACATAGCGTTGGGTCTTGATGGCGGTTTGTGAGGTACGGCGCACCCCGTCAGTTGGACGACCTTTTAGAAGTCGCCATTGCCAGTGGCCAGGTGGAGCTTCTTCGCGCTGCTGGCCGTTAACTGCCCTCCGCCAACGGCTGCATTGGGTCGATTGCTGTCATTGGCTGATTCCGGTTTTGGTAATTTCAGGATTTCGGAAACCGACATCTGCTTCAGGAGAGGTGTCGCAGCGCTGCTAAGGCACTACCCACGGCGAGCTGATGCAGCTTCTTTTCCTCTTGGCGCTCCTGCCAGTAGCCCCGGCGTTCGGCATATCGCATCGCAAGGGCGGTATCCCCACGGCGAAGTGCAGCCAGTACTTGTTCATCCGCGATATCACGAAAGAGGGTGAAGAGCAGTCGCTCTGCTGACTCTACCGCCGCGCGTTCACTGTCGTAGGATTCCTGATGCTCGTAGGCACCTACCCGGAATAGCCATTGATGACCGGATCCATGGCCAATCTGCGCGAGCTTGATCGGGGGGAGGGCACCGCTGGCTTCGAACACGATCCTGGACTTCGGAGATATGCCAGTCGCTAAGGTAAGGGTCGTATCAGCGAGTTTGATCATCGGAGGTGCCTTGCAAGGGAAAGCGTTGATGCTGGGTGTCACGACGCTGCATCTCGGCGTCGATCATGCGCAACAGATATGTCAGGCGGCTGTTGAGCCGCCGTAGGGTTTGGCTGGGCAGGCTGGCCAGCCACGGCGGGATGTCATTGATGCTGCTGTGCATCCGCGCCTCCCTGACTCGCCAGCCAGTCCATGGCGGATAGCATGCCGGCATCGTCCAGCAGTGACGGAAGCCGAAGCGTACGGCCCGACCGATTGTCCCGGAGCTCGAAGGTCGGGGTGGCATCGATCCGCTTCTGCGCTGCGGTCGCGGCCTGTTCAGCGATTACCTGGCGCACGGTCGTGTTGTCCCGGGCGCAGGCGTCCAGGTGCTGGACCAACACCTTGGGCTGCAGCCCCAGTAGATCAACAGGAACGGTGAGGCCGGCACCGTTACCACGAGTGTGCTGATAGACCGCTTCGATTGCCTGCCAAAACGTGGCGTTGCCTCCCATCCAGCCGGCGCAGGTCACCAGGCGCGCCTCGTACTGAGCCGCTTCGCCATGCATAGGCAGCAGCAGGTGATGCCACTGCCAGTTGAGCGTGTCGTGCCGATCAATCAGCTGCTTGACCTGCGGATAGGCGTCCTTGCAGTAGGGGCATTCTAGGTCGCCGTACTCGACCAGCGTGAAGCGGGTCTTTGCGATGCCATAGACGAAGGTCGGTGGCGCCGTCACCCCAAGGGTAGGTGCAAAGATCCAAGCGCAGAAGTGCCATGCAAGGAAGAGCAGGCAAGGAATTGCTGCGAGGCCCAAGGCAGCCTTTTTGCGCCATGCCCCTCCGGTGATCATGCTGAGGCCTCTTTGGCAGGAGGTTGATCGTGCTGACGCCCCAGCACTCCCCTGTGCAGCACCTCAAGCAGCGCTTGCTGCGCGTCATCTGGTTGCGGATGCTTGGCCAGCCAGTCCTTGAGCGCCGTGTCGAGCTGGACCTCTATCTCACGGCGATCCACCGCGCGTGATTTCACTGCCTGCAGGTTGCTGATCAAGACCGGTGCGCAGATCTGCAGGGCGGTGAGCGTCTCCGGCAGGTGCGGCTGCCGGAGTAGGCCGGTCAGGCTGTCGATGAGGTCCTGGGTGAATTGGTCCATCACTCTCATCGCCGGGCTCCTCGAGCCGGTGCGGGTGGCAGCTTGAAGGGGTAGGGTTCGATCCCCCGTAGCCGGTCCAAACGGGCGGCGACGGCCAGCGCGGCGCCCAGCTCGTCGGTGCCGAGCTCTTCCATCAGCTGGGCGCGCTCCGCCTTCTCCTCAGGCTCCGTCATAGCCAGCGCCAAATAGAGACTGGGCGGTACCGCACGGAACAGTGTCTCCATCGACTTGGAGAGCACCACGCCTTCGGTATAGGCGCCGCTCTGCTTGCGTGCCGACAGCATCAGCTCCTTCTGTGCGGTACTCAGATTGCGGAATTTCGAGATTTTCTCGACCTCATCCGGCGGCATGTTCAGACAGATCCACCATTCGATCATGTTGAGCATTGGCGCGCCGGATGTCGGGATGTCATCGATGTTCTGGGTCGCCAGCCAGAACCAGGCGCCGAGCTTCCGCCACATCTTGGTGATTTTCATCGCATAGGGTAGCAGCAGCGGGTGCTTGGTGATGATGTGGCCTTCGTCGGTCAGCTTGATCAGCGGCCGGCCCTTGTACTGGTCACGCTCGGCGATGTTGTTGATCGAGTTCAGCAGTGAGATGTAGGCGATGCCGAGCTGCGCCTGGTAGCCCTCGCGTGCATAGGTGGCAAAGTCCACCACGGTCAGGTCAGCCTCCGGCCAGGGCGTGCCGGGGCGGTTGAACATCTCACCATCGGCGCCCATGCAGAACATCTCCATGGCTTCGGCCATCTCCTGCAGGCGCTCCCGGCGCGGCGCTGGCAGGCGCTCGTCACGTGAAGCTTCGCTCAGTGCGTCGCGCACGTCCTGGGTGAGCACCGTCTTCTCTGCCTTGGAGCAGGCCTTGGCGGCATTGATGATGGCGTGTCGGATGGCCGCGCGGTCGGCGCGTGTCATGCGTGCGTCTTCTTTTTCTTCGCCGCCGGTGATCATCAGGCGAGCCACGATCTCCATCTCGCCGAGCACGTCGCGTTGATCGTCCTCCAGGTCGGGCTTCGGGCTGCTGGCTTCGTCTGAGGCGTCGAGGTCCTCGGCATCGAGCACGGCCACGTGAGCCGGATCCTCGGCCAGACGGATGGCGTCGGCGAAGGGCGCCAGGCTAACGCCAGCGCCGGGAACCAGGCGGACCTTATGGACGGTCAGGCCGAGGCGCTGAGCAAAGTCCGCCAGTAGCCCGAAGCTGTTACCGGCTTCGGCCACGAAGATGCGCGGCCGGTAGATGGCCAGCCACTGGATCAAGAGGTTGTTGAGGGTCGCCGACTTGCCTGCACCGGTAGGACCGAAGACGAAGCCGTGCGCATTCATCTGGCGATCGAGCTTGCTGAGCGGATCGAAGGTCAGCGGACTGCCACCGCGGTTGAATTGAGTGATGCCCGGATGTCCCGTTCCGGTCGAGCGGCCCCAGATGGGCGCCAGGTTGGCGACATGCTGAACCAGCATGAGCTGGGTGTACCACTGCAGCGCCCGTGGTTGGTTGGGATCGAAGTTGCCGGGCAGCCAGCGCAGGTAGCTGTTGAGTGCAGCCACCTCATCCTCAGGTCGCACAGGCTCGATACCTGCACTAGTCAGGGTGTTGGTCAGGTGGTTGCAGCGCTGCTCCAGCTCCTGCTCGTCTTTACCCCGGACATAGAAGGCCACGCTGCCCTGGTAGAGCTTGTGCTTGCGCCCGATCAGCTGACGGGCGTCCTTGATGGCCTCACGGGTGAGAGCAGAAGCCTGGTTTTCGCCGACGGCTTTCTTGTGCAGGTTGTTGAGATGGGCTTCGAGCGTGTCCTGGGGCGTGGCTACCAGCGTGATGGCCAGCACGGTGTCCTCGGGCATCTCATCGAAGAGGGCATGCAGGGCGTCGCCAAAGGTGCGATCGCCGGTCATGTGGCCGGTCCTCGGGGCAGTACGCAGCCGATCCAGCATCACCACACGATGGGGCTGGCCATCGAAGAACCACAGGCCCTTCTGCGCATCCGAGCGAGGCTCGCGGTACATCAGGCACTGGGAGAAATCGGTCCCGCTGGCCAGGAAGGGAATCGTGCCTTCGGCCAGCAACTCGTCCTGGTCGAAGGCGCTGTTGACCACCTCGAAGAATCGCTGCTGGTCCTTGGCCGAGGTGCCCAGGTGATCCGGGCACGGATTGAACCACTGCAGAAGCCAGTGGCGAATGGCGCGCTCATCCATGCGGTGAGCCGTCACGCCGGCGTTGCGTAGCGCGCCGGTCAGCCGACTGCAGATATTCGCGAGGTACGCGGCAGGTGCCTGCCCTCTGACCAGGCCGTCGCCGATGCTGCGGCGGGAAACGACCATCCGAACGCGCCGATGCTGACCACGCCAGGGCAGATGAGATACGGCCGTGTCGTTGAACAGACCGCCAGGCTTGGCGATGGCATGCAGATGATGCTTGATCAGGCTCTGATAGACCTGAGTGAATTCAGAGCCGCGGGCGCGCGGCTGGATGTAGTTGGCCAGCCCCGTGAGATAGCCGTCGAACTGGATCTCGTCGAAGGCATAGAACTGGATGACCCAGGGACTCTGCTCCAGCTCATCGAAGGCGTCCTGCAGGGCGTTCTCCAAGGCGTCGCGGGCCTGGCGAAGCCAATTGGCTTCGCGGCCCTCGGTGCCGATCGGCACCAGGTCGAAGAAGGCGGCCAGCGACTTGCCGTCTTCCAGCAGCATCGCCTGGTGCTCGGGCAGGTATTCGACCCAGGGCAGCAGATTGGTGAAGCTGGGGTTGACCTGGTGCATGTTGGCGATGTCAGCGACCGTCGCGGGCTTCTCCTTGCCGGTCATCCAAGCACCTGGCTCAGGGATACCGTGCGCTCTCAGACGATCCAGGTAGCGCTGGTAGGCGGCTTCCTCGTCGACCTCGAGGGCGCGGGTGGCCCGGATGGATTCAGGGTGAATGACTGGCTCAGTGTTATCAACTGGCTCATCAAGCGCTTGCTGGCTTTCCACCAGCGCTGGCTCAGCAGCCGAAGTCTTGGGGGTCTTCTTGCCACGCAGGCGTTCGAAAATGCCCATCAGTAGTTCTCCACCCGCTCACCGGGCATGGCGTACTGCACACGCTGGTAGAGCGGGAAAACGGTGGTGTAGCCGGGGATGGGAGCGGGGTCGGAGCCGGCCAGGTGCGGGAAGACGTACATGACCAGGTCCGGATTGGGCAGGCGCTTGAACTGGCTGTAGATCTCGTTCTGCGCGGTGCGCGAATAGCCGGCGTTGTCAGCCAGCGGCCGAGCCTGGCTCGTGTCCACCGGACGGCGCAGCTCCGCCCGGGCATCGACGAGTTGGCGACCCTGGCTGCTGCCGGCCGAGCCGGTGGTGCCGGCATTCCAGACGTCCATCATGGTCTGGTCACCATGGGGGAGCATCTTCTCCTTGTCGACCGCGCAGCCGCCGGCCAGCAGGGCCATGGCCAGTACAGCCGCTATCTGAAGTCGTGTGCGATTAATCGAGGGCAGCCGAGGCATGGCGAGCTCCTGTCCGATAGTCGACCTTGCGGCCCTTGAGTTCGTAGTCGATGGCCAGCTCCTGGTCGAGGTGGATGGCCACCTTCGCCCCGGGCTGCACGTAGACGGCGGCGAAGGCCTGGCCGTAGAGCTTGTTCACCCAGGTGGAGATGTCGCTGACGCCCTGGTTCAGGATCTTGCCCATGGCCTCGTTGCCGGACATGCCAGACGTGCCGATGGTGCCGTTCGGGGTCTGGACGTAGCTTGAGCTCGTGCCGTCGTTCTTGATCAACGAAGCGGCGCCGGCGCCAGCGGCGGTGATGAGCGCCTGGGAGCCGATGTACTGGGCGGCATTGCTACGGCGCTCGCCGGCGATGCAGGGGATCCCGTAGGGATCGCTGATCCAGCCCATGCCACCCTGAGCCGCGGCAGGCTGGCCATTGGTTGCGGCGTTCTGGTTGTTCTGGCCGTTGTTTTGCTGACCAGCGTTTTCCTGCGGCGCCGGCAGGGTACGCACCGTGCCGTCTGTGAAGACGAAGGTCATGCTGCGGATCTGGCCGCGCACGCAGGACAGCGTCCAATCGCCCGAGGCCGTCCCGCTTACCACGGCGCCGGCGACGTCGGGGAGGTCGATGCCGTTGGCGGTCAGGTTGTCGGGGCCGATCAGGACCTTGAAGGGGTAGGGGTCGTTGACCGTACCGTCCACCGGCACGCGGCCCACCAGGGCGGTCATGGACACCGAACCCATCAGCGTCGAGTTCTGCGGCAGGGTATAGACCTTGCGGACCTTCTTGCGGGACTGCTCATCCCCGCCCATGCCATCGGCTGCGCGCTGCGCACCACCTGAGGCAGCATCCAGGGTCTTCTGGCCGGCGGCGCCGAAGGCGGTTGGGAAGGCGAAGCCGCTGGCGGCCTGGCTGCTTCCGGCAGCAAAGGGCTTGCCATTGGCGTCGACGGCGGTGCCATCCTGCGGCTCGATCCAGACGAGATCCGAGCCTCCTTTCTTGAACTGATTGCCTTCCCCAGGAGCGATGCCAAGTCCGATAGGCATGTCGGCGCTGGAGCCGGCGCCACTGCCCATCTGCGACAGGGTGTTGAGCTGCTTCTGCAGGCCATCGAACAGACCCTGCGTCTGCTTCTGCTGGCTCTCTAGACCCTGGTTGATGCCTGCCTGAACGCGACTATCGATCATGGTGTTGATGTTGCTCAGCTGGGCCTTGAGACCATCGTTCTCCCGCTTGGCTTCTTCGTTGCCCCTCAGGACCTTGTTCAACTGCTCTTTGAGCTGGCGACTTTCGACGACGATGGTGCGCAAGGTGTCGTTGGCCGTGTCGCCCTCGATCCCCAGCGCCTTGGCCTGCTCAGGCGTGAGCTGGGCGGACTGTGGCTGTTCGGGCGTTTGCGGCTTGCCCTTACCAAGTAGGGTCACGCCGACATAGACCACCAGGACCAGAACCCCCAGCAGCGCATACTTGAGGAGTGGATTACTTCTGAGCTGCATGGCGGGCCTCCGCGGTGACGCGAGGATCTGCGGCGCCCAGGCTGGGCAGCAGTGACTGACCAAGGCCATGATCCCGGGTGACCAGGTAGAGCACGGTGGTGTCGCTGGCATCGCCCCGGGCGCCGAGGTAGGGATGCTGGAAGGTCGCGGTCGCGAAGTCGCCCATGAGCTCACGCGGATCCAGGGCCAGGCGCTGGCCGGTCTGGTTGCGCAGCTTCACGGCAGTTACCCAGTGATCGTCCAGGCGCCAGGCGCCCAGCTGACTGGCCTCAACCGGCAGCGCCGGCAGCAGCGTCGACAGGTCCAGGCGCTTATCGATCCTGACCTGGGCGACGCCGTCGACCGGCTCCACGGTGCGCAGCGGCGCATAGAGCATCTGGGCGGCGTAACGGGTGAGCACGACGGGGATCGGTGTTTCGCGCTTGGGCGGCGCCGGCTCGTCCTCTTCCTTATCGGCTTGGTGGCTAGCCTTGGCCGACGACTTGGGAGCGGCCGCTACGGCCTGACCATAGCGGGCCGGGGTCGTGTCACCTGGAACGATCTTGATCGGCTCAAGCGCAGCTTGGCCTTCCTGGGCCGGCGTTGCGGCGATGTCGACCAGCATGATCTCGCCGGTGGCCGCATTCTGCAGCTGCAGCCGGCTGGGCTCGATCGGGTCTTTGGCCCGGAGATAGATCGCCCCGCCGGTGCTTTGCACCCTGAGTTTGTCAGCGATGGCGGGAGGGACGCCGACCCGAACGTTGGCATCAACGAATAGGATTCGCTCCTGGCCCACCACGAGCGGGATGGCCAGGGGGACACGCTCCCACTTGCGGATCTCGATGGCCTGGGCAAGGCTGCTCAGCAGCAGGCCGCCCAGCACCAGGGCGAGGGATTGGCGAGATCTCATGGTGTACCTCGAGCTTTGACTTCGACGCCGGCCTCGATCCGCTGCGGCTGACCGCTGTAGCAGTCCCACTTCATGCCCCAGGGGTTCTTCTCAGGATCGACGTCGGATCTGACGATATGGAGCGGGTAGCGCGTGAGCGCCGTCTTGACCTTCTCGCCACCCAGGTACTCGTTGGCAACGACATCGAGCATGACCGTCCACTCGCTGTTGCCGAGCACCTGGACGCGGCGGGTGGGGTCGTCGCCGTAGCCTGATCCTGGGATCTCCGCGACGTTGCGCACGCGCTTGCGCAGCTCGCCGCTGTTGCGTTTGAGCGCTTCGTCCCCCTCCAGATAGGCCTTGCACGAAGGCGTGATGAAAGGGGTCAAGCGAGCGATGTTGTCGCTGTAGTTCTTCTCGCCATCAGAGGGCCAGCTGTTCATCTGCTGGAAGATGTAGAAGGCGTAGGAATAGACCGATTCCGGAGGGATCTCCCACCAGGGGCGTGTGCTCCCGGAACGCAGGTCCGGCGGCACGTGTACGGTCAGGTCCTTGGGCGCGCTGTACCAGCCGTAGCCATTCCAGATCGCGATGCCACTGACCAGGCCCAGGGCAAGGCGTAGGGTGGTGATGTGAGCGCGCTGCGACTCGGACAGCTTCCAGGCCCGGCTCATAGCTCCACCATCCGCTTGCAGGTCCAGGCACCGCTACGGATGACCAGCCGGCGACCCGCCAGCCCCCAATGCGCGAGGCGCCACTCGGCTTGCCGCCAGAGCCAGGTTTCCGGGCGGCCACGCTTCCAGCGACGTAGGATCCGTCCAGCGAGCGCAAGGCCCAGAGAGCCGCAGGCCAGTGCAGAAAAGATCGGCATAGCCGGCGTGGTGAAGAACGCCAGTGGGATACCGATAACAAAGCCGGTGGATGCGCAGATGGCGACCGTGGCGAACATTTCATCGTTGGTGAGGCCGCCCATGACGACGGGTTGAGTATTGAGGCGATTCGGCAGAAACCGAAGCGTGCCGTCCTCATGCAAGTCCTGGGTGATGTCCATCTGTGCGGCCCTGCCTTACATGATGCCGCTGGCTTTGGTGACGATGAAGATCACTAGGCCGATTAGGATCACGCCGACGACAACCGTCGCTCCGAGGTCTTTCCAGGTTTTCTTATTCGTATGGATCTCGTGATAGACACCAATGCCGTGAGAAGCCACCACGATTAGGCAGAAGGCACACAGAGCGAGTGCGATGAGCATGAAGCCGTCGTAGCCATAGTTCTTGAGCGTTTCGAGCCAGGTAGAGCCTTCGCCGCGCGAAGGGGCCTGCGCCTGAGGGAGGGCGGCCTGGCTGATTGCCGGCAGTAATGTGACGCTTGCCAGTGCAGCTTGAGTTCTGGCGCGGGCGCCGAGGATGAACAGACGTTTGAGGGACAGCATGGATTTCTCCTCGAGGGGTTAATGCAAAATGAGCCAGGACAGCGCGCAGTAGAGGAGTAGCCCACGGACTAGGGCGCCCTTGGCGGCGGCGGCTTTGAGGTTCTGGTTCGCCCAGCCCTTGTAGAGGCTGATGGAAAGCCAGGCGAACCAGAGGGTGACGACGGCCATGGCCACCGATAGCCAGAAGGTGTTGCTGGCCGCTGGCGTAAGGCCGCTTGCCGCCTGAAAGGCAGCGGTCTGAGCGGCGGTCATGCTCATGGCTGGGCGCCTTCGCGCTGATACTGGCCGGAGAGCTCGACTGCATCGCGCGGTTGGGCACGGCTCGGTGCTAGGTAGTCCTGCAGGCCCTGACGGATCCGGGCGATGTCGGCTGCGAGACGGTTGTAATCCAGGTGGTAGCGGGAGCTGCCATCGCTGGGCAGCTCGGCGCTGCGCCTGGCGACCGCCTCGACGGCGTTGAGCTGGCGGATCATCACGTCGACGTTGGCCTGCTCGCTGGCCGTACCGGCAGCGAGTGCGGGACCCGCCATAAATCCGAGCGCGACGACCAGGCCGCTGACGAGTCCGAAGTGGACGGAAGGCTTGCGTTGAGGAGAGGACAGTTTCACAGCGGGGCCCTGGGCAGCGGGTTGATGCCGCACAGGATGCCGAGGGCCACCAAGGAGGTCAGCGGGAAACCATTACTGCACCCAAATAGGTTGCAAACCCGCTTGGTTACTGACTCTACGCAGAGGTGATGAAGCGCTTGAAAAACAGCAGAAAGCCGGTGGCCACCGCGTAGCCTACGCCCCACCCCTGGTTGCCCTGGGCGGTCTGCTGTCCGATCTGGGCGCGGCCTTCCAGCACCGGCTGCACGCTGACCAATTCCCAGCCATCCGCGCCCAGGGCCTGCAGGCGAGCCTGCCGTTCTGGATCGGCTAGGAAGGCGGCGACGTCAGGGGTGCCGGTCTGCTGCTCGTGCTTGAACATCAACCAGCCGCGCTCTTGGACGCGGTAGGTGAGGGGGGAGAATTCAGTGTGGTATTCGAAGCGGGCAGGGGACATGGACGGCTCCAGTTCGATGGGGCGGCCATCGTCCGGTGGCCCACTGCAACCCCACCAGGTGAAACCGTATCTAGGTCTCAAGAGGTTACGATCAGGGCGTCGAACAAACCGCTTGGCGATGCTGCCATCAGAAAAATCACGGGAGGTCGTATGACTGAGATCGGATTTCTCCCCGAAGAAGCCAAAGAACGCTGGCGGGACTTGACTCATGCGATGGCCATCATGGGCCTAGGGCATCTGGCCAAGCTATACGGTCAACTCGAGGGCTACATTTTGGCCATGCTCGACTTCGGTCGGATCACTGCGCCGCAAGGAAGGCAGCTCCTCACGGTGGCAGCCGATCTGTTTGATCAATGTCGTTCCGAGTATCTCAAGCACAAGCAAAAGCCGCGGCGACGCATTGCGCACTCGGTAGCTGTTCAGATGAGGCAGAGCCAGTGTGACAATTGAATGCGAGACTTCTTGCACCATCAGACGAGCGTGCCGGTCAATAACAAGGATTGCCGCTTGGCTCCCAGCTTCAATGTCTCAATAGCCTATGATTGAGAACGTGCAATACGTCATCTAAGAGATCTGTCGACATGAACCGGGTGGTGATAGCTGAAGACGAGGGGCTCTTGGTCGAAATGCTCACCGAGCTATTTGCCGAAGAAGGATTTGTCGTAACTGCTTTCGGGACTGCCGATGAGGCTTGGCGACACTTGAAGGCCCAGCAATCGCCACCGGACCTTCTGTTCACAGACGTCAAAATGCCTGGAAGGATGGATGGCCTTGAGCTGGCTGATGCATTCTCGGCACTCTGGCCTGCGATACCAGTCGTCATATCCTCGGGTCACGTTCAATCGGCTGAGCATCCACATCGCCAGACGAGTTTCTTGGCCAAGCCCTGGTCGCTTGACGACCTGAGTAAGGTTTGCCGTAACGTTCGAGCCAGCTCTAGCTAGCGTTTCTTTGGATTGAGGATCATGGGTGGAGAATGCGCATCTCGCCCAGTAGCAGTTTCACGGATTGGCCAGGGGTTCGGCAGATGTTGACGGCTGAGCGCTATTGTTCTGGAGAGATGTCTAACGCTGCGCAAGCCTTCCACGACCACGCTTGCTGGTCCAAATCGTTCAGGCTGCTCCATGGCCATGCAGGCTTGTGATCGTTTGACTGCAGGTACTGTCGTTCTGCCTCACGAGAGACTTTTGCCAGTAGCTGCGCTTGATATTTCTTGGAGTGAGCCACCGCGTTTTGCTCCTTCCCGATAGGGTTATTTACGGTATATCCATACAGTGTCGCACGGGATTGGAAATTCGTGAAAACACGTCTACTGAATGGTCACCAGTGCCCTATAAGCTTTAGGCTGGGAACCGCTGGAAGCCTTGAGTGCTCGAACTGCGAACATTCATTGAGGCAAGACCATGGACGCCCTGCGCAACCAGCTATCAGCTCTAGATCCACCCTTGAAGCATGAATTGGAGTCTCAGGGGAATAATCTGGTCATCACCCTGATTGATCCTGCAAGGCCTGCAAAGGTTACGCGCACACTGAATCGGTGTCTCGTCGACAATACGCCTCTGCTGTATGAGGTGATCCGCGACGCCGTCAACGAGCTGAGGGCCATCGGCTGTCATCCGCCAATCAGCGAACGCGAGATTTTCCCTGACAACTAGCAGCATGCCTGATCCCCTTCCGGTCCCTGAATTACGTTTGAGGCCCGATTGCGCTTGATTGAAGCGACGACCTGTCTGGCATCCTACGCACCGACCCCTCTTCGAGGGGAGATAGGGAACAGTCATGCTGCCGAAGTACCATCCTCGCTTCTTGCACTACATTTCTGGCTTCTTTCCAGAGAGCTTCCGTGTAGAGGTGACATTCACCCTCGACGATAACGAGGCCATGGCTATCGACATCGCGACGCCAGCAGGGGAGGTCGCTCGGTGTGAGACAACAGAGACCCAGGCTCTCGACGTTATGGCAATGGGTGTAATTGCTCAGGAACTCAAGATGCGAGTTGGCATGAGGGATGGAGCGGATCAGTTGACCAGCGCTCGAAGCAGTGCCGTTTCGCTTTCCTCGATATCCAGCAGTGCGGAACGAGCATCTTCGGTCAATCCGCTCTGCTTCAGATGAGCAAGTTGCACCAAAGTCGACAGCGCTATGTGGTTTTCCTCGAAAGCCTCGGCATCCTCGGCGGTGATGCTTCCGTGTTGACGTTTGGCACTGTATCCCAGCACATCGGCCAGACAGTTGGTGGCGATGTCGATCAGCGTTTGTTCCAGCTGGGTGATGGTGCTCATAGATCAATTTCCTTGTCGCCGAAGACGTCGGCGAGTAGAGATGGGGAAGTTGAAGCCTAGCCCAACGCTGCTGCGAATAATGTCCATGCCTGGTCCTTACGTCGGACCACGTAGCGTAGACAGCTATCTGACTTCGCTACTTCTCAGGTCAGCACCTACTCAGCGGAACGACGCTAGGCTTCCATTCAGCTCCTTGTACCGCTGCACGATGTCGATTACTAGCGAGTTCACCGCCAGGATCTGCATGGCGCGGGTCACCGAGACGTACAGCAGGTTCAGCTCATCGTCGCGGCTGGCCCGGTCAGTCTCCGGCGCGAGCGGATCCGCACTGAAATCTTCGTACAGCCCCACGAAGTCCCACTCCAGGCCCTTGGCCTTGTGCGCGGTCGTCAAGGTGACCGTGGCATCCAGCTCGCTGGCCACCGCGTAGCGCCGCAGCTGCTCGATGCGCTTGGGCAGGTCGAAGTAGGCCTCGATGATCCGCACCGAGTGCTGCATCTCCGGATCCTGGGTGGCCTTGGCGATTTCCTGGTACTGCTCGAAGTCCCGGTAGTCGCGCAAGAGCTTCTTCTGCTGCACCAGGTCGTTGCGACCGCGGCTGAACTGGAACAGGTCCTCAAGCTCGCGCAGCGAGTAGCTGTCGATCCCGCCAATCCAGAACATGCGGTGGCCACCCTGCTTTTCCAGGCGCAGTGCGTTCTCGATCACGCCGCTGACCGTGCGATGCAGCCAGGTCCGGTGCGCGAGGTCCTCAGGTAGCGAGCGCTTCACCAGGGTGCGCTGGCCGAGCCCCTGCAGCTTCACCGTCTCGCCCTTGAACGACAGGACGACGTTGGCCACGTGGGCTACGGCCGGGCCGAAGCGAAATGACTGGGTCAGGTAGTGCTTCTCGGCATCGGCCATCCACGCCGCGTTGAGGGCATCCTGGGCTCCGCGGAAGCGGCAGAGTTGCTGGTGGCGATCGCCGACCATGACCTGGATGGTGCGCTGTCGCTGCACCAGGTCGGCGATTACCGGATTCACGTCCTGGCCCTCATCGAGCAGGATAGCGCCGAAGCGGTTGGACAGGTCTGGACGGCTCATCTGGTAGAGCTTGAGGTAGCCGTCGTGGGTGATCTGCACACAGGCGTCCTGCAGGTCGATCATGCGCTTCCAGATGCTGATGGCCATCCCCACTACCTAGGTGATGCGCAGTACCAGCAGAGCGCCGAGAGTGATGAGCAGGGCAAGTACCTGCAGCGTCAAGGTGCTGCTCTGGATGGTGTCGCGCGTCCAGCCGATGAACAACGGCACGGTGGAGGAGACGATGCTGCTCACGGAGCTAATCAGTCCGCTGTCGGTGGCCAGAGTCCGGTGGCTGAGAAAGGTCAAGGTAGTTGCTGGAATTGCGGCAAAGCGGCGCCGGAGCCCATGCAGGTGAGCACTAGGCCAGCCAGTATTACAATCAGCGTGGCTATGAGCAGGAGCACGGCTAGGTGCCAGCGCCACTCGCAATCAGCGCATTCTTTTTTAGTAGTAGATCGTCTGGATCGGCATCTCTTTGCCTCGCTTCTTACGGCCGCTACCGTTTGTCTTTTCGTTCTTCCTGTTTGCGCACTGGGATATATCGCTCCCTCACTCATGACGTGAATTAGAGCGGACTGATATTTTTTTTATATATATCGAGCTGTTTTAAAGTATTGGGCAAGTCGGTGGCTTTAGCTGATGCTCAGTAGCGAAAGGCATGTTCGCCTGTCTTAAATAGGCCGCGGATTACTATTTCTCGGTCAAACAACAAAAATAACTGATGACGCGGGAATTTTCCCGTGATGGCTGCCTGCATGTCCAGATGATTGGGCCTGTGCTCGGCGGCTATCGAGGTACACGATGATGTCCCGAACTGCTCTGTATCTGTATGCCGCGGGTCTGTGCAGCCTGGTTGCGCTTGGGCTAGGTTTGGCGCTGGGGCCTTCTAACTGGCTGTGGCGGCCGCTATCGGGTGCCGCCGAACATCACCTGACGCCATTGGCCGCCTGGCATGGGCGCTTGATGGTACTGACCTGGGGGCTGTTATTTCCTGCAGGCATCCTGATCGCTCGATACGTCAAGGTCACACCACGACAGCGCTGGCCTGATGAGCTGGATAACAGGCTCTGGTGGCGTCTGCACTTGCTTCTGCAAAGCCTAGGTAGCCTGCTCATGCTTCTGGCGCTCGGCCTTATTTTGGTCGCCGCGCAGGGCGCGTCGAGCCTGGCGCGCTGGCATGCGCTGGGGGGGTGGGGCCTGGTCGCCGGTGTAGTCATCCAAGTCGTCGGCGGACGCTTGAGAGGCACCAAAGGTGGACCGGGCATCCCGGGAGATCACTACCTCATGACTCCTCGCCGCTTGGTTTTCGAATACGTCCACAAGACGCTGGGGTGGTTGGCCTTGGTGCTGTCCGTGCCCGTCGTTCTGGCTGGGTTGGTAGTGGCCGATGCACCGCGCTGGATGTTCCTAGTGTTGATTCTATGGTGGACGACCTTGGTCATTCTAATGATCGCTCTACAGCGGCGGCGTGGTTGCTTGGATACATACCAAGCTATCTGGGGGCCGGCTGACTGTCACCCCGGTAACCATCTGAGGCCCATAGGGTGGGGCGTATTTCGCCACCCTGAACGAGAGACATCTATGCGGCCGGAAATTCAATCGTGTGCACGCTTCGTGCGCGGCTAGCAACGCTTTAACTTGCTGTTATCGCCATTTTTCTCACAATAAAAAGAGCATGCCATGGCCACGACTAATCTGCTGTTGATCGGTTTGTTATCGATCCTGTCGCTGTTGATATTGATCATTCCCTTGAAGTTGCCACCTTTCATCGCCTTGATCAGTGTGGCCACCGCTACCGCGCTGGTATCCGGCGTCGCACCAGCGCAGTTGGCGCAAGCCGTGGAGGGCGGGCTGGGTAAAACACTGGGGCATGTCTCTGTGATCATCGCTCTCGGTGCCATGGTCGGTCGGATGATTGAAATCTCCGGAGGTGCCACGGCGCTGTCGCGACTGCTAGTCACCCGCCTGGGTAGTCATCGGGTGTTGCTGGCGCTGGCCCTGGCGGCCTTCGCGGTCGGTGTGCCAGTGTTCTTCGAGGTGGGCGTCATCATGCTCATCCCTCTGGCCGCGGGACTGGCCACGGAACGGCAATGGCCGCTGTATCGGCTCGGCCTGCCCATGTGCGGCGTCCTGCTGGTGGTTCACGCCCTCTTGCCGCCTCACCCGGGCGCGGTCGCCGTTGCCACAGCCTTCGGCGTGGAAGTGGGCAGGGTACTCGCCTTCGGTTTGCCGATCGCTGCCATGACCTGCGTACTTCTACTGATCACGGGGCGGCGGTTGTTCGAACGCTCCTACCGGGCCAGTGCTTTCGCCAGTGAACCCCAGGCTCCGGTGGCCGGCCTGGTAGAAGAGCGGCCCGCGGCGGGACGGGTAGTGTTGGTGATCGTCTGCCCCATCGTGCTGATCCTGCTGGGTGTGCTAGCCCCCAGCCTGCCACTGCCGCCCGCGATGCGGGCCACCCTGGAGGTCCTGGGGGTGCCTTATGTGGCTTTGCTCGCGGACGTCTTTCTCGCCATGGGACTCTTGGGGTTGGCACGGGGCATGCCGCTCCGTGACGTATCCGCACAGCTCGCGGCGGCTATCCCTGGCATTGCGATGATCATCCTCATCACCGGCGCGGGCGGCGCCTTCGCCAGCATCATGGTACAGACCGGCATCGGTGCGGCGCTGGCTACTGCCATGCAGGCCACCGGACTGCCGATCCTGCTGCTTGCCTACCTCATCACGCTGATGATCAGAGCCGCCCAGGGCCCCACCACCGTAGCCCTGATGACCACCGCCGGTATTATCCTGCCGATGATCCAGACACTGGGCCTGAACCCCAACCAGACCGCGCTGGTTGGGCTGGCTATGGGCGCTGGTGGCATCGGTCTATCCCACGTCAACGATGCTGGCTTCTGGATCGTCACGCGCCTGCTCGGTTTGAGCGTCGCCGACGGCCTGCGCAGTTGGACCCTGCTCACCACCCTGGCCAGCCTGTTTGCCCTGGGCTGTATCGCGTGCATCTGGCCGTTCGTTTGACAGATCAAGGAGCTTTCGCGATGTCGGAATCCACCGTTACCTTGTTCGATGCCCGAGGTGCCGCGCTGCAGCACGCATGCCGCCCGCTGGAACACCTGGCCAGTGGCGCTCTGTGGAGTGAGGGGCCGGTCTGGTTGCCCGCCGAGCAGGCGCTGCTCTGGAGCGACATTCCCAACGATCGCATGCTGCGCTGGAGTGCAGTGGATGGCCTGAGCGTGTGGCGGCAGTCGGTTGGTTTTGCCAATGGCCATGCACTAGCAGCGGACGGGGCGGTCCTGCATTGTTCCCACGGCCACCGGGCGATCTTGAAAACGCCATGTCGGGACGGCTGTTTGGCCGACACAGAGGAGGTATTGGTTGACCGCTACCAGGAGCGTCGTCTCAATTCCCCCAATGACCTGGTGGTCAAGCGCGACGGGACAATCTGGTTCAGTGATCCGCCCTACGGAATCCTCTCAGATCGCGAGGGCCACCTGGCGCCCCAAGAGCAACGTCACCAGTACGTCTTTCGCTATGATCCCGCGGACGGCCAACTGGACGTGGTCAGCGACTTCGTCGAGGACCCCAATGGCCTTGCTTTCTCGCCGGACGAAAGCATCCTCTATGTCTCCGATACCTCGGCCGCGCGCCGCGCCGACGGGCGCCATCACATCGTTGCGTTCGACGTTATCGCTGGTCGCTCGCTGGTTAATCCGCGAATCTTCGCCGAGGTGGGGCCTGGCCTGCCAGATGGCTTCCGTGTCTCGCGCAATGGCTGGCTTTATACCAGCAGTGCCTGTGGCGTGCAGGTCTATCATCCCGATGGTACCCGGCTGGCGCTCATTAACGTCCCCGAGATGGTCGGCAATCTGACCTTCGACGAGCACGAGCAAGCGCTCTATATCCTGGCGACCACCTCGCTCTATCGCGTTGCCTTCGATCAGCCGGCTCATACGCTAGGATGAATATCCAGGAGCGTCGCCTATTCCGCGGGCGCCAGCAGCGACTGGGCTTGCTCACGCAAGGCCTGCACGCAGGGCGAAGGCTCGCGATAGGCCAACGCCAAGGCATAGGGCAGTGGTGTTCCAGCGCCTTCGAGTTCACGCCAAGCCAATTCCGCAGTCTGCCGCCGGGCGTACTGGCGTGGCATCAGGGCGATGCCGAGCCCCGCGGCGACCAGGCCGGCGGTGGTCTGCATCTGCCTCGAATGCTGAGCCACCCTAGGCACGAAGCCGGCCTCGGCACAGCCGAGCAGGATGCGGGCGTACATGCCCGGGCCATCATGAGGGGCGAACAGGATCCAGGGTTCCAAGGCGCAATCGGCGAGGCCGAGTGTCGGGTGCTCGGCCAGGTGATGCCCCAAGGGCAGCGCCACCACCAAACGATCCTCGAACAACGGATCGAACTGGATGTCGCCGGTATCGGCGACGGGCAATACCAGCACTCCGGCGTCGAGCCGATCCTGGCGCAGCAGCTCGAGTTGTTCTGGTGGCGTCGCCTCCAACAGCTCTATGGCTACGTGAGGATGTTGCGCCCGGTAGTGGCGCAACAGGCGCGGCAGCAGGCCACCGACCTGGCTATCGACGCAGCCAATTCTCAACGACCCAGTCAGACCCGCTGCCGCCTGGCGCGCCGCACTGCAGGCGCGCTCGGCTTGGGCGAGGGTTCGTCGGACTTCTAGCAGAAACAGGCTACCGGCCGCGGTGAGGCGAGTGGAGCGATTGTCGCGCTCCAGCAAAAGTACGCCAAGTTCCTCTTCGAGGCGGCGGATCGCCGTACTTAGTGGAGGCTGGGCCATATTGAGACGCTCCGCTGCACGTCGGAAGTTGAGTGTCTCGGCCACGGCCACAAATTGGCGCATCTGACGCAGATCAATCATCGGCACACTTCTTATTATCGCGATTATCAGCCGAGTATGCGCTGGCGTTCGGCGACCTGCCTAGGGCCTGAAGCGCCCGTGCTAGACATAACCGTAGGCTATGTACCTATGAGCAGCTTTGATTGGACGGTTATGGCAGACAATGGCGATAGTCAGTGCAGAAGAACAACTGAGCAAAGCCTCCCATGAACATCGCCCTTCGAGTTTGTAGTGCCCACGCATGGGTAGCGCAAGCCTATTCATGGTCGCGCCGCATATCTCAGCATCATGACCTTTCCGGTAACTAAGCCCTGTAGCGCTCTCCCCAGCAGCCAATTTTCGCTGCGTTTTTACTGTTCCGAGGATTTTCTATGACGACTTCTTCACTGCCCCGACTAGCCGTAGTTCTAGGCGACCCGGCGGGCATCGGTCCTGAGCTGATCGCACGTCTGTTGTCTGATCCGGCAGTCCGTCGCAGCGCGCACATCATCCTGATCGCTGATGAGGACGAAGTGCGTAACGGTATGCGCATTGCTGGCTGCAGTTTCTCTTACAGTGCCATTGACTGCCTCGATGCACTAGATTTCGAAGACGGTCTCCCCCTGCTATACCCGTATCGCGGAGCCGCCGAAGGTCGCTTTCCACGCAGAGAACCTAGTGTAGTCGGCGGCCGCTACAGCCTGGACACTCTAGCCGTCGCCCTTGACCTGACCAAAACCGGCTACACCGATGCCATCCTCTTCGGCCCCCTAAACAAGACCTCGCTGCATTTGGCAGGCATGGACCACAGTGACGAGCTGCACTGGTTCGCCGAGCACTTGAACTACCAGGGACCATTCTGCGAATTTAACGTGCTCGACGACCTCTGGACCTCGCGGGTGACCTCCCACGTTGCCCTCAAGGACGTCCCAAACCTGCTTAGCCAAGAGCGGGTGATCGAAGCCATCAAACTGATCGATAACGAGCTCAAACGCAGCGGCCTGGCACGGCCGCGTATCGGTGTCTGCGGCCTCAATCCGCACAATGGCGACAACGGCAGCTTCGGCCGCGAGGAAATCGACATCATCGGCCCGGCTATAGAGCGCGCAAAGGCGCTGGGCATTGACACCGATGGCCCCTATCCCGCTGACACCATCTTTCTCAAGGTGCAGGGCGATAACCGCGCCTTCGACGCGGTGGTGACCATGTACCACGACCAGGGCCAGATCGCGATCAAGCTAATGGGGTTCTCCCGCGGCGTGACGGTGCAGGGCGGTTTGCCCATTCCCGTCGCCACGCCCGCCCATGGCACCGCCTTCGACATTGCTGGTCTGGGTAGCGCCAACGTTGGCGCTACGCGCCAAGCGTTCGAGGTCGCCTGTCGCATGGGTAGCACGAAACGCTAAAGGTTTGTCCCTCCACAACAACAAAAAAGGAGTATCACTATGGGTGCTATTGCCCGTCGTTTGGCTGTCTCGCTCGCGAAGGAGCTACGGCCATGAGCAGCCTTACTAAAGAATCTGGCCTGTCCGCCGCAGCTAAGGTTGATGCGCAGGTGCCCCAGCAGCGCTGGCTCAGGGTCATTCCGCCTATCCTTATCGCCTGCATAATGTCCTACGTTGATCGCATCAGCATCGCGTTTGCCATGCCCGGGGGCATGGCCAGCGATCTGGGAGTGTCGGCTAGTATGGTCGGACTCGCGGGCGGTATCTTCTTCATCGGTTATCTGTTCCTGCAGATTCCGGGTGGCAAGATCGCCGTGCATGGCAGTGGTAAAGCTTTTATCGGTTGGTCACTGCTGGCCTGGGCGGTCATTTCAGTGCTCACCGGTCTGGTACGCAACGAATACGAATTGCTGTTTCTGCGCTTTGCACTAGGCGTAGCCGAAGGTGGGATGTTGCCAGTGGTGCTGACCATGGTCGCGAACTGGTTCCCAGATCACGAGCGTGGCCGCGCCAATGCCATCGTCATCATGTTCGTCCCTCTTGCGGGGATTATCAGCGCACCGCTCTCTGGTTGGATCATCGCGGTCTACGATTGGCGAGTGCTGTTCATCAGTGCTGGGATTGTCTCGGCCCTGGTCATGGTGATCTGGTGGCTTACCGTGAGCGACCGCCCTCAGGAGGCCAAGTGGCTGTCCAGTACTGAGCGCGACTATCTGGTTCAGACCCTTAGTGCCGAACAGGAGCGTCTGCGAGCTCAAGGCCAGGCCAAGCAGTCGCTGATCCAGATCTTGCCGGAGCGCACGCTGTGGCACCTCATCGCGGTCAACTTCTTCTACCAATTCGGCATCTATGGCTACACGCTGTGGCTTCCTAGCATCCTCAAGGAGCTTACCCATAGTGGCATGGGCATGGTTGGGATGCTGGCCATCCTTCCCTATCTCGCCGCGCTGGCCGGGATGTTTCTGTTCTCGAATCTATCGGACCGCACAGGTCGCCGGCGCCTGTTCGTTTGCCTGCCGCTGGCTGGTTTCGCTACCTGCCTGTTCCTGTCCGTCCTTCTGCATGAGCACCTCTGGCTGGCCTACGCCGCCTTGGTAGGTTGCGGCTTCTTTCTGCAGTCGGCCGCCGGGGTGTTCTGGACTATTCCACCGCGGTTGTTCAGTGCCGAGGCTGCCGGTGGCGCTCGCGGCCTGATTAATGCGCTGGGCAACCTGGGAGGCTTCTGCGGCCCATATCTGGTCGGTGTCCTTATCGTGCGTTTTGATCAAGGCGCCGGAGTGCTCTGCCTAGCGCTGTCCCTAGCGATGGCATCTGTCCTCGCGCTAGCGCTGCCTAAACGTTGCGAAAGCTGATCCGTCCCTATTAATTCGGAGTGAACTATGAGTCGTGAAATCCTGTTGCTGGTAGAAAAGTGTGCCCACACCTTCAGCTTCTATGACGTTGAAAGCGGGGAGGCCCTGGAGCATATTCGCCTGCCCGAGTTTCCCCATGAATTCGTGGTGGATTCGGCCAATCGCTACGCCTATGTCGGCCACTACGGCATCGAAACTTCCAGCCACCAGGGGGAGGGGGGCTGCTCGGTATTCGTCATTGACCTGCAAGAGCGCAAGCATGTCCGAACCCTCAATCTATGGCCTTTTCGTCGTCCCCACGGCTTGGCGCTGGACGAGCATGGTCGCCTCTATGTGCTCAGTGAGGCCGACTCCACTCTGCTGATCTTCGATGAGCCGGAGCGCCGCGACGTCCCTGATCGCGCCATACCCTCAGGCGGCTACAAGAGCCATCTGGTGGCCCTGAGTCGCGATGGCGAGACGGCTTTCGCCCTCAACCTACTGAGCAACACCGTTACCCGTCTCGCGCCCCAGGATCCGACCCGGGCACCCGAGCCGCTGCAGCCCGGCAGCCGCCCGGAAGGCAATTGCTTCAGCCATGACGAGCGTTTGCTTTACGTCAGCACCCGCGGGGACAACGGTATCGTCGCCATCGATACTCGAAGCCTGGAAATCGTCGCCCGCGGTCGCACGGGTAGTGATCCGACGCGCATCTATCGCGACCGCCGCGACCGGCTCTATGTCACCAACTATGGCGAAACTTCGCTGTCGGTGTTCGACGAGCGCCTGCAACCACTTGGGCGCATCGAGCTTGAGAGCACTGCTATCGCCATGAGTCTGCATCCCACCCGTGATCTGGCCTTTGTGACCCTCAAGGACCAGCGTGTAGGTATGCTTGATCTGGAGACCTGGCAGATGCGCCGCTACTTCAACACCCTGCTAGAGCCGGATGTGTCCCAGGTCATAGTGGTATGACAGTGCGCGCCCTGATCGACGCCCACCATCACCTTTGGGATCTGGGCCGACTGAACTATCCCTGGCTGCAGGGAGAGGGCGAGCCGGGCTTCTTTCTCGGCGATTACCGGGCGCTGCGTTGCAACTACCTGCCTGAGGACTTTCAGCGTGATGCCGTTGGCTTACGACTGCTGGGATCGGTGCATTGCGAAGCCGAGCACGCCCGGAGCGATCCGCTTGCCGAAACGCGCTGGTTGATCGAGCAACAGGCACGCATTGGCTTGCCCAGCGTCTTGGTGGCCTGGGCACCGTTGCTGGACCCCAGTGCCGAGCAGGTGTTGGAGGTTCAGGCTCAGTCGTCGTTAGTACGCGGCATCCGCTACAAACCGGTGACGGCCCGCAGGCCCCATGACGCCGAGTCTATTCGCGGCCAGTTGGGCAGCTTGCAGGATCCTGCCTGGCACGGAGCATTGGAGATGTTGCAGCGTCTCGGCCTGAGCTGGGATCTGCGCGTACCTTGGTGGCATCTGGAAGAGGCTGCCACCCTCCTCGAAGCACATCCTGGTTTGACCGTCGTACTTAATCACACAGGCCTACCCTGGGATCGTAGCCCCAGTGGGCTGGCACTCTGGCGACGGGGCATGAGTGCCCTGGCGCGGCTGCCACAAGTCGCGGTCAAGGTCTCCGAGTTCGGCTTGCCCGAACCCGGCTGGGACGTGGAACAGAATTGCCGTCTGGTGCGCGACACCTTGGAGCTCTTCGGTCATGAGCGTTGCATGTTCGCCAGCAACTTCCCGGTGGCCGGCCTGCGTATCGGCTATGCCGAACTGGTGGCGCATTTTGAGAATTTTCTAGCCGAGGACAGACCGGAACAGCGTGAGGCCTTCTTCTGGCAGACCGCTCAACGGGTTTACCGCATCCCTTTAGCGCCTCCTGTCCCATAACAGTGAAGACAAACACTGCAGCTTTGCCATTTCCTCAAGTTATTGATGCATGCGAGGAATTGATTAGTACCGGCTTCATCTTGCTCCTACAGTCGACAGACATGCTTCGGCGTGAACCTCTAAGAATCCAGGAGCCTCATCGTGAAAATTACAAACGTCCGTACCCGCGTCTTCGAATGGAAAGGCAAGGTCGTCCCGCCCCAGCCGCACTTCTGCACCAACGCTACCGACATCCTCTATGAGCGCGGCGACGCCATGGGCTCCTTCCGCTTCCACGGCTGGCTGGTGGTGGAGATCGAAACCGACAGCGGCCTGGTCGGCCTCGGCAACTGCGCCTTGGCGCCGCGGGTGGCCAAGGAGATCATCGACCTGTACCTGACGCCCATCGTCATGGGCCAGGATCCCTTCGACAACGAATACCTCTGGCAGAAGATGTATCGCCGCACCCACGCCTGGGGCCGCAAGGGCATCGGCATGGCCGCCATCTCCGCCGTCGACCTGGCGCTCTGGGACCTGATGGGCAAGGCGGTAGACAAGCCGGTGTTCAAGCTGCTGGGTGGCCGCACCAAGGAAAAGATCCCCTGCTACGCCTCCAAGCTCTACGCCAACGACAACCTTGATCTGTTCCTGGAAGAAGCCCAGGGCTATCTCAACCAGGGCTTCGACGCCCTCAAGATGAGATTCGGCTATGGCCCCAAGGACGGTCCGGCTGGCATGCGCCGTAACATCGAGCAGGTCCGCGCCCTGCGCGAACTGGCCGGTCCCGACGTCGACATCATGCTGGAATGCTACATGGGCTGGACCCTGGAATACGCCCGCCGCATGCTGCCCAAACTGGCCGAATTCGAACCGCGCTGGTTGGAAGAACCGGTCATCGCCGATGACATCGAAGGCTACGTCGAACTCAAGAAGATGGGCATCATGCCCATCTCCGGCGGCGAGCACGAATTCACCTCCTACGGCTTCAAGGACCTGCTCGAACGCCGCGCCGTGGACGTCATCCAGTACGACACCAACCGTGTGGGCGGCATCACCGCCGCGCGCAAGATCAACGCCCTGGCCGAAGCCTGGTCGGTACCGGTCATCCCCCACGCCGGTCAGATGCACAACTACCACCTGACCATGGCCAGCACCGCCTCGCCCATGGCCGAGTTCTTCCCGGTGTTCGACGTGGAGGTAGGCAACGAACTCTTCTACTACGTCTTCAAGGGTGAACCCCAGCCCGTCGGCGGCTACCTGCAACTCGACGACGACAAGCCCGGCCTGGGCCTGGAGCTGTCCGAAGAGCATCTCAAGGACTTCGACGTTATCGAGTAAAAGTATTAGTCCGAAACCTAGTCGCCTGCGCGAACGCAAGAAAGCGGGCGAAGTGGCGGCCGTCCAGGGCCAGGTCGGCGCTGGCCATGAAGGTGCTGAGCGTATTGACGACGTCTCTGGCCAGCTCCCAGTCCTGGGTGTTCAGCACTCGGGCGACCTCAGTGATGCGCAGGTTGCCGGCCCGCTTGTGCTGGCACTGGGTGCCATAGACCGCGTAGGCCAGGCCGTGGGCGGTCTTGCAGGTGACGTTTCGCGGAAAGCGATTCTTCGCCGCCATCTCCACCGACTTGTTGTAGCAGAGGTAGGGCATCTGCACGTCCGCATGGGCGCTGGCGTAGCCCACCAGGGTGGTGGTCTTTCCGGTGCCGGCAAAGGCCTGGATCTGCAGCTTGCGGGCGTTTGACGCGATGGCGGGGGCTTGCTCAGGGGTCCACTGCATGGGGTAACTCCAGATCGGCTGGGACAGGGATTCAATACCACCCCTGCATATTGATGGCGTGAGGGCGCTCCTTGTGGCCAGGTTGCGGCCGCGGAGCAGGCCGACGACTACAGGTACTTCTTAAATGAGGCGGTCGTGAGGTTCACTGACAGGGCCAGCAGGGCGGCACAGGGCAGCAGCACCAGGAGCGGGCTCACGCTGAACGGCAAAGCGAGGTAGAGCGACCAGGGCAACAGGGCCAGCGGCAGCATGGTGCTGCGGGCCTTGTGGTAGAAGTAGCTCGACTCGCGGCCGGCGCTGAACTTGCGGATGTCCCGCCGCACCAGGCCGTCGATGAAGCCAACCAGGGCGGCCATGGCAAAGAGCGGCACGGCGAGCACCAGGATCACCAGGCGCACGCAGAACACCAGCACGGTGAAGAGGGCAGACAGGCCGTAGGTCTGCACAGTGGTGATGCCTTGCGCGGCCATGTAGCGCAGATCCAGCTCGCCACGTGGGCCGGCGGCGGCCAGCTGCTGCATCCCAGTCAGCCAGTGGACCAAACCCGTCTTCACGAACAGCCAGTCGTAGAGCAGCCCCACCAACCAGGTCGCCGTGTGCCCGGGCTCCTGGACGACAACGCTGGATAGAAACCCCTGCGACAGCCAGGCCAGTTCGTGATCGAGCATGCCCTTGGCGTGGTGCCAGCCAGCCCCTGGCCAGAGGAAGTAGAGGCAGAGCCAGTCCACCAGGATGGCGCCGCCCAGGGATAGGAACATCACGCCGATGAAGTGGAAGGGGAAGCTGAGCACCGACCCGATGAAGGTCTGCTCCTTGACCTGTTGCTGCTGGGCGCGCTGGGCGACGTCGGCCATTAGCGGCATCCTCTGGGGTGGTCATGATCAAAGCTGGCGGTCATGCAGCATCTCCTTCGTCAGCGGCGCCTTGGGCCATCTGCCGGAAGTCGTCCTGCAGGTCCAAGGGCAGGTCGTCTGCGACACGGCGCTGGCCTGGAGCCTCCCACCACTCACTGCCGGTGGCCTGGCCCACCTGGTAGGCCTTGCGCATCTTCTCCGCGAGCTCCTGCAGGTCCTTGGGCATCGCTTCATCCGGATCCACCGCCGGCAGCGGCATCCGCACCTTCCACAGGTTGCCGCCCTCGATCAGCGCGTAGCACTGGCCCTTGGGTAGGCCCACCACATGGGCGGGCTCCAGCATGGGCACGCTGGTGGCGCTGAGCTGGTCATGGGTGTTGGAGGTGAAGGCGGTCTTGCCGTTGACGGCGTCGCTCGCGCTGCTTGCTGGCGTAGCGGTGAAGACTTGCACCTTGGGCAACTGGTTGGTCAGCAGCTCAGCCGTCGCCGTCTCGCGGACCCGCAGCATGAAGAGGTTGTTGAAGTTGCCGATGATCTGCCCGGCCTTGGCGCGGTTGCCGATCTTGGCCTCGATGTCGGACAGGGTCTGAGTGTAGGCCGTCACCTGCAGACCGGCGCCGCCACCCTTGTTGATCATGGGGATGAACTCATCGCCGATCAGCTCGTTGAATTCGTCGGCGTGCAGGTTGATGGCCACCTTGCCGCTGGCCTCCCCGGGCAAGCCATCATCGATGCCGTACTTGTAGATATGGCCGGCAACCGAGACCAGGTCGGAGAACATGGAGTTACCAACTGCCGCGGCGACCTCGGTGTCGGAGAGGGCGTCCAGGCCGACGTAGACCACAGCGCGTTTGCGCACCACCTGCATCCAATCGAAGATCGGTCGCGGGTCATTGACGTCGTGGTAGTCCGGGGCGATCAGTTCGGCCATGCGGCCGGTGGTGAGTTTCTCCAGCAGGGGCAGCAGCGAGGCGACGATCTTGTCGAAGTAGGTCTTGTCGTAGCGCACGGCGCTGCGCAGGCCGTCCATGACCGGATCCATCACGCGAGTCTGGTTGAGGTACTGGTCGATGGCGATCACGCGCAACGGCCGCCCCTTCATGTTGAAGGGCACGTTCTTTTCGTTGAGCTTGCTCTCGATGAAGATGATCTTCTCCCAGGCCTTGGGGTCGTGCTCATCGAAGTATTTCTGGGCGTATTCCAGGAACAGCCCTTCGATGTTGATCACGTGCTGCTGGATCTGCAGGTAGTCCGGCCGCCGGCCGAGGGCGACCAGGGCCCGAGCGATGATGTTGACGAAGCGCCAGGCGAATTCCTTGAATGCCGCCGAGTTGCCCTCGCTGGACAGCTGGCCCGCGACGCGGGTGGCCACCTCCGAGATCCGGCCGAAGCGGCCCACCGCGTTGTAGCGGGCGGACTGGTCCGGCCATCCCAGGTGGAAGACATAGAACTCGTTGGTCCGGCCGGCGCGTTCGCACTCGACGTACATGC
>Ga0157369_10001501_pt1 | contig 28633 bp, 28 predicted proteins | sample C25metaG_FD_113461 | JGI IMG/M metagenome (GOLD analysis project Ga0157369, IMG submission 113461) | Corn rhizosphere microbial communities from Kellogg Biological Station, Michigan, USA - C2-5 metaG | ecosystem: Host-associated > Plants > Roots > Rhizosphere > Soil | place: USA: Michigan... | reverse complement strand
GGCGACTGTGAAGTAATATCGTATATTTGCAGTCCCAAACGGGAGGAGTGGTAGTTCAGCTGGTTAGAATACATGCCTGTCACGCATGGGGTCGCGGGTTCGAGTCCCGTCCATTCCGCAAAATCAATATTAAAATTGAGCAAAAGCCTTCAAATGATATCATTTGAAGGCTTTTTCGTTTTTGGACCATACCAAATTATCCATCTGAAACCATAATTCAGGTGAGTAATTCGGTGAGTCAACCAAAGCAGCTCAATGACTCACCAAAACTACTGCAACTGTTTGATAAGCAAGCGGTTCAATAATTGAACATCTTGCGCTCAAGTGATGAGTAAATTAATTTTGTTTCACTATTAATCCTCATTCCAATGAGAACAAACGTCAGTCTGCTTTTTTATTTGAAGAAGCCAAAAAATTACAAATCAGGCCCAATGCCGGTTTACCTCCGCTTCACCGTCGACGGAAAACGTTCAGAAGCCGCTACCGGCAGAACCTGTGAACCTTCCCGCTGGAACAGCAAGGCCGGAAGAGCCAGCGGCACGAAAGAAGACATCCGTGCATTAAACAACTACCTCGATGGACTACAATCCAAAGCATTTGATTGCCACCGAATCATGACGCTGCATGATGAACTAATAACGGCTGAAACATTAAGGAATAGGTTTATCGGTAAGGCGGAAAAGGTAAGAACCATTATAGCAGTATTTGAAGATCATAACCAGAAGATGAAAAGCCTGATCGGGGAGGAATTTGAGAAGAGTACCTTACAGCGATACGAAACTTGCCTGATGCACGTAAAAGATTTCATGCAATGGCAGTTTAATGTATCAGATCTGCCGGTTACTAAAGTTAGTTTCTCTTTCTTAAATGATTTTGAATACTATTTAAGGAGTATCCGTAAATGTGGTAATAACTCAGCGATCAAGTACATTAAGAACTTTGGCAAGATCGTCCGCATCTGCTTGGGTAATGGATGGCTTACCGTTGACCCCTATCTTAATTATAAACCTAAAACCTCAAAAGTTCACAGGACCGCACTAACGAAAGAGGAATTGAAAGCTATTTCAGAAAAGGAAATGCCGATGGAACGCCTTAGGTTAGTGAAGGATGTCTTCCTATTTTCTTGCTACACTGGTCTTGCCTATGTAGATGTGCGCAAGCTTAAACGTTCTGAAGTACTAAAAGGGATAGACGGGGAAAACTGGATCTATACGAACCGCAAAAAGACGGATACACTTTCCCGGATTCCCGTGCTTCCTTCGGCCTTGGAAATTATGGAACGATACCGGGACAACCCCCAATGTCAATACGAAGACAAGGTATTGCCGGTAATGAGCAATCAGAAGATGAACGCTTACCTTAAGGAAATAGCTGATTTATCGGGCATCACCAAAGTACTCACCTTCCATATTGCCAGGCACACATTTGCTACGACCATTACCCTAAATAATGGAGTTCCAATAGAAAGTGTGGCTAAAATGCTGGGACATACCAGTATCAAAACCACACAGATCTATGCGAAGGTGATGGATCATAAGATCAGTGAGGATATGAGCTTGCTAAAGCAAAAGTTAGCCGCCAGTTAAATATAATCAAACACGGAATGGCCTACTATTCCGTGTTTCTTAGCTCAAACTAATTCTCGAATATTTTAAAAGCAACCATGACGAATAATGAATTAATACCGGAGGAGACTGTATTAAATCAAATCTACTATATAAGAGGTCAAAAGGTTATGCTGGACAGCGACCTTGCCCGGCTCTATCAGGTAGAGACCAAGCAATTAAAGAGACAAGTCAGAAGAAATATAGAAAGGTTCCCGGACGAAGATTTTATGTTTGAGCTGACCCCAGAAGAATATACTTTAATTTCAAGGAGCAAAAATGGCACCTTGAAACAAGGTTATAATATTAAATATGCTCCGATGGCTTTTACTGAATTAGGTATCAGCATGCTTTCAAGCGTATTAAATAGTGCATCAGCAATTCACGTCAATATTAGGATTATGCGAATTTTTATTCGTTTGCGCCAAATGCTTATGGACACGACTGAATTGAAACTGGAAATTGAACGTATAAAAACTAAGCTCGCAAATCAGGATAAAAACATCGAAGTTGTATTTTCCTATTTAGATGAGTTGTCAAAAAGTTTCCAGCATTCGGAAGCGGAAAAGCAAGCAAGAAAGAGAATTGGTTATAAGCCAGATGGCGATTGATTGTTAAGCCTCAATTGTGTTCAAAGCAAGTGGACGTTTTTAGACGACATGAAGAAATAGGCAAAAAATTGCCCGACATTATAAATAAAAAATGCTATTTTTATTTATAAACCAACTTTATGACAACTCAAATGTGGATAGGCCTAAGCCTACTTATTCCCTTAATTATTTTTTTTGTATACGCATATGTTCGAGGTGGTGCGCTAAACGCAAATCAGCATAACATACTAAGATTATTTGCTTTATTGGTGGGTGGTTTTGCTGGTGCATTTATTACAGGAGATGCATTAGTCAACATTACTGGTACATATGAAGGAAATACAATTGCAATAAAGGGAGCTTTGGGAGCGGCGTTTGCATTTCTGATATGGTGGACTTTTCCTAAATATGTAGACGCAGACCGATTTCCTACCACTGACATCACCTTAGTTATTCCGTCGAATGCCACTTTTAAATCTGTCCTTGATTCATTTACTGCAAACATTGGGTATACTTTTGACTTGCAAGGGTTTACCAATGAGCAGAAGAACGTTCCATTAAGAAGTCAACAGGTCTCTGGCAAAGATGTAAGTGATCTTATCACAAAGCTGAGGAAGTTGGCGAAAAATGACCTTCCTGACTACACCGTGAAAGTAGCTAACAAAAATATAAATATTAAAATTTCTGGAATATGAGTAAAGTATGTAATTGCCCTCATCCCCCGGGCGGCTCTATTGAGTGCGAGGAAGATCAACTAGGAATATGTGGCGTCGTTGATGGTCGTGCAAAAAGAGCGTGTGTTAAAGTAGCAAATTTAAGCGGATTAGACCTTGTTAACTGGGCAATCAATGAAATTACCCAGAGTATTCGTTCTTCACGTTCTGCTATTAAGACTGTAGACATAGAAATGTTAAATAATGGCTCATATTCTAACTCTGCTGGTGAAATAGTAACTTTTAGCCTTCCCCAGAGTATTAAGGACGCTGTTAGGGAAGTAGAAGAAAACGACGACAATGAGATGTTATTTTCTTAGCATTTTGCAATCTGCACGAAACAAAAAGCGGTACAAATTTATATTGCAAACTGCATAAGAAAAGCTACTAAAGACAAGTAAAAATTAATTAAATATATTTTATTTAATTTTATTGAGACTTGTCGCAAGTGTTTTTTAGCACTAATATAATATACTGTTTCAGCTACTTCCACAAACTGCCTAACGGTTCGTAAAATTTGTTTAACTGATTCTTCATCGGGCATGAAGCCATCACTAAACCGTGCATCATTATACGCACTTTGAAGTAAAGTAAAAGATTGTGCCCCTTCAAGCGTGCTAAGTTCGAATACTTTAACGAGTTCATCTGTAAACATTTCTGTTATTCTTAACATCCGCGAAAGGTTATGTACATTAAGCTTGTAGCCTAATACTGCTCTAATAATTGCTATCAATGCATTTTCCGCACTCTGATGAAGGGACAAGGCTGCCAATCCAAAAGCATTTGCTTGTATGTAATATTCAGCTCCTTTCAGGTAATTCTTACTTTGCGAGAACCAGTGTTTCCAATACCTTTCGGCCTTTTCTATAATTAGCTTTTGATCAATTGCCGGAAGTGCCGGTATTTGTAATTCTGCTGAAATGTATATCGTTTTGGAATTTAAGAGAACATGGTTATAAAAAAATTTTGATGTTCAATTGCATTAAATACCGAACCCTTATTGTTTACTAAAGCCATGACTTTAGCAAACGGCTTACACGTTTCTTCAATAGTACTTGTTAACTCATGACCTTGTTTCTTTTCCTTATTCGAAGTAATTACGGCGAGATAAACCGCTGTGGCATCTGACTGCTTTGCACCTAGATAAATTACAGCTTCCGTTGTTGGAACCTTATGTAACACAACACCGATGATCTTCTCCAGTAATGCGGATTGCTCAGAAGTAATACTACTATTTAGATTTTCAAAAGCTGGTTTGGTTGAGGTTAAATACCTGAGTAGATTTAGATTCATAAGGACTACTGACAACAGATATTTTTTCCGTAGTTGTATTTTGAACGCTTTGATCTTCCTTTTTCAGCTCGGGTGATTCTGCTTCCCGTTGATAGATGAGCCATCCAAGCTCATACATCTTTAGCAGGTTTTCATAAAGACGGACAATGTATTTCGGCGCTACGCCCTCATCTATTGGCTTGTTATATAGCCCGTACATGAGCCAGTCCTCTAGTAAATCCCTATAGGCTTGCGGTTTGGTCTTTTTGAAAAGCTTTCTTAAACTTTGATAAGGATCAGTCAGGTCTTCCTGGCACAAATTAGGAGGAAAAAAGCTCCATTCCTGCTTTTCCTTTTCAATCTGCTCCATGGAAGCTTTTTGCTTTAAAAAACGTCTGTATTCATATTCGAGTAATAAAAGATATAAAGCTTCAATTAGCTTTACGTTGAGACTATGAATAAAGATGAGTTCGCCTGGCGCTCCGTTGCGACTTTTATAATATTTACTCGTAATTACACAGTCCCTCCATTGCTTCAGATCCTCGCTATGTGCATCGACACTAGCCGCATTGAAAAAATCTTTAAGGACGATAAAGGGGTTCATTATCTCATAATACCGAAGTGTCTTTGGGAAATGATCCCATGGTGCATATTTTTCGTGATACATACTCTCACTGATTTTAATGATTTTATTTAGCCACTTCAAAGTAAAAGCACGGTTGTGCTGTACGGAACCATAACCAGTTGTACTTTACATTAACAAGGTAGTTTCGTACCTTTAGCTTTATATTCTACATTTAAGTTATGGCAGAGACCTTACACATCGGAAGAAAGATCGGCAGAATCCGTGAACTGCGTGGTATGAAACAAGAGGCTTTAGCTGCTGAATTAGGAATTAGTCAACAGGCTGTTTCTAAAATTGAGCAGAGTGCTGAAGTGGAATCAGAAGCTTTAGAAAAGATAGCAAAAGTACTTGGTGTGTCTTCAGAAGCAATTAAGGGTTTCACGGAGGAAGCCGTTTTTAATATTATTTCGAATACTTTTCATAATACAAGCAATGAAAACTCAACCTTAATTGCCAGTTCACTAAACTACCAACCGACTTTCAATACAATAGAAAAGATCGTAGAACTCTACGAACGCCTCTTACAAAGCGAGCGTGAAAAAGTAGAACTGCTGAAGCAGCATCGCCCTGATTCCTAATGTTAGAGTTTGAAGAAATGCTAGTGCTAGGAGCAAGTTCGATTACAACTTCTTTGCAAAACCGTTTCCTTTTGATCCCAGAACCGTGTTACTTAACTCATACTTGGCCTCATTCAACCAAACACATAAGCGTATCGTGAAGGAGCTTAATGAAAGAACCTGAAAGCTATATATGTAACAAGCAACTGATCGGAGAATTTTTCAAGGACAAACATCATAAACTCAAGTGGGAAATAATGACCGCACAGCTGATAAAAGATAAGCATGATCAGCAATAGCCGGAAGAAGAAATTCTGCTTTTAGTCTCCGAGCTTTGCCGACCTCATGAATATTTCTCACCTGATAACTTATGTTCAAATCTGAAAACCAACTTTAATTACTACAATTGATATTCCTTTAACAGATATTCAGACCTTTAAGTTAGAATTTCTATTATTTCTTTGACTTTCATTTTACTTGTATTAGTTTGGTTAATTGAACAACGAAATCCTGATAGTCTTAGACCTTGACCTTAACCATCAAAATGAGAAGCCATCTTTTTATAGTTACAATACTACTATGCTTTGGATTTTCATGTAAGCAGTTGCCTGAAAATGTATCGACTACTTTAACCGATGCCAATCAGCATCGAGAAGTATTAAAAGCTGTTATCAATCATTATCGAAAAGAAGGCAACGAAGACAAATTAAATGCTTGTTATTTTCTTATTGGTAATATGAAAGATAAATACAGTCTTTCCGGTACCGGAGTTACTACCTACGACCCTATTTTTAACGTATTAGATTCCTTATTTAAAAGAAAGAGGGTAATGCTAACGGAATCTCCATTAGTTAGAGCAAAATGGGATTCCTTAACTGATTTTTACGGTACGCCGAGATTAGTTGATGGAATTAAAGAGTTTGATGATCAGAAAATCCCACCTAATATACTTATCGAAAACATTGATGAATCCTATAAACTTTGGAAGCACTTACAATGGAATAAAAATATAACTTTTGAACAATATTGTGAGTCGCTTCTACCTTATAGAATTGGAACAGAAAGACTGAGTCCTTGGATGAAGTATTTAAATGAGGAATTCAGGCATTTTCGGGACACAATCAAAAGCCCTTCCCTATTTAAATTTACTAAAGCATTTGACCACATGCTAAGAAAGGAAATAAGCTTAAATCATACTATTGATAAATATCCGTTTGATATGTCAGCAAAGCAAATGGAAATGGCAAGAAGAGGGGCTTGCAGGCACCTTGTAAATTATGAAGCTATGGTACTAAGGGCAAATGGTGTTCCCGTTTCAATTGACTTTACAAAATGCTGGGGGAATTCGGACAAAGGGCACGAATGGCTTAATTTGATTAATGAAAACGGCACACGCTATCCCTTTAATGCGGTACAAGAGAGCTTTGAAGGTTTTTCAAAATCTCCATACAGGTTCGCCAAAGTATACAGAAAAACGTTTCGAAAGCAAATTATAGAGGTTCCTCCGAATAATCAAGATATACCACAATTTCTCTTCGATCCATATTCAATAGATGTGACTAGCGATTATTGTAAAACAACTACATTAAAAATTAAACTTTCGAAATTCCCAAAAGCAACTAATTCTCACGCAATCCTTTGCACATTTGGAGATGATTGGATACCTCAAACGTGGTCGACGGTTGACAATGATTATGTGACATTCAAAAATATCGGAACAGATGTGGTTTACATCGTTATGACCTTTCATAACAATAAGTATTATCCGCTTACTAATCCGTTTATAGTTAATTCCGCTGGAAAAATTAAATATTTAGTTGTTTCATCAGCAAAGCAGGACATGACATTAACTAGAAAAGTCCCATATTCTAATTTAAATTACAGAAATGCATTATGCTTACTAAATGGCCATTTTCAGGCCGCGAATAATGCTAATTACGTCAGAAGCACCGAGTTATATAAAATCACAGGGGTTCCAACAAATTACGTTGAAGTAATGCTGAAACCTCATAAATTTAAATATATAAGATATCTTACTGCCCCAAACCAAAAAGCAAACCTTGCAGAATTTGAGGTCTATGGCCTTACAAGAAAAAGGGATACAATCAAACTGGGCGGTGAAATTCAAGGGTTCCCTGTAATTTCAGAGGAATTGGGCACTCCTTTTCAAAACGCGTTTGATGGCAAACCGGAAACTTATTTCTCCGGCGATAATAAAACTACCTCGTGGGCCGGATATCATTTTACCACCCCTCAAAACATCGTTAAAATCAGATTTTGTCCTAGGAGTGACACTAACTTTATAATGGTAGGCGACAAATATGAGTTGTTTCTTTATAAAGATGGAGGGTGGGCTTCATTGGGGCAGAAAAAGGCTACAAGTCAAACGATCATCTTTGCTGATGTTCCATCAAACGCATTATACCTTCTGAAAGATTGCAACCGGGGGAGGGAGGCGAGAATTTTTACGTATGAAAATGGCAAGCAAATCTGGTGGTAGGAACTTGTTGCCGGAAATAGCAATTTATGTTATTCTTTCAGGATCTATTCTTTTTTCAGTGATTTTGGAAAAAAGAGCCTTTGTAATTGGTTCTTCAGCTGGCTTACTATTTTATCTATTTAATAGACAACGTGTTTTAAGATCTAAACATCTGCTTTTCTGCGTTATTATTCTATTTCTGATATTAACTTTTTCATTAGCTTGCTTTTTTAAGCAGGATTCATCGCTAGGAAGAATATTAATTTATAAAGTATCTTATCTTATACTAAAAAAGCATCCTCTTTGGGGCATAGGATTTGGGAACTTTAAGCGACAGTATTTATACTATCAGGCAGAATATTTTATGCAAGGCAATTATCTTCCTAAAGAACTTATGCTTGCAGACAATACCTATTTTGCCTTCAATGATTATTTTCAATTCCTCATTGAGTTTGGAATAGTCGGAGGAGTATTACTTCTGTCTATGATAGCAATATTGCTAAAACTGACCAGTTTCTCTTTGAAAAAGGAAAGCGACAATAACTTTCTATTATTTTCAGTTTCACTAATTATTACCATTGCAGTAGGAGCATTATTTACCCATGTTTTTGATCAGTTAATAGCTCAAATCATATTTCTGAACGCATTGGCATATATTCTCATCAAGGCTATCTTCCATAAGGCAGTTTTTAAGAAGGAACATATCGTGATAATTATTACCATGTTTTGCACTGATTTGCTGTTAGTCTGCAATTTTTACCAGTTTCAAATTTTTCATCATACAGCTTTTGAAAAGGTCGAATACGCAAAAGACCTAGCTATAGAAGGTTACAACATTGAAAGTATGGAACGATCAGATAGTCTTTACAAAAGCTGTAAAGGGCAATATTCTTTTCTTACTTTTTATTCCACACGCCTATTGTTAAACGGGAGACCTTCTTTAGCTACGAAAGTATTAAAGGAGGCCATTCAACAAGAACCATCGTATCGACTCTTTTTACAACTAGGTGCCGCTAATGATTCCCTGGGGAATACCTCTGCGGCGCAATCTTCATTAAAGACAGCAGTTTTTATGGTCCCAAACAGGTTTGAAAGCCGCTTTGAACTTTTTAAATTTTACCGTAAACATAACTTGGGAAATGAAGCAATAGCTTGTGGAACAGAAATATTAAACCTTCAAATAAAAGTTCCATCTTACCGTGTGGATTTAATTAAGGAAGAAACAAGACGAATATTAAAAGAACTAAAGTAGATGAGTAAATTGCTTACTAAGATGCCAATTTAACACACTAATACCCTTTTTTTTTACCAATATTTACTCATTAAGTCACAACTAATTATTATATAATTTTAACTTAAACCTTATGAAATCTAAGCTACTCCTGAGTATGGCTTTGGCCTTACTTGTGTTTCTTCTTTTCTTCCAGATCGCATGTAGAAAGGACCGAAAGGGGTCCGGTGATCAGCTTCCTGGTACCAATACTTTATCAGTTTTAGACGCTAGAAAGTATTTTTATAATACCCTTAGGAAAAAGCCAATAGGGAATCTTATGATTATGAGTGAAACCGACAGAGCGAATTCTAAACTCTACCCCGATTGGTTTAAAGCTAAATCAATTAAAACAAGTCTTTATGATATGGTAGAAGTTCCCGTTGTATCTAAAAATATGCTGATTACCTTATATTCATTTACCTCCAAAGGAGAGCCAAGTCGAAAACCAGACTTGACTGTAATGAGCGTCTGTTTTAAACGTTTAATCATTTACAAAAATAAGAGCGGAATCGTTAATCAGCGAATAGTTACTTATGTACCTGACCGCGAATACTTGCTGAAACATAAAAATGATGCCACCAACAACTATATTAATAAATTTGATCCTGACTTTAGTGGCTATTTAGAATATGCAGATTGGAGCGGCAAAATATATTTTGTCCTTAGAATGCTAAATGGAAAAGCCGTACGAAAAGTAACTGTTATTTCAAACACTATACATCTTAATACAGGCCTTCAGGTAAATTCTACAGGAACTTTAAAAATGGACGATGACTGCATGGATTGTGAGCCAATTTATCAAGAATCTTGTATTTCAGCTGGTGATGATCCTAATGTAGAACCCACATGTACGGAAAATATTGTGGGACAAAATTGTGTTTCCTATCCTTGTGATCCGGGAGGTACTGGCGGAACCGACGACCCCTGTCTAGATCCAGCTAATATGAACACTGCTCTGTGTGGAGGTACAGACCCTGATCCTAGCTGTGGTACTAATTGTAACCCGCCGCCATCACCACCTGATGACCCATGTAACTCAACTAAAACTGCCGCCGCTTCAAAGGCAAATAGTATGGTCGGTGGAAACAGCTCTATAGCTACGGCTTTTGCTACAGCTACCAAAAATGCTAAAGACGGCTTTGAATCAGCTTTTCATATTGATAATACATCTAATAATGCTGCCAATCCTAACTATATAGCTTCCGACCCTGTAAAAACGGCTTCTGAAGGCGACCCGTATTCTTCAACAAACGTTACTTCACAAACCGTCGCAATTGGGCATAACCATGACGCATCTTCTTTCCCCGCACCCTCATACTATGATATATATGGATCGGGTGAGACAGCTGTGAGCAGCAACGGTCAAATAACAACCAATTATACCCTTTCGGCAAATGCAGAATATGCGTTGATTGTAACAGATGTGAATGCATTTAAAGCATTTTTCGCAAACTATCCAGAAAGCAATCTAGAAATAGGCACTGATGGTAAATTCACAGGTGATTTGAACGGTAAGAGTACCATCGGGATCGATGTTAATAATGTTGACTTTAATGCTACAGCACTATATCTGGCTACTCATGCAGCGGATCCAAATAATCCCACTGATGCCGAAATAACGACGGCTAATATAGCTGGCTATGAAGCGGCCCTTGTTTATATGCTCTCTAATTATAGTACTGGAGTAACCCTCCTTAAGGCAGATAGTAATGGTATTTTTCAAGCTTACCATGCTACATCTACCGTCGATTCGACTACCGGAAAAACTTATTATTCAACCTCACCCTGTAATTAAAATCAAATGAAAAAGCAAATCTTGTTATGCAGCATTCTACTCGCCTTCGTTGCTATCGCGTACGGAGCTGCGATTAGAAATTATAACGCGGCAACAAAGACTGGAGTGCCGGTCTTAAAGTTTTCAAACGTGGATACTTTGAAGTATCTAGAGGATCATTTTATCGCAAGAAAAAACCAGTTTCAAAACCATGAATTAAAACAATTATTAAACGAACTTAACTTGTCTATAAAATCATACCTTATAATTAGGCCACATAAACCGACTGACGCGTACCGCGGTGTTATTTTATTTTTCGAAGACAAAAATCCTGCTGGCGTACGGCGTGGAAGTAAGGATCCGCATTTAAAAATCATTTTTGAAAATGACATACCCAAGGGAAAGGCGCTTGTGTTGTTTGGGAGATCGGGTGGACAATGGGGTAATAATGAGGAGACATTTTACGGTCCCATGATTATAAAAGATATCGCCGCTTTTAACAAACAAAAATAAATGAGATGACTGACATTTCTCTCAATCTGAGAGAGCAGTTTATGTCGTTCATTAAAATAAACCAATCAGACACTACTTTTAGCTATAGCGAATGGTAGTGCGATAATTACAGGGATATCTCGCCCCCTTAAGCTCAGCTAAAATTTGCGTTTTTTTTGCAAATTTCTGCTGAGCTTAAAAATAAACAAATTTAAACAATGTTACATCGATGATATTTTAGAGCTCATGGACAGTGTGCAGCAGGCTAAACAAAATTCCACAAATTGATATGAATCAGCTTTCCATATTGATAATACGTCCACTACTACAACTCCCAATTATGTAGCGTCGACCCCTGTACAAACGTCTTCGATGGGTGCGCCTTATTCGTCAGCAAATATCAACTCAAACACAGTGGCAATAGGTCATGACCATGATGCTTCTTCATTTCCTCAACCATCTCCCTATGATATATATTCTTTAGGTGAATTAGCTGTAAGCACCAACGGTCAAATCACGATGGATTATACAGTATTCGCATCTGCTGATTACGTATTAGTTGTTACTGATAGAAATCAATTCAATACTTTCTTGACAAACAATCCAGAAAGTAATCTCGAAAAGGATAGTGGCGGAAATTACACTGGTGACCTCGATCCAAACTCTAATATAGGAAAGGATGTACAAGCGATAGGCCAAGCTGCTTACAACGCCGATCCACGCGCCGGCACGAGTAATGATAAATTAGCCGAAATTGATGCTAATGAGGCCTCTTTGGTTTACCTTTTAAGTACCTACGGTACAGGTATAACCCTGTTAAAAAAAGATAGTTCGGGTCAGTATAAAGCGATGCACTTTTCATCTAGTACCGTAAACGGTGTTAACACTTATTCATCTTCTCCTTGTAATTAATTAAAGTTATGAAAAAGATTTCACTTATTGTCATTATGATTATTTCAATCATATTTGTTAAAAATGTTTTAGCTGAATCGTCTTACAGGCGTGATTTACCTCTAATGACCCTTAATCAAGACACAGCTAAATATTTACAAGAAAACATATTGGCTCATAAAGAGAGATTTCAAAATCGCTCATTAAACAATATATTGAATGAACTAAAACTACCTGTTAAATCTTACATTGTAAGCTTTGGGCGAAAAGTTGGCACAATAAAAGGAGTTTCGCTAATATTTGAAAATTTCCACAATGCCTCAGAAAAGCTTCATCAACATAAAAGCGTACACAGTTTATTTGTTGAGTTTGAGACCCCTGTCTCTTCTGCTGCTGCGGCGCGGTTACTTAAGGTCAGTAACGGCAACTGGTTAACAGGCGAAAGTGAGTTATATGGGCCGTTGATTATTAAAAACATTACCGGCCCACACGGTAAATAACGTGAAGTATTATAAAGATAGGCTATATTTCCAATCTGCAGTTGGTTTATAGCCTATCTTTATTTTAATTGCTTTTCATCCCCCCAGTACTCAACGAGCATTGCCCATATGCTTCAAAAAATAATCTGCAACTCCACCGATCGTCACTTCACAAGTGATCTGTACAAACCAAGGCATTGCACCGCTTAAACAACCGGAGCTTAAAGCAGGAAAACTGTCAAGGGCGACGGCGATAGCCGTTGTTTATATACCCTTGACAGTTTTCCTGCGTGGCTAACTTTGTGATGGTGGTGCTATGCCTGTCATTCATTTGCGGGTACGGAAAGGCAGGCGTGTATGAGGTACGAATACACGCCTGTGCGGGGCGGCAAGACGGGCTGCGGAATGAAACCCGAAGCGAAGCGCGTGGTGTAATGCAGCAGCTTGCCTTGCCCCAGGTAAAAGGGTCGTTTGAAGTCTTACATTGAATGTCCCTGGCTTTGATCACGATCATGCCCGGGTTTGCGTTTCTTCTTTCTCCTTTTACCGCCATCTACAGGAGGTGCGCCGTTGTCTTGTCCCTTGTTTTTAAGCAAAATGTCAAGCAACCCTTCATTATGATTTCGTTGAATTGACACACTAGGTATCTTTTGTGTCTGCCGCACCCGCTGCTCCGTTTTTATTTCTTGCTTTTGCTCATAAGAACCATGTTTAAGCGTATTGGCATAGCGGAAAGACTCCTCGATACTCCGTTCATAGTGGAACATCTGATCAAATAGCTTTTCTGCTGCCTGCTTAAACGATACCCGGTCAAATTGCCCTACCTTCTGACTATGGGCGGCATTCTTTCCTTTAGAGTTGTTCAGCGGACTTAGCTTGATACTGTTACTCGCATCTTTACGGCTGACAATAATTTGGACATGCATCTGTTCTCCCGGTTTTATATCTCCTTTTTTCGCCCTGCCTTGCCTTACCTCTAAATCCTTATATGTATAATACCGGTTATGCTCCAGCTTACCGAAATAGACGAGATTCTTGCCGCTGTCTATCCCCTCCCGCTTAAAGTTTTTAGCATAAGCATTCATTACCTCGTTGGCATAAGCCTTCAGATACCGTTCAGCGCCTTCCTGACCAAACTGCTCTTTTAAGTAAAGCAGTTCCTTTTCACTCGGGCTGATATTGATCAGGAAGAACTTAGCATCGTCTTTAGAGAGTTTAGCCACATTGTTATCAATGCCCTGCCTGACCTCATAAGGCTGAATATTTCCCCGCTCGTGATTAAACCAGTATTCAACCTGCTGCTGATCCTGCTTTTCTGCTAAACGGTTCTCCTTTTCCAAGTAAGCGACCAACTGTCCACTACTGCCTTTGTTATTGCCCGTTTCGCTTTTCGTGATATTGATATGCATCGATGTAGAATTATAGCGTTACTATTACAAGTTATCCAGTTGATTCCGGACATGGCGGATGAGGTCGTCTTTATCCGCCTGCTTGGTCAGCATCGTCATTTGTTCCCGCTGTCGGATATAGTATTCCAGCAAGTCACTGAATTTCTTCTTCAGGATGTTCCGGTCCGATTGTACTTTCTCCAGCTTTTGCAGGTAATTAGCAATTTGCACAATATTCTTTGCCTGTTCATTGTAAGCTTCTGTTTGCCGCTTATTATAGTTAATAATATGCTCATTAAAATAATCTACAATCTTTGCCTGACTAGCGCCCATCCTTTCCGATTCCTTTTTCATGGGAATGAGCAGATCTTGTTCCTGGGTTTTTATAAAGGCAACGATATTATCTGTTTTCTTATGAATGGCATTCTTAAGCAAATCATCATTAAAATCCCTAGGATCTTTCTTCGTCTTATAGAAATAATCAACCATGTACCGGAAAAGGTCCAGCTTCGTTAAGCCGCACTTCAGTGCAATAGCTTGCAGCCTTTCGTCTGTCTTTACCGGAAACCTGATTGTCTTAATATTTTCGTCTTTAATCTCCCTATTCATAAATACTCAATTTTCATTAACACTGGTATACCGCCAGGTATACTGTTTTCACAAGCTTTAGCAGGAAGCGGGGGGTAAAGTATACCGCAGGTATACGAAAAACCGCCTTAGCCCCGCAGGGCAAGCGGAAAAAGTCGGGTGCGCCCGACTTCCGCTTGCTCCCCCCGCTTTCTGCGTGAGGACAGGAGATACACCGCTATACAGCTATATGGATAGGTAGATATACTGATATATTTTTCCATGATTTTTATTAGTTAAGCTGTTTCGATTTCCCACCCGGCAGGCCAGTAAATCTGGCTGCCGAGCTTTGGATGATAAGATGGCCGGTAACGGATATAACCGTAGCTGTCCAGTTCTTTGATGCACTTATGGTACGTAGCAATCGAAGCAATTTTACTGAAAGCCATCAGCGCCTTCCTCGTGACTGCAAATGGACTTCCGAAGCTGTTACGCTGCCACTGGACAAAGAGGCCGGTAAACAGACTGACATGTGCTGCATTCAGCCTATCGTCCTTACTCATCCTCCGCAGGAGTTTACCGTATCCAGCAAGCTCTATGTTCGGGATAGTGGTTTTCATTGCAAACCTCCTTCCAGTAATTTGTTGATGTCTTCCTGCTTGTAATAAATAATGCTGCCAATGCGGGTAAAACTTATCGTACCATTGATGCGCAGGTTTTGCAAAGTGCCCGGTGATATTTTTAACAGCTTCCTAACCTCATTGCTTTTCAGCCATTTCTTTGATACGGCCTCTCCACCTACCTGTACGATCTTTTTGATCTCTGTTAACAGGTTACTTTGGAACTCTCTTAAATCTTCTTTAGTGATTAATTCTACATTCATGCTTCCTCCATTTTTGGATTAATAATCAAACCGGTTCATTGGAAAACACAAACGGGTTTCCCTGAACGCTATGGTTCAAAAGTGCAGTGTAAAAGCGCGAAATGAATGACCAATAGCGGCGTTTGGTCAGATTTGGAAAGGCTTTACAAGCCTACTTATCATCTTTGCGGGTTATTTTGAAGAGTTTGTCCTTTTCGGCGATCTCGATAAACTTGGCAGGCTTATCGTCTTTCTGTGCAGGGAAATAATTGCGAGCAGTATCGATAGAAATATCCTTGTCGCCGTGCTTGAAATATTTAGCAATCATTTTATACCAGGGAGCTTGTGTTTGGGAACTAACCACTTTGCCACTGCCCGGAATGTTCAGCTCCTGCATTTGCTTGAAAACATCGATGAAAGCGGCTAGGTAAGTTTTGGTAACGTTGACCTTTTCACTGGAATCATATTTGGTCGCTTCTTTCAACTGATTTTCCAGTTCTACAACTTTTGCATTCAGCTTGTCAATCTCCCGGTCTTTCTCCGCAACAACTGATTCTATTGGTTCAAGTTTATGCCAACGGTCAATGGTTTTTAGAAAACCCAGGAAAGATTGCAATTTATGAGCATTGGACATATTGCGGGCGTATCGGGAAGATATCGGATCTTGTCTTTTGAAATGGTTTATGCGAACTTTTACAATGTCAGTCACATGGCTGAAAAACGTTTCTTCTTCTGATGGATGATGTTCTAAAAAGTAGCTGAGGTGAAATTCATAATATGGCTTAAAGTCTTGTTCTGAAAAATCGTAAAGTTTGAGAAGAAAAAAGTTGTCTTCTAATGATCTGTTTTGAATTATCGGATTACCGATTTCGAAGCGATGAGGGGAAAAATCGAATCGATTTCGGAATTTAAAATATAGGCTAGGGTTTAACATAGTAAGCGTTTATAGAAAAACGCTTGATCGAGAATATGGTTTTCATACTCGAATAGCCATAGTACTACGCTAGATAATAAATAGTTATCTATTGTTGATTGTTACTTATTAGCACTGCAATTTCTTTAGGGATAAATCATCTGTTAATGAAGTAGTTATCAATAATTCGAGAGTTCCCGACAAGCGTTTTGGTATAATCAAACAAGCTACTTAACTACGTCACTTCACAATGCGCTCGTACATAGCCACTGAAAATTTAAAACATTGATTGATAGGGGATGTAAGAATCATAGGTGTCTTCTGTCATTTTGGAAATAACTCGCAAACTCGCTTATTTAATGCGCAGTTAGAACAACTTTAAACGTGCAAAAGCGGTGCGGTTGTTGAGTTTTACTAGACTCCAGTCTATCTCAGTGTAGCCCGTCCCGAAGCAACATAAGTCTCGAAGGGTGGCCGGTAGCCCATTATGGTTGTGTAGGGACGGGCGGACTGTAGCTTCCCTTTCGTTTTTTACCCTTTTTTCTGAAGGCTTCGCTAATTATTTCGCTTATGGCTGGCGGCGACGGAAAAATGCAACGCGGAGTCGTGGCATGGATAGTGCGCGGAGCAACCGCCAGCTATGCGCCTGCTGCGCGGCTGTAGATGCTGGTGAGAACCTGCATCTGCGGCAAGGGAATCTTATTAATTAGTCTTCAAGCGTTACGGATAGAAGCGGCATCCCGCGAAGCGGATATAGCGGATAGCCCGACCCGGTGGGAACCGGGGAACGCCCTAAATATCAATCCTCATTTTCTCCCTCACGACGTTCCGCATCAAGTAATGGTTGGTGCCACGACCAAAGTTCATCAAGAGAGTTAAAGTTTTGTGGAATTGGGTTATTGCGGCGAAACGCTTCATCTGGCGTAAATGGCTGGTAGTGGCTAAAATAACTTTCACAGGTGCGGCGAGGATTTAAAGCTAAAGATGACCCGAAATAAGAACCTGTTATATCATAATGATGGGTATGGATAAAACGATCCCAACGTTCCCTCAAGTCATCCTCGGCGACAATATCAATTACTTCAAATTGCTCCATCGCTCTTTCATCTGCCGTACCCCATGCTTCACTTAAAAGATCAACTGCTTCCACATCCGATACCGGTGCTCCATAACCAAATATAGTCGCGCGAACAGATCCGCTATCCTTATGTAACATTGCCTTTAATGAATCCCAGGCTTCAATAATAAATTCTCCATCATTATAATTTTTTTGCTGTATAGGGTACAATAACGGAACCGGCTCAAAAACACCGCCATCTTTCCGAGCCTGATAACCAACCGGCCCAGACCGTTTATCTTCCTTACTATAACCTAAAGCAACTGTGCCATGCAAAAAGGACATATAAGGAAGGTTTTTGGTAAAATTCCTGTTTCGGCACCACGCTTGATACAAAAAAGGATCCCAATTAAATGTGGCAATGTGATCTTTTGAACGTAATGATAAAATTAGATAATCATAGATAGTTGGTGTATCCGGCAATCGCATACTTCCAAAATAATCGTGGATTCGTTCTTGAATACGTCCTAACAACGGCGATGCTGGATCATTGGCATAAATATTACCATATAATGTTTCAAAATTCTGATGGCGAAGTTCAACAGGCGTATTCGCAACAATGTCTTGCAAGCCGATAACATCTATAAAATTCAGCATTGACGGTAGAACTTTACCATTCAATTCGGCATTTCTACGGGTTGCTGCAATACTGGCACCAGCACCTAATATAACAATATGGCGACCACCCATTACTTGATTTATTCCTTGTTCAACGGTAAGTCCAGGCATTATGAAAACATTTATCGAATTTAATAAATGCTATGCAAAATCTGTTAATCCGAAAAAATGAAATGATGGACAATTTATTTCAATTTCAATTGATTAGGAACTAATCGTATGGAGTGACTATGAAGGTCAATGTTACTTTCTATAAAGGATATTTGATATTTAGCCAACTGACCGACAAGGCTTTTAATGGTCTTTTTGTCTTTGCTACTGGTTTTAGGTCCAAATATGATTGCTTTCAAACTTTTAGGGTCAAAAGCAACGGTTCGCTCATTGGTACCACTCTCAAAAGTCATGAGTTCGCGAATTTCATGCTCATATTTCCAGTTCTTATATTTTGAATAAACAATTTCTGTTGTATCCATATAACGCGAACCGTCATAGAACTTTTTAATGATGGAGTTTCTATATTTCACTTTGGAGCCAGAAAAGACATAGTAATCATTTTCAGGAACAACGCTTAAATCAAAAACGAGACAAATACCCTTTGTGTTGTCGGCATAATGGCTCCACATCAAATGGTCTGCATGCTTCTCTGAAAAACAACAAATGCCATATTGATCAGCTATAGTATTTACGTAATGGTGATTCTCCAGGTCATTAAGAAAAACCTGACGGTCGGGCATTATGAAAGTTTTGATAAAATCGGCTAATAACAATGCCTCATTACCCACCAGCTTTTTCGCCTCCTTATAGTAAAAATCAATAATTTCTTCCTTTTTCGGGTCGGCATCTATGGAGTACCGGGTATCAAAAGGATCATTAAAAGTCCTCGGATCGCTGAACCAAAGTTCGTTGTTGACGAGTAGTTTGATCGAGTTCAGGCTTACCGGCATATACTTAAATATATACCTGCGCTTGGTTTTTTCAGGTATGAAATAGTAGAAGGATAGCGTAGCGATGTATTTAGCTGTAAATTTCTCTTGGGTATTGCTTGTATTGAAACGATAACCATTGGCTTCCAACTCCGCTTTTGTTTCAGCAAATTTCTTTAAGATCGCATCTAAGCCCAGCGTGGCCTCGTCAAATTTCAACTTATCCGATCTCAATTGAATGTTTACCTCTTTGTCGTTTATGACAACCCCTATCTCGCAGATGAAACGGTGATGCATGCTCAGGTTCAAAATGAGGTAGTTACAAAGCCTTTTTAATTTGAAATTTACAGTCTGCATTTGTACTATTTGCTATCTTGTTGTTTTATGGATTTAAAATCTAATAGGAAACTATTAGGTAACATACACGCCTGCGTATATTTCATCCGGGTATAACCGGCGTTCTTGATCGTATTCATCACCGCCTCGATATCTTCTTGCTTAGTTTTACATCCGAATATAATCTCAGTCAACGCCTGCCGCTGAAAAAGAACAGCTCCCGGATTCATGCTCATACCCCTATATTCACATTCGTAGGCCCAATCTGATGATTTAGTGGTTATCAAAAACATCAAACCGATCCTGTTTCTATCGTAATAGTTCCAGGGTGTAAATTCACTGGTATAATGCACTTTGCCGATAAAGAAAGATGTAATATCATTTTTAGGTTCAAAAACCATACATATACCTGAATGATTTTTAGCATAGTGCGACCACATCAAGGTGTTCCGATAATTCGTTGTAAAGCAGCAAATCCCCTGAGCGTCAAGCGTAGCTTCTATGGTCGCCATTTGAGCTTGTGGAATCAATTCCCTATGTTGTAAAAAGTAATTGATTTCCGCTTGTAAAGCTGCTCCCGTCAACAGTATATTTTTTGTAACGAAGTCAATGATATCCTGGTCAGTAGGATCGAAAGTCAGCAAATGTTTATAGCAATCATACGGGTCATTGAAAGAAGATGGACGGGAATACCATAAGTAGGCATCCTTTAACGACTTCAGTGTATTGTCATTGATAGTAGTAAACTTATATACTTTTTCGGGCAGGCCATCCGGTAGGAACGTAGCGGCATAATTTGAAATTTCCGGGTCTTTATCTTCGTTCTGTATCATCAGTCATTCAATAAGTTAAAGCGGAATCGAAAAGAAATATCGGTTTGCATCTTCAAAAAATCCTGAAATGTCACGTTATAAACCATTAAGGCACCCTCTAAATAGCTGTAGATTCTGTTGCCATCGATATTGGTCGGTGAAAAATTAGCCGTTTGTTTAAATGGGTAGTATTTGATTGCGATCTCAAAGTCTTTTTTGTTTTTAATGAAAAAGGGATCGACAATGGTAATCTTAATCCCGGAGTTATGTCTTAACGCAGTTTTTATGGATTCATTAATATGTTCATCGCCCAGGGAATAACCGATGATATAAATATTGTCGGCAAAGCAGCAATCTTTGTCAAAAGCCGCTTGCATTTGTTTAAACGGCGTTATCATTGCTTTTTGGGCTTTCTGATAACCTGTAATAAGATTAGTGACCATAATTGTTTTTCCTTTCTCTACCTGGAAAGAAGCAGGGCTGTTGTTAATCGGTAAATGAGGAAAAGCAGTCAGTACAATTTCGGGGTTAGGCAGCTGTGCATGATCCAAATCAAGCACTTCCCAAAAAGCAGAGCCATGTAAATTATAATGCACATCATTTATATCATCTGCAAGGATCTTAGGTACATTCGCCCTTAAACGGTCTGTATAAGCGATGTATTCTCCACAATCGAAACCCTCAAAGACGGGTGTTCCGGCGCGCTCTAACAATACTTTAAAAATACGCTCATAGTTAAGTGTATAAAGCCGAAGATTGCCTCTTTCCTTTTTTTGCTTCATCCACTTGACAAACAGCACACTCATTTCACTATTTTCGTCGATGTCAGTATGCCCTTCAGCATGGTAGGCGTACTGTGTTATTCTTTGGCTAATCGTCGTCAATAGCACATTCAACAAATGCTGAAAGAAGAACTGTACAGGTGGTTCATCCTGATAGGCGTTATTGGCCATATCGTAGTCAACCCCAATAGGTATTTGTAATTGATAACCGTGCTTAATTTCGCCGCCCCTAATCGAAAAGTTTTGGAGTTCTGCGGCATATCGGTCTGTAAAAAAACAACTGATCAATGAGGGCAGTTTATTTTTCTCGAAGTGTTCGCCATAGTTGAACTTGCCATAAAAGACAATGATTTCTTCAACAACGTTGATGATAGTTTCAAAATTAACGTCCCAGGAATGATAACCATTTTCAATAAGTGTATCATAAATAAACTGCGTGATGGTTGTATCGCTATCTTTAACCTTAAAACCGGACGCTAATATTAATTCCGTCAACTCAGAGGTTAAAGGTGAACCCCAATCCAGGGTCGCACCTGCACCAAATAAAAAAACATTTCGTTTACGCCTTTTCGATTCCATTCCTATAAATTTAGGGAGAAAGGAGCATTGTATTAGTGGCCTTGGGCCGGTGTGAGGAATTTTTTGGGCACCCAGCCTGTTTGAGAAACGTTATCAGTCGGATCAATGTAGCTGATATAAGCCCACTTGTGATTAATCTGCAATACGATCACCTCAAATTTGACAGGTAAGGTTATTAACTTCAAACTTTTAAACTTAGGTTTAAGATAAACTTTGCATGCCCTGTTTGTTAACCGATATTCCTGTTCTTCTTTTAATTTCTCCCTTATAGACTGCAATAGCTTCTTTTCAAATTTCCCAACATCCTCTTTCGTCGCTAATTCAGGTTTTGATTTCAAAAAGTCAAAGTATTGATGAAAAGAGGCCACCCTTAACACCATGTCAATAAAAAGCAGCGAGTAGATGCCGAACTTTCGATGCTTTTTTATAATGGAAACTACGTACTGGATCAGTGATTGAAATGCCGCGTTTTCTTCCTCGGATAACGCAACATGAGCCGACAGATGATCGGTTAATTCAATCGCCTGGCTGCTAATTTCTTCAAAATCATCTACCAATGACCAGTCTCGATTCGCAGCGGCTATTGCAGCGATATTTTTAGTAATGCCAGACAGGGCATATTGCAGACTGTTGACGTGACTGAAAGCAGCTTGCGCGGGCAAGGCATCTAAGATGCTACGGGTTGAACTAAACAAGTGTTGATTCTGTCTTTGAATAGCCATGATTGCGGTCATTGCCCCCGACGGCATCATATCACTGGCACTTCTGATATTTTTAATCATCGTCATGATGCCACTTTCTTCGTAGCGCGGCATCATTTTTTGAATACGGGCTACTGTATTAAAAATTTCATGATTCCTAAATGGCATTAATTTATCCTGTAGTTCCCGCTGTGCCGTAATCATTTTCATCATGGGCGAATCCAGTCCCCAATTTTTATTAATGCTTCGGGTAGCATTAATAGCTGCTGTAATACTTTCCAATTCTTTCATTGAACCAATCTATCTATACAAAATACGATACAATAATTTCCTGTTGCAAAATTGAATTTGCAATTATAAGCGATACTGTAACCTGCCGCTATATTATTAAAGGTTAATTCGTCATCACGGCAAATAAGCTTTAATTTTGCAGGACTATGTTAAGTAGTTTTTTAATAGGGATAGCGGCTAATGTCGTGACCTCCCTGGCCAAAGCATTGTTTTGGCCACCTCGGAAAAAATAAGCAGTTAAATGCTTAGCAACGAGATAAACTTAAAAAACGAGATCGTAGGCTGGCCTTTCCGTAAAGCTTTCCGGGCGGCCAGTTCCTTTTGGGGGCGGTGATCTACGGACCACCGCCTTTCTTATTTGCTGAATTTGCGGAAAGCGCTCACCATTTGAAAAATAAAGTAAGCCACCACAATCCTGCTGATAAAATCCCAGAAATACACCCAGGATGAAAATTTGTCGATACTTTCTGTAATATCTTTCACCCGATGTGTAGGGTTGAACAGCTTGAACCTATTATGAAGTTTAATCTTCTTCTGATAGGGTATTGTCGGATAACTTATAAGATTGATAATAGATAGGGATATTTAAGGTGTCCCGCAGGTGCTTAAAGTATAGCTTAGCTTTTGCCGTGATAGGTGTTTGAGTTACAATTATCATCTTTTTAGCTTTACTTTTATTAGGCCAATAAGCATATTCCAATAGCTGACCTAATGCTTCCCTAATTGAAGTGGTTAAGGAATTATATGTTTTTATCTCGTAAAATATCAAGTCTTTCTTATGTCGGACGACAATATCTATCCTGTTTTGACCATAGCCCGCAGAATGCTCTGCATGTACATTTTTAGGGCCGTATATCTCGCGTAGCTTAACTGTTAGATTCTCACTTATGGCCTTATGTAGGTAAACTATTTCGACAGCTTTTGGTGCGCGAACCGTACTTTTCTTTTTCGGTTTCTTACCTGGTGTGCCATTTCCGATGTCATTGGGTGGTATAAAAACGAATGGAACTGATTCGTCAGGCTCGTTAACCTTAAATTTATCTTTCATAAATGAAAGACTATACCGTGTAATCGCTGTTATTGGATGGTCGTTAGGCAATTCAAAATAAGGGTCATTAACTTTAAGATTTTCAGGAAGATACCGGACATTAAATAAGTCCAGCCCCTGATAGCTGGAAAAGCCTTTAGCATTTGCACCACTGTTTTTTATTTGCTCTTCCATTTCATCAATCCAACCGTTACTTCTATAAAATTCTTTAATTTCAGCGGCCTGACTTGAACTAAGTACTTCTACTTTGCCTATTTCTCCTACCCAATACCTTATCCCGGTATCTGCATTGATCGTGTATAGCCATACATCATAAGATTTGCCGGTATAGGCATCTTGGTGTTTACGAATCGGCTCTAAAAATCCATAATGGTAGCCTTTATATAGCTTACTATTATCAAACAGCCATTCTTCATGACCATATCCGTATTGCCCTTCATGTGTGTTTTTGTCTTTACTCTTACCGATCAATCCCGATGGCGCAATGAATCCATTATCGTTCCAGATCAACCGGGCTAATCGCTTAGCGACTGGCCCGGTATGAAAAATAAGGTAAATATCTTCCGGCCTTGTCAATTGGAAAAATGTAGTAGACCAATTACCCGAACCAGCACCGTCCGGCACGATGCCCTTATAAAATTTAGGGTTATAGTCCCAAACTATCTGTAGCTTACCATCATTAATTTCATTTACCGATTTTACTGTACCGATAGCAAAAATCTCAGCAGTTCTTTTCTTCCTGCTAAAATATCTCAGGGCCAGCCGGTCATTTACCTTTACTTTTTTCAATAAGTTGTAAAGACGCAGCCCTGTTCCGCTGGATAGATCATGGTCGGTACGCCAGTATCCATTCGCATAAAAATCTGCATACATGTCCTGTTGATCCGGCGCGATTCCGTAATAGGTCGCACCAACCCAAAAACCGGGCTCTATCGCAGCGCCGTGGGTTTGTGCTTTGTATTGAATCGTAACCCCTAATGAGGCGATATATTTTCGGGAACTTTCATTGCTGGTAAAGTCAGTTGTTTTAATAGGCTTAGCTGTAAACTCACTTGCTTTTTCAACAGCATATTTAAAAGGGTAAAGCTTATTATTATAAAAGATCCAATATTCGTTCCATTCATTATCTTTCGGAACGCCGTTATCATCAATTAAATTTAAGCCTTGCAGTAAATTGTCGTAATGAATGTAATCTAAATGGTGTGCCAAATTGTTTAAGGTTTATGGGTTAAAGCTAATCATTAAGATAGACTTAACCATATAATCCATAGATCGGCAGAAACAGCAGACCAACCAACTTATAATGAGCACAAAACGCTCAATTATGATTTAAGCCTAGTTATACGAGATAGATTTGTTAGCCGTTCTCGATTTTGAATAACTTATCAGTATCCGATAGTTTAATAACAAAATACTCCTCTTTATTCAGTTCTTCAGGCAATTTATCCTTCAGGATAGAGGCAACAAATTGTATATTATTTTTATTAACAAACTCTGCTATTTTAACCAATTGGTTATCGTGCATAAGTTCTTTTTTATCGTTTAGCAAAAAGTGTAACGTTGGTATGCCTTCGGCATCAGCAAAAACTATGTATGCCATATCAAAACATGATATTTCGCCTTGCTTTTTGCCCGAACTTAAATTTGTATTAAAAGCATTAAACTTATATAACCTTTGCCCTTTGCTATTGGTTACGATGTCATATTTTAATGCATATTGTTCACCATATAGCTCGTTGGAGATTGACGCAAAATATTTATTAAATTTTCTCAGCTGTTCTTTAACGGTTTGTTCAAACTCGTCAGAGAAAAGCACATCATCAATTTCCTTTAACCGTTTGTTGTATACTTTGATATTATCTTCAACCTCATCTAAAAGCTGGATGATATTCTCGTACTCGCCCTTTTTTTGATATTTTTCGTTCAGTTCGATAATCAAATTTTCCAATTCCTCAAAGGAATCGCTTTTTGCGACAATGCTAGCTAATCGCTTTTCATCGTCAAGCAACTTTTTAAGCACTTTATTCCTGTGATCCAAATCGCTTTCGATTGCTGGCAATTCTTTAGAAATAAAATCAATCTTCTGATTAAGCATTTGATTATGGTATTGAACCAAATCCTCAAACGTTTTCTGCAAATTTAAAATTTGCGTACTGGCTTGCTCGTAAATCAATTTTAACTGTTGTAAATCAATATTTGAGGCTGAATTTTGTAGTTCCTGCTGTGTTTCAATAATCAGGTTTTTGCGAATGTTCAATTTACTTATCGCAAGACTTTGCCTGTTTATATCGTACTTCAGCTGGTTTAGATTTTGTAAATCATTTTCAAAGTTTTCGTTAAGATTCAGGCTTGATTTTTTTGCGTTTAATAAATCAATGTCATTGTTTATTAAACCTACAGTAGCTTCATAAGCCGTTTTGGTCTGGTTTTTTTCTAACCTCGCTTTATATGATTCTTCTTGCTTCAAACGTGCAAGAATTTCCTGTTTTGCATTCCCATTCAAAAACTCACACCCCAGCAAATACAAATAAAGCGTTTCATATTCCGCGTCACTTGTGTAACCGTCTAAAGTTTTAAGGGTATTGTTTATACTTTCATCGCGCCACCTGATGTTATGCGATATGATCTGCCGGAATGATGGCTTAGCCATATTTTGATTCGGAAATAAAATCGAAAGAAGTTTAAGTTCAAATTCTTCTTCCGTGTAGTCATCATTATTAATCCGACGTATGATTTCCTTTCTTGCAAGAAAATTCCGCTGAATAACCAATTCTTCGGCATCAGGCGCATCTAAATCTTTGGTCAGCACGAGCGTGATGAGTACCTTATTATTGATCAGAAAATCTTTTACCAGCCTGTATTCCTGTTTCTTGTTCTCGTGATCCTGATAGATATGCTTAGCACTTGCTCCTAAACAAAAGTCAATTAATTTTAGAACAGTTGTTTTACCTACACTGTTACCAGTGATACCTTCCGCAGTTTCATCCACGATAAGATTCAGCCCCTTATGAAAGTGAATTTCCCGTATTACTTTAGGGCCAGCAGTTATCGTAAGCTCTTTTAGGAACATAACTCAACCTCTCCATGTTCATTTACCTGGGCTACATTTAACAAAAACAACCAATCCAAACACAGAACAAACATGGTATAAGCCATGTTTCGTAATTTTTTCACCTTTTCAAAAAGTTCAAAATAACTTTGCACGGGCTTTTCCTGCAATACCTGCAACACGAAAGCTCCGTTATAATAAACAGTGTTTTCAGGATGTATGTTATCAGGTAGCAGCATAATTATAATTTTCCGGGTTCTCAAAAATCTTGCAGCGGATAAACGCATCTACGACAAGAATATTTACACTTAATTCAAGTTCATCTATCGGTATTTCTACGTAGTTTGAACTTTGTTGTATTTTCAACATTACCTTTTCAATAATTTCAAAGAAAAGGGTGTCATCATCTTTAACTCCTTTTTGCTGGATATATTCTTTACGAATCGAACTTAATACAGCGTTGCTCTTATTTTTTCCATAGCTATCAAACTCGGCATATTTGCTATCAACCCGCCCATAATGCACTTTATAATCGTCAATAATATACTTTGCCCGGTCAAGTTTGTTAAAAGTTATCTTCCGCTCTATTTCAAAACTATTAATTTGACTTAGCTGGCTAAGATCATTCCAATCTTCCTTCGACAAAATATTGATGATCGTTGCAAGGTTTGAATCTAATTTTACAATATCAACGTCCTCAGCCAGTTCGGACTTGATGAAATTATAAACTTCTTTTTGCTTGTCAACATCCAGGCTCAAAATAAAATTTATGACAGAACCATTATCGTAAATATCTGAAGCAGGGTTAAAACTCAGGTTATGCGGATTATTGAAAGTCTGCGTCCGCAGTTCTTTTGCATCCTTAGAAATCGAAATAAACTTAAAGCCGTATAGGGTATAATTTTTTAATATATCCTTGCCAAGCGCAGATTCTACCTTTGCCTTTGTGTTGGTAGCTGAAACTTGGAAAATAAATTTATTGGTTTTGTCAATTAGGTCGATTGCTTCTACATTCTGCTGAACAGCATTAAGATTTTCCAGCTTCCACCCATAAAGCAGGTTAAAAAAATGAAGATAAAAATTCTCCGAATGTAAGTGTAAATCAAGGATATTCAGCTTCCCGCGCTTTTCTATGCGCAATGCTAAAACATTTAGCTTTTCTTCGATATAATCAAAATACTTAGTTCGGTTCATATTAACTAAGGACTTGATTTTGGTATTTAACAATCCTAACTATTGACATTCAGGCTTAGATAAAGAGCAAATTTAAATTATTATTAGTAAATATAATCGGTATTTTAAAATATCGTCGCGCCATGTTATACTATCAACATTAAAAGGCCGCCGAAAATCAGTGGCCTTTCGATAACTATTTTGCGTTCTTTTTTTCAGTCACGTCCTAACGTATCTCGTTGAAATTTTAAACTAAATATTCTCTCCCGTTAATAAAGGATAACTGAACATTATGCGTTAATTAATTTGATTATAGATCTGAAATAAAAAATAAGATAAATTTACTTTGCAATAAGGTCAAAATTTCTTAGATTTATATTAATCATTTGAATTCAAACAGTCTCAAAATTAAAGTGAGTTTTTAGTGAGTCACTCTTCGAAAGGCTGATAAAATATTGATAATTAGACGATAAGAGATTGGGTTCGAGTCCCGTCCATTCCGCAAAAAGGCTTCGCAAACGCGATGCCTTTTTTAGTTTATGTGCCTCGTCCTGAAATAGGTTGACTCCCAATCACCTTAATCATGAAAAAACAGGAAGAAGCGCGCAAGAAGCGTACCCAGCGGGATTACAGCATGGCCTTTAAATTACAGGTCATTGGCGAAGTAGAAAGAGGGGAATTAAACCAAGATCAGGCTGGCCGGAAATATGGGATCCAAGGCAACT
>Ga0157369_10001498_pt1 | contig 28640 bp, 24 predicted proteins | sample C25metaG_FD_113461 | JGI IMG/M metagenome (GOLD analysis project Ga0157369, IMG submission 113461) | Corn rhizosphere microbial communities from Kellogg Biological Station, Michigan, USA - C2-5 metaG | ecosystem: Host-associated > Plants > Roots > Rhizosphere > Soil | place: USA: Michigan... | reverse complement strand
TGAGCTGCATGCTCGCGATGCTCGCCGGCGTGCTCATCGCGCCAAGGTCAACGATGTCCTCGTCCGCTTTGGCGCTGCTGATCGTGAATGCTTATGCAGCAGCCGTCATCGGCCGGCTGCGAAGCCTGCCGTTGACCTTCTTGGGTGCCCTCGTGCTCGGCCTGGCGACCGACTACGGCCAGGGCTACCTCGGCAGCGACCCGACGATCCCGGCCAGCCAATACCTGATCGGCATGATCAACGTCCTGCCCGTGATCGTGCTGTTCATCGTTCTGCAGTTGTTGCCACAGTCGCGGCTACGCGGCGGCCGGTCGCTGCGTGTTCGCGAAGTCTCGCAGAAGCCGACCTGGCGGGGCAGTGGCGCGCTCGCCGTCGCCTGCATCGTCGGGACGCTCGCGCTGGCGCCGCTGCTCCGACCCGGCGATCTGAACACGATGTCGAAGGTCTGGGGACTCGCGATCATCGCGCTCTCACTGGTGCCGCTCGTGGGTTATGCGGGCCGCCTCGCCGTCTGCCCGTTGACCTTTGGTGCCATCGGCGCGATCACGATCGCGCACCTCACCCCCGGTGGCAGCATCGTCGGTCTGCTCTACGCCGCAGTCGTGACCGGGGCCGTGGGGGGTCTCGTGTCGCTCTCCGCGATCCGCTTGTCCGGGCTTTATCTCGCGCTCGCGACGGCTGCCTTCGCCGTCATGATGGACGGCTGGATCTTCAAGCTGCCCGCCTTCACGATCTTCGGCCACAAGTTCGACCTGTTCCAGGGAGGCAACCTGTCGATCCGCCGCTTCCGCTTCCCCGGCGTCGACACGGCCAGCGATCACGCGTTCTTCGTGTTCGGTGCAGTCGTCTTCGCACTGCTTGTCCTCGTCGTCACGGCAATCCGGCGGAGCGAGTTCGGGTTGCGTCTCATTGCCTTGAAGGACAGCCAGGTCGCCTTTGCGACGCTGGGGCTCAGCCAGCGGCTGACGACGGTGGGAGTCTTTGCCCTCTCTGCCGCGATCGCCGGCGTCGGCGGGGCCGTCTTCGGTGCCGCGTTCCAACAGCCGTCGCCCGATGTCTTCACGTTCTTCAACGGCTTGGGCGTGCTGGTCGCCATCGTCATCCTGGGTGTCGGCTCGATCGGTGCGTCGATCGGCGCCGGAATGTTCCTCGCCGGGCCGACACTCGCGAACCTCTTCCCCAGCTTGACGCAACTGTCGAGTGCGCTGATCGCTACCGCCGGCATCAACCTCGGGAAGAACCCCAACGGGGCGTCTGTCGACACCCGGGCACAGTGGCGTCCTGTCCTGCAGGCCCGGGCAGTGCTGGTCGGTGGACTAACCGCGTTGGTCGCGGCGTACGCCTTGACCGTGACCGGCGCGTTGTCGCACTGGGCGTTTGCCGGCGTGGTGCTGGCACTTGTCATCGCCGCGCCCCTGATCGCGCGAGTCATCACCGAGCCTGCTGGCGCCGCCGTGGAGCGCGACCGGCAAGCCGACGGTCTGAGCGCCGACCCGGAAGAGCTCGGCTGGCGCGTGCCGATGAGGGAGGACGACCACGTCGCCGTGAGCAGGGCCTTGGATCTGCCCGAGCCGGCACTGACCGGGCCGGCGAGTCATGGGGCTTGAGGTCAGCGAGGTGACCGTCGACTTCGGCGGTCACCGCGCCCTCGACACCGTCACGATCGATGCACCTGATGGCGCTGTTACCGGGTTGATCGGGCCTAACGGCGCGGGTAAGACAACGCTCTTCAACGTTGTCACGGGAGTGCAGCGCAGCTTGCGTGGCCACGTGGCAGTGAACGGAGTGCGGCTTGACGGGATGGCACCGCATCGCCGCGCGCGGCTGGGGCTGGGCCGCACCTTTCAACGACTGGAACTCTTTGGTTCGCTGACCGTGCGCGAGAACATCCGAACAGCGGCGGCCATGCATCCGCGGAAACAGCGCGAGAGTGTCACCCAGGCTGTGATCGACCGACTGGATCTCAGCGACGTCGCGGACACCCGTGCTGATTTGATCAGCACCGGGACGGGCCGGGTGGTCGAGCTCGGCCGATGCCTTGCGACGGATGCGAAGGTCGTGCTCCTCGACGAGCCCGCTTCGGGGCAGGATCTGCAGGAGAGCGAGCGCTTCGCATTGATCCTGCGCGAGCTGGCCGGCTCCGGCACTGCGGTGCTGCTGGTCGAACACGACATGGATCTTGTGATGCGGGTGTGCGACCGGATCTATGTCCTCGACTTCGGAGTCGTGCTCGCAAGCGGGACGCCGGAAGAGATCCGCGCCAACGCTGTCGTGCGTAGCGCCTATCTCGGTGAGGCGGCAACAGCATGAGCGCGGTGGCCACCGAGCTGCTCGGTCTTCGCCGGGTGCGTGCCTGCTACGACCAGGTCGAGGTGTTGCACGACGTCAGCCTGCAGGTGCATGCCGGTCAGGTGCTCGCAGTCCTCGGGCCGAACGGCGCCGGGAAGACCACGATGCTGCGCGTGATGGCCGGCCTCCACCCACCCACCTCTGGTGATCTCGTCATCGGCGGTCGCAAGATGACCGGTGCCGATCCCACCAAGCTGGCCAAGCTGGGGCTGTGTCTGATCCCGGAAGGGCAAGGCGTCTTCCCCAACCTGACCGTGGCCGAGAATCTGTGGTTGCTGACCAACCGCGGCGAGTCACGGGAAGTCATCGAGGACCGTGCGTACGCCGCGTTCCCGCATCTGCGCGAGCGTCATGCGCAGCTGGCCGGCAGCATGTCGGGCGGCGAGCAGCAGATGTTGGCAATGGCCCGGGCGATCGCCACCGATCCGGCTGTGCTGCTGCTGGACGAGTTGTCGATGGGTCTCGCTCCGCGGATCGTCGCCCAGCTCTACGAGCACGTCGCCGCGCTTGCCGCGAGTGGCATCACCATCGTCGTCGTCGAACAATTCGCGCGCACCGTCCTTGGCGTGGCGAACCAGGCGGCGGTCCTGGTCGGCGGCAAGGTAGTGCTCAGCGGTGACCCCACCGACATCGCCGGCAAGTTGCAGTCCGCTTATCTGTCCGGAACAACCTCGTAGGAGCGACGAGAACGATGACCAAGACACTCGACCGGGCCGGACAGTCGGGAGACGAGTCCGCTCAGGCTCTCCAGCGCGCCGACCGCTTCCTCGGGGAATTGAACACTCTGAAGCATGACAGCAGCAGCCGCAACGCGATGCTGGCCCGACTGGGCGCGGTGTTGCTTGTCCTGGGCGCAGGTCTCGCCGTGCTCGGAGCCATCCTGTCCCAGTCGACGAACAACTCGTTGAATCAGTCCAGCGACATTTCGCTCGGTCTCGCCGGCGTCGCCGTCGGCATTCTCGGCGGCGCCGTCTTCCTGCGCTACTCGTTCGGTCAGTTCCTCAGGTTCTGGTTGCTGCGTTTCTCTTACGAGAACCGTGGGGTCAAATCGTCAGATCCGACAGAGGATCGCTGATCGGCTGCGTGGCTCTCCACCCAGTTGTCGATCTCGGTCCACTTCTCGTCCAGCCAGGGTGACGTCCGGCCGGGATTTCGTGGAACGTCGGTTGCCGGAACGAGCATCGTGCGGATGGTCAGATCCTCGTGGAGCGGCAAGCGCCACCAGGGCCTGCCCCCGCCGTCACCGGCGAGGCCGGTGTGGGCGAGGAGCAGGACGCATGCTTGGGGTGCGGCGCTCAAGGCGGCGGCCACTCCGCCGGCGTGAGGCGGCAAGGTCTTGGTGTTGTCGCGCAGCCGGCGAAGTCGAAGCCGCTCCCCGGAGGCCGCGAGCTTGCGCAATGCCTCCCCCCATCGCCTGCGGCTGAAGTTCTGACCCTCCGGAAAGAGCAGGAGTCCGTCGCCGCGCTCCAGAGTGCGCGTGAGGTCGGCGATGCCGGTGCGCGCGTCAGGCCCTCTCGTCCCGACGAAGACGAAGGGCAGGGCATCGCCGGCGAGGTCGATGACGGGCACGACGCGAAGAAGCGACTTGAGCACGACCCGAAGTCGCAAGCCGTAGTGCACGACGAGCAACCATGCGATCAGAAGGGAGTCGCCGGGCCCGCAGTGTCTCGCCAGCACGACAACCCCTCCTGGACAGCCGGAGACGTCTTCCTTCCTCGCTGATCCGTCTTCGAGCCGCACACACACACGTCGAGGATGCGCCTCGTCACTGCGTAGGTCGACGCCACGAACCAGCGCACGAGCGCCTGCCAGTCGCTGTCATCTCCAGACGCGCGAAGTCGGGTGATTCGAGCCACGGCGGCGAGTTCGAGTTCGGCGTACGCCACCAGCACCATGACGGTTCGCATCGGCAGTGTCGAGCGCGTCACGACCCCCACGAGCGCCGCGACGAGCAGCAGCGCGGGCGAACAGACCAGCACCAGCAAGTGCCAACCGAGCATCACCGGAATCGTGATGAGGCGCCTTGCGGCGCGGCCTGGTCTCACCGCAGCGGCTCGACAGTGGTGAGGTAATCGACGGTCGCCTCGTAGGCGCGTTGCACCCGGCCGTCGATGCGTCGTACGTCGCGGTAGCGCAGATTCGACCACGTCGCTGCTCGTTTTGCGTCCTGTCCGCTAGGCAGGACGTGCACCGCTACGTCCGCGGGCACCGAACGAATGTCGGTGTGAAACCGATGCCGCCGCGCTATCTCGAACGCCACGAAGGCGACGTCCCAGGGCCGCTGTGGCACGATCAGCGGCTCTTCGACGCGACCGACGTGCAGGACATGAACAACATCGGCTCCGAGTGCGAGTGCTCGGGCGATCGGGATGCTGTTGACCAAGCCGCCGTCGAGGAAGTGCTCGCCGTCGATCTCCACCGGGGGAAGCACACCTGGCAGCGCGGCCGACGCGAGCACTGCGGGCACCAGATCTCCCTCGGTGAACCAGTGCTCCTGGGCGCGCTCGATGCTCGCGGCGACGCATTCGAAGCGGACCGGCAACTCGTCGAAGCGAGTGCTGGGCAAGGTCTCGACCAGCAACCTGCGCAGTGGCTCGTTTGCGTGCAGATGCGTGCCCGAACGCGCGAGCCGACTCAGCCGGCCGAGAAACGTTCCGGCCAGAATGTCGCCCGCGGTGATTCGCTGCCACATGCCGACGAGTCGCTTCGCGCCACCAGGCGACGGGTCGGCGGCGATCGCCGCGCCATTGATGGCCCCCACCGAGGTCCCGACCACAACGTCAGGCACGACGCCGTTCTCGAGCAACGCCAGGGCCATCCCGGCCTCGCAGGCACCGAGCAGCCCGCCGCCACCGAAGACGAATGCCGTGCCTCCCACCGCCGCACCTCCACTTGGGTAGTACCCAGCACGCGACCTTCATGCTTCGTTAGCGTGGCGCCGTGACCCCGGGGCGGATGGAAGCGTTCAGTGACGGCGTGATCGCGATCTTGATCACGGTGATGCTGCTAGGGCTGGGAGTTCCGGACGGCGCCCACTGGCAGGACCTGCACGGGGAGGCCTCCAGGCTGCTCACGTATGTCTTGAGCTTCGTTTACCTCGCCATCTACTGGAACAACCACCATCACATGCTGAAGGCAACGCGGCGGGTCAACGGCCTGGTGCTGTGGGCCAACATGCACCTGCTGTTCTGGCTTTCGTTGGTGCCCTTCACGACGGCATGGATGGGTCAGCATCACTTTGCGACGACACCGACCGCCGCCTACGGGATCGTGCTCCTCGCCGCCGCTGTCGCATACTTCGCATTGCAGGCGGCGATCGTCGCTGACCAGCGTGACGACCCGATACTCAAGAATGCGATCGGTCGCGACCTCAAGGGCAAGGCATCGCCACTGCTTTACCTGGCGGGAATCGGCTTGTCGTACATCGACCGGTGGCTCGGCGTCGCGGTCTACGTTTTTGTCGCGTTGATCTGGCTGGTGCCGGACCGACGGGTCGCCGGCGCGATCAGCGCTGCCGAACGCCTTGCTCGCTGAGCTCAGGCAAGGGCCGCTTCGAGGGCCGAACGGCTTGGCCTTCGCGGAGGAGGCATCTTGACCTGCCACTCACTGCCCGCCCCGAGGTGCCACCCTTTCGAGCAGGGAACATGAGGCATTCACCTCATCCACGCAGAGGAGGACCGATGGCCACCTTGCCGGACCGCCCGAACACCGCCCTCCTGGTCGTTGACGTGCAGAGTGGCGTCGTCGCCGGAGCGCATGCTCGGGACTCCGTCGTCGCCAACATCGGCGGCCTGGTCGACCGGGCTCGGCAGGAAGGTGTCCCGGTCGTCTGGGTGCAGCACTCCGACGACTACTTGGAGCGCGGCAGCGACGACTGGGAAATTGTGCCGGAGCTGAAGCCGGATCAAGCCGAGCCGCTCGTCGAGAAGAACTACGGCGACTCCTTCGAGGACACGGTGCTCGAAACCGTCCTGTCTGATCTGCGCGTTGGCCGGCTGGTCGTCGTCGGTGCGCAAACCGACGCATGCATCCGCTCGACTCTCCACGGTGCGCTGGTCCGTGGCTATGACGCGACGCTCGTCAGCGACGCCCACACCACCGAAGACCAAACGGAGTGGGGCGCTCCTCCGCCGGACCAGGTGATCGCACACACGAACCTCTACTGGGGTTCCCAAACGGCTCCCGGCCGGACGGCAGGCACCGTTGAGACGAAGAAGGTCGACTTCCACGGATCAACCTGACGTCTGAGCGGCAGCCTAGGTGGCGAGCCGCGTCGTGATCTCGACGCCGCGTTTGAGCGTCTTCGTCACCGGAGTGCGTTCGGCGATGTCGAGCAGTCGGGACCGCTGTCCGTCATCGAGGTCGCCGTCGATGTGCAGCCGTCGCTCGATGTGCTGGTTGCCGTCGTCCTCCGTCATGTCGATCGCGACCTGCAACCGGGTTACCGCCCACTCCTTGCGCTGTGCATACATGCGCAGTGTGATCAGCGTGCAGGCAGCCAGGCCGGAGAGCAGCAGGCCGTACGGCGAGGCGCCGGTGTCCGTGCCGCCGTTTGACTCCGGTTCGTCAGCGCAGAGGTGATGACGACCCGCGACGATCTCGACCGGGAAGCCGTCGGCGGGCGAGTTCGTTGCGGTGACGTGCGCAAGCTTCATCGTCCCTTCATACCCGGTCCGCGTCGGTCAGTGCGACGTGCCGACCTTCCGGTGTGCCTCGGTGAGATCGGCGAAATGGCCGATGCCCACTCCCTGGACGAGTGCGTTGCCCAGCGCTGTGGCCTCGGCCGGACCCTGCACCAGGGGCAGGCCACAGAACTCTTCCAGCTGGTCGAGCAGCAGGTGGTTGCGGACGCCACCGCCCAAGGCAATCAGTCGCAGCGGTCGCACTCCTGTAACCGATGTGATCTCGTCCAGCGCACGCGCCGTCGCTGCAGCCAGCGAAGTGATCAGACAGCGCACGACCGGCCCTCGGCCGGGGCCAAGCTCCGGTCCGGCCATCGCCCGGATCCTCGCCTCGAGGCCTGGTCCGGCAAGCTGAGCGTCGTCAGGGTCGATCAGCGGTGTCTCGGGCTCGGCCGCCCTCGCTTCGGCCAAAAGGTGCTCCAGCGGCGCGTTGCCCCACTCGGCGCGGAGCCGCTCCAGCAGGTGCAGGCCCGTCACGTTCTTCTGCAGCCGCACACCTCCGCCGACTGCAGGTTCGTTGGTCAAGTTTGCCTCGGCGGCGCGAGCGGACAGGCAAGGCCTGGCCGTGACCACCCCCACGAGCAACCAACTACCGGTTGCGACAAACGCGGTGCTGGCGTCGGGGCCGGCTTGCATCGAGGCCACCGCGGAGGCGGTGTCGTGCCCTCCGACGAGCGTCACCGGAATGCGACGCCACGTTCCGACCGATCGCCCGGCCGACTCGACCTCCGGGAAGAGTGATCGGTCGAGGTTCAGAGCAGCGAGCAGCTCTTCAGACCAGGATCCGGTCACGATGTCGATCAAACCGGTGGTAGCCGCCGACGTGACCTCACCGACGTCCCGGTCGGTCAGGTGGTGAGCGATCAGCTCGGGCAACATCAGCAGTCGCCGAGCGCGCGGCAGCTCGGCCGGATCGTGGACGCTCAACTGGAACAATGTGTTGAACGGCTGCAGCTGAACCCCGGTCGTGCGATACAGCCGCTCCGCGCCCAGGCGTTCGACAAGGGAACGCCAGCCCGAAGTCCGGTCGCTGCGATAGCAGTGCGGCCAGGAGAGCACCGACCCCGTGCGATCGAGCAAGCCGTAGTCGACGCCCCACGTATCGATGCCGATTGACGCGACTGGGCCGCCGTCGAGTCCGAGCGACAGGCCATGCTCCACGGCGGCAATGAGGCCGGGCCAATCCCAGCGCAATGAGCCATCACCCAGCCGCACGGGCGAGTGCGCCCAACGGTGCAGGACGTCGGGTTCGCCATTGCCGTCGAGATCGATCGCGCAGACGCGTACCGATGTAGCACCGCAGTCGACAGCGAGCACCCGGGTGGGCATGAGCAGATGACGGCGCTCTAGAGACCGGTAGCCCGCGCATGCTCGCCGCGCACGCGGGTGACCTCGGTCCGATAACCGAGCTGACGGAAGGCCGCCAGCGGCGCGATGGCTGCTCTATTACGTCGTCGCGCCTCGCTCACCAGAGGACGCACGTCACTGCGATAGGCCCGCTGCAACACATCTTGGGCGGCGGCGGCGTCATCCGCCTGCTGAGCAGCAGCAAGGGCCGTCCGGTCGACAAGCAGGGCCTGAGCGACCGCGATCTGCAGTGCGTCAGTGGCTTGGATGAGGTCTTCGAGCGGGTCCTTGACGTTGTGCGACTCGTCCACCATGTAGGCGAGGTCGGGCATGCGTCCATCGCCGTGATCGACCAGCTCGAGGACGATGAGGAACAGCTGGTAGGGAGCGATCGACCCCACGGTGAGGTCGTCGTCGCCGTACTTCGAGTCGTTGAAGTGGAAGCCGCCGAGGCGTCCTACCATCGCCAGACGCGAAACGATCTGCTCGATGTTCGAGCCCGGCAGGTGATGACCCAAGTCGACAAGGCAGCGGGCCTGCGGCCCTGCGGCCTGGGCAAGCAGAAGGGACGAGCCCCAGTCCGCGTTCACCGTCGAGTAAAACGCGGGTTCGTACGGCTTGTGCTCGGTGAGCAGAGCCCAGTCAGGCGGCAGCATTGCGTGAATCTCTGAAAGGGCCGAGGCCACGCGCTCGAACTGTCCGCGGAAGTTGGCTTGACCCGGATGGTTGGTGCCGTCGGCGAGCCAGACCGTGAGGGCGGTCGAGCCGAGCCGCCGGCCCAGATCTATGCAGTAGGCGTTGTGTTCGATCGCCAGCTTCCGGACACCTGGGTCCATCGCCGCGAGCGACCCGTACTTGTACGACGCCGATCCGCCACCTGTGGTCGACGGGTTGTCCTGGAAAGTGTTGCTGTTGATGGCGTCGAAACCCACTCCGATCGCGTCGGCGTACTCGCGCAGGGCAGCCGCATCGGACGGATCATCCCAAGGCACGTGCAGGCTGATCGTGCGGTTTGCCCCGGTGAGCGCGTGGACCGCGGCGACATCGTCGAGCTTTTCTTCCGTTGTCCGTGGCTCGCCCGGTCCGGGGAAGCGGCCGAAGCGAGTGGATCCCGTGCCGAGGGCCCAGGAAGGTGCCGCGACCGAGAACTCACGGAGCGCGGCGACGACAACGTCGGCGTCCGCTCCCTGACGGGCGGCGACCGCGCGCGCGTGCTCCAGGTCTGCCGCTTGGTCAGCCTCCAAGCGCGCCTCGACCTCGCGGATCCGAGCCGGGTCTATGCGCGGTGTCGTTGTCATCGCAGAAATGCTCCTGGCACGCCACCGTCGACCGGGATGATCGTCCCGGTCGTGAGTGAGAGTTGGCCACCGGTGAGGGCAATGACGGCGTCGGCGACATGCTCAGGCAGCACTTCGGACTTGAGCAGCGTCCGTTGGGCGTAGAACTCGCCGAGCTTGTCGATCGGCACCCCATAGACCGCAGCACGCTGCGCACCCCAGCCGTTGGCGAAGATGCCCGATCCGGCCACGACACCATCGGGGTTGATGCCATTGACACGTACGCCGAACTCGCCGAGCTCCGCTGCCAAGAGCCGCACTTGGTGCGCTTGGTCAGCCTTGGCTGCGCCATACGCAATGTTGGCCGGTCCAGCGAAAACTGCGTTCTTGCTCACGATGTAGATGATGTCGCCCCCGACGCCGCCCTGCTGCACCAGCGACCGGGCCGCCTCCCGCGCGACGATGAATGAGCCGCGCGCCATAACTGCATGCTGGCGATCCCAGTCGTCGGTAGTCGTTTCGGTGAGAGGCCTGGAGATGGACAGCCCCGCATTGTTCACGACGATGTCGACAGCGCCGAAGGCGAGGGCCGCAGCATCGAACGCTGAGCGCACGGCGCTTTCGGACGTTACGTCGAGTTTCAATGCGAGGGCCTGATCGCTGCCGAGTCCTTCCACGGTTTCGGCCGCGGCTGCAGCATCCAGATCGGTCGCCACGACACACGAGCCTTCAAGGACCAGCCGTTTCGCTATTGCCCGGCCGATACCCGATCCGGCACCAGTCACCAGCGCCACTCGACCGGTCAGCGACTTGGGTCGCGGACGACGCGCGAGCTTGGCCTCCTCGAGGGCCCAGTACTCGATCCGGAATTTCTCCGACTCAGGGATCGGCTGGTATGTCGACACCGCCTCCGCGCCGCGCATTACCCGGATCGCGTTGCGGTAGAACTCGCCGGCGATGCGAGCTGTCTGCTTATCGGCGCCGAAGCTCACCATGCCGATGCCGGGCAGCAGAACGATCGCGGGATCGGCACCCCGCATCGGCGGCGAGTGCGGATCGGCGTAGCGGTCGTAGTAGGCCCGGTAGTCGCGGCGATATTCAGCGTGCAGCTCACTCAGCCGCTCGACCTGCTCGTCGTGAGACGCCGACGCCGGTAGGTCGAGGAAGAGGGGACGCACCTTCGTGCGCAGGAAGTGGTCCGGGCAACTGGTCCCGAGGGCGGCGAGGGCCGGTGCCTTCTCTGTTTCAAGGAACTCCAAGACTTCGTGGTCGTCGTCGAAATGGGCAACCATGCGAACGTCAGTGCTGCAGAGGCCGCGGATCACCGGGAGCAGCTGTGCGGCTCGGGCGCGTCGCTCGACAGTGCCAAGCGGTTCGTAGCCGACACGCTTGCCTCCGAAGGGCCGCTGCACCCCGCGCGCAGCAATGAACTCTGCAGCGCCGCGCACGATGGCGAGACTGTTGGCTTCGCATTCGTCGCTGGTCGACCCCCATGCGGTGATGCCGTGACCACCGAGAATGACGCCCTTCATGGCCGGGTTGAGCTCGTGCAACGCGGCGATCTGAAGCGCCAGCTCGAATCCGGGGCGGCGCCAGGGCAGCCATCCGACCTCGCCGCCGAAACATTCCTTCGTGAGTCGCTCGCCGTCCGCGGCAGCCGCGAACGCGATACCCGAATCCGGATGGAGGTGGTCAACGTGTGAGGGAGGGAGGAGCCCGTGCATCGCGGTGTCGATAGAAGGTGCGGCGTCACCGGGCCCGAAGGTGCAATGGTCGAGCAGCGCGACCATCTCGTCCTCGTGCTCTTCGCCCCGATAGACCCGGGTCAGTGCTCGCAGCCGGTCCATCCTGAGTGCTGCGAGCCCGTCATGAGTGAGCGTGCCGAGGTCACCACCCGATCCCTTGACCCACATCACCTCGACGTCGTCACCCGAGACGGGATCAGCGGTCACGACGGTCACCGAGGTGTTGCCACCGGCGTAGTTGGTCGTGGTGGGATCGGCGCCCAACCGGTGCGAGCGCCTCAGAAGCGCCTCCACCTCAGTCGTTGCGTCCGCCATCAAGTCGCTCCCTGCTGTCCGGGTCGGGAAAGCTCAGTCAAAGTGTCTGTCGATGCCAACGGAACCGCGAGTGTCGAAGCGGCACCGATACGGACGTTCACGCTGCGTAGTTCTGATGCGAACGCCGCGTCGACGCCTGTGCCGGGGTTGCGCAACCAACGAGGGTGCGCGCCGCCGGTCAGCACCAGTCGGAGCCGCTCTCCCGCACGGAGGACGGCAAAGGCCGGCGCGAGTGTCACGTGGACCTCGCGCGGCTCGGCGGTTGATCCGGGTGGCACCCGAGTCAGGCCATCGGTCAGGTTGGTGCTCTCGCCGTCAGCGTCGACAAGACAAAGTCGTGCGACCACATCGAACGACGGAGCAGTCGCGGTGACGGTCAACCGCACGACGGGGCTACCGGCGACCGCGGCGTCGCAGCCCATGTCCTCGGCGGTGAAGACGAACGTGTCTGAGCGGGCCTCGAGGGACCGTTCGTGGTTGGTGGGACCGGCACCGTCACCGATGTAGTTGCCGCCGATGCTCGGGGTCGGCTCGGCGGGGTCGAATGTCCAACCCCCGTCCGTTGGCAGCCGCCAGGTCTTCTCGGAGGTGCCCGGCGGCGGCCACGACGCAGCAGTGAACCAATGCCCGCGGGGCTGCGCTTGCAAGCGCAGCGTCTCGCGGGCAGGACGGTCCGGAGTCGGGGTCGTTCCGAGCGTTGTGCGCAGCCACTCGGCGGCCTCACTCACCAGCTGGCTCCAGGACGCGACGATCGATCCGTGGATCCAAGCGCCCATCGTGAGGCTCACCGGTATCTCACGGTCGCGAAGGGTCTCCCATTGGCTGAGCGAGTCGCGCGAGAAGACGTCGTACCAGCCGCCCTGCACGAGGACGGGCACGCCAATCGAATCGAGAGCGGGGCGCACGTCGAAGCGGTCCCACCACTCGGAGTCGGGCGAGTTCGCCATCCACTCCTCGAAGAACGGCACGTCTGCGCGGGTAGCAATGCGGTACGACGTCGCAAGCGGCGAAGTCCTTGCCGCTTGTTCGACCAAGGCGGCGCGCTCCTTGCCATGTCGGGCGAGGCCGATCATGTTCCTCACCGTGAAGCGCGGATCGCGGCTGGCGCCCTCTGCCCAGCCGAGCGCTGTCTGCACACCGAGGACGCCGTCGGGATAGACGACGCTCCGAAGGTCCGTAGGTGCGAACTGCAGCACCATTGCGGCCAGCTCGGCCGGCTTGCTCATCGCGACGGCGAGTTGCGTATAGCCAAGATAAGAGCTGCCGACCGTGGCGAACCGGCCGGGAAACCACGGCTGTCGACGTAGCCAGGCGACGGTGGCCGCGCCGTCGTCGACTTCGGTCGCGAACGGTTGTCGAAAGTCACCGCCCGAGCCATCGGTGCCGCGACAGCTCTGGATGACCACGCGGAATCCCTGGCCGGCCAATTGCCGACCGAACTGCCAACCGACAAGGCCGCGGCGACCATACGGGGAACGCACCAGCACGACATCGGGATCTGCGACGCCGTGCGGTGACCAGACGTCGGTCCGCAACACCACGCCGTCCGCGGCCGGCACGGGCAAGTCGCGCGCATGCATGATCCTGTGATGCACCGGCGCCGGCCACCTGTTGGGAGCGGCGAGACGTCTGGCGACGATCGACCCGAACCGATCGGGCAGCCGTCGGCGCCACGGACTGTTCAGGTTCTGCATGGCGCCGATCCCAGAGTTGCCGGCAGCACTGACGTGGTCGGAAACGCGCCCAGCCGGAACCGGCGGCCGTTCGCCGCATAGCACCAGCTGCCGGGTGGGTCGCTGCCGTAAGGGCTCTGCGCGCTGTTGTTCCACCACGAGATCGAGTAGTCACCGACCATGCTGTGGGTGCTGCCGAAGTCCACTCTGCCCTCGTGGAGCGGGTCTTCCGGGTTGGGGAAGGTCGTGCCTTGCAGCCCGTGTTCGAACGATTGTGGGGTCAAGCGTGGCCCGGCCATCTGAATGCCCGATGACAGCATGAGGAGTTGCCAATACGTGAGTTGGCCGTAGAGGAAGTCGAGACTCGTCGCGCAGGGGCAGAAGCCCGGATCGACCGACTGAAGAGCGCGCACGAAAAAAGAGGAGGTCTCGGCGATCTGCTCCGGAAACTCCGACACCATGAGCATCGAGTTGCGCTCAGAGGCGTTCCATCCCTGGGTGAGGATGTTTTGATCGGATCGCTCGGTGATCCACTCGGGGTGGTAGCCCTGCTGCGAGGCTCCTTGGCTCACTCCTACGGTAGCGAGGATCTGGCAGAAGCAGATGACCGTCGACACTCGGGCCGCCGCCATCTTCGCGGCCGCGTTCGCTGCCTGTCCTTCGTAGGCGGTGGTGTCCTGCGAACCTTGGGTGCTGTCGTCCGAGCCGGTTTGTTGCAAGTAGATCGGGGCGGTGGCGAGGGTGATGCCGCAGCTCTTGAGTCGGGCGAGAAGAAGCGTGTCCGGAGTCGGATATTGCGTATTGGTTGCCGAGACGATGAGCCCGTAGGTCCGCTTCTGTCGGGAGAACACCGGATCGGGGGAGTAGACCGCGTTCTTCCCGGCGAGCTGGGTGCAGACGAAGTCGCCCGTCGCCTGCATGAGGTTGTCGCCGTCGCCTGGATAGGAGTAGACGTACGGCGCAAGTTTCTGTTGCTCGGATGCGTTTTCGGTCGTCTGTCCGGACAAGCTGATGACCTTGTTGCGGGCCAGCTCGTCGTACCAACATGAGTCGCTGCCGTTGTCCGCGGCGGCGAACACATCGAGCTCTTTGGCGACCCAGTCAGCCTGCGCCTGGATGTCACTGCAGGTGCCGGTCGCGCTCGGTTCCGCGCCGCTGCCGGTCTGCTGGGGCGCGAGGTCCAGTCGTCGGCCGTAGAACTCGAAGTGAGTGTTGAAGTACTGCTGGAGGTCGCGCACCTCTCGGCCGTATTCGTTGTTGTCGAACAGTGGCGGCATGTAGACGCGAATCGTGCTCGCGGTGACGCCACTCGTAGTGGCGCCTCCGTTGTTTCCTTGCCAGGACGAGACGCACGGAGGCGATTGTGGGTCGGCCGTCTGGCGCGGGGGATTTCCGACGCACGTGAACGTCCTTGGCGGCGGCGGCAGCGCTGCCGGAGGGGAGACGGACGGAGTGGGTGAGGGATTGCGACTCGGTGATGCGGCCGGTCCGACGGGGGCGCCGCCCGGGTTGCCGACGGCGCCGGACTGGTTGTTCGGAGCGTGCTTGATCTGGTGCAGGGACTGCGGCGCGAAGGCGGCAATGGCCGGCGGAGCGGCACCTGAGGTGGTCAGGGCGAGCGTGGCGATGAGAAGCAGCACCGCCGCGGACGCCGCCGTGTAGACGACGACGGGACCTCGCGGGCCGCGCCGCGGCGTCGGCTCAAGGGTCGGTTCGGGTACAGCCGGGCTGGTCATGATGACTCCCGCTTCGGGCTCCGCGTCATTGCTGCCTGTTTCCGGGCGAGCGATTCCGCGCCGGACAGACTGGCCGGGTTGGGTCCGCCGGTCTCGACCAAGAAGGCCTGGTCAGAGTCGGTGAATATGACGCCTTCGACAAAAACGGCGGTCGACGAGGACGTTCGGCCGATGCCACCGGTGACGTAGGCGTAGCCGCTGCCAAGTTCCGGCATCGGAAAGACACCTGCTGACCGTGCGAGTAGCTGGGACCGGTACCAGCGGACGAAGTCCTCGGCATGCCCAGGTGTGTCGAAGCGCACCGCCTCATCGAGCACGAACTCGCCATCGGGCTGCGTCCACACCCGACTGGCGGTTGTCCGTGCGTGCAGCTGACGAAGTTGTGCGCGCACCGCTCTTGGGTCGGCCGGCGTTGACTGGGCGAACGACCCTAACGATTGCCGGTCATGAGAGACGGCGCGATCGAGCAGGTACGACTGGCTGCCTGCGGAGGGCAACAGCGGTCCTGCCGCCGGCGCAGTGCTCGCAGCGCACCCGGTCGCGACAAGAAGTGAGAGGCCCATCGCGGTCATCGGCAGTTGCCAGAGACCCACAGCTCGAGTCCTGTGTCGGCCGCGGCATAGTCGCCCGCGGAGGTGAAGGCAGCCTCGTTCGCACGCAGCGCTGCCGGAGAGCCCGTGCCCCCGAGCGAGGCGGCTTCCTTGAGCAGTGCGCCGCGTTCCGTGCCGACGAGTGTCACGACCTGCGCCGGCACCTCCCGCTTCGCTCCGTTGACCGAGTGGTAGTGGATCGTGGTGTCGATCCGCCGGAAGATGCGCTGCGCGGCAGTCAAATAGCCCTGAACCGAAGTGCGACTTGATGCAACCGGCTCGGCCAGAGCGTTGTATTCCCGCACCCCGGTGCAAACATCCACGCTGTCGCCGGCGCCGGCGGCGGCATGCGGGCCGACATGGCAGGCCGAGACGACCGCCGTGAGCGCCGCTGCAGCAGCGCACCGGACGATGGTGTGGGAGACGCGGTTCATTTACCGGTGCCGCCGCCCTTGACGGGGGTGATGGAAGCGATGGTCGCGATGAGGTGCTGCTCGATCTGGTGGCCATTGCTGGTGCCGGTCACGGACTGATCGATGGCAATGGGCAGCCCGCCGTACTCCGTCGCGACGTGCAGGATGTCGGTCTCGGTGAGGTTTTCGTTGACGCCGAGGATCGACGCGGTCTGCGAGACTTTCTCTGCGTCGAGCTTCGTGCCACATGCGTCCACCCGATCGTCACCGATGTCGTTGCCGGACGCCGTCTCGGACTGTTGTGACTCTGGGTCGGCCGCTGTTGAGCTCCAGGTCGCGCCATTGCCGATGGGCTGGCTGGCGATCTGCACGCCGGGCGCATTGGGAGCGAATGTTGCGCTCGTGTTGCCTGACCGCGTGACGACCTTGGTGAGATAGAGACCGCCGGTCGCCTCGAGAGTGATGGATTTGTTCGCCGGTGTTTCCGGCACGTCGACGGTCTGCGAGCTCGGCTGTGGCACGACGGCATAGGTGGTGGTGATGGTCGAGCCGCCGAAACTGGGGTGGTTCACCGAGAAGCTCTCGGTCTCGCCGGGAAGCGGAGTGGATTCCGTGACCCGCCACAGCTGAGTCTCCTTCAACACGGTCTTGGTGCCGTCAACGGTCGAATAGCCGGCGACGAGATATTTCAACGCGCCGGTGACGAGACCGCCTTCGACCGTTGCGGTGACCGGCTGCGGTGGTACGGCGAAGGGACTGGTGGGCGGACACGTGGGCGCGGTGGTCGGCGACGGTGTGGCCACCGGCGGCAGGGTCGTCGGCCCGGCGGGAGCGATCGGCGGCACGCCTGGATAGGCCGGCACTACCGGCGGCTGGCCACCGGCCGGTAGCCGGGAACTCGTCAGGGGCACCCCGAGGGCGACATTCGTCGCCTGCAGCTGGATGCCGGCGTGCAGTTGAAGCTGCGGACCGCAGGCAGTGAGGCCGGCCAAGCCGAGGGCTCCGCTGATCCGAAGTAGGTTCTTGAGCGACGGCGTCATGCGGAGCCTCCCGCCGGTGTGAGGTCGGCCGGGGTCGGTCCGACCCCGATCTGATAGTCGACGATTGCCCGCACCAGACGGCCGGCGTCCGCAAAACCGGTGCGCATGACGAAAACCTCCATGACGTTGTGCTCCGGCGGGAACCAGAGGTAGAGCAAGACGTCGCCGGTCTGTGCGACGAGCACCTTCGCGATCCCGACGTGCTCGACCTGGAATCCTTGGCCGCCCGAGTCGAGCGACTGCCCGATGTCACGCTCCACCGACGGGTCCTGACCGTTGACCCCTGACTTGAACAGGGACACCTGCAACGAGCCGTCAACAGTCGCACCGGACCGGATGACGTAGACGTCGCCGCTGGTCACAAGGCTTTGGGAACGACGGCTCGCGAGCTGCCGGGACAGCGATGGTTGCTGGGTGATCTGGTAACCCGTCAGCGTCGCCGGCACCACCGTCGGGGGCAGCGTCTGCGAGGGGCTGTGGCCGTTCGTGCTGCCACCGCACCCGGCGAGCACCACCGCCGCCGTGATGGTCATGGTCAGTGCAGCCAAGCGCCTCACGACGTCACCAACCTGACTCGTGACCGCCATGGGTTCGGCAGCTCGTCCGACCAGGGGTCGCGTAGCGATGTCCGAGTGACAGCGGCGACGAAACGGTTGATGGTCGTCTGCTCGACCGCGATCCTCCGAGCGACCGAGCCGGCCATGTCCTCGGCGTCGCGGACGTCATCCTCGCGCACGTCGCGGGCGAGGTCTCCCCAGACGGCGCGGGTCACCAGCCAGGCGAGCTCTTCGTGCTCGCGATCCGGCTGTATGGAGGTGACGAACTGCAAGGGCGTCGCTCTCGGGTCGCCGATGTTGAGGTCGTAGCAGCGGTCGCGGAGTTCGGCGTACGCAGCGATGATGCGGCCTCGCGCCCCGTGGCGCCTGGCCCAGCGACGACGGCGAGAACGTCGCCACGACTTGAGCAGCGCGGGGTAACAGACGACGAGGAGACCGATCGGGAGAGCGATGCCGAGCGCTCGTGCGGCGTAGTAGCGGACGATCGTGTAGAGCAACTGCGGCGTGAACTCACGAACAGGTATGTAAAGCGATAGCGCCAACTGGTTCGACTGGTGGGCCGACGACGCCTTCTGTAGCTGCTTGGCAAGCTGCGGGGTGGCCCGCTGGGGAGTGCCCACAATCGGGAGCCAGCCGTATTTGCCGAAGTTGACTTCGAGCCAGGCCGAACCGTCGGCGGGTGTGAACTCGGTGGAATTGTTGACGATGGTCCCGCCGTAGAAGCCGTAGCCGACGCGCGCCGGGAGCCCAGCCCAGCGCGCCAGCATGACCTGCGCGGCAACGATCTGATACGGGGTCGCCGAGCCGCCGTTGAGCATCGAGCTCACGTCGTCAGGGGTGATGTCCTTGGCGCCGCCAGAGCCGTTGGCGACGACCTTGGAGAGCAGCGCGAGGCGCACGAACTGCAACCGGTCGAAGAGCGGGGCGGCGGGCGCCTTCTCAAGCAGCGCTTGCACCGTCGGCGGCGCCGGCGGGAGCTTCGTGAAAGTCGAGAGTTGCGGATCCGTCTCGCGCACGGTGCGCAACTGCGCCGCAGATGGTGGCTGCGACGCGGTCACGCGATAGGTCTCGTTGGAACGTAGGTCCTTGCCGCGGTGCTGCACGAGGCCGGTTTCCGGGTCGTAGTCCGACTCGCTGCCGGCGCCGGACAGCCGGGTCAACCCTCCCGGTGCCGGCAGCACCTGCCCGCGCATGTCTTGGACGGTCACTGTTGCGGTGAAGCTGGGAAGGGTGACCGCCGGCGCCAGGGTGAGGGCACCGCCGTGGAGATGCCTCATGCGGGCGTCATCGACGGAAGGGAGCAGAAAGGCGCTCTGACCGTACGTGTCGAGCACACCGAGCCGCCATGGCACATCGGTCTTTCCGGTGACAGTGAAGAGCTTCTCATCCGGTGGCAGCGGCGGCGATGCGGGCGGCTTGCGCGGCGGGATGACCGTGTGTTGTTGAGTGGCAGGGAACAGGAAGCTGGACTTCGACACGGCCAGAAGAGCGGCGATCGCGACGACGAGCAAGGCCGTGCCACGAATCAGCCGTCGAGTTTCGAACTGAGCTCCGGCACCAACCTTGTCGGCGAGCTCGGCGCCGTAGGCGATGCCCATCGCCGCGACGAGAAGGACGACGGCTCCAACGATCGGCGCGACCTGGTCGCCCCGGGACTGCAGGACCGTCCCGAGTACGACGACGACTCCGGGCACTCCCACGGCAAGCTTCGGCCGGTTTGTCGCTGTCGCGACCGTGGCCGCGAGCGCAGCGACCGACGCGAACAAGAACACGAGGAGGAAGCGCCAACCGGGATCGAATGGCACTGGCGGGTTGCTTAGACCGCCTTCGTGCAGCGCCTGGTTGACGAGGGTAGGGAGACTCCCGTCACCGCTCGCACTCATCACGGTCAACGCGGCGCCGCACGCAAGGGCAACGGGGAGAACCAGGTAGTGGCCCACCGTTGATCGGCTGCGCTGCGCGAGGGCGATGCCGCCCGCGCCGAGTGCACACCCGAGCCCACCCGCGAAAAGTGCGGGTGTCACGTCATGGAAGAGGTGCGCGAAGACCCAAGCACCGGCCGCGGAAGCGAGCCCGGCGGCGATCGCGCTGCGCCCACGTCGAGCGATCGGCGGGGGAGGCTGCTGTTGCGGGAGCTTTGGCGCGTGTGCATCCGGCGTCGGCGGTGTCGGGTCGGCGGCCTCAACCCGCGGCGTCGGTTCGGCGACGATCGTCATCTCGCCCCCGACCGGTGCAGTCGGCTGGCGAACGCGGCGCTGATCGAGCCGTCGGTTCCGACCGGGATGACCTGACAGCCAAGCTCGGCGGCATGCGCCCACGACAGCGGGTCGGCTTCCTCCCAGACCAGCTTCACCAGCGCGACCGAAGCGCCGCGCTGCAGGACGAGGCGGAGTTGATCGGTCACTTTGCGGTCGAGGTGCGGACTGATGACGACGAAGTGGGCTCCGCGCCTGGACTCGCTCAGTAAGCGAGGACCCGTGTTCTTCAGCGGTGAGCTGCTCAACTGCACCTGGGCCAGATGGTCGAGCAAAGTGAACCGTGCGCTCGGACCGCGGACACCGGCCGCGAGGACATCGTCGTTGGTGTGCAGGCTCACCGCGAACCCGTCACTGACGTGGCGAGTGCACAGCGAAGCGGCGACGCGCACTCCGGCTTCGAATGTCTCGCTCGGATCGCCCGGCATGTGCCAGTCACGGGCAGTGTCCAGAAAGATGCACACCCGGTCGCTGATGCCCTGCTCGGACTCGCGCACCAGCATCCGACCGGTCTTGGCGACAGCTGTCCAGACCACCCGGCGCAAGTCGTCGCCCTGCACGTAGTCGCGCATTCCGTAGAACTCGAAGCCGGTCGGCCACGGCTTGCTGACCGGGGGGCGGATCGGCGGGTCTTCCCACATGCGGGTCAGGACGCGGTCATGGACGAGCTCGACCTGCGGATGGACGATCATCGGAGTTGCGTCGGCGAGCGTCTGTTGCTGCGTCGTCAGTCCAAAGGGATCGCTCCAGGTCGCGGAAACCGGGCCGACGGAGAAGATGCCGCGACGCGCCGGTGTGAACGAGTAGGTGTGCTCGACTTCCTCACCGGTCGAGATCGACGGCAGCGGAAGTCTCGATGTGACGCCCAGTGCCGGGTGCAGCGCGTCCTCGACAATGATCGTGCTGGCCCGACGGGCGGCCGCGAGCCTCAGGGTGACCGAAACCTGTTGGCCGGCCCGAACGCGTGCGGGCAACGCCGACCGGCTCACCGTGAGCGCCAGGCGGCGACGTGCAGCGACGTAAGACACGCCGAGCACGAGCAATCCCGCGTAGACCAGCAGGTACAGAGGTCGCGAGCCGATGATCCGTGCCAGACCCCAGCCGAGCACCGCGAAGAGCACGACAAGCGCACCCGCGATGGTCAGATGAGCGCGTTCGACCACGCGGCCGATGCCCTGCGAGGCATCGGCCAGCGCGAGGCGCCGGCTCGATCGGGACACGGGCATGGCTGTCAACGACCGGAAGTGCCCAATGGCAGCTTGACACGGTCCACGATCCGGGTGATGACGTTGTCCACTGTCTCGTCGCGCAGGCTGGCATCCGGAGTCAGGATCAGCCGGTGGCCCAGGACGGGAGTGACCAACAACCGCACGTCGTCCGGCAGCACGTCCTCACGGGCCTGGCTGGCGGCGAGCACGCAGCTGGCGCGCAACAGCGCGAGCGCGGCGCGCGTCGACGCGCCCATCGCCAGCGCGCTGTCGGTGCGCGTCTGCTGGCACAGATCGACGATGTACCGCTGCAGTGGGTCGGAAACGCTGACGCCGGTGACCCACTCCATCATCGCGCGCACCGTGCTGATGTCGACGACGCTCGTCAGCTCGTCGATGACTTCCTTGCGCTTGTTGGTCTGCAGGACCGCGACTTCGGCCTCTGCGTCGGGATAGCCGACTTCGAGCTTCAACATGAACCGGTCGAGCTGCGCTTCCGGGAGCGGGAACGTGCCGGCGAGCTCGACCGGGTTCTCGGTCGCGAGCACGAAGAACGGCTTGGGCAGCGAATGCGTCTGCTTGCCAACGGTAACCCGGCGTTCCTGCATTGCCTCCAGCAGCGAGGACTGGGTCTTGGGCGTAGCCCGGTTGATCTCGTCAGCGAGCAGGACGTTGGCGAAGACCGGTCCTTCATTGAAGGTGAACTCGCCGGTGCGTTGGTCGAACACGGGCGAGCCGGTGATGTCCGAGGGCAAGAGGTCAGGCGTGCACTGGATCCGGTTGACGGTCGCGTCGATCGACTGCGCGATGGCGCGGGCCATCATTGTCTTTCCCGTTCCCGGCATGTCCTCGAGCAGCACGTGCCCGTCGCCGATCATTGCGACGAGGACGAGTCGGATCTGGTCCGTCTTGCCCTTGATGACCTTCTCGACGTTGCTGACGATCTGCTCGAACTCGGTGGCAAATGCCTCCCGGCTCATCGCGCGCGACCGGTTGTCAGACGAGCCCCGCTTGACCGGAGTCCGGTTCGACGAGATGCGCCGGGGGGTTATGGCCACCACTGGGAGGTCCTTTCGTGGAAGGTCGGTCAGACTGGCTGGTCGAGTCGGGCAACGGCGAGGGCGGAGGCGATCAGCGGCCCGGAACGGGCGATGGTCGACTCGCTGGCGCCGAGGTAGGCGTGGATGACGTCGGGGTGACTGATGACTTCGCTTGGCGTTCCGCCGGCGAGCACGGCGCCTAGTCGAAGCGCAAGCATTCGGTCGGACAAGGCCGATACCAACGGGATGTCGTGCTCGATCACGATGATGCCGCAGCCGGTCTCTTTGGCCAGACGGCGGATCACTGGACCGAGTAGCTCGACCTCGCTCTGCGCCAGACCGGACGACGGCTCGTCGAGCAGAAGCACCCGCGGCTCGATCGCCATGATCGCGGCGATGTCCACCATCCGACGCGAGCCGGTCGACAGCTCACGGATGAACTTGTTGGCGTAAGCCTCAAGGTGCATGAGATCGATGAGGTAGTCGACCCGGCGTTGGATGCGACGCTCTGCCCGCCGTACGTTGGGGAGCCAGAGCGCCGCGGCCACGGCGGATCGCACCGCGAGACGACGTTCGAGCGCGACCGCAATCGCTTCGCGAACGGTCAGGGATCCGAAGAGCCTTGCTTGCTGGAAAGAGCGGGCCAGGCCCAGGCGCGCGCGAACGTCCGGCGAGAGGCCCGTGCAGTCGTTGCCGCCGACGATGACGGTGCCCGAGTCCGGCCGCAGGTAGCCGGAGATGGCATCGAACATCGTGGTTTTGCCAGCGCCGTTGGGACCGATGACGCCGACAACTTCGGCCGGGTCGACTGACAGGCTGAGCTTGTCGAGGACGCGGCGGCCACCGAAGCTGACGACGAGGTCGTGGACGACCAGCGAAGGCTCCTCGCTCGACGGATCGATGCCGCGCCTGCTGGCGACGAAGCCGGATGCGCTGGCTCCTGTCCCGCCCAGGAAGACCGCGCGCAAGAGGTCGCCCCGGGCCAGGAGCTCTTCGGTGTCACCGTCGAAGCGGACTTCGCCCTTGTCCATGAACACGGCTCGGTGGGCGATCGTGAGTGCGACGTTGGCTGACTGTTCGACGAGCAGCACAGTGGTGCCGTCGGCGTTGATCTGTCGGATGATGTCGAGCAGCCGCTCGACTACAGCCGGGGCTAGGCCTAGCGACAGCTCGTCGACGAGCAGCAACCGAGGCTGCATCAAGAACGCCTGGCCCAATGCGACCATCTGCTGTTCTCCGCCGGACAAGTGGCCCGCTTGCGTCGACAGCTGACGTCGAAGCTCGGGGAACATCGCCAGGACCTGATCGACTCGTTCGCGGGTGTGCGTCGAATCGTCGTCGGACCACGTGCTCGCCTGCAGGTTCTGCTCCACGGTCAGGCTGGGGAAGATCGCCTGCCCGCCGGGCATGTAGACGATTCCCTCACGCGCATTGAGATGCGGCGGTCGGTGAGTGACATCGTTGCCGTCATAGAAGATCGCGCCGTTGCTGGCCTGCTGGATGCCGCAGATGGCGCGGAGCAGCGTCGATTTCCCCGCGCCGTTCGTGCCGAGCAGTGCAACGAGCTCGCCACGGCGGAGATCGAGGTCGACGTTGAACAGCACCTGGGCCGAGTCGTAGGTGACGTCGACATCACGTACGACGAGCAGGCGCTCCTCGCCTTCGAGGCGCGCAGCGCGCACCGCGTCGTCGGCCAGGCTGGCGGCGCGAGCGGCCCGCATGTCACGGGCGACACCCGGCGCTCCGGCTGCGACGACGACGGACCCGACTGCAAAGATCGCCGCGATCATCAAAAGGCTGCCGATGATCCCCAGGTTGGGCGCCGACAAGAAGATCAGCTGCACGCTGACGAAGCCCATAAGCTGCCACGGCGCGATGGTCTGAAGTCCGAACGCTCGAATGCGTGGCGGGACGACCAGGGACACGAGCGTGAGCAGTGTCGGCAGGACGAGGAAACCCATCGCCTGCGTCGGCAGCAGGATCAGGATGGACAACCACAGCCAAGGGCTGAAGACGAGTGCCACCATCGTGATCGCGTTGAAGGCCAGTAGCCCGCCGGCGAGGGTGAAGGTCCGGCCCGGGCGGCTGGCCAGCACCTTGTCGGCGACGGTCGACGACATCGTCAGGCCGAGGAGGCCGAAGGCGCCGTCCACGCCGAAGATCCACCCGCGTCCGGCGGACCCGACGTTGAACTCCGTTGCGTAATAGAGCGAGAACAGTGGCGTCAAGAAGGTCGTTGCGCAGACCAGGAACGGTGTCATGTACCAGAGCCGGCGCAGCGACGCGATGCTCGCGGCCGCGCGCCATCCCTCACCCCAACTCACCGGACGCTGTTCGATGTTGGCCGCTTCGGCAGGTGCACCTTGTGCCATGCGGTCCTGCGCGCCGCGCACGGGCTCACGTAGTGCAAAGATGCTGAGTGCAGCAACGAGCGTCGCGACGCCGAGGGCAACGATCGTCGTGCGCCAGCCAAGTGCCGAGCCGAGCTGCCCGGACAGGATCGGGCCGGCCACGCCGCCGACGCCGAAGGACACGAAGAAAAAACTCATCGCTCGGGCCCGTGCGGCCACGGGGTAGTAGTCAGTGATCAGCGGCAGCACGGTGGGTTCGGTGATCGACTGCCCGACGCCGCCTCCGGCACGCGCCGCCGCCATCACGCCGACCGATGGCGCCCGGCCTGCGAAGATCTGGGCCACTGCGCTGATGATGTTGCCGATGCCCAGCATCCAGACGCGGTTGAAGCGGTCGGCCACAAAGCCCGCGACCGGCAACAGCAGCGTCGTGACAACGCCGAGGATGGTCCCGAGTGCGACGACGAAGCCGGTGCCTTCGTGGAAGCTGCGGGTCATGTCGGCAGAAAGCACGTTGAAGCCCGCCGCGTCCCAGCTCGCGAGGAGTCCGAGCACCGAGAAGACGATCAACGGCAGCGGCGACGCGCCGAGGCGACGTGGGGAAAGTTCGCGAATGCTCGCGAGCAGTCGTTGCCGGTCCGCGACCTCACCGTCGGACTCGATGTCCAACACTGACGGCGACGCGTAGCTCGTTGAGACGCCATCTTCGAGTTCGCGCTCAGACGGCGCGAACCCCCGACGCACCAGCGCCGTGTGGCTGTCGAGCTCAACCACGAGACACCTCGCGCTGGAGCCGCTCGACGGCCCATTGCCCTTCCGGGCGATAACGCTGTGGCACGAAGGCGGTCGCCCCACCTTGCACTGTCTTGGCGGCGATCGGCGCAGTGACCAGCCGGTTGCGTGCCTTGTCGGCGTAGAGACTCGGCACGTCGATCTTGTAGCGATCGGCAACGCGTCGAAGGAACGCGTCGCGCACTCCGTAGACGACCTGGCTGATGCCTCCGGGCGCGAACAGCAGCACCGTGACCAAGCCCAGTCCGGTCGCCGCCAGGGCTAGCACCGTGTTGGATGAGAACACTGTTGTCGCCCCGACATAGACAGCACCGAACAACGGCCCGGCGATGGATCCGAGCCCACCGATCACGACGAGCACGAACACGTTGATCGACTGCTGCACGCCGAAGTTCGCGTCGCTCACGCCGTACGCGGCGTAGGCATAGATGCCACCGGCAACAGCGGCGATGAAACCGGACACCATGAAAGCGGACAGGCGCGCACGCATGAGGTTCACGGCGTACGCCTGCGCAAGCGCTTCGTTGTCGCGGCAAGCGATCAGGGCGCGCCCGGTGCGGCTCCGGCGCATCCCCATCACCGCGACGACGACCAGTCCGAGCAACGCGAGAGCGACGTAGTAAAACGTGCGGTCGTCACTGAGCCGCAAACCGAGCAGCGACGGCCGAGCGACATAGGTCGGTAGGTATCGGCCGAGCTGGCTGGTGTCCAAGAGAAGCGAGGCAGCCGCTGCTCCGAACGCAAGGGTTGTCACGGCCAGATGAAGTCCGCGCAGGCGCAACGCGGGCAAGCCCACGATCAGCGCTGCGGCGGCGCCGGCCAGGCCGCCGGCGAGAAGTGGAAGGGGAAACGGCGCGTGCCAGATCGCGGTCACATAGCCACCGACAGCCGCGATGCCCATCTGACCAAGGCTGATCTGGCCAGCCCATCCCGTCAGCACCAGCAGGGACACGCCCACCATCGCGTAGACGAGAACGGCGACGGTCAGCGTTGTCTGGCTGGGACTGAGCAGCCATGGCAGCACGAGCGCAATCGCGATCACCGCGACGCGCAGCAACGTTGCCCAGCGCACAACGGGAGGGAGGGCCCGCAGCTCACTCGGCACGGGACGCAGTTCGAGGCTCTGCGTGAATCCCGTGTCCGCTGTGTCGACGCGGCTCGTCCGCCGGCGCTGGACCAACAAGGCGATGACGATGACGCCCAACGCGATGGCGTCGACCGCTCCGGCAGTGTTGAAAGACCAGAGGGTCGAACGCTCGACGATGCCCAGCACGAGACCTGCGCAGATGGCCAACCAAACCTGGCTGAAGCCCGCGACGACCGCGGCGGCGAGCACCGGCACGAGGCCGACGGCTGAGGAGGCGCTGCCGGGGGACACCTCAGCCAACAGTCCACCGATCGCGGCCAATATCGCGGCGATCAACCAGGCGCGACTGTTGACCGCGACGGTGTTGACGCCGAGCGTCTGCGCCCGAGCCGGGTTTTCCGCCGCACCCGTGAGCAACATTCCGTACGTCGTGCGGAGCAGGTAGCACCCCACCCCGATGGCCGCGATGACCAACGCCGCGACAGTGAGGATTTCCGCGGAGCCGAAGGCGGTGCCGCCGATCGACATCCTCCACCGGAACGGCAGCGACGGGTAGGCCGGCACGACGTCGTGAAAGGCATCGAAGACCAAGACGCCCAGGAGCCCCATCACCTGTGACCCGCCGATGGTGAAGACCGTCACCACGAGACGCGACGCAGTCGCCATGCGTGCGATGTGCACGACGGCGAACACGATCATCAGAACAAGCACGGCAGCGAGCGCTCCGGCAAGCATCGAGAGCCAGTAGTTGAGCTGGTAGGCCCAGCTCGGCAGACCGACCGCAACCGTGAACGGCCTTCCTTGGTACTGCGAAACGCTCGCAACCGGCACACAGCTGCCGCAGACGTCGCGCCCGATCAACAGAATGGCCGTGTGCTTGGCGAGCTCGCTGAAGACGATGCCTCCGAGTGCGCCGGCGGCCGGTAGCGCAAAGCAGATGATCCGGTTGGCCCGATAGATCAGGACCATCCCGATCGCTTCGAGCGCGATTGCACTCCCACTGACCACGCCTTGGGCGCCGATGCCGAGCGGCAAGCCGAGCGGCAGCAGGAAGCTCGCCAAGACAATTGCCGCCAGCACCAGCACCTCTGACCGGTTGACGACAGCGGCCAGTGCGCGGTCGCGCAGCAGCGCAAGACCCGGCATGTCCGGACTTGCCATCCGCGTCGCTCCAGAGGGCTAAATGTGGGAATATGTGAGGAAGGACACATTCGCACGACACCAGGCTGAAACGCAAGAGACGTTTCGCCGCAGATCCGCGGATCCGGGCGTTGTTCGAATGTGAGAGGGGAGTCAGCAGGCATGCAGACCAACGATCTTGACCTTGGCGGAGTTACGGTCCGCGCCGTCGAAGTTGGCCCGCGTCGGTCACCGGCCGTGCCACTGCTGCTTCTGCACGGGTTCACCGGGAGCTCGCTGGACTGGTACGACGTCATGCCGCTCCTCGGCCGCCACAGACGCGTGATCGCGATCGACCACCGTGGCCACGGCGACAGCACCAACTTGGGCGATCCCGCCTCGTATTCGTTCGACGCCTTGCTGTCCGATCTCGGTCAGGCTGTCGATGCCCTGGGGCTCGAGCGCTTTCATCTCGTTGGCCACTCGATGGGCGGCGTCATCGCCATGCGCTACGCATTGACCGCGCGTGAAAAGCTTGCCTCACTCGTCCTGGTCGACACGGCCGCCGCCCCCGCGGGCAGTCTGCCCACCGATGTCATCGACAATCTCGTGGCGACAGGTCGCCCGCAGGGCATGACGGCGGTAGCCGACCTCATCCTCACTTGGCTGCCCGCGCCATCGGAGGTCCACCGCGAGCGGGCCCGACAGAAGCTCGAGACGCTTGACGTCGAGGCACTCGGCGCCTTTGCAGAGGAACTGCAGCACTACCCGGACTTGCTGCCGGCGTTGGGCATGCTGCAGCTTCCGACGACGGTCATCTGCGGCGCCAACGACGACTTACTGCCCGCCTGCCAGCGGCTGGCTGCCGGGATCCCCAGCGCCGAGTTGAAGGTGATCGCGGACGCGGGGCACTCGCCGTTCGAGGATCAACGCGAGCAATGGGTCGCCCTCGTCGACGCTCACATGCTTCGGGCCGAGGCTTGCTCAGCCGGCTGAGGCCGAATCCCTCCACCACCGACTCACCAGGGCGAGCGACTGGCGGCCTTCCGGCAGCCCGTCCCCAG
>Ga0157369_10001497_pt1 | contig 28642 bp, 16 predicted proteins | sample C25metaG_FD_113461 | JGI IMG/M metagenome (GOLD analysis project Ga0157369, IMG submission 113461) | Corn rhizosphere microbial communities from Kellogg Biological Station, Michigan, USA - C2-5 metaG | ecosystem: Host-associated > Plants > Roots > Rhizosphere > Soil | place: USA: Michigan... | reverse complement strand
GACCAACCTCGCCGGCTATCGCCATGTCTATCGCGCGCATATTGACGATCCCGACATCCAGGACGCCCGCGCCTGGTTCCCGTTCGTCTGCATCGGTGACAACCACGAGTTCTCGTGGCAGGGGTGGCAGAGCTTCATTGAATACGACAGCAAGGTAGAGCCCGCGCAGCCGTTGCGCGTCGCCGCCAATCAGGCGTGGTGGGAATATATCCCGTCGCGCGTCCGCAAGGCGTCGGGTCCCGGACTCGACCAGTTCGACCCGCCGGCGGTAACGAAAGCGCCGATCGAGACGCTCGACGATGATGGGTTCGGCACCGAGCCCAACAACCGCGCCGCGGTCGGCAGCATGACCGCCTATCGCGCGTTGCGCTACGGCAAGCATGTCGATCTGATCCTCACCGATTTCCATAGCTACACGATGCGGAATCCAGGGGATCGGCCCGAAACCGACGTGTTCGACTTCCACTTCCCCGTGGTTCCGCAGGAGTTGATGGAGATCATCGACGCGGGCAAGGAATATGCCGGCGGCAATCCCCCCGCGACCATCACCATCGGCGAGAAGAGCGCGCCCAATTTCCGCAAGGACGAGCCCGCCTACACCGTCCTCGGCCGCGAGCAGAAAGCGTGGCTCAGGGAGCGGCTGACGCGGTCGACCGCGACCTGGAAAATCTGGGGCGCGACCAACGGCACGCTCGACATGCGGACCGATCCGCAGAACCTGCCCGCCGGGCTCGCGAAGGACAAGTGGCCGGGCAAGGACTTCGGCATCTTCGCCGGCGTCGATTTCAGTGGGGCGTTCACCGAGCGAGCCGAGATCTACGGCACCGTCCGCGACCACAAAGTGTCGGGGTTCGTCATCATCTCGGGAGACCGCCACAGCTTCTGGGCCGGCTATGCCGCCCCCAAGTTGCCGCCGGCCGGGTTCGACCCGGTCGGGCTGAGCTTCATCACCGGTTCGATTTCCGCTCCCGGTCTCGCCGAAGCGGCCGAATACTATAAGGACTTCCCGCTGCTTCCGCTGTTTGTGCGCAAGGCGCCGGGTGCCGCGCCTGAAGCGACGATCAACCTGACGATCAAGCGTGGCGTGCGCGCGGCGCTCGAATATGCCGCGAGCGGTGACATCGCGAAGGCGCGGGCGTCGACCAATCCCGACGTCGCTCCGCACCTGGAATTCGTCGACATGGCCGGGCATGGCTATGCAGTGGTAAGTGCCGGTCCTGACGCAATCGATACCGAATTCATCTGCATTGTCCGCCCGATCGCGCGCGCGGCGACACCCGACGGCGGTCCGCTGCGCTATCGTGTATCGCATCGGGCGAAGCTCTGGCAGCCGGGCACGCCTCCGAAGCTGGAGCAGAGGGTGCTCGAGGGGAGTGCAAAGCTGTCAGTTTGACGGCTCGTCAAATGTGCTCTGACCAGTCAGGATCACAAGGTGTTCCCGTTCAGAGGTTACTTCCGAGTGGCCGGTCAACCGCCCACTGCACCGAATTCAGGCCAGCGCCGACCGGTAGCCCTGTCGGTGTTCACAATACTGGTGTAAGCGTTCGCACGGAGGCGCTCGTATGGTTGTGCCGGTTATCCCCCGGTATCTCCCTTTTTGCCTTGCACGCCGCTGCTAGGCGCACGTAGAATCCGCCGGATTTTGGTTATCGTTCACGCACGCTCTGAGGCGGTGTCCGCTGGCTTCGACTTCTACTCACACAACGCACGTTGTTTCCGCCCCCATGCGCTCCATGCATGGGCTCGGTGTGTTCTCTGCCATTGCGGCCGCAGCCTGGCTGGGCGGCGCGGAGGCTCCCACCAAGCTGGTCACAGCGGGCTACACGCCGGTTGTCGTCTCGCTTTGTATGATCGTGGGTGTCTTCTTCGCGCGCTGGACGTTGCCCACTTTCCTGAAGGGAACTACCTATGTGTTGCACGATCTGCGCCGCAAGCCCCACCTGATTCCATGGGCCATACTCGCGGGAGCCGTTTGGGCGGTTGCAAATACGCTGACCATCGTGGCCGTCCGCGACGTCGGCCTGGCCATCGCCTTTCCGCTGTGGAACGTGAACTCCATCGTCGGCCTCTTCTGGGGTTGGCTGCTATTCGGCGAGCTGCACGGCGCGGATGCTAAAACCACAGCCCGCGTGGTGGGGGGAGCACTCGCGATCATGGCGGGTGCCTTCGTGCTAGCGCGCACCACGGCCGGCTCTGGTACCGTCTCTTCTGCGCGCGTCACGTCTGGCGTTGCAGCTGCGCTAGGGGCCGGGCTGCTGCTGGGCACGATGTACATCCCTTATCGCAAGGCATATCTATCCGGGCTGAACCCGCTTTCGTTCGTCACCATCTTCACGCTCGGCGAGCTGGCAGTCGTAACGACGCTGGCCTTCACGCTGCATAGTGGCGGCCCTTCGACGATGGAGCAGCTCCGCTCCGCGCGACCTTCCGTCCTTTGGCTCTTCCTGGGGGGCTTCTGCTGGGTGATCGGTGACATCTTCCAGCAGTACGGCACCAAGTACGTGGGTATCAGCCGCGCCATCCCGCTATCCAACACGAACCAGCTCTGGGGGTTGATCTGGGGTGCGCTGGTGTTCGGCGAGTTTGTGCACTTCACGCGCACAGCGCAGGCGATGATCTTCTGCGCGTCCGCGGTGATGATCCTGGGCGCGCTGGCCATTAGCTTCGCGGCGGCGCCGGAAGGCGAGCGCGACTCATGCCACCGTGCTATCGCGCGCGAGTGTACGCGCTATGACATGAATCTTGAAAAGACGCTTGCTGCGCAGTACGGCGAGGAGATCTCGGATGCCAAGCATCCTCGGCGCTGGTGGGATTGGCTTATCCTTGCGATCGCCCTCGGCGTTTTCGTACATTTCGCCGTTGACGCGCGCACACCCCCCATCGCGATCCGCTATGGCTATGCTGCGCTGCTGACCGCCGTCATGCTCACGTTCCTCGTCGCCGGAGGATGGGTGCTGTGGAAGCGGACGCGCTTCGCCTGAGCCGGCCAGCCCTTCATCCGGCGGGCGAGTAGGTGCCCGCACCGAACTTATGAGTTGGTTATTTCCGGTTAGCCGGTGATACGCCCGGAACCCTGTCGATGAGTGACTTGGCGATTTAGCACTCATCGGCGACCGGAGAACTGCGAAAGAGAGGCGATTGGGAATGAACCGCATTCCAATTGCGCCACAGGCAAATACTGTCTACTGAAGCCTGGCGTACTCGGCTCTGGCTTGTTTAAAGATAGGAATGTCCGAGTCGGCATCCTTCCATAAGGCCAGAAACGTTGCATAGGCAGCCTGCGCTTTGGCTTTGTCTCCTGCCAGAGCGTAGGCTCTGGCAATTTGCAAGTGCGCCAGTGCACCAATCGGATCGTTCACTACAATTCCGCGATGATCTAGGATTTTCTTGAACTCAGCAGCGGCTTCGGTGGGCCTGTTCGCAGCAAGATATGCCTGGCCGCGGACGTAGACCGGATATAAGGCGCCAAACAGACCTGAGATAGCGCTGACAGGGATACCCAATTCGTGAGGCGCGGCGGCCTGAAGGACTTCAATCGCCTGTTCAGGCTCTGCCCGATTGAGGGCAAGCACAGCACGAAGCGTCGGCAAGTAGTTGAAGCGTACAGCAGTGTCCTCAGGAAATTGCTTCTCGATGTGATCTGCGAGTGCTTTTGCTTGCGAGGAATCGCCAGCCATGGCGATCGCCAAGGCACTGCCGTATTCGACTTCTCGATCAGTCGAAAGTTCCAATGCGGCGTGCGCCCACTCAGTTGCTGCCTTCTTATTCCCGAACAACGCTTCGCGAACGGCGGCTCCAGCGGCCCACAGGGCACCTCTTTCAGGCTGTGCCGCCTGCTGCGCCTGCGCCACAGCGCGATGGGAGATTTGTGTTGCATCCTGCAGGTGGCCTGAGTAGGCGGCCACAAAAGCTTCGCGGGCGGATATCCAATTCTCACCACCCGGCCGGGCCCGCGCGCGAGCCGCTTCGCGCTCCATACTCACACGGTCGTCCTGTAAAAAATCAATATCGTATGCCAGCATGATGAATTCGTCGGCATCGAGGCCGTGCGCAGCGGCGGCGCGCAGAGCCGCATTGCCATCTTCGAGACGGCCGAGATACACATTGAGGACCCCAAGGCTGTAGTAACCCACCCAAAAATAAGGATCGAGTTCGATGGCCTTCTTCGTCTCGGCGAGTGCATTTTCGTAACGGCCCGGCGTCTTTTGAACGACTCCGGCGAGTGCGTTGTGGGGAAGCGACTCTCTCGGGTAGGTTCGGGCCCAGGCTTCGCAGGTCTGTCGGGCCGCCTCGAGGTTTCCGGTCACCAAGAGTTCGTAATTGCTGGTGATGAAGAACTTCTCTCGATCGCTTGTCTTATCTCGCAACTGCCAGGCGCGGATCATGTTGGCTGCTCCAAGATCATGTTGATCCAGGTCGGCATACATTCGACCAAGCGAGGCATGTGCCATCGCGAACTGCGGGTCAATCTCTGTGGCCCGTTGAAAAAATGGCAGAGCTGCCGAAGCTCCATGCGCAGCATGAATCTGCCAGCCGGCACTGTAGGCCTTCAGCGCTTCGAGTGACGGAGTGGTGGCCTCTGCCAGGGGCGTGGAATACTCTTGAACAGTTGTGCGTGATTCGCCTATACGGGATCGAAACCTGCTTGCGATGTCGGTCAGCGCAGTGAGCACATCCTCTTTCCGCGCCGCTTGTTCCTGCTCATCATCGAGCGCATCTCCGGTGCGGCAGTTCCTGGCCCGTAGTCCGAGCACGTATTCGCCGCCGAGCGGCGCAATCGAGCCCTCAATCGCCACGGCGGCCCCGGTGCGCTGACAAACCTCTTGCGCAGTTTCCCCGGCCAGGGGCGCATCGGCGGATTTGCCCATAAGTGCCAATGTTCTCCGGATGCGTTGTTCGGGGACCAGGCTCAGAAAAGGCGACTGTTCGAGTTGCACCTGCAGGCCTTGCCGCAGGGTCCCATCAAAGACCGGGTCGGACGTGGAATTGGCAAAGTCGGCAAGCACAACCGTGTCTTTGCTAGTGAGAACCGCGTGGCGGGGCATCAGGAATCGCACTGCGACGGCGCAGACGGCGAGCACAACGCCTACGGCGACCACAACGCCTACGGCGACCACGATCCATCTCCAAGGCTTTGTTTCGCTGACCTGAACCTGCACTTCCGAGTGACTTGCCGCCACGATAGTGAACTCTGGTTCGGAGATCAGGCGGACGTTCTCAGAAAAACGATATCCCCGACCGGGCACGGTGATGATGAACCGATTCTGCTCTGTTTGTCCCAGCGCTTTTCGCAGGTCGAAGATATTGCGCGACAAGTTCGTCTCTTCGACAAATGTATCGGACCAGACTGCCTTCATCAGTTCATCTTTGGTGACGATCTCGTTGGAACGGCTCACCAGCACGACTAGGAGTTGAAAGGCCTTGGGAGTGAGCGGAATGGGCTCTCCCTCGCGAAGTAACAGCTGTTTTGCGGGATTGATCCTGAAAGAGCCGAATTCATAGAGGTCTTTGCCGATCTGAGTTTCGCTGGCCGACATTGACGGACACTCGATTCCAAGTGAGCCGGGCTGAAGTGCCGCGATGATACCACAATCAAGACTGGATCGCGGAGAATCCAGGCGGACGACAGCACCCTTGTAAGCCTATGTCTCTCAGCGTTTTAGCTTATTCGAAGAATTTCCAAGAAATTTCAATCGTGCTTGTAAGGACTTCAGGAGTCCTTTTCTGGCAACTTGCCGGTGTTGTTACACGACGGGACTGGAGCGGCATTCATGACGAAGCAAACGACGATCACCACTGAGACCACCTCCTTGCTGATCTTGCGGGCCGGAAACTCCAGACGCATATGGTGCCCGATGTGTAGAGCGGAGGTGGAGATGCTGGAACTCTCAAGTCTGGAGATCTCGGGCTTGGGCAAATTGCGAGATGTGCATCGATCGGAGGCTCCGGATGGCGGTGCTCTGATCTGTCTGAAGTCGCTGCTGGACCGCGTGCAGACAACCAAACCAGCTGACGGCCGCCCGCCGCCGTTGCCGAACAAGGAAAAGGAGACGATATGAATTCCAGATTGGTTTTCACTCCGGTGAGTCTGCTCGTTGTCGCGGCCATGCCGGCGGCGTCGATCGCCCAGGCGAACGGGCCCAAGTCTGCCACTTACACGGTCACAGACATCGGCACATTGGGAGGGGCCAACAGCTTCGCCTATTCGATTAACGAATCAGGGATGGTCGCGGCAGGAGGAAACACCGCGGGCCAGAATGATTCCGTCATGCAGACGGCCTTTGTCTGGTACGGCGGACAGCCGATCAGTCTCGGCACGCTCAGCGGTTCAGAGTGCCCGGACTGCAGCAGTGAAGGGGCGGCAGTCAGTGCGAACGGCACCGTGGCGCTACTTTCCGAGACCGCTACCGCCGATCCGAACGGGGAAGATTTCTGCGAGTTCAACGTCAATCGCCCGACCCGCACGAATCATCAATGCCTAGCCGCGGTCTGGAGAAACTGGATCCTCACTGCCTTGCCGACCCTACCGGGCGGCAACAACGCGGAGGCGTTCTTCGTTAATAAAAGGGGGCAAGCGGTCGGTGTTTCAGAAATCGGCACGCTCGATGCTACCTGCGCGACACCCAATCAAGTGCAGCGATTTGAGGGTGTCAGGTGGGCACCGGACGGGACGCCCACGCCTCTCGCGCCGCTGCTGGGCGATACGGTCTCTTTCGCGTTTACCAACAATGACGTTGGCCAGGCGGTGGGCTTCTCCGGCGTCTGCTCGAACGTCATCTTGCCGCCGTTTGTTGCGGGAGGTCCGAGTGCTCCGCACGCTGTGCTATGGGACGCCGACGACACTCCGCATGACCTCGGCAACCCGCCCGGAGGTGCGGGGAATAACGTGGCCGTGGGGATCAACAACCGCGGTCAGGTGACGATGAACTCCGTCATGTCCGACGGCACCACTCACGCGTTTGTGGTTGCGAACGGCGTGCCGCAAGATCTCGGCACGTATCCGGCCGATGCTTTTCTCACGGTCGCCCCGTGCTGCAATAACGTTAATGACGTCGGAAAGATCGTCGGCTTCTCCGTCGACTCGAGCTTCAACCTCCGCGCGTTGCTATGGCAGAGCAAGGATGATGCTCCTGTGGATCTGAATACGCTTATCCCGGCTGACTCACCCTGGTACCTGCTGCTTCCGGGTGGAATTACCAATTCCGGAGAAATTGCGGCGACTGCTCTCAACTTGAACACGTTCGAGGTTCATGCCGTCTTGGCCTCTCCGATTTCCGGAATCGGTCCGGCTGCGCGTGGAGCAACAAAACCCCGAACGGCGCCGGACACCGTGCGTAAGCTCCTTCAAGGCAGGTTGCGGAATTGAGATTAGCCCTCGAAGCCGAAACCGAGTTCGACCAGGCGTGGGGCTGATCAACGATTTCGAGATTGTTGCCGAAAATTTGCTCCGAGGGGACTCCCGGCGCGTCAGCGACAGGATTCCAGTGCATGCGGTGTTCATCGATCCACCACTCGCGCGAGTTGGGATGTCTGAGATGGAAGCGCAGCGCAGTGGCATCCCGGCTCTAGTCGGATTGCGACCCATGACGCGCGTCAACCGTGCTGTCGAAAAGGGTGAGATGTTCGGATTCATTAAGATCCTGGTGAACTCCACAAACCAGGAGATACTGGGAGCCACCATCTTCGGGACCGGGGGAGACGAAGCAATTCACTGCATTCTGACGTGCATGTATGCGCGCCAGCCGGCGTCGCTGCTTGCGCGCTCAGTTCACATTCATCCGACCATTGCTGAACTCATCCCCACCGTGCTGCAAAGACCCAAGCCGCTAACGATGGACGAGGAGCTACCGTGACGTTGTGCGCGACAAGTCGCCAGAATTCGCCAAGACTAGCGAACCTATTGCACCTCGATCGCGGAGACAATCGCGTCTCCTTTCGTCGTTTGGAACTCAAGCGTCACCACCTCGTGGCTCGCAATTGACGAATCTGGAAGTTGACTCATATTGAGCTCGCGGTTCTGGAACGTTGGTATGTTTGTTGGCATGCCGCCTGCGTTTCTTGCAAAACCTCATATCTATGGATAGTTACATCTTGGATGTGAGTCCCTCCTCCTCCGCCATACAGTCTCAGGCTTCTGGTTCTCCGCACGAACTTCCAGATAAATCCGTGAAATTGCCTGGATATTCTGAACAGTCCTTACGAGGCGCCCACTTGGGAACTCGACAAGGATGGTCAACCGACTCACCTCATCGTGCCGTCTCGGAGGATGGCGGAGTTCATCTCTCCCATACCCAAGCCGCGTCAGATCCGCCGGCCTGCGACTACATAGAAATACCCATACGTCTGGCCCGCAAATTGGGTAGCTTGCCCGATGCGCAATCACCCCCCGTCTCCGTACCGTGAGGACATCGGAGGTATTTGCATGCAAGCCGTAAAGAAGATCAGCCGCACGCACACGGTTGTCATTGGCGGCGGCCAGGCCGGGCTGTCCGTCGGCTACTACCTGAGTAAGCACAAGGTCCCATTCCTCATCGTGGACGCTAATCCGCGCATGGGTGACGCGTGGAGGAACCGGTGGGATTCCCTTCGCCTCTTCACGCCCTCCCGCTATATGCTGCCGGGCCTTCGACTGCCCGGGTCAGACAACTTTCCCACCAAGAACCAGGTCGCCGACTACCTCGAGCAGTATGCGCGCCAGTTCCAGCTTCCCGTCGAGAACGGCGTCCGGATTGAGCACCTGAGCAGAACAGGCGGCATCTTCGTCCTCGACGCCGGCGATCGCGAGTTCCACTGCGACACTGTCGTCGTCGCGATGGCCAACTACCAAGAACCGCGCATCCCAGACTTCGCCTCGCAGCTCTCCCCCGAGATTGTGCAGATGCATTCCCATCGATACCGTAATCCCTCGCAGCTCAACGCCGGACCTGTCCTGATCGTCGGTCTCGGTAACTCAGGAGCGGATATCGCCATGGAGCTCTCGGTTTCGCATGCCACCTTCGTCTCCGGCAAGGAGACCGGATACATTCGCTGGCCGATTGAGACGTTCTTCTCTCGCAACATCGCGTTCCGCGTGGTGCGGTTCATTGGGCACCACATTCTGTCCGTCAAAACACCAATCGGCCGTAAGGCACGCCCCGCACTCCTGCATCGCGCCACGCCCTTGATCCGTGTGAAGCCGAATGACCTCGAGGCCGCCGGCTGTCAACGGGTCCCACGCGTTGTCGGCGCACAGGACGGCCTGCCCGTGCTGGAAGACGGCCGCCGCCTGAACGTTCACAACGTTATCTGGTGCACAGGCTACCGGCATGGTTTCCCTTGGATTGATCTGCCTATCTTTGATGAGCACGGAGATCCGCGTCACGTACAGGGCGAAGTTCCTGAGGTTCCGGGCCTTTGGTTTGTTGGGCTGCACTTTCTCACCGCCATGAGCTCAGCTTCGCTCATCGGAGTCAGCCGGGACGCACGCCGAATCGCGGGGCGCGTTGCAGCGCGCGCCTCCGCACTCTCCCACTCTCAGCACCACGGCCTCGAACCACTAACACGCTTCCCCGCGAAGTCCCACGCCGCGACCGCCGAGCCCGAACTCACTTCGGTCTCCGACTGATCAGTATCTTCGCGTGCTATAGAAGCTTGTGCTCGATCGCATAAACCGTCGCAGCTGTCCGCGAATCGAGATCAAGCTTCGTGAAGATATTGCTCAGGTGTCGTGCAACCGTTTTTTCGCTGATGTGGAGGTGGTCCGCAATGCGGCGATTCGTGTGACCCGCCGCCACCAGCCGAAGCACTTCGACCTCGCGATCAGTCAGCGGCCCCGCACTCCGCGTGCGCCGTTGTTGAAGGAACTCATTCACGCACCCCAGATCGAGCACCGCGCCTAGTCGCTCGAATCCGCTCCTCGCCGCCTCCATTTCGATCAGTGCGTTCTCCTCATCGCCGAGGTCGCGGCGGGTATGCGCAATCAGGCATCGGACACGAGCGGACTCGTAGGGAACCTGCAGCTCGCCCCACAGCGTCCAGGACTGTTGCAGCCGTGTCAGCGCGCCACGCGCGTCACCTGACCGCAGCAATAACTGGCCTTCAGCCCTAAGAGACAGCGCGCGGAGGACCGGAAACGCCATTCGCGTCGCAATCTCCGACAGCTCATCGCTGGCTGTGCGCGCCGCCTGCAGATCGTTTGTGGCGAGTGAAATCTCCACGAAGGCGTCCAGCACCAGCGCACGCGGCCCCGGCTCCCTCACATGCTCCAGCACACGCCGAATCACCGCCATCCCCTTCTCGGGATTGCCCTTCGCGAGCCATAGCATCGCCAGCCCGGGACCCGGGTCGGCGTGCAACTGGCCCGCCTGGTCATACGCTCGCTCCGCCTCGGCAAGATTCCCACGCAGCCGCTGGATCTCTCCCACTTGGTAGTACGCCGCGTGCAGTCCTGAGCGCGGTATCGGGTGCCCGAGCAGTTCGCAGGCGCGGGACGCCTCCTGTAGCGCATCAGTCCACTCGCCGCACCACTGCAGCACGGCCGCCCGATGCGCAAGGCACGCCGCCCGGTACGGGACGATGTCAGGCTGTGCGTCGCACCATTTCTTCAGCTCGGAAGTCCACTCCTGCGCCCGCCGAAGATCCAGAACCTCGCTGCAACCCTCCAGCACGCTGCAATACACTCCGCCCGCACTGAGCGGCGAGACCTCACCGCTGGTCACGGCGATCATCGCCTCATCAAGCAGTCGCATGCCGTGCGCGGCATCTCCCTGCCGAATCAGTGCGCGGCCCTGGCCGTTGAGTGCCAGCGTCATCAGGTCTGGATCGCCGAACTGCCGCGCCACCCCGGCCACCTTCCGGAACGTCGTGCACGCTGTCGCCAATTGGCCCGAGTGGAAACAGCGGAACGCCTCCGGAATCATCATGTACCCGCGCTCGACGCACTCCGGCCCGTTCTCCAGTAACCGACCCGCACGGGACAGCCAACCCCCGGCCTTGGCGTGCTCTCCGTTCAGCAAAGCCATAAAGCCCAGCCAGAAAGCGCAGCGGACGGCAAACGTGATCTGCTGCTGCTCAACAAACCCCTGGTGCGCTCGAGCAAGCGTCTCGTGCCCGACCGATTCCCTTCCGACCAGAAGAGCCGCCTGCGCAAGTTGAACCAGGTACTCGGCTTCCAGAGGGGCTTCCGCGTCCGCGTCCAGCAGATGAGAACAGGCGGAACTCCAACGCCGGTTCCGAAATGCCTCAAGCCCTAGTGTCAGGGCGGTCCCGCGAGACATGGCAGACTTAGCAATGCTGCTATTCATGGAGAGGGAGCTGCGGCATCGTACGCTTGGGCCAAGTGTGCAAGCTTCTGACTTATGCCGGACGGATGCTCTCCACCATTCTAATCCTGCGTTATTGGGCAGCACTCCGGATGGTCGAACTCTCATTGTTTGGCACGAACCAGGCAAGTGGATCTCGGCGGCCGCACCGTACACCTTCATTACTTCGGTCCCGGGAACACGCCGGGCGATATCCTCGTGTATCTTCCCGACCTGCGCCTCGCTTGGACGGGCACTTCGTCCGCCACAAGCGAATACTTCTGACGCTGCTTGGGATCGGCCCGTTGCGGTACATCGAGACGCTGGAGCATTGCCAGCGCGCGCTCGACATTCGCACCATAGCGCCGTGACGCGGTCCGCTTGGCTCACGCGAGAGCATGCAGCGCACAGTCGACTACCTTTGGGCTCTCGGCAAGTCGGTTCGTTTGGGCTAGGAACCCAGCTCTTCTATCAAGCGAGCTCACGAATCCTCGCGGTGGTGCTGATGATCTCCAATCGAACCCCAGTCTGCAATTTCCCAGATCGGAAGAGAGGGGGAAACCATTTCTGCTTGGCACTAGAAGCGGAGATGCAAACTTCCCGCCAGGTTGCGGGGCGTATTAGCTTGCGAAGTGATCTGGCCAAAGGTGGAAGAAGTGGGCGAAACGTTTGGCCCACTCATCTGTGCATGATTGAGCGCATTGAATGCATCGACGCGCGCCGTCAGGACGAGCCGCTCAAACATCACAAAATCTTTTAGCGCGGAGAAGTTGAAGTTGTTTGTCGCCTCGGAGCGCAACAGATACTGCGGGAAGGTACGTAGATTCCACGCTCCGGGTTGGTCGGCTGAGACCCTGTCAAAGTTCGCGGTATTGAACGCTGCCGCAACATTATGCGGGCGGGCGTTGAAGTCGTGGAAATTGCCCTTGTAATAGACGTTGCCCCATGAAATTGGAGGGCCGGACAAGAATTGATACTCGCCGCTGATCTTCCATCCGCCGAGCGCAACGTCCAGCACTCTATTTGCGTTGCTCATGAATTGACGTCCGCGACCAAAAGGCAGCTCATAAATCGAAGTCACCGCCAGGTGGACCGGATAGTCCGATGCGGTCTCTCCAACCCAGAACTCTCCTGGATTCGTCATCACCGTGGCGCCTATCTGACGGGACCACTCGAAATTAGCGTTCATCTCGAGGCCGTTCAGCATTCGCTTCTGCAGTCGGGCAGTCAAACCATTGAAATGGACGGTCGAGGCTGGGGCATAGAACTCGCTCACGCTGGTAAATTCCGGATAGGTCTGCACGAGGTTGCTGACGGCAGTCTTTGAGCTGGTGTTCAGAGCCGTGGTGTTCGGCACGGCGGTACCGCTTGGCGTAGTAAATGTGGGGAACAAGTGGAAGAAGGGATTCGTCACCTGTGCGTTCATGGCGTTTGCCACCGCGATCGCGCTGGGGCTGTTCGCGTTGGGCGTGGGGTCCAGGTACTTGTAGTACGGGAAATTATTAATATTGTTGTAGATGCTGTTATGCAAAGACAGCGTATGCATCGCGCCAATCTCCGCCATCCAGCCGTGGGCAAATTGCCTCTGCAGGTCCAAACTAAACCTTTCTGTGTAAGGAACTTTTACATGGTCGTGGAAGAAGAACAGGCTGTTGCCAAGGGCCGCATCGACGCCCTGTGAATTGCCGAGGGGAAGAGAAATCGGATTGTAGTTCACTGCGGATGGCGTTGCGGGATACGGGTCTTCCCAAGTGGTAATCGGCGTGTAGCCTCCATTTACGCTGCTGTTGGTCAGCACCATGCTGGTGGCTTGTGTGTAGCCCGTCGTGGCACTGGCGGTATACGTGCCAAACGGTTGGTTGACAATGGCAAACCCTCCCCGTATCACGAACCTGTTGGTGATGGCATACGCAAACCCGATCCGCGGGCTGATATACAGTGGCGCGGGATGATAAGGATAGCGGTTGTCTGGCGTTTCATAGACGGTGGCTCCCGTAGCGTGGAAGTCGGAGGGAGATGGCAGGTAAGCGGGTTTGAAATTCGCCAGCGCCGCGACGTCCGTGGCGTATTGGCTCGCATAGGCAGACGAGGCCGCGCTGGTCGTGGTGTTCGGCCTGTCGCCATACCAGTTCTGGATCATATGGTTGGTGCTTTCCACCACTGCCGTCTCATGGTCGAGACGCAGACCCAGGCTGAAGGTGAGGTTACGGCGCGCCTTCCAGTCATCCTGGAGGAAGTATGCGGAATACCAGTTGTCGTATTGGAATTTCTGCGTGATCTGATACGTGCCGGAGCTCGGGAGCCCTAGCTCCAAGAGGGCAAAGGCGCTGCCAAACGGTTGCTGGATCGAATCGGGCGCATAGTTCGGTGATTGGGCGAGGAAGCCGGTCTTGGACGCTGAGAACGAATAATTGCCATTGGCGTTCATCGGCGAAAACCCAGACTTCTTCCAGACGCGCACGTCGGTCCCAGCCTTGAGCGAGTGGCTTCCCCATGTCTTGTTCACAACGACGTACCCGCTGAGGTAACCGATGATTCCGTATCCGTTGGTCTGCGAGCTGAGGCCCTGAATGCTCGCGCCGTCGGAGAAACCTACCAGCGGGATCGCCGGGTCGACCGAGTTGGACGCCACATAGGCTGGAAAGCCGAATGTAGATGGCGATGTGCCGCGGCTGTTAGGTGAAGCGACCTGGTTGTACCGTTGGTATCCCAGGCGGGTCTCGAGGCTGAGCGAGGGAGAGAATGTTTTGACGTTATCAATCTGGCCGCCCGGCTGTTGGTAGACGGATGTTGCACCGCTGATTAGCGGATTCCCATAGTAGTCGCTCGTCTTGTTGGTGTACTTGCTGAGATGCAACTCGCCGAATATTTTGTCTGAATTGCTGATGTTCCAGTCCAGGCGGAACATGTTTGAATGATAGGCCGTGGTATTCGCGGGGTAAGAGATGTAGTCGTTCTCGCCGTCCGCCTTGGTGGTTGCTCCATTGTAGTTCGGCAACGGAAGGAGCTTAAGATACGCCTGCGCGACCGGACTGAGGCGTAGCTGTGTATCCGGCGAGTGGGCGTTCGACGAGCAATAGGCGCTTGTGGCGGTAATGCAATTATTAGGAATGGCGGCCCGGATCCAGTATTGGCTGCCGCCGATCGTCTGGAATCCGGTGGAAGTCACGCCGGGGGCGTAATACGGATCGTAGAGCTGAGCGGAAGCTCCGTAAATCCCAAGCGTGGAATGAAAGTCGCCGTTTCGTTCATCCGCCGTCGGAACGCTGGAGATAGTAGGCGAAGCGGTAGCCTGATAGTAGCCTTCCCAAGCATAAAAGAAGAATAGTTTGTTGTGGCCATCGAACACGTGGGGAATGAAGACGGGACCGCCAATGGTGGCGCCGGGCTGGTTGTAGTGGCTGGATGGCGTTGTAGTCGAAAAATAATTGCGCGCTGTAAAAGGACGGGACCCGTTGTAGTACTCAGTCAGTGTGCCGTGCAGCGAGTTGGTGCCGCTCTTAGTTGTAATATTGACGGTGCCGCCGATGGTATCTCCCAGAGCGGCATTGGCGGAGAACTGATCGACGTGGACTGTCTCCACTGAATCCAGTTGTGGGATAAAAGACACTTGGCGGCTGGAAGATTCCATGTCCGGGATGCCGTTCAGCAGCACTTCGGCCGACGACTGTTGACCGCCTGCGATTGAAACTGCGTTCGCATTGGTGTTGTCGGTAGGCTTAAGCTGGCGAGTGGCGTTGGTGGGAAGTACGCCATACTCATTGCGCTCAAGGGAGAACGGCGAATTGCCGTTGTTGGGCAGGTCCCGCACCTCTTCCGCGGTGAGCGACTGGCCAGTATCCGCGGTAGCGACATCGATCATCGGAGTGGCCGTTGTCACGACGACTGACTCGTTGACGCTGCCGATTTGCAGCACAATGTTTTCCGTTACGGTCGCTTCCGTCTGCAGTTCCAGGCCTGTATGCACATAAGCTTTGAATCCGGTCATTTGCACGCTGACTTTGTAGACGCCGGGTTGCAGGAATGGAGCGGTATAGGCGCCCTGGCCGTTCGATTTCACCACTACCGTTGCGCCCGTGTTGGCGTTGACCACTTCGACAGGTGCATTGGGCACAACGGCGCCAGTTGGATCCGTTACCAAGCCCGTCAACTTCGCGCGTGTCTCCTGGCATGGGGCATAGGTGGCGAGGCACAGGATGGCGATTACGATGAATGTGAGCTTTCTCATTTTGTTTTCCCAATAGTTGTTTTTTCGATTTAAGAGTCTGCACCCGCTCTTGATAGAACCCACTCGCATAAAGCGTTTGGGGTAACGTCGTACACGCTGTCAATCGTGTGGGTCGTCTCCAAATCGAAGAAGCCGTTGACCACAACGGAGAGGTAAAGGGTCCCTCGCCTACCTCAAGGCTGAATCTGTTCCGAGTACTTGCGATTGCCACTTTTCGAATTTGAGTCAGCCTCACAGAGGCACCCGGCGAACTCAGTTTTGCTATACGGGTGGGGAGACTAGGCAAACTTGAAATCCGATGTCAACTGAAAAACAATCTCTCGACGAGAACAAACACGGGCTGAATCGACCGGTAGGACAGCGGTCGTGGCCCTGCGTAGATTTTTAGCGAGAAATTCCGGAAACCGGAACTGTTTTGAGACCGACCGAGAGCGCGGCTTAGAGTGTTACGGTCGCCACTCGATGTCACTTAGCCGCAAGCGCGCTGTGCCCGAAATTCGGGGAGGGGCATGGATACTCGACCGAAATCGACTTGCCTCCCAAGGACTATTTATTTTGGTGAGAGTCGGAATTCGCATGCCTCCATTGCACTCTCGGACTCCTAACGACGATTTGCCGCTGACTCTGGCCGGCAGCATGGCGATCCCTGAAGGGCGTTAAACGCCAATTTCCGGAGCCGGCCGCTCGCCCCACAGTTCCATTATCCGGAACGCGAGTGGGGTGGCAGGGCAGGCGATAGACTTGTGAGCATGGAGGGACAATCCATCCAGTTCCCTCGGCTTTCTTATGTTGTCACCCCTTGGAAGCAGGGGACCGCTTAACGGATGACTTTGATTACATAACTTGTTGCGGGGACTTGGCCGATCTGAATCTCCCATCCGCCCTCGGCGAGCAGGCGGCCCGGGACCGTGGGCAGCGGGCGGCCTGCGCCATCGAGCGGCGTGACCTGTACGGAGAGCGCGCCCTCAATACTCTTAAGCAGCAGCCATCCTTTGATGACCTCGATGCGGGTGGGCGCCGTACCCCAGGCGGTGACATTGAAGCGGTGCTCGTCCCACCTCATGCCGGTGTTCTCCGTGCGGCTGGTGGCAGTCAGCAGCATGGACGCGGAGCGCGAGAGCGGCTCATCATCCAGTGCGGAGAGGGTGATGGAGCAGAAGGGATTCTCGACATCCGCGGACAGGTGCGAGGTGTGCACGTTGTTCTCTTTCACGAAGCCGACCAGCGCGTTGGAGCGGTCGGTATCGATCGTGACGGCACCGTTGCCTGTCTTAGGCGAGAGCAGCCACGAGAGTTGGTGAGTGTCGGAGATGATGGGGTTTCCGGGAGTGTCGCTGAACTTCGCGGTGCGCGCGCAGTCGAAACAGCGGATGCGCGAGCCGTGTTCCAGCGGAAGGGAAAGCGGGAAGCCGGGCGTCCAGTAGGGCACCTCTGAGGTTTGCAGGCGCATGCTCTCGTTGATCTGTGTCGCGGAGTAGGTGCGTTCGATGGTCTGCCGCGCGGTAGCGACATCGTGGCGGAGAAAGAGCATCGCGCCGACAGGCATCTCGGCGATCTTGACGGGATCCTCGCTGATGTCGAAGTGATCGCCAATCACAGGTTTCCACTGATCGCCGAGCTTGGGTTCAAACGCGTAAATGAAGATGCCGTCCCAGTCCTGGAAGGCGCCGTAGGCGGCGAGCAGAGGTATCCCCTCCGCCTCGTAATCGCCGGGGAAAGGTTCGTTGACCTCGCTGACGGTGAAGGGTTTGCCGACCATCGTGGAACGGGTGAGCTTGACCTCGACGGAGTGCAGCGGGTCATTGACCATCGGCGTCTGACCTCGGTGGGAAGCCTGGCTGGGAGGCCACCAGTAGATGTGCGAGTCGACGATGTCATAACGCGATGTGGTGTGCACCAGCGGCAGGCCCGAGATGAAGTAAGTGTGGTCAGCTGTTCCGACGATGAGCGACTTCATATGCAGGTCTTTGCGGATGTAGTCACGCATTTCGTCGAGGAAGCTGGCTTCGAGGTGCATGTAGAAATTCCCTTCGGCGCAGAAGCGGACGGAGGGCGCGGTGTCGAACTCCTGGCGTTGAAGGATCGGCACGTCTTGTCCGGATGCAACGTGTGCTGCGGCGCGGATGCGGGCGAGGGTGGCGACGGGGTAGGTTTTGGTAAGCCAGGCGTTGTATAGCTTGGTCAGCAGCTTCTTGTGATACGGCGTAAGGTCGAGCTGTAACCTTGGTCCCCCCGGAGTGAGGTTGCCGCGCAACCAGCCGCGCTGCCAGAACTCGAGGACGGAGTTCTCGTTCACAATTTCGACGATAGCAATGGCCGGCTCATCGCTGTAGGTGGTCTTCGTGTATGGGTTGTGGTGGGTGAGGAGCTGGCGTGCGTACTCCTTTTGGAGGTCTACCAGGCGGGGATCGAAGTACGTGATGCCCTTGGCGACCCCGATGAGATTGTAGTCCTGCACTCCGTCGTCGCTCTTATACACGCGACCCACGTTGAGGTTGAAGTTGCTGTAGATGCCGTTGAGCTTGAGCTGATAGACGAGATAGTCGAGGCGGTCGAGCTGCTCGGGATTCATGGTGCGACTATCATCGCGCGAGCCGTCGATGAGGCCGGCAGGTCTTTGGGGCTCTCCACCTACGGGGCGCTGCTGCGCGGTGGGTGCGCCCTGCCTAACTGGTGCGTCGGCACCTCCCGCAGCACGCGCCGCGCCGGTGCGAGACCGCTGCGAGTCCGTCAGGTCAAGGAACTGGAATCGGACGCAGTTAATGCCGAGTCGCGCGAGCGTGGAAGCATAGACCTCAGCGTCCTGGTGCGGCGGCAGGAGCGCCGAGCCTGTGGTCCAGCCGGCGAGATTGACACCCCATAAGCGGACGCGCTTGCCATCGGCGGTGGCGAGGTGCCCGCCGGAGACGCCGATAAATCCGTGTTTGCCTGCGGGAGCGTCGAGGAGGAAGCGGACGTCGGCAGGCGAAGAGGTGGTGGCGAAGTGGTCGATTGCGAAATCAGCGAGCACGGGACTCTGAGCGGGCTCCTGCGCCGGAGCAGGAGTGAGGACGAGCAGGAGGAGGAGCAGGCACGTGGGCACTTTCATAGCCAGCTATTCATATCACCCGGGACGCGCGTGAGAAACAGATCGATGCACGAACAGGCGCGGATCGAGAACGACTCCAGTTGTTTGTACCGCGTGGTGGAACAGTAGATCTTGCATACAGCTTGCATTGTCATTCTGAACGCCCACCCGGATGCTTGCTGGTCCCTCAGAATCCGACGACACCTCGATCTCGTGATCGGCATTGCGCGTCCGGAATCGTCGATATAAAATCCGGGCGATTATGAGTCCTTCCATAGCGCCAATCCTGCGCACCTCAAAGATCTCCGAAGCCGCAGTGGCCGCGGCCACGCACAAGCCGGTACAGCGCGGTGGAGGCAACGAGTCGAAGACCGTGCTGCGGGCCTGCGAAGTGCTCAAAGCATTCCGCTTCTTGGGAGAAGACCTCAGCCTCACCGACGTGATTGACCGCACCCGCCTGCCAAAGACCACCGTCTTCCGCCTGCTGCGCACACTTGTACACGGCGGCTTGCTGGAACGCATCGGCTCTGGCGTCTATCGCAACTGCTGCGGCCCCGTCACCGCGGAATCCTTCCGCATCGGCGGCCGCCGCACGCGAGCACGTCGACTTCAATACGGTCGATAACCGCTACTCCGCGCCTGACGACTTGGCCAACGCTGACTTATCGAATCAAGACCCGCGTCGCTTTCTCGCAGAGGAAGGCTCTTCGAGCATCTCAGGCTTCATTACTGCCAGCAGGGCGTTGGCGAATGGGACCGTGTACGTGCCGCCGGCCACCATTTGTTCGGCGGCTTCGATCTGGCGAAATCGGCTTTATCTTTTTGAGGATGGCGAACACTTGCGCGCTGACGGACTTTTCAAACAGAATCTGGACCGCTTCCGGACGTCGGAGTCCTTGGCGAGAAGCAGCTTGACAAGCCAAGAAGGGCAAGCCTATATGTCTATTCTCGATTTTGGCTCAGCAAAAGGGGCACGGAGGATATGATCCATGTTCCGTCCAACTTCAAAGCACCCGTCGTCGGCAGCTCGGCAAAAAATCCTAATCAACCTTGTGGGACTATTGGTGACCGTCGCGGGGAACGTGGGGGACGCGCAGCTCTCCGGCAAGGGCGAGATCAAGGGGACAGTGAAGGACCCGTCGGGGGCGGTGGTCACGAACGCAACTGTGACAGCGACGGACAATAAGACCGGCGTCAGCACGTCGCGGCCGACGAACCCGTCGGGCGACTATGCCATCAGTCCGCTGGACCCTGGGATCTACACGGTTACGGTGGCGGCAACAGGATTTCAGAAGCTGACTCAGGCGGATGTGCACGTGAACGCGCTCGAAACGGCGACCTACAACCCGGTGGTGATGTTGGGTTCGGAGAGCGAGACGGTGACGGTGACTTCGGCACCGCCGCAGTTGGAAACGGCGAACGCGACGCTGGGCGCGACCATGGAACAGGAGATGTACTCGGCGCTTCCGATCGAGATGGGTGCCGCTGGGAGTCCAGATCAGCGCCGCGCGACTGACTTCGCTGTACTGATGCCTGGCGTGCAGGCCAACGAGACGAACGGGAATCTGACGACCAACACAGGCGTAGTGAATGGGTCAGGCAGTAGAGGCGCCGCGTCTGCGGTATACGTCAACGGAATTCCGTTCACCAATGTCCAGGGTGAAGGCGACACTCGCTTTGTCTGGACGGCGATCTCAGTGGATGCAGTCGATCAGTTCCAGGTCCAGACCTCCGGCTATTCGGCGATTTACGAGGGGATGGGTGTCCAGAATTACACGACGAAGGCCGGCGGCAGCAACTACCACGGGGCCCTCTATGAGTATTTCCGGAATACTTTCCTAGATACGTGGGGATTCTTCGCGCCAGCGGCATCGATCACGAATCCCACGACCGGCCAGGTAATTCCAGCGAAGAAGCCGAGAGAGAACCAGAATGAGTTCGGTGCGTTTGTAAGCGGGCCGCTCGTGAAAGACAAGCTCTTCGCGTTCCTCAATCTCGACGTATTTCGCTTCGCCCACGGACCCTTGCCGGCGTTCCAGACTTTGCCCACTCAGGCCGAGTACAACGGAAATTTCAGCGACCAGAATCTGACTATCTACGATCCAACTTCGACAATTTGTAACGCGTCTGCCTGCGTGCGGACGTCCTATACGAACAACACGATTCCGCTCTCGAAGCAGTCGAAGGTGGCGCAGTATATGCAGCACTTTCTTACTCAACATATTACGTTGCCGACGACGACCGGCAATAATTTTATCGGAGGCTATCCTTACGGTCTGAATAACTGGATGACGACGGAGCGCGTGGACTGGGTTATCAATTCCAAGAACGCCTTGTCTTTAACCTTTGCGAAGGGCCGTCAGGTGACCGCGGGTGGACCCGCCAGTCAGACCACGCCAGGACGGAATGTGACTCCGTGGGCGCCCTACAACTTCGGTCAGGAGTTTGCTCCGAAGACCACGGTGTGGACCCTGCAGGAGACGTATACCATTTCGCCTCACCTGGTGAACCAGTTCAACTGGGGTTTCGGCCGGTACAACGGGCCCAGTTACAACCCAAATAGAGGCGGCGCGTTTGCCGCGACAGCGGCGGGCATTACGGGCCTGCCTCCGGGACAGGCCTCCGACTCCTTCCCAATCACGAACTTCTCAGGCAATGGAGCCAATCCGACAGGTTGGGCAGGAAGCACCGCCAATGGCACTATCGGGAACTCGTATATTGCGACAGACAACTTCCAATGGGTGCTCGGCAATCATTCCATCACCGTCGGCACTCAGGTCGCTTGGATGGAATACAACTACACCATTGTGGCCACGGGCACCAGTCCTCTGACGATCGCCAATACCTCGGCTGAGACGCAGGGATTTCTCTGCAAGCCGGTGGGCGGCGTTACTCCGCCTACAGGGAGCTGCACGCTTGCCAACTCCACTTCGAACCTTGATACAACGGGCGGCTTCTCATATGCGAGTTTTCTGGCGGGCGCTGCAGACAGCCAGACTCTGACGGACAATCTTGCAATTATCTCTACCGGCGCCCGCTTCCGCCCAATCTCGCCCTATGTCCAGGACGACTGGAAGGTGAACTCCAAGCTGACGCTGAATCTAGGTTTGCGTTACGACTATTTCCCAACATATCGCGAGCAGTTTGACCGGCTCTCGTTCCTGAATCCAACCATGCAGAACCCGCTCACTGGCAATATGGGGGCATTGGAATTCGCAGGGAGCAAGGCGGGAAGCGCATCGTGCAATTGCCGCACGAATGTAAACGACTTTTATAAGAACTGGGGACCCCGCCTGGGATTCGCATTCCAAAGCGATCACAAGACCGTATGGCGCGGTAGTTGGGCGGTTGTGTATACCCACGGCAACGGTGTCGGCGGTTCGGCCGCCTCAAGGAACGGCACCGGAACGCTTGGGTACTCCTCAAGTCCTAGGCCAACCTACAATAACGCGGTCAGCTATCTTCCTTCGCAGCAGCTCGATGCAGGTTTCCCGGCGTTCGCGCCCCCACCGTTTCTATCGGGCAGCTATGGTGTGGGGTTCAGCACTTTGTTGACGAATCCTTCCACAACTCCCCAAGGCGTCGGATACGGGGATCCTTATCTTGGCGGACGGGCGCCACAGTACATCAACTGGAGCTTCGGCTTCCAGAGATCGTTCACCAACACTCTCTCGTTAACTGCTAGCTATGTCGGGTCCGAGGGCCATTTCGAAGTCACCGATGGTGGCAACGGCCGCGGCTACTGGATCGACCAGCTCGATCCGAAATATCTGGCGTTGGGATCGCTCCTCAGCAGCAAGGCGACGGCCGCGAACATCGCGCTCATTCCTTCGAACATGGCTCCGCAGAACGGGTATCCCACCTTCGATCCGAACCAGTCGATCGCTCAGCTACTGAAGCCGTTCCCGCAATACAGCGTTGGCGACACGTATTCGAACATAGCCAATTCTAACTACCACGGCTTGCAGGCTTCGTTAAACATGCGCGCCTCGCATGGCTTCACCTTCATGTTGAATTACACGTGGTCGAAGGCGATTGATAACGGTGGGACCTTCCGTTCGGGTTACGACATTCCTGCCGCATTCTCGGGAGACGGGAAGTTCCACAAAATCGACTCGATTGAGCGGAGCGTATCGACTTCCAGTCAGCCCCAACACGTGGTATTCAGTGGCGTGTACGAGCTGCCGTTTGGCAAGAACCATATAGGAGGCGGAAGCTTTGTGGGGCGGGCGCTGCTTAGCAACTACAAGTTGTCAAGCATTGTCCAGATGTACTCGGGGTCGCCGCTTGCACTCACCGCATCTGCCTGCGGGACTAACCCTGCGAATGGAACCTGCCTGCCGAGCTACAACCCGTCGTTCACCGGCAAAACTGCCAAGATGAATGGAGACTGGGGCCATGGCGGGACGGCGGCTACCCTCAAGACCAGGCAATATATCAACCCGGCTGCTTTTATCACTACGCCGTCGACGGCAACAGCGCCAGCATTCAGCAATGTGGCGCGCACAGCTCCTTACGGCCTGTACGGGCCAGGTAACTACAATGTGGATCTCAGCCTGCGCCGTACCTTCGGCTTGGGATTTGAAGGGGGGCACGTGATGTTGGAGGCCGACCTCTATAACATTACGAACCATACGCAGTTCGGTGGGATCACGACCGTCTTCAGCCCCACCAGCACTACCTTTGGCACGGTCAGCACACAGGCCAACAATTCGCGTGGAGCACAATTGACGGCGCGAGTCGAGTTTTAGCCCAAAATCGAGAATGCACTCGCCGAGAACGGAGCGACATCGAGAAAGCCAGTTTCTTGTCTAGAATTGGCACCCTATTCCTGCGGTTAAGTTTTGTTTTCTTGCCAGCCTGTCGAGCGAAGGCAACCAAGAAAATGGCTCACGACGGGGTGAACATGGGCCAAAAGTCGTACCCTGCGAATGGGATCGGCGGCTGCCCGGGAGTCACAATCTTCCGATACGCTTGTTGATGGGCCAGCTTATCGAACGCTACTATTTGGCTCCGCCTCAAACCTATCTATTTGACAGAGGCGTGCATGGTCAGCTAACAGAGGCGTGCCGCGAGCAGGTAGGCTAACTGCCCCAAGGGCTCACGTCGTGGACAAGCATCGATGTGAGCTGGTTGGTTTGGGCTCGACGCCGGCCATCAGTTGATTGAGACCGTCCCGACCGGCAATGTTCAGCCCGCTGCGGCCGTGGTCAGAATATTCCTGCACGATCTCCATATTGTGAGCCGCGGCGTATTGGCGGATGATCTCGAGCTGGTTCTCTGGCGAGTATTGCTGATGCTCAGTGGACATGCGGACATATTGTGCTGCGCGAGACGGCGCCCGCACGCTCTCCGCTGCTGAAGCAAGGTCCATGTTGACCTACCAATCGGCCTCGGGCTTTCGTGAAGGCACCTGAAAAATTTGGCTCTAAGTAGTAGTGGGAATTTGCGACGTTTTTAGCGACAAGCTCGAAAAGAATTAATAAACTTTCGCTGCTGGAACCCCGTAACAGGGAAATTCAATTCCCTGATATCTCAAGAGAGTTCCCTGTTGTTTTCTGGTGCCCGCGTTGCTCTACAGCGGCCTAAGCACCGTGAATTGTGCAGTATGCCGCGCCCACGCATTCGAGAACGAGGGCCCAAAATTATTTGGGTTGGGGCTGATGCCACTAAAGCAAGAGCTACACCTGACGCTCCCAGTTGCGAAACGGACGTTACTCAGGCACTTGAGCATTGCTCCGAAGCCATTTGCCGGGGGACTTGGCGACGGAAAGACTGTAGCCCCGCTTGGCCCATGGGAAAGAAACGCAAGCGGCGGCTCATGGGTGCTGCCGCGGCGTGTCGATATGACTTTGCTGCTGACTCACAGGTTCAGACTTAAAGAAATCAAGATGCATGGCGTGTTGAGCAATGAGCAAGATGGAGTGCTGAAGATGGCGATCCCGCCGTAGAAGAGTCTGGAGCGGGACGCGAGCGGTGGGGATGCGGAATATTGTTTGTGGCTAGAAGTGGACGGGATCGTGCGTAGCAAGGTCAGGTAGGGCGGGCAACGTGTCGGGCTCAGCGGGTCTACGTCGCCAGGATGCGAGGAGAAAGTCCGCAATCGAGAAAGCTACCGGGCCAACGATAAGGCCGGAGATACCAAGCATCCAGATGCCGCCAAGAAGTGAGACCAGGACCGTGACGGGGTGCTGCCGCAATCGCGCGCCGACGAGGATGGGATAGAGAAAATTGTCGAGCGAGCTGATGACCACGCTGCCGAAGATGATGAGTACCAGGGCGCTGACCCAGTGACCTGTGAGTGCCAAGTAGATGGCGACGGGCAGCCACACCACGTAGGCGCCGAAATAGGGAATGATGGCAGCGAGGGTGACCAGCACGCCAAGGAATACGGCGTCAGTGACCCGCAATATGGCGAATAGTATTCCGGAGAGCAGCCCCTGGATGGCTGCAACGGCGAAGGTGCCGAGGAAAGTGGCGCTAATCGTGTCGTCGATGCGGGCCAGAAGGCGGCGAGTCTCCTTTAGCGACAGAGGTAACAGCTGCTCGAGATAGTCAATTGCGAGGCGCTCGTCGCGATAGAGGAAAAAGAGAATGAACAGAGCGATAACAGCCTGAGTGAGAATAGCAAAGGAGTTGCTGAGGACGGTGACGAGGTTAGCAGCGATAAACCCAGCAGTCTTCTCGGCGGCGTTGCTGAACGTGAGAAGTTCCGAGCTTCGATGGATGAGAGCGGCAAGCTGCGGAAAGCGATTGATGGATTCGCTGACTGCCTTTTCCAGGCTTCCGTCCTGGAGCGCATAGGCCGCGCGGGTGATGTACTGCCCGAGAAGCTGGGTTAGGAAAAGCGCCGGCACGATGATACATAAGGTGACAATTGCCGTTGCCAACGAAGCGGCCCAAGTTCGATTGTGGATGCGTCCCTGAAGGCTGACGTACGGACGGTGGGTTGCAACAGCCAGGACGATAGCTCCGACAATGGCCGGCAAGAATGGCCGGGCAATACGGATGCAAAAAATGAGAAAGCCCGCCGTGATGACGAACAGAGTGATGCTCTTCCAGGTGAACCGCGACGAAGGCGCGTTGGCGGTTTGACTATCGAACATGAAACATCTCCCCTCTCAAACCATGACCTCGGCACGTAGCCGCCCCAAGGATCGGCGGCGGATCCACTTCACGCCTTCCATAACCTAAAGCACGCTGCTGGCCACGAGGATGCAACGAGCCCACTGAATCGCAGCGAGCGGCCTAACGGCGAACGCACGAGCGATGGGAGCTATGTGTAAGACGATGACCTGGAGCGCCATGGTTCCGAGAACGGTTCCCCACAGCCACTTATTTCGGAACATCTGGGCGATGCCGCTGTCCACGCTGGAGCGAGACTGAAACGCATTAAAGAGTTGGAAAAAAATCAGTGTGGTGAACGCGAGCGACCTGCGATGCTCGATGGACTGACCGACTGCACCGCTCAGAAAAATCCAGAGTGTTCCAGCCGCCATAACCGTTGCAACGATCGCGATGTCCTGCATCATGACGCGATCCACGATTTTGCCTCGGGCGCGAAATGGGGCGCGATGCATCACGTGCGGCGACGCCGGATCAACTCCGAGAGCCAGGGCTGGTGCGCCATCGCTGACGAGATTGACCCAGAGGATTTGCACTGCGAGCAACGGAAGAAGGAGCTCGTGGGTTCCGCTGCGACCAATGCCGGCGATAAGGACGCCGCTGAGCAGCGTGAGGATCTCCCCGAAGTTTGTGGTGAGGAGATAACGAAGAAACTTGCGTATGTTGCTGAAGACCGTTCGGCCTTCTTCGATGGCGGAGACGATGGTGGCGAAGTTGTCGTCCGTCAGGATGAGGTCGGACGCTTCTTTAGCAACATCGGTGCCGCTAATGCCCATGGCGATGCCAATGTCGGCAGCTTTGAGTGCCGGCGCATCGTTCACTCCATCGCCGGTCATCGCTACGATCTCGCCGTTTTGCTGCAGGGATCTGACGATGCGCAGCTTGTGCTCCGGATTTACACGTGCGAACACAGATACGTGTCGCAGCGCCTCACTTAATTGGTTGTCGGAAAGCGCGGTGAGTTGGGCCCCGGTAAGTACGTGTGCGCCTTCGGCGATGCCCAGTGCGCGAGCTACCGCCAAGGCAGTCTTCTCGTGGTCACCGGTGATGAGGATGGACCGAACACCGGCGCCTGCAGCGGCGAGGATGGCCGGTTTGGCTTCGGGCCGCGGCGGATCACTCATCCCGATGAGCCCGAGGAAGGTGAGGCTAAGCTCGGGCTCGTCGTCGTATTCCTCCGCCTCGGTTGCGACCTGCCACGTGGCGACGGCGAGTGTCCGTAGTCCATTCGAAGCCATGTCTTCGATGTTGTGCGTGATTTCAGCTCTGCGGGCTGGAGTAAGAGGCCGGGCGCCTCCCAAGAAGCTCTCGTGCGAGCACTTCTGGAGCACTATGTCTGGTGCGCCTTTCGTAATCCATGCGAGGCGTCCGAGCACGTCCGGGGCGCCGGGTCCGGTGAAGCGGTGACGCGTGCTCATGCGCTTGCGTTCGGAGGAGAACGGCAGCTCACGCTCCCGGGGGTGCCGGCGATTGAGTTCGTGGAAATCGATGCCTGCTGTAGCTGCGGCGGTCAGCAACGCTGCCTCGGTCGGGTCGCCGTGTGCCGTCCAGTTGTCACCGGAACGCTGCAGCTGGGCATTGTTGGCGAGCGCGGCTGACTTGAGCACGAGCAGCAACTGATCCCACATTGGCTGTGGAATGACGGAACCCTGGGGCATGGTCCAGGCACCAGACTGCATTGTGGCTGTTCCCGCCCCCGTCACTATCGTGTGGACGGTCATCTGATTAAGGGTCATGGTGCCGGTCTTGTCGGAGGCTATGACCGTAACCTCTCCCAGCGTTTCCACGGCGGCGAGATGGCGCACGATGGCTCCGCGGCGAGCCATTCGCTGAACTCCGATGGCAAGCACGACCGTAACAATTGTAGCCAGCCCCTCGGGTGTTGCGGCCACCGAGAGTGCGACTCCGAAGATGAGAGCGCGCAGGATCTGGTCGGTGTTGTTTGCACCGTTAACGACCAGAACGGCCACAATGGTCACGGCAGCGATGACGAGTACGGCAGCGCCGAGGCGTTTGCCGAAACGATCGAGCTCCTGCTTGAGCGGAGTTTCGCGTTCGGCGGTCTCATCCAGAAGCTCCGCAATGCGACCGAACTCCGTGTGCGCGCCGGTGGCAGTCACAATTGCTTTGGCGTGACCGGCCACCGCGATTGTGCCGGAGTGCACCATGTTTGTGCGCTCGGCGAGAACGGTCTCGGGAGGCAACAGCTCAAGGGCTTTCGCGACAGAGAAGCTCTCGCCGGTAAGTGCGGCCTCCTGCGTGTAGAAAGCGGCAACTTGGATGAGACGGGCATCGGCAGCGATGCGATCGCCCTCGTTGAGCACGAGGAGGTCACCGGGCACCAAGGTGTGCACGGCGATGCGCTGAAGCCGACCGTCACGGATAACGGTGCATTCGATGGGAGTCATGGAGCGTAGGGCTCGAAGAGCGCGGCCCGCTCGCTCTTCCTGCACAAAGCCGAAGGCAGCGTTGAGCAGAACGATGGCGAGAATGGTAACGGATTCGTACGGGAACCCGACGGCACCCTCGTATGTCCACACCAGAAACGAAACGAGGGCAGCGGCGACCAGCAGGTACACCTGCACATCACGAAATTGCCGCAGGAAGGAGAGCCATATGGGCTGCGTCGGCTTGCCTGGGAGGCTATTGGGGCCGAAGCGAGCGAGGCGGCTCCCGGCCTCGGCAGAGCTAAGGCCTTGATCAAGGCTGCTGCTGAACTGCGTGACTATTTCAACCGGGCTGAGTTCGTGCGGCAGGCTGGATCCGGCATGTGTGGCTGTAGCCATTGAGCGACCTTTCGTTAGGATCATGCCTCCAAGCCGTCCGTTCAGTGCGGAAGCTCACGCGTCCGATGAGATGGTGAGCACGGCGCAAGGCGCGGCAGCGATAACCTGAAATGCGATCTTCGGCGCGAGCCGCGGGCTGCAGGCGGCTCCGCGACGG
>Ga0157369_10001496_pt1 | contig 28650 bp, 13 predicted proteins | sample C25metaG_FD_113461 | JGI IMG/M metagenome (GOLD analysis project Ga0157369, IMG submission 113461) | Corn rhizosphere microbial communities from Kellogg Biological Station, Michigan, USA - C2-5 metaG | ecosystem: Host-associated > Plants > Roots > Rhizosphere > Soil | place: USA: Michigan... | reverse complement strand
GCACGTTCGGGATTGGGCATACGCGGTGGGCTACGCATGGGCGGCCGACGGAGGAGAATGCGCATCCGCACAGGGACTGCTCGGGGCGGATTGTGGTGGTGCACAACGGGATTGTGGAGAACTATCTCGAGCTGAAGCGCGAGCTGACGGCAAAGGGGCACAAGTTCGTCACCGAGACGGACACGGAGATCATTGCGCACCTGATCGAGGAGATTCAAAAGAACGCGGAGAAAGACGGCGGGCCGATTTCGCTAGAGGATGCGGTGCGCAAGGCGGTGAAGCACCTGACGGGGGCGTTTGCGCTGGGGATTTTGTCGTCGGCCGAGCCGGACAAGATTATTGCGGCGCGATCGGGGCCTCCGGTAGTGATTGGGGTAGGCGACGGCGAGTATTTCGTCGCATCGGATGTGCCGGGAATTCTGCACCACACGCGGGATATCTATTTTCTGGCCGATGGCGACATGGCGATTCTGACGCTGGATGGCGTGAAGCTGACGGACTTCAACGGGAAGTCGATTGAGCGGCAGTTGCAGCGCATTCAGTGGGATCCGATCCAGGCGGAAAAGGGCGGCTACAAGCATTTCATGCTGAAGGAAATCTGGGAGCAGCCGCGTGCGATTCGGGATACGACGCTGGGGCGGGTGTCGCTGGATTCGGGAAGTATTTTTCTGGGTGAGATGGAGATTGATGACGAGGAGCTGGCGGCGGCTTCGAGCATCAATATTGCGGCGTGCGGAACGAGCTGGCACTCGGCGCTGGCGGGGAAGTACATGATCGAGCGGCTGGCAAGGCTGCCGGTGGATGTGGATTACGCGAGCGAGTACCGGTATCGCAATCCGATTCCGGACAGGAATGCGCTGGGGCTGCTGATTACGCAGTCGGGTGAGACGGCGGACACGCTGGCGGCGCAGCGCGAGATGAAGGCGCTGGGATCGAAGACGGTGGCGATTTGCAACGTGGTGGGCGCGATGGTGGCACGCGAGGCGCACGGGGCGATCTACACGCATGCGGGGCCGGAGATCGGGGTGGCGTCGACAAAGGCGTTTACGGCGCAGCTGACAGCGCTGTTTCTGCTGGCGCTGAAGCTGGGGCAACTGCGCGGGCGGCTGAACAAGGAGCGTTCTGTTCAGTTGATTGAAGAGCTGAGCCGAGTTCCAGCGAAGATTGAGGAGGTGCTGAAGTCGAGTTCGCCGCAATGCGAACAGCTTGCATCGAGTTTTGCGAATGCGAGAGATTTTTTGTACCTCGGGCGGGGAATTCATTTCCCGATTGCGCTGGAAGGTGCGCTGAAGCTGAAGGAGGTTTCGTATATCCACGCCGAGGGGTATCCGGCGGGCGAGATGAAACACGGGCCGAATGCGCTGATTGATGAGACTCTGCCGGTGGTGGTGCTGGCGACGAGGGATGCGGGGGACCCTGCGTCGAAGCTGCGGTACGAGAAGACGCTATCGAACATCCAGGAAGTGACGGCGCGGTCGGGGCGGGTGATTGCGGTGGCGACGGAAGGGGATGAGACGATCGGCGGGCTGGTGGAGCACGTGATTCATGTGCCGCCGGTTTTTGAGATGCTGTCTCCGCTGATTGAGATTGTGCCGCTGCAACTGCTGGCGTATTACATCGCTGTGCGCAGGGGATGCGATGTGGATCAGCCGCGGAACCTGGCGAAGTCGGTGACGGTGGAGTAGGGAGTTGAATCGGGTGGTCGGCGGCGGCGGCGGCAGGCAGTGTTAGCGACTGCACTGCCGCAGATTCATATGTGCTTCTTCAGAGAGTCAGAGATCGTAAGAGCTTTGAATGAACGTACGTCCCCTGACACGCTGGTGAGGCTGCTGTTCAGGCCACGGCGGCCTGGAGCAGATCAGGCTCCTCGGCGGGTAGGAGAGCCAGTTCTTCGGCAGAAAACACCGCATTGAAGTCGAGACTGATAATGAAATCCTTGCCTCGCTGCTTGAATTTTGGTTTAGTCCGCTTTTGGCCATAGCTGCGGCTTCGTGACGCTGCTCACCGGAATTTTGCGAAGCGCCCGAGTTGAGGGGATCGGGAGTCACACCAGCGCTTTGTCCAAGCGCAGGCCCACTCTCGCTTTTGTGTTAGGTTGATTTCGCTGTCTGCGTTGTGATTTAGTGAGCCGGCGGGACCGAGTAGTTTAGCAGTTCGTTTCGCTCCTAAAACATATCCTCTCAAACGCACGAAACCCTGTCGCAGGCCGTCGACGTAAGATCGCCGACGTGCGACAGGGCTTGTGATCACCGAAGTGTGCGACCGCACTTTTGCTATTGGACTGCGAACGAGACTGCGGCAGTTGCTGTAGCCGTGCCGCTTGTTCCCGTTACCGTGATTGTGTAGTTTCCAGGTGTTGTGGCCGTATTGCTGCTGCCGCCGGTGCTGATGGACTGAGATGTTCCTCCACAGCCGCTTGCTGCTGCAAGCAGGAATACCAATCCCACCATCCCTATCAGTGAGTGCCACCTGCGTCGGCGAATGGGCAAGAAGAACAGGAGAACAGCTGCAGCGAGTGTTTCCCCGCCGGCCGCGAAGATTTTCCTGATCGAGTGAGTTGCTGCTGTGGAGGACGCTCCAGTTGTCTTGATCGTAAGCGTCGCTGTCACCGGCGCGGAGCCTGCGATTGATGCGGATTGATCGATTGAGCAGGTAGGTGCGTTCTTTGCACCGGCTGGACTCGCCGAGACGGCACAGGCCAGCGATACAGCTCCGGTGAAGCCACCGCTCGGAGTAATGGTGATGGTCGAAGTCGACGAGCCGCCTGCCAGAATCGTCGTCAGCGCACTGCTGCTGATGGCAAAAGATGGGTTTGGCGCAGGTGCCGATTGAGCGGTATATGTCCATGTCAGTATCTTCTGACTCGCAGACAAGCCTCCGGTTCCGCCGGTGAATCCCACATATGCAGTATTTCCACCGACGATCTGCGGAATATCTATGTCTTTGGACATTGTGAATTTTGCATTGGATATAAGGTCGAGCAGGTCCATTTTCAGCGTTGTACCGTCGTAGGTAACCTGCGCTTGTATCGAATCACCGCTATTCAACTGGATCCCGCTTGAACTTATGTCGGTGCTGGGAAGCACAGGTGGTTCGCCGTTGGTGTAAACGCCTGTTGAGTCGCCGCCTTCACTTTGGAAGTCATAGAAGTTGAATTTGATTGCAACGCTCTTCGGAATGTCCTGATAGCCGAGTCCGGCGGAGTTTCCGCCGAGTGCCGTCGGGGCCACGTTCTGAATGCAGAATGTGAAGCCGTTCGCCAGCGAGTCCCCCGAAATCTGAAACTCGAAGCTGGTGGTGAATGCTTGAATGCCGATCGGTGCGTTCCAGAAGACGCTTCCTGCCTGGTTAAGTCCGCCATTTGTTAACTGCAGGCGCGTGTCGTTATTGGCCACCGCGCTTCCATTCAGAGTCAGGCCTTGCGTGGAAGAAAAGCCCATTCCAAAGTCGATTGTGCCTGCGCCGTTCTGAATGACGTAGGCAGCCGTGGTTATGTTACTGTTCTGCAACTTGGGATCGATTGCTATCGCTTTGATGGTCTCCGACGTCGCGACCTGGATCGCGCCTGTATACGGCGTTGAAGCTGCCGTCGGCGTCGAGCCATCGGTTGTGAAATAGATCGTTGCGTTGGCATCCGTGTCCGAGAGAGTTACGGACTGCGCTGAAGCAAACGTCCCGGCAGCAGGCGCGAAAGAAACTGAAGGTGTCTGGTTGGTAAAGGTAAACGATGCGCTGCTAACTGCACTTTGTAGAAATCCCGGAGCGCTCGCAATTGCCTTCAGGGTTGTCTCGGTGCTGATCGTAATTGGTCCCGCGTAGAGGGTTGATGCGGTTGTTGGTGTAGAGCCATCGAGCGTGTAATAGATCGCCGCAGAAGCTGTGGTTGTCGACAACGTCACGCTCTGACCCGACGAAAAGCTTCCGCCGTTAGGCGTGATTACCGGCGCAGCCGCTGTTGCCTGGCCATTCAACAGACCGTAAACATCAACTTCCCCGTGTGCTACAACATATACCTTACCGTTGGTTACAACTGGTATGGAGTACCTGTTGGCGGGTCCTGCAGCGTCCCGAGTCGCGTTGCTGTCGCTTTCGTAGATCGTGTGAGTCAGATCGTTTGCATCCCAGGCGTAGAGCACCGCGGCGCCATTCGTATTGAACTGATCCGAGCGTACGGCCCAGGCGATGCCGTTTTGAGTTCCGTTTGAGGAGACTGAAAAGCTCGGGTCTGGAAATGCTGAGGTAATGGTCGATTGGCTGTCTGGTTCGACATCCATTACGCCCGTATTCATTTTGAAGAGCATCGGAACGTTGTTTTCTGCCCAGAGATACACGTTCCCATTCCAGTAGGCAGGCGTACTCCAGAAGCCCTTCGATTGTGGAGTAATCGTTGAGATATCCTGCAACGCGTTAGTGTTCGAAGAAGCACCGGCTGCATACCCGCCGAGGTTGTCGCGGTCGAGCACAATAACGCGCCCTTCCTTACCTGCCTGGACGAGCACGTGAGGATGCGTGCCCTGTTGATCTGGAACCATCAGGACCCCGCCTGCGCCGAGATCCCAATCATGATTGTTAAGGATCTGATAATTGAAAGGCGTGAATGCATCGATCGGTTTAAGGCCGCCGTTTGCAAGGCTGAGCGCGACGACACTTTCGCCGTATTCACTGTTTGCGTCGAATGGAGGAATTGTGGATCGAGTGCCATTTCCAGTGACCAGAAACATTCGTCCGCCCGGTGCGCCGTCATCGATGGGGAAACCTGCGCCGGATGCCCAAATGCCGGCCCCCGATCCGTTGGGAGAAAGACATAACACCGCGCTCTGCGCGAGGGTACTGGCGTTATACGCGAACAGCCATCCGTGCCAGGGTCCGTTATCGCCATGCGCACCGTAGCCGATGTATACATAGCCGTTATACAAAGTAATAGCCGGTCGCTGGTTCTCCCAGAGCGGGCTGAACGCCAGTTGCCCACCGGAGCTGCCGTTTCCTGTGCCAGGAACCGTTGCAGTGATATTGACGGGGCTGTTCGCTTTTTCCGCGCCCGTGATGATGTCGATCGCGTGAAGCCGGGAAAAGTAGACGCCGTTCTCTTTCGTCGATCCAACCACGTACATCGTGTTCGTCGCCTGGTCAATTGCCGGAGTGCCGGTGATTCCGATGGTTGGCGCTACATCGGGCGAACCGGTGTCTTGCCACGGAATAGCAGTAGCTCCCGCTCCTGCGCCGTGATCGGTGCTAGCAAGACTGATTTTCCAGATTGGATTTGCGTTTGATCCCCCATTCGAATCTGCGTCAAAGGCATAGATACTATCGTTCGAGGTCTCGATAAAGAGCACGTTGTGTGTCTGGCCGTCGCTCATCTTCAGATTCGGGACGTACAGAGGCTGGGGATAAACGGTGCTATCGACCTTCACTTTAAACAATTTCCCGAACGAATCCGGGTTCACATTAGACGTCGTGAGCGCTGTCTCGCTCGTGTTCTGTCCCGCGTGAGTCTGATCGTAACGCCAGGTCAGAACTGGAACCGCGGTTGGAGATTGAGCTAACACAGGCCTGGCAGGCAGACAAAATATTGCCAGAACAAAGGCGCAGAACACTCCAATCCGCACCGAGGTTTTCTTACGAGTGAACGCTGAACAACCGGCCGAAAACGCAAAAGAACAATTATCTTCAGACATGCGCAAGCACCTGCACCAAGGACAAGAAGGATGAAATACGTTGTCAACCGAAGAAGCACAGAGCAGAGCAAGACAGCAAAGCGACGTTGATCACGTCGCTAGAGTGCCAGAGAGGATTTCGAGCGGGCCTGCATGTCGCTTCCCGACAGGGTCCTGACCAGCGAAAAAGATGGGGGACCGACTCAGATTTTCTAATCCTGCACTAGGGAATCCTGCACCAGGAATTGACGCGTGCCATTCAGACACAAACGTCGGAAAGACTCTACGGTTGACACACTGCCTTCGATGACTTCAAGCACAGCTTCGGTTGCTTAACTCTCAGGGAATCGACTTTCAGAGGGCCAGTGCGGCAAAATAGGGCAGCTATGGTAGCCAAGCCGATGTGCAATGCAGCTTGCCGAATCTACAGGAGATTCGTTGTTTCGCATGCCAGAGGCACGCGTATCAATTTCGCCCTGCAGTGTTTACTTGCGACTGCACTGCTTGTTTCACCGCTGAGGCTTGGCGCTCAGCACCCCGAGCAGACGTCATTCGGAATTGCCTGGCGCGTAATTGGGCCGTGGCATGTAGACGGCGGCAACACCTCAATTTCAGAAGGGGATGCACTTGTTCCCGGGTCTCTTTTGCAGCCTGGAGAAGGCGCGCATGATCATTCAATCACCGTCCTATTGCCGGATGGTCAGCGGATCCTCTACGAATGCTTTACACCGCAGGATTGTGTGCGCGGCTTCCGTGTGCCTTCACTGTATCGGAAGCCCTTGTCGATTGCCGTCGACCTGCTCGATCGTGTGAATGCGGTTTCGCAACGGAAACAGAGCGGTGTTGAGACCGGCAAACAGCAAGCAGAATCACGTGTGTCGCATGACGAGGCTGTAGCTGTGATCGGCCCCGGCAACAAGATCCAGATTGCCGGATTAGCTGCAGCATTATCCAACGGAACGTATTCGTACGTGGTTGAACCTGTTTCTCACGTTTCCGAAAAGCAGCAGCCTCGCGATTTTGAAAAGCGCGCGGGTTCGATTACGCTGATTGTCCCATCCGAAGGACTCTTCAATATCTTGATTTCGGATCACCTGAATACGCCGCGTATCGAGCTTCTTGTTGCTGCGGTGCGCCAGCCGCGCGCCGCCAGGCTGCTCAAATCATTTCAGGATGTTAAGGCGCTTCTGAAGGATTGGAACGAGGATTACCAGGGGTGGCCGATTCACGATTTCCAAAGGTATTATCTTCGTTCACTGATGCTCGGCATCCATGCGCGCCCTCTGCCCCAGCGGAGTGCCTCTTCTGTTGCAAAGCGATCTCATCTCGATGAGGTCACTTCTGAACCGAGCTTTTCTCCAATTCCGGGTGTATTTCAAAAGGATACAGAGGTTTCGTTAAACTGCAGTACCGCTGGCGCAATCATGCATTACACGGTCGATGGCTCCCAACCAGTCAGCGAGTCAACTGTTTATCACGCACCGATTATGGTGAAGGGGACGGAGTTGACGATTAAAGCTTTTGCGAGCGCCACGGGCAAGAAAGACAGCCCTGTCGTGACAGGAATTTTCAGGATAGGGGACTGATTCCCGCCATCGATGCGCAATTTTTGAATTGATCCAGACATCTCAGTTCCTGACATTCTGAATCTAATTACCATGCCCTTGGAGTCGGTGGATTCGTCGAACCTGCCGCGAAGCACTGAGTCTCATACTTTCATCTCATCTCATTCCATAAACTTTTCCAGTAGCCCTGCAGTGAAGTGCGTAGAGAACTGCGCTCTTCTCACAGCGGGAAAACTGTCCCGGGCGCTTCGGTAGAGCGACAGACGGGGAAAGGCTTTCCTGTGCCGCAGCAATTCCGCAATCTTCGCCGATTCGTGTCCCTTGCATTCTGGGCTCTTGCTTCTTTGGTTTTCGCAGTCGGGTGCGGTGGCGTCATCGGCAAGGTAACCGAAGCTAAAGCCTCAGTAAGTATCTCAGCCAACCCGACGACAGTTGCCGCGGGCGGCGCTTCGACTCTATCCGTAACCGCGGCCAATGCCACAACGGTGACCATTACCGGATCTGACGGCACCTCTTACAAGATGCCCGAGGCAGGCGGAAGTCAAACCGTGAACCCTACCGCGACCACAACCTACACAGCCACTGCTACCGGTCGCGCCGGATCGGCAACGGCGACCTCCACGATTACCGTGTCGTCTGTAGGCTCGACCACTCCGACGGTCACGATCGCGGCGACGCCGACGTCGATTACCGCAGGTGGTTCGTCCATCCTCACCATTACTGCCACGAATGCGACACAAGTTAGCGTGAGCGGTTCAGACGGAAGAACATACACCATCGGTGCAACGGGAGGCACGCAACCGGTCAGTCCGTCGGCGACGACCACATATACAGCCACAGCGACCGGCAGCGGCACAACCGCAAGTGCAACAGTGACTGTCACCGTAACAGCGAATCCTGCGCCCACGGTGCAGATCGTGGCGAATCCCACCTCCATTGATGCAGGCGGAAGCTCTACGTTGACGGTTACGGCCGTGAACGCAACTCAGGTCACGTTGGCGGGAAGTGATGGCACCACCTACACGCTGACGAATGAGGCTGGTGGCACACAGCAGGTGAGTCCCACAGCGACTACGACGTATATAGCGACAGCCACCGGTCCGGGAGGTAACGCATCAGCGTCGGCCACCGTCACGGTTACCGCGAATCCAGCGCCAACCGTCACCATTACGGCGAATCCTACCACCATCACTGCGGGCAATCCCTCCACTCTGACTGTCGTAGCGACCAACGCAACGCAAGTGAGTGTGACTGGATCTGACGGGAGCAATTACGATCTGCAAGCGGCAGGCGGAACTCAGGCTGTCACGCCGTCCGCCACCACTGCATACAAAGCCACTGCAACCGGAGCGGGCGGCACGGCGACTGCTTCAGCGTCAGTAACCGTAACCGCCGCCGGAAGCCTGCAATCCATCGATCATGTCATCTTTATGCTTCAGGAGAACCACTCCTTCGATAACTACTTCGGCATGCTCAATCCGTACAGGTCGTCAAAGGGGTGGAACGTGGGCGATGACGGAGTCACTTACACGGTGGATGGGATCGATGACAAGTTGACCACGGTCAGCAATCTCGACGACGCAGGAACAGCATTTCCGCTATTCAAATTGAAGAGTGCCTGCGTAGATGACGAATCCTCTGACTGGCTCTCCAGCTACGGAGACGTCAACCGTTATGACTTCCTCGATGCCCGTCCCATACAGATGAGTGGTTTTGTGCACACTGCAGCTGGCTTTGCAAACAGCTGTGCCACAAGCGGAACTTGCTCGGGCCAATTCACTGATCTTACGGGCCAGCGAGCGATGGGATATTACGATCAGGATTTCCTGAACTACTACTACTACATGGCCTCTCAGTTCGCCATTTCCGATCGGTGGTTCTCGCCTATTGCCAGTAAGAGTGTTCCCAATAGGCTTGCGACGTTCACAGGAGGCACAACGCAGGGATTAGTCAAAGATCCGGGAGGAAACGATCACCTGCCGCAATTAAATATCGCGAACATTTTCCAGGAACTGGATCAGGCTAAAGTTTCGTGGAAGATCTACTACACCGTCACTGAGGGACTCTGCCAGACTGATGATGACTGTCTCGGCACCGGCGGAAGTGTTTATCCAGCTACTCACTTTTCTAATCTGACCTATTCATATCGCTACATCAATGGGAATCCAACCGGTACATGCACCCCCCCAACGCAACCATCCAGTGTTGTGGGCGACTCGAAGAATTCCTTCTGCATCGATCCTACGCATATCGCGCCTCTCATACCGACCTACGCCAACGATCTGAAGAACGGGACATTACCCAGTTTCGTCTTCATTGAGGCAGGTTACGGGCACACCGATGAACATCCAGGATCTACCCAATCGATCCTGAATGGCCAGGCTCAGGTCGCCAACATCGTTGGTGAACTCATGGCGAGTTCGTCGTGGAAGGACTCGGTCTTCTTCCTCAGTTATGACGAGGGTGGCGGCCCTTACGATCACGTGCCTCCCGTTCCGGGACATTCAAACGATTTCACCGCTGCTACTCTCGGGACCATTCCGGATATCGCGCAGATCGCAGTCAACCCCGACGCGTACTACCCATGCGCGCCGACCGATGGCATACCGACGCTGCACTGCGATCTCAAGGCTACCGATCCTGGAGCAAATCCTGCGGACGCACCCGCACTCCAGGGATTCGCCGCTCAGATTGGCTTCCGCGTGCCAAACATTGTGATCTCGCCGTTCACCCGTAAACACTATGTTTCGCACATCCCCATGGATCACACCGCGATTATCAAGTTTGTCGAGAATCGCTTCATTGGTCCTTCGGCGCACCTTACCCCGCGGGATGCAGCTCAACCAGATCTGCTGGACTTCTTCGACTTCAACGCTGTCCCGTGGGCGACACCACCGTCGCCGCCGACACCTGCAAGCGCCCAATCGCTGGGATACGACCCATGCACACCGGCGAATTTTGCGCCATGAGTTCAAATCAGTCGACAAGTCGTTGATGGCCTAGTTTGCCGGCTTGAGCACCTTTACGTCGTGCGAGTTGCTCTGCAGCAGAACGGGCATCCCTCCGCTAATCGGCGAACTCTCGACTCGCGAAAGACGTGCGCCGACCACATCGTCAAAGATCACCGCTGGTCGGCTCTCGCCTGGAGTGGCTTTGAAAGTCACGTCGTTGAGATTCAAATCGCGAACGTGCCGCACATACAATGCAGATGCCGGCAACATGCCGAACATCCGCGCTTCAGGGTAGCCGGTGTCCTTCTCCGGCACAACGCGACTCGCCCACTCCGGGCGGCCTTGCATCACGTCTTCAAGGCTTATGTGCGATAACGTCACGCCGTGTACTTCCATTCCGTGGAGTCCGGTGATCGAACTCGCCAGCAGCGCTCCCGTTGCTTGCAAATTGTCGATGTTTACGTTGCGCAATCCGTGTTGCGGATAATCGTGAACCTGCTTGCGATTTCCAAGGCGAATGAAAATCGGAGTACGCGCCCTCTGCACCTGGATGTTCTTCACGACAACACCGTCGATCCAACCGCCATCCACAACCTCCAGGGCAATGGCGGCAATGACGCGCTCCTTGTAAGGCACGTCGTTGTTGTAGACGACGGAATCAGAGAACGTGATGTTTTCAAATCCCCCCTCCGTCTCCGTGCCGATCTTGAATCCGTTGCAGCACGTTGAGAGGTGGCAATTCGTAACACTGATGTTCTTTACAAGACGCGGTTCTGGGCCAAAGGGATTTACGCTCTTCAGGACAATGGCATCATCCCCCGTATCGATCGTGCAATTGTCGATGTTCACGTTTTGGCATCCCGTAATGTCGAGTCCGTCGGTGTTTGGGCCGTTCACAGGGTTCTTGATAGATACTCCGTGGATGTCCACACCGTCGCAATTGATCGCGTGCAATGTCCAGCCAGGCGAGTTCTGAATGTAGACATCCTGAACAGTGAGGCGGTGGCAGTTGACGAACTGTATCAACGGGCTGACACGTCCGCCCTTCTTTGGAGTGAGGTCGTGCGAAGCTACCGCGTTCCACTGCTGGTCTTCGGGCAAAGGAGGAGTTCCGGATGGCTCCCAAAAGCTCTGGCCCTGGCCGTCGATGCGTCCAGCGCCTGAGATCGTCACGTTCTCCGCGTCCATGGCGAAGATCAGATGCCGCGGATTTGGGCCTCCATGCGCGAAGGCAGGGGAGTCGGACTTGTAGTCGTCCATCGACGTGCTGCCGAGCAGCGTGCTTCCCTCAGCGAGGTTCAGAGTGACGCCGCTCTTCAACTCGATCAAGCCCGTGAGGAAGTTGCCCGCGGGCACGTTGACCGTGCCTCCACCCGACTGAGCTACGGCATCGATGGCGCGCTGGATCGGCTTGCTATTTAGTGTCCTGCCGTCGGGCTTTGCGCCATATTCCAGGATGCTCTTTGAAGTGGCAGCTGCATTGGCGTAACGGAGACCGACCATCATCATGCCCGCCACAGTCGGAAGGGTGGAGAGAAAGTCTCTTCTTTGCATGGAAAGCCTCGTACTGTTTGATGCTGGCTGGGAGCACTCCGCGAACCCACGACTCGGCCGGGTGCTCAGCCCATTGAGGCGGAGCCTTCCTGTCAGGCCGGGAAGAGCAACAAATCCTAAATAAACCGATTTATTACTTGTGCTTTCATCAATCCGGTTTGTATAGTCGAGTGTTTGGAGAAAGAGCATGTCAAGAATCAACCCGTACGTAATCTTGCTCACCCTGATTGCCACATTGGGCGGCCTGCTTTTTGGATATGACACAGCCGTAATCAACGGCGCGGTCGGCAGCCTGAAGGCCTATTTCGTCGATCCAAGGTTTACCGACCTGGCCAACCCGGCCCAAGCAAACGCGGCAAACTCGCTTCTGGGTTTTGTCGTATCAAGCGCGCTGATTGGCTGCATCATTGGCGGGCTGCTCGGCGGTTGGGTGAGCACCAACATTGGCCGCAAGCGCGGATTGGTGATTGCCGCGGTGCTGTTTCTGCTCTCTGCGCTCGGTGCTTCGGCGCCCGAATTTCCTTTCGCCGCCATTGGGCATGGCGGCCCCGGTTACATGGCCAACTTTGTCTTCTACCGTATTCTTGGCGGCATCGGCGTGGGGTTGGCCTCTATGTTGTCGCCCATGTACATCGCCGAGATCGCGCCACCTAAAATTCGCGGAAATCTGGTGGCATGGAATCAATTCGCCATTATCTTTGGAATGCTGGTCATTTATTTCGTCAACTACGGAATTTCGAGAGCAGGCAGCGGCGACGTCTGGCTCAATTCCATTGGCTGGCGATATATGTTTCTCTCCGGCAGTATTCCAGCGGGTCTGTTCCTGCTCCTCCTGCTTTTAGTGCCTGAGACGCCCCGGTATCTGATGCTACGAGGAAACGAGCAAGGCGCGCGCGAGGTACTCGGCAAGCTGGTGACCAAGGAAGAAAGCGAAAAGGAGATTGCAGAAATTCGTGCCTCGCTCAGCGAGCACCACTCAGGCAAGCTTCTTTCCTTCGGCGGTCTTGTCATTTTCATCGGTCTCATGCTGTCGGTGTTTCAGCAATTCGTCGGAATCAACGTTGTGCTCTACTATGCGACGGACATCTTCCAGGGCATGGGCATGAGCACTAACGCTTCTTTGCTGCAGACGATCATTGTCGGCGCGGTCAACCTTACCTTTACAGTAGTCGCCATTCTGACCGTGGATCGATTCGGTCGCAGACCGCTCCAGATCATTGGAGCGCTGATCATGGCAGTGAGCATGATGTCTCTAGGTGCAGCCTTCTGGGTCGGCGGCAAAGGCATGCTCGCTCTGGTAAGTATGTTGGTTTACACGGCAGGTTTTGCCGTTTCCTGGGGACCTGTCACGTGGGTGCTTCTCAGTGAGATATTCCCCAACCAGATTCGCGGCAAGGCTATGGCGTTAGCGGTCGCCGCACAGTGGATCGCCAATTATCTCGTTAGCTGGACGTTTCCGATTCTCGACAAAAATCCTTACCTGATCAGCCGCTTTCATCACGGCTTCGCTTATTGGATCTATGGCGTGATGAGCATCGTGGCAGCATTGTTCATGTGGAAGATGGTTCCGGAAACGAAAGGCCGCACGCTGGAGCAAATGGAAGCCCTCTGGAAGGAACATCGCATTTAACCTCGGGTCGCGAAGTCACCTGATTGGCTGGGCAGGCTCTGGTGAACTGTTCCGCTACCAACCCGTTGCGCTAACGAGAAGCACGCTTCCCGTTAGCGCTAGATTTCCGAATTTGGTCAGCTAGCAACTCGTATTGGTCGGAGGCGATGTAGTCGGCACCTGCCTCCACAGCGGCTCGCCATCGCTCTTGTGCTGCGGCGAGGTTCCCGAAATTGTAGCTATGAAACCACCCGTGACAGCTAAGTTCGTCTTCTGTAGCGCCATCGAGCGTATAGAAACGGATCCAAAGACCGTTGGCGTGTGCGCGTTCTACAAGCGCCTGCAGACGGTGCATTTTCTCCGGTGTCCACGCGCCTGCATGCTGCTGCCCTCCCGGCTCCACGACGCGCCAGGGGTTATTCCACCAGCGACGATAGTTGGTCGCCCTCTCTGAATCAATCACATCAGGAGCGGCGTGATAGTCCTTGCCTTCGCTATGTACGGCGCCGAAGGCAAGCACGGGATCGTCTGGGCCGAGTTGATCGTAAAACACTTTCTGCTGCGCATCGGGCTCTCCTGTGAGAACAAGAATTGGTCGGACCAGCAGCGGCTGAATAGCGTTCGGGTCTTTGCCCTTCGATGCTTCCGAAATCCACGCCCGATACTTCAGCAGCAACGCACGTACATCGGCGAGATGCTCCGGTTTGTTGTCTTTGAAATCGAGATTGAGGGTGATGAGCGGCCAGTTCCCGTGATTACCATCGCGCAAGGCTCGCTCAACGATCGGGCGCACTTTATCGAAGAAGTAATGCTCCATCACCGGTTCGCGGCCAGTGATGGGATCACCGTGCGTAACCACAGACCAGCTTCGTCCCGTTTTCGGGTCGGTGTACCAGCCAAGGTCTTGCTCAATTGCGACCGGAGTGCCTGCTGAAAGAGCACGATCTATCCGGCTGCTCCACCATTCAGAGTACGGATAGCAATTGTGCGCATCCATAACGGAGCGGGCACCGGGATACGCAGCACCTGAACCTTGTTGAGATTGAACGATAGGAACTGTCAGTGACGTCAACACAAGAAAGCTGAGAATTCGTCCGGCGCAACAACGCATGCGATCTCCTATCTACTGAATCGAATTGCGAACTGGATCACTCTCGGATCCGTTGTCGTGCTGGTGATGCTGCCGAATGAAGCAGAACCGAAACTACCATTCGGCTGGCCGAAAGCCGGGGTGTTGGCGATATTGAACATCTCTGCGCGAAACTCGACTCCCGTTTCATGGCTGATGCTGATGTGTTTCACCAATGCCAGATCAATATCGCGATATGCCGGTCCGCGCACCGGGTTGCGGGATGCAGACCCTATCGTGAATTGCGGAGCAGTCGCAAACGCGTTTGTATTGAAAAAACGAGCCGGCGTCCTCTCAGCAGGCGATAGCGATGGTTTGCTAATCAGGTTTGGGCGCTGAATCGAAAAACCAGCGAAAGAATTGAAGTTCGTTGCCTGCGTAATCGTCACCGGCATACCCGACTGCAATGAAATGGTGGCGTTGAGTTGCCACCCGCCCAGAATTGCACTTGCGGCGCCTCTCGGGACGAAGCGATTTCCGCGACCGGCGGGCAGATCATAGGTGCCGCTGAATGACAACACATTCGGCATGTCTCCGCTGGATGAGTCTCTCTCGAGCCAGGGTCGGTAAGTGTCTGCGGCGATCAAGCTGCTTGAATTGGGCGATGAGAGCACCGTTGTCGAGAATACCGCCGACGCATCGTCAATGAGTTTCGAACGGGTGAAGGAAAACAAGAATGAAACACCGCGGGCGAGCCGCTCTTCCAACTTCGCTTCAAGGGCATTGTAGTTGCTTTGCCCAGTATTGTGACGATACAACGCCACATTCAGGAATCGAGGATAGGGCTTCATCAGTTGCGCTGCCGTGACCGTTGTCCCGCCGATCGAGCTCGACGGTGGAATCTGCCCGTAGTATGGATTACCCACTTTATCGAGCAGTGCCGGGCCTTGCGCCAGTTGTTCGGTCGTGAGCTGGTTGAGGTTAGAGTCTGGTATTCCAACGTGCACAATATGTGATCCCACATAAGCGATTTCAGCTGAGAGGTTCTTTCCAATGGTTCGCTGCACCGCGACATTCCATTGCTGCACGTACCCTGATCCTGCCTTGCGGTCGGCCGTGTAGACACTCTGGCCAAGCCCCGCATTCGGTGTAAGCGGGATAGGAGCGACCGATGGCCCCTGCGCGAGAACGAACGCGGGTCGCAGATTGTCCTGAGTCCGCTGCTGCACATTCTGAATGTAAGGGAATTGCGGAGTGGTAAACGGCGTGGTGATTCCAGATTGATCGATGAACACAATGCCCAATCCGGAGCGCAAAACGGTGGTTGGAGTCAGCGTGTAAGCGAGGCCAACTCGTGGAGCGATGTTTCCGTAGTGCAGTTCGCGCGCACTGCGAGGGAATCCATTTTTGCCAAGATAGTCCAACTGCTGGGATGACAGGTTGAAGACTGCGCCCTGGTCATTCTTTTCTGTCGACGGATAATGCAACGTGTAGCGAGCTCCCATATTGAGGGTGAGGCGGCCGTTCAGCTTCCAGTCGTCCTGCGCGAAGAACTCGAAGATATGGTCACGGGGGCAAATTTTACTCTCCTGAAGATCGATTTGAAATGTATCAACCTGCCCCAGCAGAAAACTCGCAATCGAATTGCCGCTGTTTGTGACCCCCTGCTGATTCGTACCGGTGGTTGTGAACGAGAAGGACCCTGTTGGATTCGGAGGCGCCACAGCATTGAGCTGATACCAGCGAAAATCGAGACCGATCTTCAACTGATGCGGACCTCTTGTATAGGCGATCGAGTTAACCGTTTGCCATACAGAAGTTTGGTATTGAGAAAAGGTGCTAGGAGAAGGACCGATCTGCTGAAATCCTGAGAAGGTTAACAGTGGGAGCGCATTGTCGAATGCCGCATTGGTCGGAATGCCCGGAATGGCGAGAGCTGCCGACGCTGTGTCGCCGAGCGTAACGCCGCTGATGTTATCTCCCCGGCGTGTGTAGCCCAAGCGCATATCGGCGAGCAGATGCGGCGAAAAGGTGTGTGTCTCGTTGGCGACGGCCTGCTGTCCCAGTACGTTTGAGAGCCCCGCCACTCCACCCGTACCCAGCACAGAGCCGGAGATTGCGCCGCTGCCGTCCGGCAATGGAGTGACCGGCTGCTCAATGTCGTGAAAGTACGAGTAGCGAACGAAGCCCGAACCATGCGTAGCTGGTGATGCATCGACTCGCAAGTCAAACTGGTTTTGATGGTCAGCATCATTCGCAGTTCGCGAGTAGTTATTGGCTCTTGCCGCGGGATTCGTTGGACTCGGAAAACGGGCCAGCAGTGCCTGTGCAACCGGATCGAACGGGATATTGATCACATCGTTTGGAAACTCATTGCGAACTGTAACGCCATTCACAATGTTGGTCGAGTCAGGGTCAAATATATGCGCTTCGCCGGTGAAAATGCCCTGCCGCTCCGCTAACGTAGGCACAGTTGAGATTCTCGTCACCCCGATCAGCTGCTTCACTCCCTGGTAATCAGCGAAATAGAACAAGTGATTGGGGATTACGGGGCCGCCCAGCGTTCCTCCGTAGAGATTCCGCCGGTACTCAGGTTTTCTTGTATCGGGGGGAGCGAAGTAATTGCGCGCGTTCAAATTTTCGTGGCGAAAGAACTCAAAAAAACTTCCATGCAGATCATTGGAGCCGGAGCGTGTGGCCACGTTAACCACTCCTCCATTGAAGCGCCCGAATTCCGCGGGAACGTTGTTCGTTTCAACGGTGAACGCTTGAATATCGTCGAGAACCGGAAAGAAGACCACCTGCCCCGGTTCCGGTTGAAGGGCCGAGATGCCGTCGTAAAGGTACTCGTTCGTCCTCGGCCGTCCTCCATTGATGCGAGGCAGCAGAGTTCCTGGTGGCAGTTCAACCCCCGGCGCCAGGGTTGCGAGTTGAACGAAATTTCGGGTGTTCAGCGGCATCGCAAGAACTGTGGAACCTGCGATATTGGTTTGAACATTGCTCGTTTGAGACTGCAGAAGCGGCGCATCTGCGGTTACTCTCACCGTCTGCTGGCTTCCTCCGAGTGTCAGCCTGAGGTTCACATTTACAGTCTGGCCGACGATTGCTTCGATTCCGAATCGAGTCAGGTGCACAAATCCGGGCACAGTCACATCCAGCCGATAGGCGCCCGGAGTGAGATTCGTGAATGAATAATCTCCAGAGCGAGAACTGCGCGTGGAGAGATGGAGGTTGGTCTCGGAGCGGGTCAACTCGATGGCTGCATTCGCCACCGCAGACCCCGATGGATCGAGCACTCTGCCTCGCAGGTCCGCGGCCATCTGGGCATTCGCGCCGAGCCCACACGCTGCCGCGATGATTGTCGCAGTCAGAATATGCCTGAACATGGAGCGCGCTTCTTTTCTTGAAATTTGGACAAGCCGGCCCCTTGTTGCTCGCTGAGGATAAGCATGCGATGTGTCGAACTGAGGGGAGGGCCGCTCGCCGGGATGGTTTCCGGCATGTATCGAATTTATATGGTCCTAATCGTTACAGTCAAACTGGAACTATGGCGAATCAATCTGTTTTGTCGTCCAGTCGCTCAACCATCACATCTGTCGACTTGATGAGGGCGGCTGCCGTATCACCCTTCTTCAAGCGCAGCTCTCGAGCTGCTTCTGCCGTGATGATTGCGGTGACGTGAGCGTCTCCAATTGCCAGGATGATTTCTGCCATAAGGCCCTCAATCCGCACGCTGACAACTCGTCCGGCGAGTTGATTGCGTCCACTTACGCGCCTGTAGCGTTCTCGTGACTCAATCTCCGACTTCGTTCGATCTTTCTGCAGGAATGGACGGAGGCTGGCCGCCGACAGCCGGTGATGGCCGCCCGGAGTGCGGACAGTTTTCAACTTCCCATCGAGTATCCACTTCTTAATAGCGGGATAGCTGATCCCAAGCATGCGTGATGCTTCACGAGGAGTAAGAAGCTGTTCTTGCGGACTCATGTCCTAACTTGTAGCACCTCAGAGCCGGACAGTGCGTTCATTTTCAACATCGCATCGTCGCGCCACATGTATTTCGGACGATGGAAGTATCTTTTTGATTGGATTTGTATGTGCGCTGCTGGATCTGAAAACAAATCGGGCGATAGCCAACTGGCTATCGCCCGACAAAGTACAGCGGTTGCAACTTAGAACATCATCTTGAGCGCGAGCTGAATGATGCGCGAGTCCGCTGTGGTCGCCACGTTGCCAGTAGCTGTGCCGATTGTCGAACGCGTGCTGCCGAAAGCGGAGTTCGAGAAGTTTACGTTCGGATCAGACCACTGCGGGTGGTTCAACAGGTTGAATAGCTCCGCGCGGAACTGGAAGCTTAGCCTCTCATGCGAGGGCATGGGATAGAAATTCTTGATGAGTCCCATGTCCACATTCCAGAGAGTCGGTCCGCGCCAGGTTCCTTTGCCGACGTTGCCGTAGGTTCCCACAGCCGGCTTTGCAAAGAGCGCCGGGTCGAGCCACGCAAAGCAGTGAGCCACTCCAGTGCACCCACCGCGGCTGCTTGACGGCGACTTGCCAAACTGACCTGAAGGCCCGACGTAATCTGCGCGGTCGATGTTGTTGCCTGTTTTGGATTGATCTGTTCCGGCCAGGATGGTGAGCGGATCGCCGGTGGTGATCGAGTAGATGCCGGTCCATTGCCACCCACCCGCAACGTTGCGGACGAGCCCATTGGAACCGTTGAGTTTGGGCAGGTTCCACACGTACGAGGCTACGAAATGATGTCTGTGGTCGTATGTCGCCGGTCCGGTTTCGAATGCGTGCTGCCGTGGATCGTAGAACGACATGCCGGATCCGATGCTGGACCCGATATCGGTGATGCCGCCGTTTTCTGACAGTCCATAATCGTTCGCGTGCGAGTAGGTGTAGTTGGCGAGCAAGGTGATCTGATTCAGAATGCCTGTTCCGCTTCCTGATGCTCGTTTTTCCAGGTCGAGTTGGAGGCCGTTGTATCCATTGGCGCCGGTGTTCCGGTTCTGATAGATGACGCCAAACGGCTGATAGGGGCGCCGCGCCTGCAGCGATGCGGTACTGCCAGGCGTGTAGATGCCAGGGTTCAGGTTCACGTCCTGCCGGAGATGTACGCCACGCGTGCCCACGTAGGAGGCGTGCATTACCGTGTCGGCGCGCAACTGATGTTCGAAAGTGACGTTCCAGTCGTAGATTTCTGGTGTCACCCACTTCACGCCGGGCTGCAGGCCGAAAACTGTCGGGTTCGCTACGAAGGCAGCGTCCTTCGGAGCATTCTTGAGTGTATAGCGTTGTGGGAAGCCGCTGGTGAAGGTGGGATAAGCTGCCAGCGGGTCAGAGAGCGAACCAATCTGCGATGCGCCGGTAGTTGAGTCGTTTAGGTCGATGCGCAGGCTGAACGGCGCCGAGATCGCGGCGTCGTTGAGGAAGAGTCCAGGCAGCCTGGAGTAATAGAAGAGGCCACCGCCGCCGCGGATGACCGTCGTTCCCCGTCCGCTCATGTCCCATGCGAATCCCACGCGTGGACCGAAGTTGTTGAAGTCGCCGGTTTCTCCACGTTCGGGTACGCCCACGCCGTTGTATTTGTCGCCGACGAAGAACAGACCGGCGGGTGCTGAGGGGATCACACTGGATTGAACTCCCGCGGCGTATGCATCGGGGCGGAACTGCTCGATTCGTCCCCAGATCTCTTTCATGACCTGCTGAGGTTCCCAACGCAGTCCATAGTTCAGCGTGAGGCGCGGGGAAACCTTCCACTTGTCGCTTGCGAAGACGCCGATGGGGTTCTCGCGCGAGTCAGAGTAGTCGCCTGAGGTCTGGCTGAATGTGTGTTGATAGCCGAGCAGGAAGCTGGCCAAGGCGAGGCCGGTGACGTCGTTGGTGAAGTTGAAGCTGCCGTTCTCGAGGTCGGTGTTCCGGATGTTCGACTGATCCATCTCCACATCGACGCCGAAGTTCATGGTGTGCTTGCCCTTGGTCCAGCTGAGCATTTCGCGGAGGTCATAGGTGTTGCGAATGAATTTCGCGTTGGTGAAGCTGCCCAGAGTGAAGTCGCCGGAGACTCCGAAATTCCGGATGCCGCTCTGCGGCGTGGGCAACTGCCAGATGTTGGAACCGAATGTCGCCATGTCTGGCACGTTTCCACCCGGTCCGCCCTGCTGCCCGCGGTCTGAAGCCGAACGCACGAAATCAATGATGGTGGAGTTTACCAGGTTCGGTGAGATAACCCAGGTATACCCGAGAAGCCAATTCTGCGCTTTCACCGTCGAGCCCGGGCCTGCCGTGAGCAGATTCTTTCCGTCGAAGGTCGGCGCGTGGTGGTACTTGTTGAGATAGAAACGACCGAACAGGCGGTCCTGGCCGCGAAGCACCTGATCAACCCGGGCAATATATTCGTCGAAGTTCTGCTGGAGCGGCGTGCCGAAGGTTACGACACCGCTCGTTGAGCCAGCCGCAGGAACCGGCAGCAATTTGGCCATATTAAGCGCCACTGGATCGATGGGGCCAATTGCTGCGTTGCTGGCATACGGAACATGTGTGAACGGATTTGTGATCACGGTTGTGGGGTTGGTGAGCGAGAAGTTCCCGTTCAAATTGTCGGCAGTGGGAACAATGGCGTTCGTGGCATTGTTCACGCTGCGAATGATCGTCTTTTGCCATCCGAAGAAGAAGAAGCTCGTATCGTGGTGAATGGGACCACCGATTGTGCCACCGAACTGATTTCTCTTCAGAGGATCGACTTTGTTGGCGAAATAGTTGCGAGCGTTGAACGCGCCGTTACGGACGAACTCGAAAAGATCGCCGTGAAACTGGTTCGTTCCCGACTTTGTGACGACGTTGACGACAGCGCCGGCATTGTTTCCATACTGTGCGTCGAAGCTGTTGGTTTGAACACTGAATTCCTGTAGAGCGTCAGGGAACGGGAACGGATCGTTCGTGTTGCTCATCAGGTCTTCGTTGTTGCCGCCGTCCAGGTTATATCCGATCTGATCGGGGCGCGCGCCGTTTACTGCAATGGCTTCGGCACCTGGGACCTGTTTTGTGTCGCCCTGCAATGCGCCCGAGTTGTTGGCGATTGCCGATACGGCGCCGGGCACCAGGAGCGTGAGGTCGGCGGCATTTCTGCCATTCAGAGGCAGATCGCCCAACCGCGAGCTCTCGATCACCTGACTCAGCTCCTGGCTGACGGTGTTCACCTGAACACTGGAGGCCTCTACCGTGACTTGCTGCGTCTGTTCACCTACTTGAAGGTGGGCATCGATGTCGCGAATCTGGTCAGCGAGCAGAGTGACGTCCTGGACATACTTCTTGAAGCCAGTTGCCTCAATGCTGACTGTGTAGGTGCCCGGAGGAATCGAGGAGACATTGAACTGGCCTGTGCCGTTCGATGTGACGACACGAGAAATGGACGTGTTCTTTTGGGTTACGATCACCTTGGCGTTGGGCAGCACTCCCCCGCTGGCGTCGGTAACGGTACCGGTGATGGCAACGTTGCCGCCGCCTTGCGCAAAGGCCCCGACTGTAAGCAGAGAGAGCGCCAGAACAACTAGAACCCGCAAATGGCACAGGAATGTCGCCACTGGCTTGAGATATGACTGTCTCATGAAAACCTCCTTGAAAAGGTACTTCGACTTCGGGGAAACTGCTTTTGTTTGAACCCTGGACTAATTGGTTAGTCCCAGAGACATTAGCTTCGGTAAAACACGACTGTCAATCGGTTTGAGACGAAGCGGAACCGCTTCCGGAGCCCAAATGAGAGGGCTAACATCCTGGTGCGAATCTTTTGTCCTGCTGCAGCGTCTCTGGCTCTCTTGCGGCCAGTTCAAGTTTCCAGTTGTGGCGCCTACGACTGCATGTAGGGCGCTCGTTGGGGACGAGACAGCATGCTGTTCGCCTCATCGTCGTTTTTGAAGCGCTCTCGTGCGGGGTCCCAATAAATCTTGCGCTTCAACACCATTACAATGTCATGAATCAGGCAGGTGGAACACGCTCTATGCCCCATCTCAACCGGCGAAACTGGTTCTTTACGGCTGATGATGCACTCGAGCCAGTTGCCGTGTTGCTCCTTGCTTTCATATAGATGGATCTCATCGGGGCCGATCTGCGACTTGATAATCGCGGGATCGCTGGCAGCCAGAGCGGTAGAATCATTCAGTTTCGCTGCCGGATCGCTCTTCGTCACCTGCTCGTTTCCACGCGAGACGAAGATCCACCCCTTCGATCCATAGAACTTGATCCCGTTTGGATAGTCCCCGCTCACGCTCATGCGCACACCATTGGCATAGAGGGCCTCGGTTTTGAACGAACCATGCACATCCCAAAGACCGTGGTCTGGAAATTCCGCGTGACCCCAGACTTCAATTGGGCCGGTGTACTCGGTATTCATCGCCCAATGAGCGCTGTCGATGTGGTGAGCTCCCCAGCCGGTGATCATGCCCGCCCCAAACTGCCGGCACCGCAACCATCCCGGCCGATCGTAACCCTTCTGTGGATGTACTCGATCCACTGTGTAGTAGACGTAAGGAGTTTCGCCCAGCCACATCTCGTAATTGAAACCGTCGGGTACGGGCATGGCCGCCTTGTCGCCGCCCGCCGGGTCACCGGGCAAGCCGACTTCCACGCGTTGCAGATCGCCAATCCGGCCGTTTCGCACCAGCTCCGCCGCATAGCGAAACTGGATTGTGGAGCGTTGCTGGCTGCCGACCTGCAGTATGCGCCCGGATGCCTGCACGGCGTTGCTCAATGCACGTCCTTCGGCAATCGTCAGCGATGCAGGCTTTTGCAGATACACGTCTTTTCCAGCTCTTACGGCATCAATGCCGATCAGGGCGTGCCAGTGATCGGGCGTGCTGACTACGACAGCGTCAATGTCTTTGTTAGCGAGCAAATCATGATAGTTTGCGTACCCTGTGACGCCGTCGTAAGGTTTTCCGTCTTTCGTTGCGTAATAGTTGTTGACAAATTTCTTCGCATCTTCAACCCGGTGAGCGTCCAGATCGCAAACCGCCACAATGCGAGCGTTGCTATATTGCAGAATTCCCGGCATGTCATGGACGCGCGAAATACGCCCTGTTCCGATTGCGCCCACGTTGATGCGCTTGCTCGGCGCATACTGACCGAAAACGGAGGAAGGCAAAATCGTTGGAAATCCGAGTGCGGCGCTTGCGGCCACGCCAGACTTCACAAATTTACGTCTCGAGATTCTGCCGCCCTTCATCCGATTCTCCATCTCTACTCTTGCAACGTTACGAACTTCGCATGGTCTTGGGCGTTGATCACAAGCTGCGCAGCAAGCAAACACCCATCCTGATCTTGTGCCGTGTGGGTGCGGTTGACGATGTCGGAAACAAACTGTGGGCCAAATGGCAAAGGCATGTTCGAGCAGTCGATGTATCTGGCTTGCTTTCCATCCACCAGAAACAGGTTGTTTCCCTGGTGCTTCACCGCCACATCCGTGTACTTCCGAACCTCGATGTATCCATCGGTGCCGAGGATGAACAGGCGTCCGTCTCCCCACGTGCCAAGTCCATCAGGCGTGAACCAGTCGAGGCGCACATAACCAAACCCGCGATTTCCGCGCAACACCATGTCGCCGAAGTCCTGAAATTTCGGATGATCGGGATGCCGCACATTCGCAATTTGCGATTCAACGACCTCGGCCTGCGTCGATCCTGTGTAGAAGAGGAATTGGTCCACTTGATGAGAGCCGATATCGCAGAGAATGCCCCCGTATTGTTCCGGGTTCCAGAACCAGTCCGGCCTGCCGCCTCCGCCGCCCGCCGTTCCGCCGTGCTGAAAGATCTGGTGTGGAGCAATATTGATTGTCTGGATGACCTTGCCGATTGCTCCTTGCCGGATGAGCTCGCCGGCATACACAGCCGCTTTGACTTCCAAGCGTTCGCTATACATGATGCCGTAGATCCGCTTCGTCTCAGCGATCGTCTTACGCACATCGGCCAACTGCTCCAGCGTTGTAATGCCCGGCTTATCTGAAAGGAAATCCTTGCCATGTTTCATAGCCCGCACCCCAAGGGGAGCGCGCTCATTGGCAATTTGCGAACTGAGAACGAGCTGAACCGACGGATCGTTCAGGATTTCTTCCTGAGTTTTTACGATCTTGACGCCAGGGAAGCGTTTCGTGAAAGCGGCAAGCTTGTCCGCCTCTCCACCCCATGCCGCCACCAGTTCGCCGCCCCCACGCTGGATAGCGCCAACCATCCCGTAAATATGGTCATGGCTCATTCCACAAACTGCAAACTTGATGTGGTACTTGGCAGGTTCTTCAGCCTGCTGCGGCACAAACGCGTCCTCAACCACATGGATCGGTTGTTCGCCTGCCCAGGCTCCTGCGGCGCTTCCCGGCATCATCGCAAACGATCCAATGAGGCCCGCCCCCTTCAGAAAATCGCGCCGTTCTTTCGACATGCTCTTCATTGTTCCTCCGTCGCATTCAAAGAACATCGACGCAATTGGAATTCAAATATGTTGAGGCAAAACGGGAACCTGGATGGATTTCGGGCCAGGTAAAAAGCCGATTTAATTTTGGTCGCGAAGTTATTACGGTAGGCAAAGGGTTGTCAAGGGTAAATTTGGCTTGTGCACCGAGTGCGTTCCGAAGCGTATCTTGACATTCACGTCCAATGCGAATTAACTTCGCGCCGTGGATGAAATGCCGAAACCACGTGATCTTGAGGGGTTATATGGAAGCTGAAGTCTTCAGAGAAACGGGAACCGAGACTGCCCGTCAAACCCAATTACTACATGAAGATCGTCTTTTGCCGGCGGATGACAAGACCCGCACGATTGCGAGGCGGCTCTACCAACAGATTCGCTCACTTCCGATCCTCAGCCCCCACGGCCACACTCAGGCGGACTGGTTCGCGAACGATCAGCCGTTCCCCGATCCGGTCAAGCTCTTCGTGCAGCCGGATCACTATATCTTCAGGATGCTCTACAGCCAGGGCATCTCGTTCGAAGAATTGGAAATCGGCCGCGAAAAGATCGAGAACCCAAGAAAAATCTGGCGGCTGTTCGCGTCCAACTACCACCTGTTTCGCGGGACCCCTTCGCGCCTTTGGCTCGACTATTCGTTCCAGGAACAATTTGGACTTAACGTGCGCCTCTCGGCTGATACGGCCGACCTGTACTACGACGCCATTCAGGCCAAACTGGCCACCCCGGAGTTCCGTCCCCGGGCTCTGTATCACCTCTTCGTCATTGAGGCGCTTTCTACGACGGATTCTCCCCTCGATTCTCTCGAAAGTCATGCGAAGATTCGCGCCTCTGGCTGGAAGGGACGCATTCTGCCGACGTTTCGTCCTGATCCCGTTGTCGATCCGGCATACGAAGGATTCCAGGCAAATATTCGTGTTCTGGGCGATATCGCGGGTGAGGATACGAGCACGTGGCGTGGCTATCTGCGAGCGCTTGCTGCGCGGCGACAGTTCTTCAAGAGCATGGGAGCAACGGCAACCGATCACGGACATCCATCGGCACGAACTGCTGACCTGGCCGAGCCAGAAGCAGAACGCCTATTCCTCGCGGTAACGGCCGGGAGTGCCGACCATTCTCAGCAGGAACTTTTCCGTGCCCAGATGCTGACTGAGATGGCTCGCATGAGTCTGGATGATGGGCTCGTGATGCAGATTCACCCCGGGAGCGTGCGGAACCACAATGCGCAACTATTCGCGCGCTACGGGCTCAATATGGGTGCCGACATTCCCGGCCCCACGGACTACGTGGAAGCATTGCGCCCGCTGCTCAACCGGTTTGGCAATGAGCGCGAACTCACCATCATTCTGTTCACGCTCGATGAGGCCACATACAGCAGGGAACTCGCTCCTTTAGCAGGCCACTACCCCTGTCTGAAACTCGGTCCACCCTGGTGGTTCCAGGACAGCCCAGAGGGAATAAGGCGCTTCCGCGAATTAGTCACGGAAACTGCCGGCTTCTACAACACGGTTGGATTCAACGACGATACGCGGGCATTCTTGTCAATTCCGGCACGCCACGATGTGTCCCGACGCATGGATGCATCATTTCTGGCACGGCTGGTAGCAGAGCACCGTATCGAAGAAGACGAGGCGGCAGAACTAGCTCGCCAACTCACATACGATCTTGTGAAAAAGGCGTACCGTCTCTAGTCCTGGCGTGGTGCGGGGTTCTTACTCCTACTGCAGCTCTGCTCGCCGGAATAAAACTTTATGAAGCACAAGGGCTGCAGCGCCGCGCAAGCGTGCTGTATCGCCCTCCATTGCAGCGACCACTCGCGGTGTTCGGGCCGTGAACGATTTCCCGATCAGGTGGCTCTCAAGAATCGGGCAGATGCGCGACCAAAGAGCCGTACAGTCACCAGCGATCAGGATGACCTCTGGAGCCAATCCCGCGTTGATAATGGCCAGTCCGCGCGCAAGTGCGCCTGCCATCTTATCGATTGCCCGCAATGCCTGAATCTCACCTCCTGCCGCGCGGTCCAACAGTTCTTGAAATGAGGTGACCTGCGAATTTGAAACCAGTTCGCGGTAGTAGCGGAGTCCCGCTCGATTCGAAGCCAACGTTTCCCAGCAGCCAGTGTTCCCGCAACCGCAGACCGGGCCCGAGTCGTCGAACGGCATATGTCCGAACTCGCCCGCCAGATCGTCCCCGCCGCGCAAAATCCTACCGTCAACAAGCAGGCCAGAACCGATACCCTCGGCCACAGAAATGGCGACCATATTAGAGGCATCGCCAAAGCTGCCGAACCACCTCTCGCCGAACAAGCAGGCGTTTGCAGCGTTGTCCATCTCCATAGGCGTGTGCAGAACGGAGGTCAGTTCCTTGTAAAGATCGATTTGCGCCCATGGGGCGTTTGGGGAAAACAGCATCTCGTGCGTCCTCTGGCCCACCCTCCCCGATACGCTTACGCCGACGCCCTCAAAGATTCGGTCGCGGATGCCTGCCCGCAACGATTTCGCAGCCCCCGCTACCTTCGCGATCGCCTTCTTCGCTTGGTCCAGCGATCCTTTGGTCGCGAGAATTGGAACCGTGTTACGACTGAGGATCTTCCCGTTAATATCCACCACAGCGAGATTCGCTTTGTCCGGGCGCAGATCAATCGCCAGTATCACGTGTCGATCGTTGAGCGTCACGAAGGTAGGACGCCTTCCGCGCGGCAGCCGTCCCAGAGAACCGGGAAGAACCCAGCCCTCCACAATGAGCTCGCCAATGATGACCGATACCGTGCTTGGTTGCAGGCCGGTTAAGCGGGCCAGATCCGCGCGGCTCACTGGCTGGCGGCGATGGATCGTGTGCAGCACTACATCCCGGTTGATCTCGCGAGCAGTTTCGCTGGATGCCACTCCACGCGGTGCTTGGATCGTTTTGTCTTTCACGCGCTCTCTCGGGTGCTTGGAAGTGGTACCAGGATGCTGATCATTGACTCGATCTCGTCAAGAGTCCATCCCGTGCGGGACATGTGCCACGGGCAACATTGGTCTGCGTTTCTGGAACTCTATCAGAGCCGACACAGAACGAGGAAGATCAACGGGCGAACAGAACATGGTCATCGTGTGCGCTTGAGCATGTTCAGGCGCACACGGGCTGGATGCACGTTCGCGCATTGAAGCGCTTCAGCTCTTGCGGCCCCTGGAAGGTCCTGTTCAGCCGATGATCAGCTTGGGTTTCTCTCCGCGGGTGTCCGCTTCCTTCAATTGCACCGTGATGCTGCGCGATTCGCCGGGCATCAACGCGATGTAGTTGTCGGAGTAGATTGCCGGAAGAATCCGGTCCCCCGACTTTTCTCGCACCGCCTTCACGCGCACCATCAGGGCCGGCGATTGGCCCGCATTTTGAACCGAAGCTGTGAGCTGCCAGTCATTCCCTTTCCGCTCCTCGGTGGAGTTGATTTCCAGTTTCGGCTCCGGCAATTCACGAATGGCTCTGAAATCGTTCTGCCGCAGTCCACGCAAATAGAAGTTGCTTGAAACAGTTTCCGATCCGCGTTTTAGCGCGAGACGGAGGAAGTGAACCGGCGTGAGCCCTGAGGGATAGCTCATACGAATGCAGGACACGGTCGAGTCTTCAGCGCTGTCGAGTGTCGCCGTCTTCTGATCCACGCGCTTTCCGTCCATATTTAGAATCTCGACCTCAGCCTGAAGACCGGCAACCTTGCCGCCGCTGTAGTTCACAACCTCGATGCTCTCTTCCAGGCTGTTCCATTGAATGTGCAGAGGCTCTGACCCCTTTTTGCATCCGTAGTAAGCTG
>Ga0157369_10001495_pt1 | contig 28670 bp, 18 predicted proteins | sample C25metaG_FD_113461 | JGI IMG/M metagenome (GOLD analysis project Ga0157369, IMG submission 113461) | Corn rhizosphere microbial communities from Kellogg Biological Station, Michigan, USA - C2-5 metaG | ecosystem: Host-associated > Plants > Roots > Rhizosphere > Soil | place: USA: Michigan... | reverse complement strand
ATTGAGCTTCGGTGCACCCTGGATCCTCGCGGCGCTCGTGGCTTTGCCGGCGATCTGGTTCCTGCTCAGGGTGACGCCGCCGCTGCCGAGGCGCGTCGTCTTTCCACCGCTGCGCCTGCTTCTGGGCCTGAAGGACACCGAAGAGACTCCAGCACATACGCCGCTCTGGCTTTTGCTGTTGCGCCTGTTCGTGGCGGCGCTCGTGATCTTCGCGCTCGCCCAGCCGATGCTCGGACGCGCGCCAAGGATCGGTGGCACCGGTCCCGTTGTGCTGTTCGTCGACAATGGGTGGACGGCGGCGCATGGCTGGGACAAGCGCCAGACCGCCATCACCAATGCTCTGCAATCGGCCACCCGCGATGGCCGCGCCGTGATGCTCGTCACCACGGCCGACGCGCCGAACACAAGCCTTCTTGATGTTGGCGAAGCCAAGCGCCGCACCGATGCGCTGGTGCCGGAACCTTGGGCGGGTGACCGCGCACGCGCTGTCGCAGCACTCGCAAAGGCGAAGTTTCCGGACAAGCCCCAAATCCTCTGGCTGAGCGATGGCGTCGAGGATGGCAAGGCGCACGCGACCTACACGGCGCTTTCCAGCATCGGCAATGTGAAAATCTTCGTGCAGAAGCCCGGACCTCTGGCGCTGCTGCCGCCGGAAAACACGGCGAACGGTTTTGCGCTCACCGTCCTGCGTCCCGGGACCGAAGGCGCGCGTGAGGGGAGTGTTCAAGCGCAGGGCTCGCGCGGCGAGATTCTGGGGACCGCGCGCTTCCGCTTCGAAGACGGCAAGGACCGGGCAAACGCGAAAATCTCGCTCCCGATCGAGGTGCGCAACGAAACGGCGCGCCTTAGCGTCACCACTGAAGATTCCGCCGGCGCGACGCAACTGCTCGACACCGGTGCGCCGCGGCGCCTGGTGGGTCTGGTCTCGGCCAGCAATATCGAGAGCGAGCAGCCGCTGCTGTCCGATCTCTATTATCTCGAACGCGCGCTTGCGCCGTACGCCGATCTGAAGAAGGGCACGATCTCCCATCTGCTCGACGAGCATGTCGGCGTTCTGGCCCTGGCCGATATCGGGCGCGTGGCCGGCAGCGATCACGATGCCGTCGCGCGCTTCGTCAATGACGGCGGATTGCTGATCCGGTTCGCCGGCGAACGCATGACCGGCGACGTCGACGATCTGGTGCCGGTGAAGCTGCGCGTTGGCGGGCGCTATCTCGGCGGCGCGCTCGCCTGGGCCGAACCCCAGCATCTGACGCCCTTCCCGGAGACGAGCCCGTTTGGCGGTCTGGCACTGTCGCCGGATGTGACGGTGTCGCGGCAGGTGCTCGCCGAACCATCGATCCAGTTGTCGGAACGCACCTGGGCGCGTCTCGCCGACGGCACGCCGCTGGTCACGGCCGAGCAGCGCGGCAAGGGATGGATCGTGCTGTTCCACATCACCGCCGGTCCCTCATGGTCGTCGCTGCCGCTGTCGGGTTTGTATGTCGATATGCTTCGCCGGCTCCTGATGCTTGCGAACGGCACGCATCCGGGCGAGATGACAAGCGCTGCCACGCTGCCGGCACTCCTCACCCTCGACGGCTTCGCACATCTGCGGTCGCCGGGCGGAGATGTCCTGCCGCTCCGCGCCTCCCAGCTTGCGAAGACGGCGCCGTCGCGCGCGCATCCGCCGGGCCTCTACGGGACGCTAGGCGCCGGCTTCGCGCTCAATCTCGTTCGCGCCCATGCCACACTGCTTCCGATGAGCGGGATGGGTGCGGAGCCCTATGCCGAAGGCGGCGAGACTCCGCTCGAGCCGCCCCTGCTGACGATTGCGATGCTGTTGCTTTTGATCGATGCCCTGATCTCGCTGAGCCTGCGCGGGCTTATTCCAGTGTTGCGCATCGCGGGTTTCATCGCCGCCCTTGCCGTCGTGCATATCGGTAACGCGCGAGCGGACGATGCGTCCGATCTCAAGGCCGCTCTCGATACGCGGCTGGCCTACGTCAAAACCGGACTTCCCGATGTCGACAATATGAGCCGGGCGGGATTGTACGGGCTGGGTCTCGTTCTGCGGCAGCGCACCTCCTACATGCCGGAGGAGCCCGTCGGCGTGGACCTCGGCAAGGACGATCTGAGCTTCTTTCCCCTGCTCTACTGGCCGATGGATCCGCGCGAAAAGGATCTGTCGCCGCAGGCGCTTTCGCGCGTCGCCGATTACATGCGCAACGGCGGCACGATCGTGTTCGACACACGCGACCTCACTTTGGGCGCGGTGCGCGGACCGACTTCGCCCGGCGAACAAACACTCCGCCGCCTCATTTCCAAACTCGATCTGCCGCCGCTCGAACCGGTGCCGTCCGATCACGTCCTGACCAAAGCGTTCTATCTACTGAAGGATTTTCCCGGCCGCTGGGACGGCGGAAAGGTCTGGGTCGAAGCGCTGCCTCCTGCCGCGAAAGGCGAGCGTGTCGCGCCCGCGCGCGGCGGCGATGGCGTCTCGCCCGTGATCATCGGCAGCAACGACTGGGCCGCGGCCTGGGCGCTGGATGCGCAAGGCCAGCCCATCGTCGATGTCGTTCCCGGCGGCGTGCGGCAGCGCGAACTCGCCTTCCGTTTCGGTATCAATCTCGTGATGTACACGCTGACCGGCAATTACAAAGCCGATCAGGTCCACGTGCCCGCGCTCCTCGAACGGCTGGGGCACTGATGGCCACGACGATCGATTTCGCCCCGCATATCCCGCTTGTCTATCTGTGGGTGCTGATCGCTGTTTCCGTTCTCCTCACGCTTTACGCCTTCATCCGGCGCGCGCGCGGTGCCTGGGCGCGCGGATTGGCGTTCGCAGTGGCGCTTCTCGCACTTGCCAATCCGTTGATCGTCCACGAAAAGCGCGAGCCGTTGACCGATGTCGCGGCCATCGTGCTCGACAAGTCCCAGAGCATGAGCATCGAACACCGCTCGGCGGATGCAGCGCGCGCACTGGCCGATATCAAGAAGCGGCTTGGCGCCGAAAAAGATCTCGAGATCCGCGAAACCACCGTCACCACCCAGACGACGGGCGAAGACAACGGCACGCAATTGTTCACCGCGCTCAATGCCGCGCTCGCCGATGTACCGCCGGAGCGTGTGGCCGGTGCGATCGTCATCACCGACGGCGAAGTCCACGACGCGCCGAAAAAGCCCGCCATTCGTGCGCCGCTGCAGGCGCTCATTGTCGGCCAGCGCAACGAACGCGACCGCAAACTCTCCGTCGTCGATGCGGCGCGGTTCGCCATCGTGGGACAGAATGCCGACATCGTCCTGCGCGTCGACGATTTCGGCAGCGACGCTGGTGGCAACGCCGATGTCCAAGTGCGGATCGACGGACGCGACGCGGGCATCCAGACCGTGCCCATCGGGCGGAAGACGACCGTCCATGTGCCGGTTGCGCATGGCGGCGAGAATGTCGTCGAACTGGAAGCCAAGCCCGGTCCAGCCGAACTGACCCTGCAGAACAATCGCGCCGTGGTCGCGGTCAGCGGCGTACGCGACCGGCTGCGGGTGCTGCTGGTTTCGGGCGAGCCGCATGCGGGCGAGCGCGTATGGCGGAGCCTGCTGAAGGCCGATCCTTCCGTCGATCTGGTGCACTTCACCATTCTGCGCCCGCCGGACAAGCAGGACTTCACGCCCATCGACGAGCTTTCGCTGATCGCGTTCCCGACGCGCGAATTGTTTGTCGAAAAGCTGGATCAGTTCGATCTTGTGATCTTCGACCGCTATCGCGAGCGGGGCATCCTGCCGCTCGCCTATTTCGAAAACATCGCGAGCTATGTCGAAAACGGCGGCGCGCTTCTGGTCTCTGCCGGACCGGAATTCTCCGAGCCGACCAGCATCTACCGCACGCCGCTTTCCGCCGTGCTCCCCGTTGCGCCGACCGGTGAGATCGTGGCGCAAGGCTATAAGCCCATCGTCACCGAAGCGGGACAGGCCCATCCGGTGACGCGCGATCTGCCGGGCGCCAACACGCCGACATCGCCGCCGACCTGGGGCCGCTGGTTTCGCCTGATCGGCGCCAACAAGATCACCGGCCAGACCGTGATGTCGGGCCCGAACGACAAACCGCTGCTGGTGCTCGACAACATCGGCAAAGGCCGGGTGGCGGAACTGCTTTCGGATCAGGGCTGGCTCTGGGCGCGCGGTTTCGAGGGCGGCGGCCCCGAAGCGGAGCTGCTGCGCCGGCTGGCGCACTGGCTGATGAAGGAGCCGGAGCTTGAGGCCGAAAAACTCTCGGCCTCCATCGAGCACGGCCAGATCACCATCGAACGCCGCACGATGGCCGATACGGCATCGCCGGTGACGCTCACCTTTCCGTCGGGCAAGCGCCATATCGTGACGCTGACCAAAGTAGCACCGGGCATCTGGCGCGCGACGGAGAAGGCGGACGAACTCGGCCTTTATCGCCTCAACGACGCCACAAAATCCGCTGTCGCCGCAGCAGGACCGCTCAATCCCAAAGAAATCGCCGATATGCGCGCGACCGACCAGATATTGTCGCCCCTCGCCGAGCAAAGCGGCGGCTCCGTGCATTGGCTCACGGACGGCCTTCCTGCCCTCCGCCGCGTCGCTGCAAACGCCACGGCAGCCGGAGAAAATTGGATCGGCCTGCGCCGCAACGGTGCCTATCGTGTCACCGCCGTCGAGCAGCAGCCTTTGCTGCCGCCATGGGCGGCCCTGCTGCTTCTTCTCGGCACCGTATTGCTGGCCTGGAGAATGGAAGGCCGCTGATATCGGCTCAGAGCAATTTCGGGTTTATCGGAATCAATCCAATCCCGTCATGGCCGCCCTGCGAGGCGGCCAATCAGAAAAGTCTATCCCACGCGGAGGCGCGGAGTATCGCGGAGGACAACTCCTCTGCGTTCTCTGCGCCTCCGCGTGCAACTCTTTTTTTGCTGGCTGGCCGGGTCAAGCCCGGCCAAGACGGGTTGGGGATGAATTCATCCAAACCGGAAAACGCTCTAAATCTGGCCCAGCGTCCGCAGGCGGACCGAGGGATGGATCTCGTTCTGCGACATCACCACGGTCGAGGGACGGAAGCGCTCGATGATCGAGCGTACAAAAGGCCTGATCTGCGGTGATGTCAGAAGGACCGGCAGCTCGCCCCGGTTGTTGGCATCGTCGAAGCGCTCGCGCACGGTCTGGATGAATTGCTGGAGCTGCGACGGCGCCATCGCGAGCTGGCGATCCTCGCCCTGGCCCACGATCGACTCGATGAAGCTCTGTTCCCATGCCGGCGACAGCGCGATGAGCGGGAGGTATCCGCCGGGCGCGAGGTTGGCGTTGCAGAGCTGGCGCGACAACCGTCCACGCACATGCTCGGTGATGTAGAGCGCGTTCTTGGTGTGGCCGACCGCTTCGGCGATGCCTTCCAGGATCGCCGGAAGATCGCGGATCGAGACGCGCTCGGCGAGCAAGGTCTGCAGCACGCGCTGCACGCCGGTGACGGAGATCTGTGCCGGGATCAGCTCGTCGACGAGCTTCTTGTTTTCCGGCGGCATGTCGTCGAGCAGCTTCTTGGTTTCGGCGTAGGAGAGAAGCTCCGCCATGTGCGATTTGAGCACTTCGGTCAGATGCGTCGTCAGCACCGTGCCCGGATCGACCACGGTGAAGCCGCGGAACGACGCCTCGTCGCGCAATGTCGTGGAAATCCAGGTCGCCGGCAGGCCGAATGCCGGTTCGGTCGTGTTCGTACCGGGCAGATCGACCGGCAGGCCCTTGGGATCCATCACCAGCATATTGCCGGGGAACAGCTCGCCCTTGCCGGAATCCACTTCCTTGACGCGAATGCGGTATTCGTTGGCGCCGAGCTGCATGTTGTCGAGGATGCGCACGGCTGGCATCACAAAGCCCATATCCTGCGCAAGCTGGCGGCGCAGCGCCTTGATCTGATCGGTGATGCGATGGCCCTTCACATCGTTGATCAAAGGCAGCAGCGCGTAGCCAAGCTCGATGCGCAGCAGATCGAGCGCAAGCGCGGTCGAGATCGGCTCTTCCGCCGGTCCCGCATCGGCACCGGCCTTTTGCTCCGCAACCCGGACTTCGGCTTCGGCCGCGTCCTTGCGCTTGTAGGAAAGCCAGGCGAGCCCGCCAATGCCGGCGGATAGACCGGCAAATGCGAGCGTCGGCATGCCGGGCAGGACCGCGACGATGCCCATCACGACCGACGCCATGCCGAGCGCCTGCGGATAGAACGAGAGCTGCCCCATCAACGCCTTGTCGGTCGAACCTTCGACACCGGCCTTCGACACCATGAGACCGGCAGCGGTGGAGACGATCAGTGCGGGCATCTGACTGACGAGACCGTCACCGACCGTCAGCAGCGTGAAGGTCTGCGTCGCGTCCCCGAAACTCATGCCCTTCTGCGCGACCGCGATGATGATGCCGCCGATGACGTTGATCGCCACGATCATCAGGCCGGCAATCGCGTCGCCGCGCACGAACTTGCTGGCGCCGTCCATGGCGCCGAAGAAGTTGGATTCGAGCTCCAGCGTCTTGCGGCGGATACGGGCTTCCTTCTCGTCGATCAGGCCTGACGACAGATCGGCGTCGATCGCCATCTGCTTGCCGGGCATCGCATCCAAAGTGAAACGCGCCGCGACTTCGGCGATACGTCCCGAACCTTTGGTGATGACGACGAAGTTCACGATCACCAGGATCGCGAACACGATCAGGCCGATCACGAAATTGCCGCCCATGATCAGCTTGCCGAATGCCTGGATGACATAGCCGGATGCGGCGGTGCCCTCGCTGCCGTGGCCGAGGATCAGGCGCGTGGACGCGAGATTGAACGCAAGCCGCATCATCGTCGTGATGAGCAGCACCGTCGGGAACGACGAGAATTCGAGTGGCTTCTTGACGAACACCGCCGTCATCAGGATCAGGATCGACAGCGACAGCGAAAACGCCAGACAGATGTCCAGCAGGAAGGTCGGCAGCGGCAGGATCAGGACGACGAGGATCGCCATGATGCCGATGGCAAGCGCAAGCTCGCTGCGCTTCAGGAAATCGAAGATCCCCGGAAGCGAGAAGTCGAACCCCGCGCGCGGCGGACTGCCTGCCGTGACGTCGGTCATGGGCTAATTACCCTGCCAGCCTCTGCTCGCCGGGCAGCGGGACCTTCAGGCCTGACTGGGAATATTCGCGCAGCTTGTTGCGCAGCGTGCGGATCGAGATGCCGAGGATGTTCGCCGCATGGGTGCGGTTGCCGAGGCAATGGCCGAGCGTATCCAGGATCAGATCGCGCTCCACATCGGCGACCGTGCGTCCGACCAGACCGCGGGTCACGGCCGTTGCCGATTCCACAGCCGTCTTCACCGGACCCGGCAGATCGCTGGACACAACGCCCGCACCGACACGCGTGCCATCGGGAAGCCGGATGGCTTCCGGCGAAATCTCAGGCCCCGTCGCAAGCAGCACGGCGCGATGGATCGTGTTCTCCAGCTCGCGCACGTTGCCGCGCCAGGGGTGCCCGGCCAGCAACCGTTCGGTCGCCGACGAAATCGAGCGATAGGGCACGCCGTTCTGTTCCGCATATTTGTGCGCAAAATGGCGGGCAAGGGCCTGGATGTCCCGCGGCCGTTCCCTGAGCGCCGGAATGCGCAGATTGACGACGTTCAGGCGGTAGAGAAGGTCTTCGCGGAACGTGCCGCGCTGAACGCTTTCCGCCAGGTCGCGGTTCGATGTCGCGATGATGCGGATGTCGACCTTGACCGGCTTGGTACCGCCGACGCGGTCGATCTCGCGCTCCTGGATGGCGCGGAGCAGCTTGGCCTGGAGATGAAACGCCATCTCGCTCACTTCGTCGAGCAACAGCGTGCCGCCGTTGGCCTCTTCGAACTTGCCGATACGCCGTGCCACGGCGCCGGTGAAGGCACCCTTCTCGTGGCCGAACAACTCGCTTTCGAGCAGGTTCTCCGGGATCGCGGCGCAGTTGACCGAGATGAACGGCTTGTCGGCGCGCGAGGATTTGCGGTGGACATAGCGCGCCAGCACTTCCTTGCCGGTGCCGCTTTCGCCGGTGACGAGGATCGACGCATCGCTTGAGGAAACCTGGTCGGCGAGCGAGATCACCGCACCCATCGCCTCGTCTTCGAAGATGAGCTGATGGCTTTCATCCGCGACGGCGGAGAGCACCGCCGCAATCAGTTCCGCGTCCGGTGGCAGCGGCAGGTATTCCTTGGCGCCCGCGCGGATCGCATCGACGGCGCGGCGCGCATCCGTGCCGATGCCGCAGGCCACAACCGGTGTGCAGATGCGCTCGGAGCTCAGCGCGCGGACGAGTTCGCCGATATCGAGCGAGATGTCGCAGAACACGAGGTCCGCGCCATGTCCGTTGCGGAGCGTGGCAAGACCCTGCTCGATGTCGCCTGCGTGGACGACCTTCGCACCGCGATCCATCGCGATCTTCGTGGCCGCACCGATCTGACCCTGCAGGCTGCCAATGATAAGGAGACGCATCAGGATTGCCCCGCTTTGATGATTTCGGTCATGGTCACGCCGAGCCGTTCCTCGACAAGAACGACCTCGCCGCGCGCGACGAGACGGTCATTGACATAGATATCGATGGCTTCACCGACCTTGCGGTCGAGCTCGACGATGGTGCCCTTGCCGAGCTTCAGAAGCTGGCTCACTTCCATCGCGGATTTGCCGAGCACGGCGGACACCGTGACAGGCACGTCGAACACGGCTTCGAGGTCCTGCGCACTCCGCTTGACGTCGGCATCGGCTGCGCCTCCGCTCACGAGCAAGGCCGGCGAAGAGCCCTGGCCGGCATCGCCTTCGAGTTGCGGCAGATCGACTTCGTCGGATCCAGCCATTTATTCCTCCGTCGACGTGGAATGAGATGATTGCGAAAAGCGGCGGGCGATCATGGCGGCCAGGGCTTCTTCCATGGCCGCTTCGTTGCGCTCGGCCCCGCCGCCGCGCCATTCGATGCGGCAGTCGGCACCCTTGATCGCGGGATCGGCAGCGGCAACGAGGCGGCCTTCATAGCCTTCCTCATGCGCGATCTCGGTGAGCTGTCCGTTCAGCGCCTCGATGACGCGCGGGTTGGCGCGCAGCACGACACGCGGTTCGCCGATCGCCTGATGAATGGCGTCGCGCAGAGCGCGCTCCACATCGGCAGCGGGCAAGGCATCGAGCGCGATGGGAACGAGCTTGCGCGCCACGACGAACGCGATCTGCGCCGCCTCTTCGCGGACTTTCTCGATGTCGCGCTGTGTCTGCGAGAGGGCTTGGCGGATCACGGCCGCCGTCTCCCTCACGCCTTGCGCAACGGCTTCGAGGGCACGCGTTTCGCCGGACGTCAAACCCTCGCTCCGGGCTTCGGCCTGAAGCTGATCGAGTTCTTCCTGGGTCAGGGTCTTCTTCACACGGCCGCGCGCGGCGTGCGAGACAACATCGCCTTCGCTGCGGAACTCGGTGTCGAAGCGGAATTTGGGCAGCGCCATCAATACACCAGCTCGTCTTCGCCCTGCTTGCTGGCGATCATGATTTCACCCTTGTTCGCGAGATCCTTGGCGACGTTGACCATGCGCATCTGCGCCTCGTCGACGTCCTTGAGGCGGACCGGGCCCATGACTTCCATGTCTTCGCGAAGAATCTTTCCGGCGCGCTCGCTCATGTTGGAGAAGAAGGTGTCGCGCAGGGAATCGGTCGCGCCCTTGAGCGCCAGCGCCAGCTTGTCCTTCTCGATGTGACGCAGCAGCGTCTGGATCGAGCCGGGATCGAGCTTGCCGAGGTCCTCGAATGTGAACATCAGGGCCTTGATCCGCTCCGCGGAATCGCGCGAGCGCTCTTCCAGGGCGGTGATGAAGCGGCTTTCCGTCTGACGGTCGAAATTGTTGAAGATTTCGGCCATGTGCTCGTGGCTGTCGCGCTTGGCGGTGCGCGCAAGGTTGGACATGAACTCGACGCGCAGGGTCTTTTCTACCTTCTCCAGGATTTCCTTCTGCACGCTTTCCATGCGCAGCATGCGCTGAACGACTTCGAGAGCGAACTCTTCCGGCAGCGCGCCCAGCACGCGCGCGGCATGCTCCGGCTTGATCTTGGAGAGCACGACCGAAACCGTCTGCGGGTATTCGTTCTTCAGATAGTTCGCCAGCACCACCTCGTTCACATTGCCGAGCTTGTCCCACATGGTCCGGCCGGCGGGACCACGGATTTCCTCCATGATCTGGGAGACTTTTTCCCCTGGCAGGAAGCGGGAGATCAGACGCTCGGTGGATTCATAGGAACCCATCAGCGAACCGCCACCCGACATCTGCGACACAAACTCGACCAGGAGCTTTTCAACCACGCCGGCCGACACGGAGCCGAGGCTGGACATGATCTGGGAGATTTCACGGATCTCCTCGTCGTCCAGCATGTTCCAGAGCTTGGTTGCATGTTCGTCGCCCAGCGCGAGCAGGAGCACCGCAGACCGCTCCGCGCCGCTGAGCTGGCGGATATCTTCCTTGACGGTTGGTTTCGGAAGTGCGCGCGCCATCGCCTACACCGGTTGATGGAGCCAGGTCCGCAAAATCGCCAGCGCTTCCTCGGGATGCGCCTGGACGACTTCGCCAACCTTGCGGACGGAGGATTCGCGCACCTGTCCTTCGATGCGGGAAATATCGATCATGTTTTCGCGCGGCGGCGGAAGCTGCTGCGGCGGCGAGCCCGGCTGTCCATCGGCCGACGGATACGCGGGTGAAGGCGCGGGCAATTGCGCGGCAACCGGCATGCCCTGTACGGCCTGCGTGACCGCGTAGCTGACCGGGGCGAACATACGCTGGATCAGCGGGCGGGCGACGAAGAAGCCGATCAGGAGCGCTGTGAGGGAGAGGATGCCCACCTCGATGATCTTGAACCAGTAGGAACCGTCCAGACCGAGAAGCGGCGTCGGCGCGGCGGTCGCGTTGGGCATGTCGATCTTCGCGAACGCCATGCTCGTGACCTGGACAAGGTCGCCACGCGCGCCATCGAACCCTATGGCCGATCTCACCAGCGCCTCGATCTGCTTCATCTCGGCAGGCGTGCGCGGCCGGTAGTCGCCGTCCTTGGAACCGTCGACGACGACGGCGACGGACAGCTTCTTCACGGTTCCGCCGTCGATCGTGCTCGTCTTCGTGGTCTTGGAGATTTCGTAGTTCGTCGTCTCCTCGGTGCGGCCGGTTGTCGACTTGGTATTGTCGCTGCCGGTGCTGGACTGGTTGGGGAGCGAGGCCGCGATGCTGGCGCCGCTGTTGGTGGAATTGGCGTCGGAGGAGTTCTGTTCGACCGTCTGCGTCGAGCGCACGACCTTGCTGTCGGGATCGAAGGTCTCGCTCGTTTCGCTGGTGTGATTGTAGTTCATGTCGGCGGTCACCTGGACGCGCGCATGGCCCGCACCCACGACGCTGCCGACGATGGACTCGATGCGCGTACGCAGCCGGTCTTCGAATTCCGTCGTGTGCTGTTCCTCGCCCTGCGCGATGGCGTCCGGACCGGTCTTGCCGTCGCCACCTGCCAGCAGGTTCCCGCGGTCGTCGATGATGGCGACACGGTCGGGATTGAGCGAGGCCACAGCGGCCGCCACAAGATGCTGGATCGCCTGGACCTGGCCATGCTCCATCTGGCCGCGCGTCTTGAGCACGACGGAGGCGCTCGGGGTCTGTTCGTCGCGCGAGAAAATCTGCCGCTCGGGCACGACGAGATGAACGCGGGCGCTTTGGATGCCCTCGATAGTCTGGATCGAGCGTGCGAGCTCGCCTTCGATTGCGCGGAGCCGGTTGATATTCTGCACGAAAGCGGTGGCACCGAAGGCGTCGGACTTGTCGAATATCTCGTAGCCCACGCCGGCGGCGGGGAGATTGTCCTGTGCCAGCGACATGCGCAGCTTCGTCACCTGGTCGGCCGGAACCAGGATCGTGCCGCCATCGCCCTTGATCTCGTAGGGCACGTTCATCGTGTCGAGCTTGGCGGTGACCGCGGAAGCGTCCCGCGATTCAAGCCCCGAGAACAGAATGCTCTTGGGCGGTTCGGAGATAACGCCAGCAACGTAGAGAAAGAAGGCTGTCAGCGCGGCAGCGACACCTGCCATCACACCGAAGCGCGCGGCTCCGATAGCCTTGATGAATTCCGGCAATGCTCACTCCCAGCCCTGTGCTGGGCAAACTTTGCCGTGCTGTTGGTAAAGGCGGACTTAATGCGCGCAGAAATCTGAGGTCAGAACTTGGAAATTGGAATTAACAAAAGGTTTCCGGTTCTGAGGTTCGATTTAGTTGCGATACTGCTGCACGCGCGTCGCGCGCAAACCGGCAAGACCATGGCGATCGATCGCGCGCTGCCAGGCGAGGAACTCCTCGACCGTCAGTGTGTAGCGCTTGCAGGCTTCATCGAGGCTAAGCAATCCGCCACGCACCGCGGCCACCACTTCGGCCTTGCGGCGGATGACCCAGCGCTTGGTGCTGGGCGGCGGAAGATCGGCCAGCGTCAGCGGGCTTCCATCCGGCCCGATAACGTAACTGACTCGCCCCCTGCGGTCGTCACCCATCATACGCTGCTCCTGACTCCATCACCCTCGGCGAACTTAGCGTCTGGCTATTTAAGAAAAGGCCAAAATCGAGGGTAAATGAAGCCATAAAGTTTATGTCTGATTTGTTTCTAACCAGCGTTAGCGGCGTCCCTTTTTGAGAGAGACGCCGCCAGATTTTTCAGTGCTGGATCTGCATCAACTCATCGAGCATCTGCGAGGCCGTCGAGATGACGCGCGCCGATGCCGAGTAGGCCTGCTGCGTTGTGATCATGTTGGTGAACTCGGTCGCGAGATCGACGGTCGAGCCTTCCAGCGCGTAAGACTGAAGACCGCCACGATTGCCGTCACCGGCATCGCCAATAACTGCCGCGCCCGAGTCCTGCGTGACCGCGAAAGCGTTGCCCCCGACCTGTGCCAGGCCATTCGGGTTGGTGAAGGTTGCAAGCGGGATCTTGTATTCCGCCTGCGTAAGACCATTCGAGAAGTTGGCGTAAACCGTCCCGTCGGCCGCGATCGTGACGCCGGTGACGTTGCCGAACAATGCGCCATCGACGGTTGTGTTGTTGACCACCGATTCCGAGTCGAACTGTGTGACGCCATCGGTCTTGCCGTACGATCCCAGCTTGAAATCGATCGCCTGCGGCTGGAGTCCCGACGTGGTCGGATCCCAGGGAATCGTGAAGTTGAGCGAGCCATCGGGGGATGATGTGCCGCTTCCGCCTGGCGTCGTGTCGGTTACGTTGGCGAGCGAGCCGTCGCCGTTGAACGTGAGCGTGCCGCAGTCAAGCAACGGGGCCGCCGGATTGAGTTTGCTCGTATCGCCGGTATACGCGACTTCATATGCCCACGTGTTCGCACCGGTCTTGAGGTACGAGATCTTGAGCGGCTGCGATCCACCCTGACTGTCATAGACATTCACGGTCGTCGAATAGGTCGGCTGGACGGGCGGAACGGCATTGGTCATGTCGCCGGGATTGTAGCCGTTGAAGATATCCGCGCTCGCGTCGAGATTGGCTGCGAGCGAGAGGTTGGACGTTGCCTCACCCTTGCCGCCGATACTGTTGATATTGATCGGGCCCAGCGGTCCGCTGTTCGGGAATGTGCCGTCGGCATTTGCCGGCCAGCCCTGCAGGTAGAGACCGGCCGAGTTGCGCAGATTGCCTGCGGAGTCCGGATTGAAGCTGCCGGCGCGGGTGTAGAGCATCTGCGCGGCCTTGTCGGCCGATGTGCTGACACAGAAGAAGCCGTTGCCGGTGATGGCAAGGTCGGTCGGCGAGGAGGTCGCGAATTCCGCACCCTGCTGCGCGATGTTCGCCTGGGCGCTCGCCATCACACCTTCCGAAAGGCCTGCCGCACCGCCGTTCGCGGCGCCCAGCATGGTTTGGAACGCGCTGGCCGAGCCCTTGTAGCCGACCGTGTTCACGTTCGCGATGTTTGAAGAGAAGATGCTCATGGCCCTGCTTTGCGCGTTCAGGCCCGAGACACCGATCATAAGTGCATCGTAGAGGCTCATTGTTCCATTTCCTTGAGGGCCTCGAGGACTTCGTCCTTTCGCCTGTTTCCGTGGTGGCCGGTTCTCGGCCGCCGGTTTGAGAATTAGTTTGGCGCCCCGACGAGCGAGACGTCAGAGAGCGGAATTTCCATCGAGCCCAGCACGAGCATTGGCGTCGTGCCGGCCATGTCGACCGCGGTGACGATCGCCTTGCTCGCGAGCGTCGTCGTAATGGCCGAGCCATCCGCCGCGGTCGCGGATGCCGTCAGCGTGTATTTGCCATCCGGCAACAGGTTGCCGTTGGAATCCTTGCCGTCCCAGCTGAAATCGTTGTTGCCGGCCGCGGTCGAGCCGCTCTTGGTGAAGACCACCTTGCCGCTCGCATCCTTGACCGTCAGCGTCGTGCCCGCCGAGGCAGTGGCGAGGTTATAAGTCCAGTCGCAGTTTTTCGTTGTATTGCCTTCGCTGTCGGTGGTGCTCTCAAGCGAACCCTCTCCGTTCGTCATCACGACGCTGCGGCCGATGTAGTTCACTGCCGAGTTCGCCGTCTGGCTGAGATTGAGGGCGATCAAAGACTGCAGATTGTCGTTCGTGTTGATCTGCTGTTCGACCTGCGAGAACATCACGAGCTGCTGGGTGAACTGGTTGGAGTCCATCGGGCTGAGCGGATCCTGGTTCTGAAGCTGCGTCGTGAGCAGCGTCAGGAACGTGTCGAAATTGCCCGCAAGCTGCTGGGCTGCCTGGGACTGACCGCCGTTCAGCGACTGCTGTGTGTTGATCGTCGTCATGACCTTCTCCCTAGACGCGAATATCGAGTCGCGCGCTGCCTGGCGCGTGACTCCAGATGGGTGTTGAGGCGTTTGCGGCTTCAGCCCTTGCGACAACCGCGTCCGACAGGCTGCGCATGCGCGCCATGGAAGCGCCGCCTCCGTCGCCCTGCCGTTGCTGCCCTTTAAGCGAGAAATTAAGGCTGTTGTTTGACAGATCGAGACCCGCATCCTTGAGCGCACGCTCGAGCGTCTTTGAGTCGCGCTGCAGCAGTTCCAGCGTCTCCGGGCGATCTGCGGTCAGCAGCGCCTCGGCCTTGCCGTCGCGGCTCACGCTCATGTGAACGTCGACGCGTCCAAGCTCCGGCGGATCGAGACGGATGTCGAAATGCTTGATGCCGCGCGTGGCGTTGGCGGCAATCGCGACCGCCAGGCCGTCGATGTCGGGCGCGGGCTCGGCGGTGGCTGGTGCCGCCGGTGCCGAGGCCGTGGTCGTAGCGGCCGATGTGGCAGCCGGTGTAACGGCGGTCTGCGCCACACCTGTCACCAGCGCAGTACCGCCCGGCTGATTGGCTGCCGGCGCTGTCGGAACACCGCTGGGAGCCGCCTGCGCGGTTTCGACCTTGCCAGCAGCAGAATCCGTTTGGCTTTTTACCGCCGGGTCATCTGCTGCTGAGTTGTCCGCGGATGCATCACTGCCTGTGTCGCCGGGCGCCTTCGCTGCCGAGGCAGGAGTCGCGGTAGTGATCGCCTGCGGTTCCGACTTAGGGCTGGTGTTGGACGATCCATTTGCTTTCGGCGCAGCCAAAGAAGCGTCGGCAGCTTTGTTCTCGGAACCGCGCGCTTGCACCGGAACATCGCCGGTAGCCGACGCTTGCACCGTTTTTGAAACGAGCATCTCTGCAGGATCGATCGCCTCAACCGCGACCGGGCTTGTCTGCGCCTGCGTTACCGCCTGTGGCTTACTGGCGTCAGCATTTTTCTCAGGCGCTGACTGATCCACAGATGCCGGCTTCTGCGTTCCCTGCGAAACCGTATCCGCCAGTTCGGGGTTGCCGATAGAAGCGGTGGGGGAGGTGGTCGCAGGATTTGCGTTTGAAGATTGCGCGTCCAGATCAGCGCTCTCGGGACCAGCGACGGGTGCTGTCTTCGCGACTTGAACCGCCGGAGTAGAAGCGGCCTGCTTCTGCTGTGTCTGAACCGCAGCCGGTCCACGATCGCTCGTGTCGGCCTGTCGTTTGGCAGCCGCGTCGAGATCAACGACCTTGGGATCGGCGACAACTTCTGTTTTTGCAATTTGATCGGCCGGAGCGGCAACGACCGGCTTCTGCTGTGTTTGGCGAAGGGTCAACTCAGGTTCAGTCGTTTTGGCCTGCTGTTTGGGAGTACTGCCAGACGGCGTCGCAAAAACCGGACTTTGGTGCGTTTCAGGCCTCGCTTCGCCAACTGTTGGCTCGCTCGCCTGCATGGGAGTCTGCGTGGCAGCGGTGTCTGCGGGAACCGTCGCGCTCGCGTTCCGCACCGGCGAAGGCACGTCTTCAATCTCAGGACTTGCGGCCTGGGCAGATGGCTGATCCCCGGGTTCGACCGGAGCCGGATTTTGCTGCGGCCGGGGATCGGCAACACTGGAATCGACAATACGAGAATACGACTGCGCCGCCGCGGGATCTATGGCAGCAACGCGAGGCTGTGCTGGCTGCATTTCCCGATGCGTGTCGGAAACATCTGTGTTGGCGACTGTAGGTGGAGACTGTCTTGCCGCCTGATCCGGCTCGACCTCTTCATATCTCATGGTGACGTTCGCACCGGCAGCCTTGACGATCGGCTCCAACACTTTCAGCGGAATGTCAGCGGTCTTTGCCGGTTGGGGTGGCGTCACCAGGTTCGCGCCATGGCTGACGGGTTGCTGTGATCCGGAATCGACCGGCCTTGACGCCGAAGCCGCAACGGCCTCGACGCGCGATGTCACGTTAGGCGCAGGAGGTGTCTTTACGATGCGATCCGAGTCGGCTGGCGGAAGATTGGGGGCCGCGCCTTTCACATTGCTTGGCTCAGAACGTGGGTCCGGCTGCGCAGCCCTGTCCGTGGAGCGTGCCGGTATCGCCGCTGGCAGCAGATCGGAGGACTCCGCGGCGGCCGCCATAATCGCATCCACCACGTGCTGCGGGAGAGCCGTTCCAGGCGCGATGCGCACGGAAGATTGCTGCGTGGCTGAATTGGTTATCGCGGTGTGCGGCGTCTCTGCCGATGCCCCGGTGGTGGTTTCGGCGCCGGATGTGGAGTGCAGTGTTTCGCTTCGTGATGCGCGCGGCAGGTTTACCGGGCTGGCGTTCGATTCCTGAGCCTGATCGGGCTCGTCGGTTGCCACAGCCTGCGATACCGGTGACGTAAGGTTTGGAGGCGCAGCAGCGGACGGCGCTGTATGATCGGCCCCATTGTCCGACACGCTGATACCAAGGACAGGAGACGCGCTTACGGGTGCAGGTGTTGCGACCGGACGGATCGGCATGGCGGCCGGCGGCACTATGTGATCGGCCCCTTTGTCCGGCGCGCTGATGCCAGGGACAGGGGACGCGCTTGCGGGCACAGGCGCTGCGACTGCACGGATCGGCACGATCGGTTGCGGCTGTACGTTCCATGTCACGGATGGTGGCGCCACGGTGCGCGAAGGCGCCGCTGGCTTCGGCGTGTCCTGGTCCGGCTCGCGATAATCGCGAGTCGTCACCGGTGTCATTGCAACCGGCAATGCGACCGATGACTTGAGCGCCGGAATTGTCGTTGCTGGAAGACTGACGCGGATTTTGGCAAACGCCGGAACCGAATTCTCAAGGGTTGGACTCGGAAGCGCGCGGTATTCGTGCAGCGATGCGTATTCGCTCAGAGATGCGACAGCGGGCAGATGCGGCAACCGCGTGTCGGGCGTCAGCGCCGCCAGGATCGCGTCGAAATCCGGCGACGACGCGTTCGCCGCCGGATGCGACGAAACACCTGCGCCACTCGATGCGAAAAGCATGGCGGGAATTTGAGCCACTAGAACGTCCGCAATTTTCCGTGCGGTTCGTAGCAAGCATCGGACCAGATTTTCCGCGCATGATTTTCCTTTGGAATCGTGGCCGCATTGCGCGGTCCAAGGCTCTTTTCGACAAGGAACGTTCTGCCATGCCCGGCAAACTCTGCCGCGTGCGAGGCGCAAATGACCCCGGACATGCCGGTTTTGCGGCAAAAAATCCGCGCGCGACGTGGCACGAGGCTTGCGGATCACGAAGCGGAAATTTGTGTGTGCGGAGCAGGCCGTGGGCCTCAACGGAATCATGTCGAGTGCGCTTTCGGCGCTGATGACGAACACCGAAGCGCTGCGCATCACCTCCAACAACATCGCCAATATCAACACGCCGGGCTACGCACGGCGCACCATCCAGGAAGGCACGTTCGCGACCGGCGGCATGCTGAACGGCGTGGATATCGAGACCGTTCGGCGCGCGATCGACAAATATCTCGGCCGCGAAGTGACCGCGGCAAGCGGTTCGTCTTCGCGCTATGACGCGCAGACATCCATGTACAGCCAGCTCGACGGATTGCTGGGCTCTCCCGGCGACAACACGGCGCTGACGTCACAACTCAGCAACGTTTCGGCGGCACTCGGCCAGGCGACGCTGGCGCCCGGCGATTCCGCGAGCCAGCTTGGCGCGCTCAACGCCTTTCAGAGCCTCGCCACGCAGATGGCGTCGCTCTCCAATTCGATTTCCGGCCTGCGCACACAGGCCGATCAACAGATCAGCGGCGCCATCGGCCAGGTCAACACACTGCTCAAGCAGATCAACGACCTGAACGCGCAGGCCCGGCAGGCCACGATCAGCGGCGACATGGGATCGGCGGTCTTCGACCAGCGCGATCAGGCGATCGCCAGCCTTTCGCAGCTCATTGGCGTGCGCACGCAGGATCAGGCCGACGGCAGCGTCAGCGTGATGACGACCGACGGTATCGGACTGGTGAACGGCACCTACGCACAGCTTTCCTATGTGGGTGGCGCGGCCAACGGCACGTACGGTCCGATCACGATCCAGAGCGTCAATCCGCAAACGGGCGCCGTGACCGGCAACCCGCAAGTGTTCGATTCTGATATCGATTCCGGGCAGATCAAGGGCCTGCTGGACATGCGCGACGGCAGCCTGGCCAACACCGCGGCCAGCCTCGGCAATCTCGCGCGCCAGACCGTGCTTGCTTACAATGCGCAGCACAATGCCAACACCGCCTTCCCGCCGCCCGCGACGATGGCAGGACGCAACACCGGTCTTCTCTCCACGGACGCGCTGAACTTCACCGGCAAGACGACCATCGCGGTGACCGACCAGAACGGCAACCTCGTTTCCCGTGTGGATGTCGATTTCGACGCCGGCACGATTTCGGTCGATGGCGGCGCGGCCACAAGCTTCGGCAACACGGTCGGCGGCTTCACCGGTGCTTTGAATGCAGCGCTTGGCAGCAACGGCTCGGCCAGTTTCAACAACGGCCAGCTCACGATCTCCGCCAGCAACGGCAACGGAGTCGTCGTGAAGGACGACGCGACCACGCCGGCCAGCCGCGGCGGCTCCGGCTTCTCGCAATTCTTCGGATTGAACGACCTTTTCCGCACTTCCGAACCGTCGATCCTGTCGACCGGCCTTTCGGCGAGTGACGTCAGCGGGCTTGGTGCAGGCGGCCAGATTTCGCTCGCGCTGAAAGGCAAGGACGGCAGCATCGTCAGGCAGGCGACCGTTACGGTCACGGCCGGCATGTCCATCGGCGACGTGATCGGCGCACTCAATACCGCCATGGGCGGCACGGCTGCGTTCACGCTGAACAGCGACGGCTCCATCACGGAGACGCCCGCCAATCCCGGCGACAGCCTCGACGTCACCTCGGACTCTACACAGCGCGGCTCGACGGGCATGAGCTTCACCGAGCTTTTCGGCATCGGCGACCAGGAGATGGAGAACTTCGCCTCGGGCGTGAAGGTCAATCCGGCCATCGCGGCATCGCCGCAGAGGCTTGCCTTCGCGCAGGCCAACATCGACTCGACTACCGTTGCGGGGCAATCCATCGTCGGTCACGGCGATTCCAGCGGCGCGCTCGCGTTGCAGAATGTCGGCACGGCCAGCCGGAGCTTCGGCGCCGCAGGCGATATGAGCGGACAGACCGGCACGCTCGGCGACTATGCGGCGGCGTTCTATCAGGATGAAGCACTCGCAAGCCAGAACGCGACGTCGAACCAGACCGCACAGGACGACCGCCTGCAGGAAGCGCAAGCGCGCCAGTCGCAGGTATCGGGTGTCAGCCTGGATGAGGAACTGACAAATCTGACGACCTATCAGCAGGCCTACAGCGCCAGCGCGCGCGTGCTGACGGTCGTGCAGCAGCTCTACAACACCCTGCTGCAGATCCAGACATAGGAGAACGAGGATGAGCGTCGAACGCGTCGCCACCAACGCCCAGGCTCAATTTCTGCTCAGCGAGATCATGCAGCGCACACAGGCGCTGAATACCTCGCAGCAGCAGGTTGCGAGCGGCAAAGTCTCCACGACCTATGCCGGCATCGGCAACAAGACCTCGGCGCTCGAAGCCGCGCGTGCCAGCGCCGCGCGCGCCGACGCCTATCAATCCGCCACCAACGCCGCGCTCAACCAGGTGAACCTGCAGGACACCGAACTCACGCAACTTTCCAGCATCTCCCAGCAGCTGCAACAGGCACTGACGGACACCGCAGGCAAGGGCGACGCCACCGGGTTCATGCAGCAGGTGCAGAACATCTTCGATCAGGCGTCACAGGTCCTGAATGCCAAGGATGCGAACGGGAACTACCTATTCGGCGGCGACAAGGACAACACGCCGCCGCTCAACGTGAAATCGCTGAGCGATCTGGCGAATCTCGCGAACGTTTCCGATGCCTTCTCCAACGGAACGCAGAAGAAATCGGTGATGGTGGCCGATGGGCAATCGGTGCAGGTCGGCATGCTGGCCTCCGATATCGGCACCCAGCTGATGCAGACGCTCAAGGATATCGCGAGCTTTGCGGCGGGCCCGAACGGGAATTTCGGCACGCAGCTGACGTCAGCTCAGTCCGATTTCCTTTCGGGCGAAATTCCGGCGGCCCAGGTTGCGACCCACGGCGCGAATGCCGCGACCGCTTCCAACGGCTACATCAACAACCAGCTCACCGACGCCTCGAACCAGCAGCAGGCGCTCTCGACGCTTTATGGCGGATTCGTCTCAAACATCGAGAATGTCGACATGCCGACCGCCATCAGCGAGCTTAACCAGAACCAGACCGCACTGCAGGCCGCTCTTCAGGTCACGGCGCAACTGGGCCAGATTTCGCTCTTGAACTACCTGCCGCACGCCTGACCGGATTGCTTGCAGGTGATGGCCGGGCGGACTATAGCGACCGCTCATGACCGTTTCCGCCCGCCCGCGCATCGTGGCCGCCATGTCTGGTGGCGTCGATTCCTCCGTAACGGCCGCGCTTTTGCAGCGTGCCGGATACGAGGTCGTAGGCGTCACGCTGCAGCTCTATGCCGCGAGTGCCGCCAAGCGCAAAGGCGCCTGCTGCGCGGGACAGGATATCCATGACGCGCGCCGCGTCGCGGAGAAACTCGGCATCGCGCACTATGTTCTGGATTACGAGGAACGCTTCCGTTCGCGCGTGATCGCCGATTTCGCCGACACCTATGCGCGCGGCGAGACACCAATCCCCTGCGTGCGCTGCAATGAGCGCGTGAAGTTCGCCGACCTGATGGAAACCGCGCGCGAGCTTGGCGCCGAGGCACTGGCGACCGGCCATTATGTAAAGCGAGTTGATGGACCGAACGGCGCCGAACTCCATCGCGCGGCGGATGCAAGCCGCGACCAGAGCTATTTCCTGTTTGCGACGACCCAGGCGCAACTCGACTATCTGCGCTTTCCGCTGGGGGGCATGGACAAGCGCGAGGTGCGCGCGCTGGCGGCGGAACTCGGGCTGATCGTGGCCGACAAGCCGGACAGCCAGGACATCTGTTTCGTGCCGGACGGAAAATACGCGAACATCGTGGATCGCCTGCGGCCCGATGCGAGCAGGCCCGGTGAGATCGTGGATACGAGCGGCCGCGTGCTCGGCCGTCACGAAGGCGTGATCCATTTCACCGTCGGCCAGCGCAAGGGTCTCGGTCTTTCCGGCAACGAAGAGCCGCTGTTCGTGCTGAAGATCGATGGCGCGAATGCGCGCGTGACCGTCGGCCCGCGCGACATGCTGGCGACACGCACCATTGCACTGCGCGACGTCAACTGGCTTGGTGGTCGAGAACGCGAGATCGATTGCGCCGTGAAGGTACGCTCCATGCGCCCGCCGGTTCCTGCCCGCGTCGTGCTTGGCGAGGATCGCGCCGCGCAGGTGGAGTTGCTCTCGCCCGAAGACGCCATCGCGCCGGGGCAGGCCTGCGTGTTCTACGAGCGCGACGGTACGCGCGTGCTGGGCGGCGGCTGGATCGCCCGCGCCGAACCTGCACGGAAGGCCGCGTAACGCGCTCGCTTGACAGGCCCCGCCGCGCAACCCTACATCCCCCGCCTTGGCGCGGCAGCGTAGCTCAGTGGTAGAGCAGGGGAATCATAATCCCTTGGTCGGGGGTTCAAATCCCTCCGCTGCTACCAGCCATCGCGGTTACCGAGGAGGACAAATTCCATGAGCGCCGCCCCGGAGACCGCCCTTCCCCAGATCGGCATCGACGACATCCGCGCCGCCGCCGACCGCATCGCGGGCCAGGTGCAGCGCACGCCAACACGCCATTCCCGAACGCTGTCGGATATCGCGGGCTGCGAAATCCATCTGAAGTTCGAGAACCTGCAGTTCACCTCGTCGTTCAAGGAACGTGGCGCGCTCAACAAGCTGCTCTCGCTCACCGAGGAGCAGCGCAAGCGCGGCGTCGCCGCGATGTCGGCCGGCAATCACGCGCAGGGCGTGGCGTATCACGCGGGCCGTCTCGGCATCCCGACGACCATCGTGATGCCGGAATTCACGCCGTTCGTGAAGATCAAGCACACGCGCGATTTCGGTGCGCGCGTCGTGCTGGAAGGCCAGACACTGAACGAAAGCTTCGGCCGCGCCTAGCGCATCGCGGATGCGGAAGGGCTTGCGTTCATCCATCCTTACGACGACGCAAAGGTGATCACAGGTCAGGGCACGGTCGCACTCGAAATGCTCGCCGATGCGCCCGATCTCGACACGCTGGTCGTGCCTATCGGCGGCGGCGGGCTGATCTCCGGCATCTCGATCGCGGCGAAAGCGCTGAAGCCCGGCATCGATATCTATGGCGTGCAGACGCTCGCCTATCCGTCGATGTACGACGTCATCAAGGGCAAGGACCTGCCCTGCGCCGGACAGTCGATGGCCGAAGGCATCTCCGTGAAGGTGCCCGGCGACATCACCCGCCGCTTCGTCGCCGAGCTCGTGAAGGACATCTTCCTGGTGCGCGAGGACCAGATCGAACATTCGATCTCCGCGCTCCTGGAAATCGAGAAGACCGTCGTCGAGGGCGCAGGCGCTGCAGCCTTCGCCGCGGTGATGGGAAACCGCGAAATCTTCGCCGGCCGTAAAGTGGGCGTTGTGCTGTCCGGCGGCAACATCGACACAAGGCTGCTTTCCATTGTGATCCTGCGCGAACTGGCGCGCGAAGGCCGCGTATTCTCAGTCCATATCGAAATCGAAGACCGTCCCGGCCTGCTCGCACGCATTGCCTCTCTCATCGGCGAAGCGGGCGGCAACATCCTCGAGGTCAACCACAACCGGATGATCATCGATACATCCGCGAAATCGGCAACGCTCAGCATGGTGGTCGAAGCCCGCGACAGCGAGCACGCCGCCGAAATCCGCGCCCATCTCGAAAACGCCGGCTTCGATCTGAAGGCGCCCGCCGGCAGCGTCTAACGCGCAAATTTCTCGGACAGAATGATCGACGACACGGTACGCGCCACGCCCGGTGCGCGGCCGATGCGGTCGAGAAGCGCATCGATGCGCGCCGGCGTGTCGGTCTCGACCATGGCGACGAGATCGTAGCTGCCGGAGAGCGCGGCCAGCGAGCGCACCTCCGGCATGTTTTTGAGTTCCACCGTCACGCGGTCGGCCTGCTTGGGATCGGTCGAGATCATCACGACGGCGCGCAACCGGTTCGCCTCCGCGCCGTCGGCGATCCGCACCGTGTACCCCTTGATCACGCCTTCCTGTTCCAGGCGGGCGATGCGCTCCTGCACGGTCGAACGCGCCAGCCCGAGCTTGCGGGCGAGGGAAGCGGTCGGCTCCCGCGCATTGGCGCGCAGAAGGTCAATCAGCTTGGTATCGGTGTCGCGCATCGCTCCCTCGCCTGGCTTGGTCGCACCTCAGGACGACGTTTTCATTTTCGTCATGCTGAGGTGCCCGCTCGAAGAGCGGGCCTCGAAGCACCGGCAAATCGCCGGAATACCCTGCGTTCTGCCGGATGGCAAGGCCGAAACCGGCGCTTCGCCGTCTCAAAACCGACGCGAGAAAACGCCATTTTCCCCAAAGAAATCGGGAGGATCCCATGAAAAAAGTCATGCTCGTCGGCGGCGGCAAGATCGGCGTCGCCATCACAGAACTTCTGTCGTCCACCGGCGATTACCGGATCACGGTGGCGGACCGCGATGCCGCCAGCCTCGGCCGTCTGCCGCGCAACAATGTGGAAGTGCGCAAGGTCGACATCCTTTCTCCCGAGTTCGTGCATGAGATGGAAGGGCACGACATCGTCCTGTCCGCCACGCCCTACAATCTGACCTCCAAGGTCGCGGAAGCGTGCAAGCGCGTCGGCGCGCACTACCTCGACCTCACCGAAGATGTGGAATCGACCCGTACGATCAAGCAACTCGCCGAAGGTGCGAAGACCGCGTTCATTCCGCAATGCGGCCTGGCGCCGGGCTTCATTTCCATCGCCGCCTACGATCTCGCCAAGAAGTTCGACAAGCTGCGCGACGTTCAGATGCGCGTCGGCGCCCTGCCCGTCTTTCCGCACAACGCGCTCAAGTACAATCTCACCTGGTCGACCGACGGCTTGATCAACGAATACTGCAATCCTTGCGAGTCGATCCGCGACGGTCAGCGCATCGAAGTTCCGGCGCTTGAAGAGCTCGAGCAGTTCACGCTCGATGGCGTCGAATACGAAGCCTTCAACACGTCAGGCGGCCTCGGGACGCTGTGCGAGACGCCGGAAGGCAAGGTCGAGAACCTCAACTACAAGACCGCGCGCTATCCCGGCCACCGCGACATCATCAAGCTCTTGGTGCGCGACCTGCATCTCGGCACGCGCCGCGACATCTTCAAGGACGTGCTCGAGACCGCGATCCCGATCACCTATCAGGACGTCGTGCTCGTGTTCGTCACCGTCTCAGGCTGGATGGAAGGGCGCCTCACGCAGGAAAGCTACGCCAAGAAGATCTACAGCCAGACCGTGGGAGACCGCCTGATGAGCGCAATCCAGATCACGACCGCGGCCGGCATCTGCGCGATGTGCGACCTGCTGGTCGAAGGCAAGCTGCCGCAGAAGGGTTTTGTGCGCCAGGAAGAGGCGAAGCTGTCCGACTTCCTCGCCAATCGCTTCGGCCGCTACTACGCCAAGGGGCACTAACCAGGCTGACGCCATTTCGCGAGCATGGCACCGAACACGTCCGAGTAATCGTCGCTCCAGGGCCGCGCGGCTGGAGCGACGAGGTGCCATTCCTTGCCGAGCTTCAGCGCCTTCAGATCGTCCACGGAGCGCACGACCACGGCGACCCGCGCGCGGTAGGCGAAACTATCGGGAGGTACTTTCCCGTCGACTTTTTCCACGGTCACCATGCCGTTCTGCGCTGCGGAGGCCGCAACCACATCGTCCAGCTTGAGATGGGCATTCGAGATGTGGACGACGAGCGTTCCATGCGGCGCCAATCGTGAGCGATAGAGTGCAAAGGCCTCGCGCGTCAGCATGTGAACGGGGACCGAATCCGACGAGAACATGTCGAGCATGAGCAGATCGATATCCGGCTTTGATTTTTGCAAGGTAAGGCGCCCATCGCCAACAACGATCCGGGCGTTTGGCGCGCACATCGAAAGCGAACGGAACAGGGTATGATTCCGCGCAATGTCGACGATCAGGGGATCGAGTTCGTAAATCGTCCAGGCCTCGCCGGGGACCGATTTGCAGGAGAGCGCGCCCATGCCGAGCCCAACCAGTCCGGCATGCGCAATCCGGCCGCCATCCCGTTTGCGGACCGCATCGATGATCTCGGAATAGACCCCGCCCAGATGGTAATAGGTCTGCGGAACGGGCCGGGTGCTGTCCTTGTGGCCTGCGCGGTCGAGAATCTGCTCACCGCCATGGGCGGTCGTGCCGTGGTAGAGGACGCGGTATCGCCCGTTGTCGATATCCACCGCCTTGTAGATTCCGTAGAACGAGCGCCCGCGATACGCGATGTCCTGCGAGGGCTCGTACAAGCTTATCGCGGCGAGAAGCACCGCTGCGATTCCGACGAGCCACACCGGACGGCGCACCTGAAATGCCAGAACGGCGCCCAGCGCCATGGTCCAGAGAATGAAATAGGTGATCTTGTCGGCCAGAAAGAACATAGGCGCCAGGGTCGCAACCGCGGCGGGCACGATGAACAGACCATCTTTCGTCCAGAGCGCACGCGACGTGGCTCCGACGTCCGGACGCACGAGCAGCGCCGCGAACAGCAGGATTGGATATTCGAGGACGGTGTTGAACAGATATGGCGCCGCAAGCGCGGCGAACGCACCGCCGAGAACGCCGCCCAACGACATCCAGGCATAGAAGCTTGTGAGATGCGCAGGCTCGGGACGAAGCTGATAAAGCCTGATCTGGCACACCATCGCAGCCACGAAGAAGCCGCCCAGATGGCAGGCAAGCGACAGCCCCCAGTCGATCTTGCTGGTCCAGAGGAGAAGCTGCGCGAGCAGCGCCACCGTTACCGGCTGCGCGATGAGCAGAAATCTGGCCGGAATGCTGGGTCTGTCGGTGAAGGCGAAGACGAAGGTCAGCAGGTAGATCGCGAGCGGAAAAATCCAGAGGAACGGTCCGGAAGCCACATCCGTCGTGATTTGCGCGGTGACGGCGATCAGCAAACCGGACGGGATGAAGCCAAGTACCGCCCAGGCCAGTTTCCGATTCCGGGAGACCGGCGTTGCGACAGCCCTGCTGACGACAGCAGCGGCTTCCTCCGGCGCCTTCATCGCAATCCATCCGCAGGCGACGATGCCGGCGACAAGCGCGGCGTAGCCGACGCTCCACCATCGCGATTGTTCGGACAGTGCAAGATGCGGTTCGATCAGAAACGGATAGGCGATCAGGATCGCGAAGGAGCCCAGATTGGACGCCCGGTACAGCAAATAGGTCTTCGGCGCGTTCTGGCTGGCCGTGCGCGCAAACCAGGCCTGGATCAGCGGTGCGTTGGCAGACAGCGCAAAGCAGGGAAGCCCGATCGAGGCGAGAAACAGCCCGATCAACCAAATCGACACCCAGTGGAGCGGTGGGTCTGCGAAGCCCTGTGCGATGCCGATCGGCAGAAACAGGGCAGCGACCGCAAGCACGCACACATGCACAAGGGCCGCGGTGCGAAGCTTGAGATAGCGGGTCAGGAGATGCGCGTAGAAATATCCTGCCAGAAGAAGTCCCTGGAAAACCACCATCGCCACGGACCAGACCGCGGCCGACCCACCCAGCATGGGCAGGACCATCTTCGAGAACAGCGGTTCGATGCAGAAGAACAGGGCGGCGGACAGGAAGATGGTTGCCGCATAGGGCAGCGCCACCCATATAGCGTCGCGCGCTGTCGAGACCGGGCGAGACGCCTCCAAAACGCTCATCTCTTCCGCCTTTTTCTGGAGAGGCTGCAATGTTAGAGCGGGCGGGTTAAGAGGAGTTTACGTCCGGTTTCTCGCGGAAAATCGCCGGATTGGTTGGAAATCGCAAAGCGGGCTGGGCCCGTCGCACGACTGGAAGGATTTTAAAAAATGAATGCGAAAGAGCTGCTCATCTCCCTGGGCGTCGCACAAACCGCGGGACAAATTCTCGCTCGCTCGCCCATCGATGGAGCCGAGCTCGGCCACGTGGCCTATGACGACGCCGCGTCTATCGAAAAGAAGATCGCGGCCAGCGTCGAGGCTTTCAAAGCCTGGCGCGATGTCCCGGCGCCCAAGCGTGGTGAATTGGTTCGCATTTTCGGCGAAGAGCTACGCGCCAACAAGGAGGCGCTCGGCCGTCTGGTCACGCTGGAAGCCGGCAAGATCCTGCAGGAAGGTCTCGGCGAAGTGCAGGAGATGATCGACATTTGCGATTTCGCCGTCGGTCTTTCGCGTCAGCTCTACGGCCTCACCATCGCGAGCGAGCGTCCCGGGCACCGCATGATGGAAACGTGGCATCCCGCCGGTCCGGTCGCGGTGATCTCCGCGTTCAACTTCCCGGTCGCTGTGTGGGCGTGGAATGCATGCCTCGCGCTCGTCTGCGGCGACAGCGTGATCTGGAAGCCAAGCGAGAAGACACCGCTCACGGCACTCGCGACGCAGGCCTTGTTCGAACGCGCGGCAAAGAAATTCGGCACGGCACCTGCAAATCTCTCGCAGCTTGTGCTGGGACTGCGCGATGCCGGCGAAGCCCTCGCAGGCGACAAGCGCATCCCGGTCGTCAGCGCGACAGGTTCCACGCGCATGGGCCGCGAGCTCGCGCCTGTCGTTGCTGCGCGTTTCGGAAAATCCATTCTCGAGCTGGGCGGCAACAATGCGATGATCGTCACGCCGAGCGCCAAGCTCGATCTCGCACAGCGCGCGATCCTGTTCGCCGCCGTCGGCACTGCGGGCCAGCGCTGCACAACGCTGCGCCGTCTCTTCGTCCAT
>Ga0157369_10001494_pt1 | contig 28677 bp, 25 predicted proteins | sample C25metaG_FD_113461 | JGI IMG/M metagenome (GOLD analysis project Ga0157369, IMG submission 113461) | Corn rhizosphere microbial communities from Kellogg Biological Station, Michigan, USA - C2-5 metaG | ecosystem: Host-associated > Plants > Roots > Rhizosphere > Soil | place: USA: Michigan... | reverse complement strand
TCCAGCGCGCAGTGCGCGGCGTTGCCGTACGGGTCGAAGAACGCGGCCAGCTCGGACGGGATCTGGTCCGGGATCGGCCACAGGTTCGAGGCCGGCATGGTCATGTATTCGGCGAACGCGCCGTTGCGGTTCACACCGATGCCCACGGTGTTCGGGCACAGGTGCTGGCGGCCGGCGCGGCAGTTGCGGCAATGGCCGCACACGATGTGGCCTTCGGCCGATACGCGGTCGCCGATCTTGTAACCGGTCACGCCCGGGCCGATCTCGGCGATGCGGCCCACGAACTCGTGGCCGATGGTGAGGCCCGGCGTGATCGTGCGCTGGGACCACTCGTCCCACTTATAGATATGCAGATCGGTGCCGCAGATGGCGGTCTTCTCGATCTTGATCAGCACCTCGTTCGGGCCCGGGGTCGGGACCGGCACTTCTTCCATCCAGATGCCTTGTTCGGCGTGGCGCTTCACCAGCGCTTTCATCGTCTGCTGCATGGGCTTTCAGGTTCTCGTGGGGAGGGGCCGCGGGGGCGGACCAAACCGCCATTATAGGCCGTGGCAGGTAGGTTGGCTTGTGCGCCGCGGCATTGCCAGTGGGCGCCTGGGGCCTCTAGGGTGGGGCAGCTTTGGAACCCACAGGGGCAAGTGAGACGATGCGAATCCGCACCATGATGCTGGGAGCCGCCATGGCATTGGCGTTGGAAGCGAAGGCCGACGAGGGCATGTGGATGCCCTCCCAGCTGCCTTCGATTGCGAAAAACCTCAAGTCTGCGGGCTTCCGTGGGGAAGCGGCCGACCTGGCCGACCTGACCAAGGCGCCGCTCAACGCGGTGGTCCGGGTGGGCGGCGGCACGGGCTCCTTTGTCTCGGCCGATGGCCTGCTCGTCACCAACCACCACGTCGCGTTCGGGGTCATCCAGTACAACTCCAGGCCGGACCGTGACTTGATCACCCGCGGCTACGTGGCGCCTGACCGCGCCGGTGAGCTCCCGGCGAACCCGGATTACCGGGCCCGGGTTACCGTCGGCTTCGACAAGGTCACCGACCGGATCCTGGCCGGCGCCAAGGGCAAGACGGGCCGGGCGTACTACGACGCCGTGGACGCCGCCAGCAAGGCGCTCGTGGCCGAATGCGAGAAGGAGGCGGGCATCAAGTGCAGCGTGGCCACCATGTTCTACGGCCGCGACTTCTATCTGGTGAAGCAGTTGGAGCTCCGTGATATCCGCCTTGTCTACGCCCCCCCGCGCGCCATCGGCAACTACGGGGACGAGACCGATAACTTCATGTGGCCTCGCCACGCCGGCGATTTCACCATCCTGCGCGCGTATGTAGGCCCGGATGGCAAGCCGGCCGATTACTCGCCGGACAACAAGCCGTACCATCCGCCGTCGCACCTGCAGATCGCAACGGAAGGTGTGGCCGAGGGTGATTTCGTCATGTTGGCCGGTTATCCCGGCATCACCTACCGCCACCGCACCGCGGCTGAGTTCGCCGACCAGGTGGAATGGCGCCTGCCGACCTCCGTGGCTGTGCTGAAGGCGCTCCAGGACGTGATCGAGGACCAGGGCAAGGCGGACAAGGACGCTGCCATCCGCTACGCCTCGCAGCTGCAATCGCTAAAGAACGGCATCAAGCGCTTCAGCGGTGAACTGGAGGGCCTGGAGCGTAGCGATGCGGTTGCGGTGCGCCAGGAGGACGAGGCCGCGATGCTGGCCTGGCTTGCCACGCAGCCCCAGGCGAAGACCCTCAAGCCGCAGATCGACCAGGCCATGGCGCTTATCGCCCAGGGCAAGGACGTGCGTGAGCGCGACCTGTTGGTGGGCCTGCTCTCGAGCCAGACCCAGTTGATGCGCGGTGCGCTCAACGTTGATCGCCTTGCGATCGAGCGCCCCAAGGCGGATGCCGAGCGCGAAAGTGGTTACCAGAAACGCGACGAAGAGCTGATCCAGAGCCAGTTGAAGCAGATCCAGCGCCGCTATGACCCCAAGGTCGAAAAGGCGCTGGTCACCTCGCTGCTCACGCGTTACCAGAAGCTCCCGGCGGCGCAGCATCTGGCCGAGGTGGACAAGGTGTTCGGAACGACGCCAGCAGAACTGGCGAAGGCGCTCGATCGGATCTACGGTGCAACGACGTTTGCCGACGAGGCCGAACGCAACAAGCTGTTCGCCGCGCCGCCGGCTGACGTGGAGAAGAGCACGGATACGTTGATGGTGGCCGCCCGTGCGCTTCGCCCGGCGTTGTTGCGGATCGAGGATGAAAAGAAGGGGCGTGATGGCGACCTGCTGCGACTGCGCCCGGCGTATATGCAGGCACTGATCGGCTACCGCGAAAAGCAAGGCAAGGCGGTATATCCGGATGCCAACTCCACGCTGCGTGTCAGCTACGGCAAGGTCACCCCGCTGGTGGCTCGGGATGCGGTGACGTATGCCCCGTTGACCACGGTTCAGGGCATCGTCGAGAAGAACACAGGGAAGATTCCGTTCGACGCCCCGCAGCCATTGCTCGATGCGATCAGGAAGGGCGACTTCGCGGGCTATGCCGATCCGAAAACGGGCGCCATGCCGGTCGACTTCCTTTCCAATCTCGATACAACGGGCGGCAACTCGGGCTCGCCGGTGCTCAACGCGAAGGGCGAACTTGTCGGGCTCAACTTCGACAGCAACTGGGAAGCGGTGAGTGCGAGCTGGATGTACGACCCTCGTTACAAGCGCGCCATCCACGTGGATATGCGCTACATGCGCTGGCTGATGGACAAGGTGTATCCGTCGCCTGCATTGCTCAAGGAGCTCGGTACGCCGGCGCGCTGAACCGGCTTGCAAGGCGGTTCAAATAAAAGGCCACCTTCGGGTGGCCTTTCTTGTGTCATGTTCACGCGTGGCCATCAGAAGAACATCAGCTGCATCAGTTTCGCGAGGGCCATGCACGCCCCCATCGAAGCGGCGAAGAAGCCGGCGCCTGCCACGAGCGGATACCAGAGTGACTCCGCGTTGATCTTCGATGTCTCGGCGATGATCTTCAGGATCTCCGCCCGGAGCTTCTCCCGGATTTCTTCTTCGCTCGTCACGTCCCTTGTCTCAAATACCGTTGCCATGTGTCCTCCGATGCTAGCACTCGAGTAGCGCAAGCAAATCTTGTCACGGACGAGATGTTGCATGATGTAGGCGAATCGCTCGCTGATACGTAGGCAGCGAAAAAGAACGCGCCGCATCTTCGCAACGGTATGGCCGCGATGAGACACGACACCTCATACGAAGTGACTCAAAAAGAAGGCCGCCTCGCGGCGGCCTTCGATGCTCTGATGACGTTGCGGCCTGACGGAACTCACCCCTTGAGCAACCTATCCAGGAGCTTGATAAAAGCGCCGCCAGCGGCAAAAAAAGCCGTCGTAACCATGAACGGGTGCCATCCCCGTTTTTGGTTCACCCTCAGGGATTCAATGAGAAGCTTGTATGTCTCGGCCTGCAGCTTCCGCATTTCCTGATCTTCGCGTGTCACGCCTTTCTCGAATATGGTGTCCATGGTGCTTCGATCCTATCACTGCGAGTACCCAGGCAAATGCTGCCATGGGTGCACGGAGGGTGATGTAGGCGTAACACGCGCAGAGCTGTAGGCGCCGTTGCTTGCTTGAATCTTGAGCCCGGCCGGTGCCTTGCAACCTTTATGCGGGCGAACCAGGCGTTGCTGCGCGGCTAGTCGATGGTCAGGGCGCTCGCATGCATTCCTGGATGCATGTGAACCATGCCTTCTTGTGCGGGTAGTCGATCGTCATACGAAAATGCGCATACACGTTGCCGCCCACGGCGCCTTTGACGTCACCCACCATATACTGACCGATACCCTTGTCACTGAATGCCGCATCCCTGCGCTCAATAAACCAGACGGGACCTACGACCTGGCCCGCAATTTCCACGGCAGGTACGCGTATCGTGCGGGTCGCCTTGGCGGCGCCTGACAGATCGTCTCCGCCGTCGACCATGGGCCAATCGGGATGCGCCGCGTGCCAGGCGTCCATCACTGAGGTGACGATGTAGCTTCCCGCAGCAAAGCCGCCACCTGCCACCCTCGTGCCCATGGTTTTCAATCCGGCGGGAGAAGGGTGCGCCGTTGCTCCCGTATCGAGCAACATGTCGAAGGGCTTTCCGTCCACCTTCATGGTAATGGTAGGCAACGGCGAGCCGACGTCGCCACGCGCATTGAGCATGAAAGCCACCTGCGCGTCCCGCGCCCCTCGCGTCGGATGCCAGGACGCGTCTTCAACGATCAGCTGCTGCTTCGGATAGTCGAATGTCCAGGCATGATCGAATAGGTAGAAGCTGCCCACGACACCCTCAACGCTTGTGTCGGTCACCGTGGTGGCGGAGGCCTTGAATACCTTGCCGCACGATCGCGCCGACGCGGGCAATCCTTTACCCGGTTCGAACTCAGGCGGTTGGAGGAAAAAGTCATGCCCGTCGCAGGTAGCGGACGCCAGCCCCAGTCGCGCTGCCGTAATCGGGAAAAGACCCCAGGTGGGCCCCGGCCCCCCGGTATCCAGAATGAGCTTCAGTGTTCCGCCCTTAGCCAGTGTCGGGGTCACGTAGAAGTGTCCGGCTTCGTAGACGGTGGGCACGACAGTCGCTGCTTCGGCGGAAGCAGCGTGGCCCATCGCCAGGGTGACCCCACAAGCCCATGCCTTCACGTTCATCGAATCCCTCCGCAGGTCGTTTAGGTGCGCCGATCGTGTCACCGATGGCCATACCCGTCTCCATGCTGGGTTACCCTTGCGCACGTTCAGACTTTGCCCTACCGATGACCCGCGATACCCGCCCCCTTGCCATCTTCCTTATGGGACCCACCGCGTCCGGGAAGACCGCGCTTGCCTGTGAATTATCTGATCGCTTTCCCCTTGGGTTGATCAGTGTCGATTCGGCGCTCGTCTACCGCGGGCTCGACATCGGCTCGGCGAAGCCGGACCGGGCGACGCTCACGCGTTATCCCCATGAACTGATCGATATCCGCGACGCGGCGCAGCCGTACTCGGCGGCGGATTTCGCGGAAGACGCCGCGGCAGCGATGGGTCGTATGGCGGAAAAGGGCAAAGTGCCCCTGCTCGTGGGCGGTACGGGCCTGTACTTTCGCGCGCTCCAGCGTGGGTTATCTGAGCTGCCCGAGGCCGATCCGGCGGTGCGCGAGCGCCTTGTCGCCGAGGCGGCGGAGATCGGCTGGGCCGCGATGCACGCGCGCATGGCCGCCGCCGACCCCATTGCCGGCGAGCGTATCCGGCCGGCCGATGCCCAGCGGATCCAGCGGGCCCTGGAGGTCATGGAACTGACCGGCCGGCCCATCACCGAGCTCCAGAACGCCCCGCGCAAGGCGTTTCCATGGCGCGTGCTAAAGCTGGCCTTGCTTCCTGAGAACCGCGCGGCGCTCCACGAACGCATCGCCAGGCGATTCGATGTGATGCTGGCCGACGGCTTTCTTGATGAAGTGCGAGGACTCAAGGCCCGCGGCGACCTACACCCGGACCTTCCGGCGATCCGTGCCGTGGGCTACCGGCAGGCCTGGGAATTCCTTGATGGCCAAGGGGATGCCCAGAACTTCCGCGACCGTGGTATCTATGCAACGCGGCAACTCGCGAAGCGCCAGATCACCTGGTTGCGGAGCGAGCTTGACGCACGCGCGTTCGACCCGGATCAGGGGGATCCGTTGCCGGAAGTGGGCAGGGCGGTAGGGCAGTTCATTTAATTGCCTACATCGTCACGCTGGCCGCTTCCAGCGAGCGTTTAAAAGCAGTTAAGATTCAAGGCACTTGGGCCGGGGCGCCGCATTGGCGTTTTTTTACCCGGACCCGTACGAGAGGCGTAGGGGAGAAGAAAAAATGTCCAAAGGGCAATCGTTGCAAGATCCGTTTCTGAATGCGCTTCGCCGTGAGCGTGTGCCGGTCGCCATCTACCTGGTGAACGGTATCAAGCTGCAAGGCACCATCGAGTCGTTCGACCAGTTCGTGGTGCTGCTGCGTAACCAGGTGAGCCAGATGGTGTACAAGCACGCCATCTCCACCGTGGTCCCCAGCCGGAATGTCCGTGTGGGCGGCCACGAAAGCCACGTTGACGCGGCAGGTGGTGACGCCGAGGGTTGAGGGGCCCAAGGCTGAACCCATATTGGTAAGGACGAGTACGGGCAGGCCAGGCTGGCCTGCCCGTCTCCTTCTCTATCCATGAGGTCAATCCCCTAAGTGTTCGATAGGCAAAAGAAAGGCGATCGCGCGATCCTGGTGCTCCCGCATTCCCGGGGCGAAGGCGATGCGGCGCGCCGTGGCGAAGAATTCGCCGAGCTGGTCTCTTCGGCGGGTGCCGAGATCCTCACCAGCATCCCGGCTCGCGTAAGCGAGCCCAATCCCCGTTATTACATCGGCACGGGCAAGGCCGATGAGGTCGCCGAGGCGGTGCGTGCACTGGAGGCCGACCTTGTGCTGGTCGACCACGTGCTCACGCCCGTGCAAGAGCGCAACCTCGAAAAGCACCTGAAGACCCGCGTCGTGGACCGGGCAGGGCTCATTCTCGATATTTTCGCCCAGCGTGCCCGCTCCCATGAGGGCAAGCTGGAAGTGGAACTGGCCCAGCTAAAGCACCTGGCCACCCGCCTGGTACGTGGCTGGACCCACCTTGACGCCCAGCGCGGCGGTGCCATCGGCAACCGCGGCCCGGGCGAAACCCAGCTGGAAACCGACCGCCGCCTGCTTGCCGAGCGAGTGAAGATGCTCACCAAGCGCCTTGAAAAGGTGCAGGTCCAGCGCGATCAGCAACGCCGGGCGCGGCTGCGCAACACCGTGCCGCGCGTGGCCCTGGTGGGCTACACCAACGCGGGCAAATCCACGTTGTTCAACGCCCTCACTACCGGGGGTGTCTACGCGGCCGACCAGTTGTTCGCCACGCTCGATCCCACCGTACGCAAGATCGATGGCCTGAGTTGTGGCCCGGCGGTCGTCGCCGATACCGTCGGCTTCATCCGTGAGCTGCCGCACGATCTGGTGGCGGCGTTCCGCGCCACCCTGGCCGAGGCGCGCGATGCCGATCTCCTGATTCATGTCAGCGACGCGGCCGACGAGGAGCGCGAGCTGCTGCGCCGGGTCGTGAATTCGGTCCTGGAAGAGATTGGGGCGGGCGACGTACCCCAGCTCTCGGTCATGAATAAGATAGATCTCATTGAGGAAGCCCAGCCTCGTGTTGATCGTGGCGACGATGGCAAGCCCCGTACCGTGTGGCTTTCGGCCCATTCCGGGGCCGGCCTCGAGGGTTTGCGTGATGCCCTCGGCGAACTGCTGGGTGGCGACAGGGTGCGTGCGGAACTACGCCTGCCGCTCACCGCTGGGCGCCTGCATGCCCGCCTGAAGGCCGCCGGGGCGATCGCGGGCGAGGCCATCGACGAGCACGGCTGGCAGCTGGATATCGATGCCCCTCGCTCCGTCCTGGCCCCGCTGGCAGGCGATGACGCCCATGGAGCGCCCCTGCGCGACCTGATCGATCCGCCCCACGCCGAGCACTGACCGGTAGTCCTCTGGTAGAATTCGCGGTGTTTGCGTGCCCGTTCGGCGCGGCAACGGGGCGTTTTCGTGCTCCTTGCCTTCCCCTGCCGATCCGGGTCCGCCCCGATGGCTTTCCAGCCGCCCACCCTCCGGTCCCCGAAGGAGACTGTCGACCATGCCCTGGAACGAACCCGGCAACGGCCAGAAGGACCCCTGGAACCGCAACCGGCAGGGTCAGCGCAAGTTCGACCTGGACGGCCTGCTGAAGCAGTTCACCTCACGCTTCGGCCGTTTCGGTGCCGGCAGTGGCGGTGTACTGGCCATCCTGCTCGTCTTTGTCGTTGCGTGGCTGCTTGTGTCGAGCTTTACGGTGATCGATGCGCGCCAGGTCGGCGTCGTCCTGCGCTTCGGCCAGTTCGCCCGTGTGCTGCCCCCGGGCATGCACCTGAAGGCGCCAAATCCGATTGAGACAGTGACCAAGGTCGAAACCACCCAGGTCCGCACGGTCTCCGACACCGTTTCGATGCTCACCCGCGATGAAAACATCATCGCCATCGATTTCAACGTCCAGTACCAGGTCTCCGACGCACGCAAGTTCCTGTTTTCCAATGCGGATAACGCGGAAAACATGCTGAAGAACGCCGCCGAAGCCGCGGTTCGTTCGGTGGTGGGCGCCAATGCGATGGACAACATCCTGACGACGCCAGGTGCGGATGCGACACCGGCTCAGGCGCCTGGCTCGGACGCCACGCCCGAGGCCAAGGAGACCCTGCAGCAGCAGACCCGGTCCATCCTGCAGGGCACCCTCGACATGTACGACTCGGGCATCGCCGTCACCGGCGTGAGCTTCCAGAGTGTGTCGCCACCGCAGCAGGTCAAGGATGCGTTCGATGACGTGAACGCGGCCCGCGAGGACCGCCAGCGTGCTGAGAACGAGGCCCTTGCCTACCAGAGCAAGGTGCTGCCCGAGGCGCGTGGCGAAGCTGCCCGTATCGCGGGATCCGCCGAGGCGGATAAGGTCGAACGGATTGCCGTTGCCACCGGCGACGCCGACCGCTTCAACCTGCTGTTGAAGGAATACCGCGCCGCGCCGGATGTGACCCGCCGCCGGCTGTGGCTTGAAACCGTCGAGGACGTGATGAGCCATAACCCGAAGGTGGTGGACGGCACCAACGGCAAGAACCTGATCCAGCTGCCGGTCGAGGCAGGCAACACCAGCGTGCGCAACGTGCCCGGCGTCGGAACCGTGGTGCAGTCGGCCACCACCGATGCGGTCCCGGCGCAGCAGGGAGGCAACCCATGAAGATCATTTCCGGTCTCGTTGTCGTCGCCCTGGTCCTGCTGGGCTTCAACAGTGTTTTTGTCGTAAAGGAAGGGCAGAACGCATTGCTGCTGCAGTTTGGCCGCATCGTTCGCTCGGATTACCAGCCGGGCCTGCATTTCAAGGTGCCGCTGGCGCAGCAGGCGGTGCTGTTCGATGACCGTATCCTTGGCCTCGATGCACCACCCGAGCGCTACTTCACCAAGGAAAAGAAGACGGTTGCCGTCGATTTCTACGTGAAGTGGCGGATTGCCGATAACGCCGCGTACTACCGTGCCACCGCAGGTGACCCGACGGCTGCGATCGGTCGCCTTACCCCTGTGGTGAAGGATGCCCTGCGCGATGAATTCAACTCGCGCCCGCTCGAAGAACTGATCAGCGGCGGCCGCAAGGACATCACGGGCCATGTGCGCGAGCGCACGGATGCCGTCGCTCGGAAAACCCTTGGCGTGAGCATCGTGGATGTGCGCATCAAGCGCATCGACCTTCCCGAAGAGGTGAGCGGTTCGGTGTACAAGCGCATGCGCACCGAGCGCACTCGCCTCGCCAACGAACTGCGTTCGACGGGGCAGGAGAATGCGCAGAAGATCCATGCCGATGCCGATCGCCAGCGCGCGGTGATCCTTGCGGATGCGAACCGCGATGCGACCTCCGTGCGTGGCGATGGCGACGCGAAGGCAGCGGCCATCTATGCATCCGCCTACGGGCAGGACCCCGAGTTCTTTGCGTTCTATCGCAGCATGGCCGCTTACCGGAAGGCCTTCGCCGACGGTAAATCCACGCTCGTGCTCAAGCCCGATTCCGAATTCCTGCGCTACCTCAACGACGGCCCTGGCCGCCAGCGCTAAAACCGCATCCACATCGCCCTTGCGGGCACATGCAACCTAAGAGAACCACCACCATGGGTAAGTCAGTAGTTATTCTCGGCGCGCAATGGGGCGACGAAGGCAAGGGCAAGATCGTCGATCTGCTCACCGAGCGCGTCGGTGCCGTCGCCCGTTTCCAGGGCGGCCACAACGCCGGCCACACGCTGGTGATCAAGGGCAAGAAGACGGTTCTTCACCTGATCCCGTCGGGCATCCTGCGCGATGACGCGCTGTGCCTCATCGGCAACGGCGTGGTGCTTTCGCCGGCTGCCCTCATGAGCGAAATCGCTGAGCTGGAAGCGCAGAACGTTGATGTGCGCGCCCGCCTGAAGATCTCGCCGGCTACCCCGCTGATCATGCCGTACCACATCGCGGTCGATAAGGCGCGCGAAGTCGCTTCCGGTGCCAAGGCCATTGGTACCACCGGTCGCGGCATCGGCCCGGCCTACGAAGACAAGGTAGCCCGCCGCTCCATCCGCGTGGCCGACCTGATGTACCCGCACGAGCTGCCGGAGAAGGTGAAGGCAGCCGTCGATTACCACAACTTCGTGCTCACCCAGTGGCTGAAGGCCGAGCCGGTCGATTACCAGACCGTGCTGGACGAAGCGCTCACCTGGGGCGAATACCTGCGCCCGATGGTCGATGACGTGGCCACCATCCTGCACGACGTGCGCAAGGAAGGCGGCAACATCCTGTTCGAAGGCGCGCAGGGCGCACTGCTCGATATTGACCACGGTACCTACCCGTATGTCACCTCGTCGAATACCACCGTGGGCGGCGCACTCGCCGGTACGGGCGTGGGCGCGCGTGATATCGACTACGTGCTGGGTATCTGCAAGGCCTATGCAACGCGCGTCGGCGGCGGTCCGTTCCCGACCGAGCTGAACGACGACATGGGCGAGTTGCTGCGCAAGAAGGGCAACGAGTTCGGTGCCAGCACCGGCCGCCCGCGCCGCTGCGGCTGGATCGACCTGGTCGCGCTCAAGCGTGCCGTGCAGATCAACGGCATCGATGGCCTGGCCATCACCAAGCTCGATGTGCTCGATGGCCTGGAAAGCATCAAGGTCTGCATCGCGTACGAATACCGCGGCAAGCGCCGTGAACTGGCCCCGCTCGATGCGGATGGCTGGGACGAGTGCAAGCCGGTTTACCTGGAGTTCCCGGGCTGGGAAGAATCCACCGCGGGCATCCGTGACTGGAACAAGCTGCCCCCGGCCGCCCGCGCTTACCTGCGTGCGGTGGAAGAACTCTCCGGGTGCAAGCTGGCGCTCGTGGCCACCGGTGCCGATCGTGACGACACCATCATCCTCGACGATCCGTTCGGTGGCGCCGACTGCTAATCGACGGCGTCGTGCGAAAAGAAAGGCCGGCCGCGAGGCTGGCCTTTTTCGTTATGTAACGCATGTAAGTCAATATCTTTCACGGATACCGGCCGGTAATCCTCGCCGAAGGCCACTTCGCCAAGCTTCCAGCCGGCCCTGCTGGTGAACGCACCCCAGAACCGCCGAAACGCGGCCCAATGCAACTCGGCCAGGCCTTTGTCGTTGTCCGAGTCCACCATGGGGTCGCCGACGCCGGTAGGCCGGATCGGCTCGCCGTACAGCGCCGTGCCGAAGATCGTGTCCCACAGGGAGAACACCTGGCCGAAGTTGCAGTTGTGCAATGTCGGGCGATCGGGGTCCACCAGCATGTGGTGCAGCCGATGGAAGGTGGGTGAGACAAGAAGCCGATCGAATACCGGCCCGAAGCGTACGCGCACGTTGGCATGTGAGAAGTTCTGGACGAGCTCGCCCAGCAGCACCAGCCACGCGAAATCGGTGGGTGCCACGCCAATCACCACGCCGACGCCAGCCAGCACCATGGATTGCAGGAACCCGTCGACGAGGCTGCCACGATCATTGGTCCAGCAGCTCATCTGCCTGGTGCTGTGGTGCATGCTGTGCAATGCCCACCACCAGGGCAGCGCATGCTGCAACCGGTGCATCCAGTAATACACCAGGTCGTAGATGATGTAGTACACGACGAAAAGCGCGAACGGGTGATCCTTGAGCATCGGCACCCAGTGGACGATGCCCAATAGCGATTCATCGCCCGGGCCTGCATCGGCGCCGCCGAAGTAATTGCTGATCGGGGTGAGCACCAGGTAGCTGAAGATCGGAAAGATGCCCAGCAACATCATCAGGGTGTACTGCCAGTCGACCCGGGTCAGTCGGCGGTGCTCCCAGCGTTCGGCCGGAATCATGGATTCAAGCGGCCGGAAGAGCAGGGCGATAATGCCCACCTGGAGCATTGAGATCAGGATCGCCTCGGCGATCTCGCGCGGGTCGCCCGCCAGGTCTTTCAGGTGCAACCAGGCGAGGAACGGTGTGATGGCGTGGACACTTGTCCAGTCAACCAGGTGGGACCATGGCGCGAACATGGGAAACCTCGTGCGTTTCTTCCGCCGAGCGCCCGTGCAGGTGCGCGCGGGCGGACGTCCCATTAAGCTTTACGGCTCTTTCGTTGGGCTTTCCGCCATGCGCCCCAATTCCGGTCTCACGATGACATCGTACGTAGGGCGGCAGATCCTGCCCGTGGCCGATGAGCTAGCCGGCCTGCGTATCGCCGTGTTCCGCGACTGGCCCTACCTCTACGAGGGTGATCGCGACTATGAGCGAGATTATCTCTCCGCTTATGCCGCGTCACCTGGGAGCATCTGCGTGGTGGCACGGACGGAGGCGGGCGAGGCCGTTGGCGCGTCCACCGGCATCCCCCTGGCTGACGATGGCCCTGCCTTTCACGAGCCGTTTCTCGCACGCGGCATGGCGCTGGACAGCATCTTTTATTTCGGTGAATCGGTGCTTTTGGCGCCTTGGCGAGGTCGCGGTGCTGGCCATGCGTTCTTTGATGCGCGGGAGGCGCACGCAGCGTCCTCGGGTCGGTTTCGCTTCACCGCGTTCTGCTCCGTGCGCCGCGCCGCGAACGACCCGCGCATGCCCGCCGGCTACCGGCCCAACGACGCCTTCTGGCGCGGCCGGGGTTACGAGCCGGTGGATGGCATGGCCTGCACGCTGGCCTGGAAGGAACGTGGCGAGTCGGAAGCATCACCGCACACACTCGATTTCTGGATGCGCGAACTCGAGCGCACAGAGGGTCGCGCATGAGCCGCACGCTGGAACAATGGCTGGCCTATCAGGAGACGACCAACGTCCACGAGATCGAGCTGGGCCTCGACCGGGTGCGTACGGTATGGCAGGCGATGGGTGCGCCGCGGCCTGCACCCATCGTCATCACGGTCGGGGGTACCAACGGGAAGGGATCCACGGTGGCGCTCCTCGAAGGCATGTTGCGCGCCGCGGGTTACCGAACCGGTTGCTACACATCGCCGCACCTGGTGCGCTACAACGAGCGCGTTCGCATCGACGGCGTGGATGCCAGTGATGCGGCGCTCGTCGCCTCGTTTGAGCGCATCGAGGCCGCACGCGGCACCATCCCCCAGACCTATTTCGAGTTCGGAACGCTCGCGGCCCTCGATGTCATGTCGCGCTCCGGCATTGACGTCGCCATCCTCGAAGTGGGATTGGGTGGGCGGCTGGACGCGGTGAACATCATCGACGCCGACCTTGCCGTCATTACGACCATCGACCTCGACCACCAGGCGTGGCTTGGCAATGATCGCGACAGCATCGGCCGCGAGAAGGCGGGGATTGCCCGCGCCGGGCGGGTCGCCGTCGTGGGTGAACTCAATCCGCCGGAAGGGTTGCTTGAGGCGCTCCGCGGAGCGGGCGCCGTTATCGAACGGGCGGGCTCGTCATTCTGGTGGGATACCCCCGCGGTGAGCACGGGCGACGCCCGCTGGCGGTGGTTCCACACGGATGGCACCACGCTGGAACTGCCACGGCTGGCGCTAGCGGCTCCCGTCCAGTTCGCCAATGCGTCAGCCGCCATAGCGAGCCTGCACGCGCTGCGTGGGCAATTGGTCGTGCCTCCCGCCGCCATCGCATCGGCGCTGGGAACCGTCCGCGTCGATGGGCGCTTACAGCAGATCGGGGAACACCCCCTCACGCTGGTGGACGTAGGCCACAACCCCCAGGCGGCGCGCGCGCTCGCCGCGTGGCTCGATGCCCGGCCGGATACCGGCAGCGTCTTCGCTGTTTACGGCGCCCTGGCGGACAAGGATGTGGCCGGGGTGATCGCAGCCCTTGGCGATCGGGTCGATCGATGGTTCCTCGCTGGCCTGGACCGCGATACGCCCCGTGGCCTGTCGGCGGCCGCGCTGGCATTGGCGTTCGCCGAGGCTTGGCCGGAGGCGGCACGCGAGGAGTTCCCCGATGTTGGCACGGCGTGGCAGGCGGCGAGAGCGGTGGCGGGCAACGCCGATACCGTGCTGTTGTTCGGCTCATTTTTTGTGGCGAGCGCGGCGCTGGCGACGCGGGCGTGAACGCTGACACGGCCGAGGCCACCGGCCCCCACCCATTGCCGGTTATAATCGCGGCGATCCGCATTGCGCCGGCCGAATGGAGCCTTCCTTGAAAACACGCCTGCTGGGTGCCGCCGTCCTTATCGCCTTGCTTGTCTTGATCGTGCCCATGCTGTTCTCCAGCACGCCGCCCAAGAGCGACACCGACCAGACGGTCAGCCTCGAGATCCCGCCGGCGCCGGACCGCGAACTGCAGTCGCGCACGCTGGATGTCTCCCCGAACGGCACGGCGTCGCCCGCTACTGCCTCCCCGCAGGCGCCGCAGCAGGGCGCCGCAGTACCTGGCCAGCCGCCGACGCCCGCCCAGGCCGCTCCGGCCGCTCCGCAGGCAGCCGTCACCCCGGGTAGTGGCAGCCGCCTCGCCTCGGTGGACATCGCCTCGCGCAAGCCCGTCGATGCGCTGCCGGAAGATTTCGCCAAGCCGGCGCCCGCGTCTGCACCGGCCAAGCCCGCAAAGCCGGCCCCGGCCAGTGCGCTCGCCACGCCTGCGCCCGCTGAAGCCCCGGCAGCCGCTCCGGCCGGTACGGCGGCCCGCGGAAGCTACAGCATCAACCTCAGCGCCTATGCAGATCACAGCAAGGCCGATGCCGTGGTCCAGAAGGTTCGGGCGTTGGGCTACCCGGTGAGCACTGCGAATACGAACCAGGCAGGCAAGGCGCTCACCCGCGTCACGGCCGGCCCGTTCGAGACCCGCGCCGCTGCCGAGGCCGCGCGCCTCAAGATCACCGCAGCCGTGCCGGGTGCGCCGGCGTCGCTTTCGTCGAAACCCGAGACGCAGACTGCTGATGTCCCGGCGCCGCCCAAGCCGGCTGCCGCGGCTCCCGTGTCTGCCCAGCAGGCCCAGGCCGCCACCGTGCCGGCTGCGGCCCCTCGTGCAGGCGGGTTCGCCGTGCAGGTCGCCGCGGTCAGCAGCGAGGCCGAAGCCACCCGCCTGCGTGACAAGCTTCGTGGCGCGGGCATTGCCGGTTATGTCGATAGCATCGCTTCCAGCAGCGGCGCGAAGCTCTGGCGTGTGCGGGCCGGCCCGCAGACCCAGCGTGACGACGCGGTGCGGCTGAAAGAACAAATCAAGGCCAAGGTCGGCCTCGATGGCGTCGTGGTGTCGGCCCCGTAACGGGCCGCGCCGCGCGCACATCGCCACATGGGGAGCAGCAGTGTGAACTGGGCCGATTACGTCATCCTGGCAGTGCTGTTCATCTCGGTCTTGATCGGCCTGGCGCGCGGCCTCATTTCGGAGGTGTTGTCGCTGGTGATCTGGGTGGCCGCGTTTTGGGTCGCCTGGGCCATCGGGCCCCAACTGGCCCATTACATGGAAGGCTCGGTGTCGAACGCCACGGCCCGCGTGGGTATTGGCTACGCGCTGGCGTTCGTCGTGGTTCTGGTGGTGGGCGGCATCATCCGGTTCCTGGTGTCGCGTCTGGTGGCGAGCACGGGGCTGGGCGGTACCGATCGCCTGTTCGGCATGTTATTTGGCCTGGCCCGCGGCGTGCTCATCGTCAGCCTGGTGGTGTTCATCCTCGGCTTCACGCCGTTGCCGAACGACCCCTGGTGGCGTGAATCGACCATGCTCCAGCAGTTCCGGGCCCCCGCCGCATGGATCGGCGAGCAGATCCCGGCGAACGTGCGCGATTACATGCACCCGCCGGAAGCGTTGAAGAACATGAAAATGCCGGACGTCCAGCTCCCCAGCAAGGACGATCTCATGAAACTGCGCGACCTGCCTATCCCCGGGCAAAAGCGCGACAATAGCCAGGCTCACCCCGCTGCCGCTTCCACGGCGGCCTCTTCGTAGAAGGCAACACCATGTGCGGAATCATCGGCATCGTCGGTACCACGGAAGTGGCGTCGGCCCTGTATGACGGCCTGACCGTCCTGCAACATCGCGGTCAGGATGCCGCCGGTATCGCCACCGTGGATGGCGCACGCCTGCGCCTTCACAAGGGCAATGGCCTCGTGCGCGATGTCTTCAACTCGGCGGGCGTCGGGAAGCTGCGCGGCCGTATCGGTATCGGCCACTGCCGCTACCCCACGGCGGGCTCCGAGGGCACGGAAGAGGCCCAGCCTTTCTACGTGAACTCACCCTACGGCATTGCGTTCGCGCATAACGGCAACCTGGTCAACACCGAGCAGCTCCGCAAGGAGATGTTCGAGGACGACCGCCGCCACATCGATACTGATTCCGATTCGGAAGTGCTGCTCAACGTGCTGGCGCACGAACTGCAGCTGGAAGATCGCGGCGACCTCACGCCCGAGCACGTGTTTGAATCGGTCGCCCGTGTGCATGCGCGCGCCCGTGGCGGCTATGCCTGCATTGCCCTCGTGCTGGGTTACGGCCTGATCGCCTTCCGCGACCCTAACGGTATTCGCCCGCTGGTGCTGGGTGAGCGCGAAACGGCCGAAGGTCGCGAATATGCCGTGGCCTCCGAATCCGTGGCCCTCGATGTGCTGGGCTTCAAGCGCCTGCGTGATATCGAACCGGGCGAAGCCGTGATCATTACCGATGGCGGCCAGCTGTTCACCAAGCGCTGCGCCGAGGGCGCGGTGCATGCGCCGTGCATCTTCGAATACGTATACCTCGCGCGCCCCGATTCCATGATCGAGGATGTGTCGGTGTACAAGGCGCGCCTGCGCATGGGCGAAAAGCTCGCCGAGAAGATCCTGCGTGAGCGTGGCCCCGATCACGGTATCGATGCGGTCATCCCCATTCCGGATACCTCGCGTACCGCCGCCAGCTCGCTGGCCCAGGCGTTGGGCGTTCCCATGCGCGAAGGCCTGGTCAAGAACCGTTACATCGGCCGGACGTTCATCATGCCGGGGCAGGGCGAGCGCGTGAAATCCGTGCGCCGCAAGCTCAACGCCATCGACCTCGAATTCCGCAAGAAGAACGTGCTGCTGGTGGATGACTCGATCGTCCGCGGCACCACGTCCAAGCAGATCATCCAGATGGCCCGCGACGCAGGTGCGAAGAACGTCTACTTCGCCTCGGCGGCGCCGCCGGTGCGTTACCCGAACGTGTACGGCATCGATATGCCGGCCGCCTCCGAGTTGGTTGCCGCGGGTCGCACGGTCGAGGAAGTCGAGAAGATCCTCGGCGCCGACTGGCTCATCTACCAGGACCTGGAAGACCTGGTCTGGGCGGTGCAGGATGGCAACGAAGACCTGAAGCGCTTCGATACCTCGTGCTTCTCTGGCGAGTACGTCACCGGTGTCGATTCGGCCTTCCTCGAACAGCAGGAAGCCCTGCGTTCGGATAGCGCCAAGAACGAACGCCGCACGGCCTGAGGCTGCGCGCGGCACGCAGCATGCGTGCCGCGCCTCCCGACATGCAGGACCTCCACGCCGCCGCCCGCTGCTGCCTCGATGCGGCGGATCCCGCCGAGAAAGTGCGCCTCACGTTTGAGACGTTCGCTCGTCTGAGCGCCGGCGCGTTGGGCCCGGATCCGCAATCGCCACCGGCGCAGCCCATACCGTTGCCCGGTCGGCCCGAGCGGCCAAAGCTCGTATCGCCGCGTCAGCTTTCACAGCGAGGCCTCGGTACGCTGGAAGGGCGTATCGCGCTGGTCCACGCCATCGCCCACATCGAGTTCAATGCCATCGATCTTGCATGGGATGCGGTGTATCGCTTCCGTGGCAAGCCCGATGCGTACTACCTCGATTGGGCGTCGTGCGCCAATGACGAGGCGCGCCACTTCATGATGTTGCAGGGGCGCCTTGGGGAACTTGGCCACGCCTACGGTGACTTCGATGCGCACAATGGCCTGTGGGAAATGGCCGAGAAGACCGCGCATAGTGATACGGCGCGCATGGCGCTGGTACCTCGCGTCCTCGAAGCCCGGGGGCTGGATGTCACGCCGGGCATGATGGACCGCCTGCGTCACCAGAAGGACGATCGGACCGTGGCGATCCTCGAGGTCATTCTTCGCGAAGAAGTGGCGCACGTCGCTGCGGGAACCCGCTGGTTCCATTGGTGCTGCACGCGCGATGGCCTCGACCCCGAGGCCACGTTCGCCACGTTGCTCAATGACTATATGAACGGGTCGCTTCGCGGGCCGTTCAATCTTGAGGCGCGGCGTGAGGCCGGGTTCTCCGAGAGCGAACTGGCTTGGCTCGTTACGCTTTGAGGTAATCGGTGCAACGCGCGGCCACGTTACGGCAACTTCAACCCGCGCAGTTCCGCGCTACCTGGCTCAATGCGCAACACCGAACCGTGGTCATACCAGTCTCCCAGTACGATGCGCTGGGCCGGCTCGGCGCCGAGCTCGAAATCGTGCACGGCGGGCCGGTGCGTGTGCCCGTGGACCAGCCGGGTCACCCGCGCGTTCCGCATGGCGTCTTCGACGGCGCCCTGGTTCACATCCATGATTGTTTCATCGATGCGGCCTGTGCGGGATTTGCTGTCGCTGCGTGCCTGTGCGGCGAACGCGCGCCGCGCCGCCAGGGGCATGGAAAGGATCTGTTGCTTCCACGCATCGGTGCGCACTTGCTTGCGCACCGCCTGGTACTCCACGTCATCGGTGCACAGTACATCGCCGTGCATCAGCAGGGTGGGCACACCCTCGATGTCGTGCACCGTGCCATCGTCGAGCAGCGTCATGCCGGCACGTGATGCGAAGGCCTCGCCCAGCAGGAAATCGCGATTACCCACCATGAAGAAGACCGGCACGCCCGAATCGCTCAGGGCGCGGGTGGCCGCGGCGATTCGCGCAGGAAGTTCCGCGTCGTCGTCATCGCCAATCCAGGCTTCGACCAGGTCGCCGAGGATGTAGAACGCTTTGGCGCCACGTGCCTCTTCGGAGGCGAGGTAGTGCTCGAAGAGGTCGGTGATGTGCGGGCGGGCGTCGTCCAGGTGCAGGTCGGCAATGAACAGGGTGGTCATGGCGACGTCTTGGCGGCCGGCTTCTTCTCAGCCTTCTTCGCGGGCGGTGCGGCTGCCGCTGGCGCGGGCGTAGCGGCCGATGACGTGGCGGCCGGTACGGCCTTTTCCTCACCCACGACCTGGGCGGAATTGATGATCACCAGTGGGTTCGGCACATCGCCCACGAACGGGCCCTGGGCCTTGGTGGGTACCTTGGCGATCTTGTCGACCGTATCCATGCCCTGGACGACCTTGCCGAACACGGCGAAGCCCCAGGTCAGCCCACTCTGGTTACTCACGTAATCCAGGCGCCGGTTGTCGACCAGGTTCACGAAGAACTGCGATGTTCCCGAATTCGCATCGGCGCCACGTGCCACCGAGACGGTGCCGCGCAGGTTGGACAAGCCGTTATCGGCCTCGCTGGCGATGGGCGCGCGGGTTCGGCGCTGGGTGAGGTCGCGGCTGTAGAGGCCGCCCTGGATCATGTAGCCATCGACCACCCGGTGAAACACCGTGCCGTCGTAGAACCCATCACGCACGTACTGGAGGAAGTTGGCGACACTCTTGGGCGCCTTTTCCGGGAACAATTCCAGGGTGAAATCGCCCTGGCTCGTGTGCACCACGACCCGCGGGTGATCCACGGGACCGGGCGCGGGTGCCACCGGCTTGGCCTGTTGCTGGGCCAGGGCGGCAGCGGGCAGGGCGAGGAGGAGGCTGGCGAGAGCGGCTTTCAGCATGGGCAACCGGTTCGTACAAAGTGACAACCCGGCCATGATACCCCCATGGCGGGCGCGGGCAGGGTTATTCCGTAACGATCTCGAGTTCGAGGCCCAGTTCGGCCAGCGGCTCGCGCTCCTGCTCCAGATCGGCCTCGGTAAGAGGGTGCTGGTCGAGCCAGTCCGCGGGCAGGGTGAGGCGCAGGCGCTGGCGTGTGGCGTTTACGCGGATGCGCGGCAGCGATTCGGCGCGCCGTGCGCGGCGGAACAATACCGCCAGGCGCAGGATGGCGGTGATATGGCGCGCCAGTGCCCGGTAGCGGACGGGCAGCGCACTTATCACCGATTTCTCCGGCTTGCGGCGGTGCGACTCGACAATGGCCGCGAGCAGCTGCTGCTCCTGGCGTGAGAAACCCGCCATGTCGGCGTGGCGCAGGATGTAGGCGCCGTGGCGCTGGTGCTGGCTGTGCGCGATGGCCAACCCGAGCTCGTGCACGCGCGTGGCCCACGACAGCCATTCGCGGCCGTCATCATCCAGTTTCCATACCTTCGCGAGCTGATCGAACAGCGAAAGGGCGGTGGTTTCAACGCGGCGCGCCTGGGCGCGATCGACGCCATAGCGTGCGGCCAGCGAATCGATGCTCGCCATGCGCGGATCCGTGCCGGCTGAACGGCCGATCAGGTCCCACAAAACACCTTCGCGCATGGAGCTTTCCGAGACGCCCAGGCGCTCGATCCCCAACGCCTCGAAAGCCGCTTCGAAAATAGCCACGCCACCGGCGAAGACCTCGGCACGGTCCTCGGCAAGCCCCGGCAACTTCAGCGGGGCGCCGGTGGCGCCCTGTTCGATGAGCGCCTCGCGAACCGCAGCGAGGGCGTCGGGTGTGATCCCGTTGTCCGAAAGCTTCATGGCGCGCACGACGGAGCCAATGGCCTTGGCGGTGCCCGACGAACCGTAGGCATCCGCCCATCCAGCTTCCCTGTAATCCTCGGAGAACTGCTGCAAGAGCACTCCGATCTCGCGACGGGCCTTCTGCCAGCGCTTGCGCGTGATTTTGCCGCCCGGAAAAAAGCGCAGGGTCGATGCGATGCACCCCACCTGCACGCTTTCGGTCAGCAGCGGTGACGTGCCACGGCCGATGATGAATTCCGTGCTGCCGCCACCAATATCAATGACGAGGCGGTGATCGCGCGAAGCTGGCAGGTCATGGGCCGCGCCCAGGAAGATCAGGCGGCCCTCTTCACGGCCCGAGACGATTTCAACCGGGTGGCCCAGTGCAGCTTCCGCGGCGGAAAGAAACGCATGGGGGGAGGCCAGGCGGCGCACGGTGTTGGTCGCCACCGCACGGATGTGCAATGCCGGGATGCCCGCCAGGCGTTGCCCGAACCGCGCGAGGCTGCCCAGGGCAGCGGCGCGGTGCGCGGCATCCAGCGTGCCGTCGGGGCGCAGCCCCACGGCCATGCGTACCGAATCGCGCAGCCGATCGACGACACGCGGTTCGCCGTGTTCGTAGCGTGCGACCACCATGTGGAAGCTGTTGGAGCCGAGGTCAACGGCGGCGATGAATTCGCCATCGTTGATCTGCGATTTAGCAGATGTGGCCAAGAGGAAATGTCCGCAGCGGCGTATCGGGGAATTTTGTCACGCCTTTACCGCTTTGTGGAAACCGCGGGACGCGATTTCGGCATGGCGGATAGCGCAAACAACAGGATGCACAGGAAGCCGAACACCCAATAGTCCGTGGGCGCCGGCCCCCACCAGTGGCGGTGCCAGGGCACGTTCTCGGGTGTAAAGCGGCCCAGGCCGAATGCAGGGTTCAGAATGAACCAAAGCCCATCCTCCGCTACCCAGAACAGCATGACGCAGGCAATGATGCGCACCTGCGCGCGCCAGCTCCAGAAACCCCGGAAAATCATGGGGAAATGGAAGAACAGCGCGATGAACGGGAAAACCCATGCGTGGTAGCCCGTCATGGGACGGCCACCCCAAAGCAGGTCGAGCAGCCAGTGATTTTCAATGCGCCATGTAGGCAGGCTGGTGGCCCAGCCGTGCGGGCCCTCGATCTCCACCTCGACATGCGCGAAGCAAAACGCCAACAGGAAGGTGAACGCGGCGGTGACCAGCGCGGAGACGATGCGCCGGCGCGGGGAGTGGCTCATCGGTGGCCCAGTTGCGCAAGCACGATATCGATGACGTCGCGCGCGGCGTGGGGGCGGCCGATTGCACGGGCACGGGTGGCCATCTCGGTGAGCTGGGCGGGATCGTCGTGCAGCGCCTGAATTCGCCAGCCAAGGGCAACGCCGTCGATTGCCTTCCACGCTGCGCCCTGTTCCAGCAGGTAATCGGCGTTGCGCTCTTCCTGCCCGGGGATCGGTGCGTTCACGATCATGGGCAGGCCCATGGCGAGGCATTCCGACGTGGTAAGGCCCCCTGGCTTCGTGATGGCCAGGTCGCAGCAGGCCATGAGGCGCTCGACATGGCGCGTGTAGCCCTGGGGGAAAAGGCGGCCAGCATGCTTGCCTGCCGCGAGCTTGCGCAGGCGTGCAAGCATGTCTTCGTTACGCCCTGCCAGTACCACCAGCTGGAAATCGCCGCCCGCCGAGAGCAGGTTATCGGCCAGTTCGTCGAGTGCACCGACGCCCGCGCCGCCGCCCATGACAAGGTAGGTGGGGCGCGCCGGGTCCATGCCGAAATCACGGGCGAGCGCGGCACGTTCGTGCCGTTCGGCGAAGGCGGGCATGACCGGGATCCCCGTCGTGTGCACGCGCTCCCGCGGCAGGCCCACCGCATGCATGCGATAGGCGATTTCCGGGCTGGCGGCGAAGTAACCACTCATACCCGGTACCAACCACATACGGTGCAGGTCGAAATCCGTCACCTGTAGGTAAACAGGGGCCGTCACGCGGCCCTTCCGGATCTGCCGCGCCAGCATCTCGGCGGGTAGGAAATGCGTGCACACGATGGCGTCGGGCGCGAATTCCGCGATGGCCGACCGTAGGCGCCTCGTGTTGAGGCGTTCGATCGTGCGGCGCATGCGTTGAACGACGGCATCGGGACGGGCATCGTCCGTGATGCGATAAAGCATGCCCCACAGGCGTGGGTAGCGAGTGATAAGGCCCAGGTAAAAATCCGCGTAGATGCGGCGGAAACTCGATGGGACGAAATCCATGACATCGAGGTGGCGCGCTTCTATCTTTCCGCCCTGGGCGGCAAGGGCCGCGACTGTGGCATCAAGCGCATCGGCGGCGCGCACATGGCCTGCGCCCGCTGACACCGACAGGAGCAGGATACGCCGCGTCACCCGCAGTACTTTGCCAGCAGCGCTTGTTGCGCCGAATGCGGCAGTTCGCCCGCTTCAGGGTGGCGCCGCGTGTAGCGTCCATCCGCGCCAAGCATCCACGCCTGGGTGTTATCGCGCAGGTAGTTCTCCAGTGTCTCGTCGTATACGCGCTTGAATAGCTCGGGTTCCAGGATAGGCACGCCAACCTCAATACGGCGCATGAGGTTGCGCTCCATCCAGTCGGCGCTGGCGCAGTAAAGTTCCGGTTCGCCATCGTTGCCGAACCAGTACACGCGGCTGTGCTCAAGGAAGCGGCCGATGATCGAGCGCACGCGGATGTTCTCCGACACGCCCTTGATGCCGGGGCGCAACGTGCACGCACCACGGATGATCAGGTCGATCTGCACCCCTGCCTGCGAGGCGCGGTATAGCGCTTCGACAACATGCGCTTCGTTCAGGGCATTGAGTTTGGCGACGATACGACCGGCACGGCCATTCTTCGCATGCTCGATCTCGCGCTCGATCTTCCCCATCACACTGCTGTACAGGGTGAACGGGGAGTGCAGCAGGCGCTTGAGCTGGATCATGGGGCCCAGGCCAGACAGCTGCTGGAACACCTTGTGGATGTCCTCGCCGATTTCTGCGTTGGCTGTCATCAGGCCGATATCGGTATAACCGCGGCTGTTGCCCTGGTGGTAGTTACCCGTGGACAGGTGCACGTAGCGGCGCAGGCCGCTGCCTTCGCGGCGCACGATGAGCAGCATCTTCGCGTGGGTCTTGTAGCCGACCACGCCGTACACCACCTGCACGCCGGCTTCCTGCAGGCGATTGGCCAGGCCAATGTTCGCTTCTTCGTCGAACCGCGCACGCAGTTCGATCACCACGGTGACATCCTTGCCGTTGCGCGCGGCGTCGACCAGCAGGTCCACGAGCGGCGAATCCTTGCCGGCGCGATAAAGCGTCTGCTTGATGGCGAGGACGCCAGGATCCTGTGATGCGCGGCGCAGCAGTTCCACCACCGAGGCAAACGATTCGTAGGGGTGGTGCATGAGCACATCACGCTCACCCAGCACATCGAACTCGTTTACGCCCTTGGCAAACGCAGGCGTAAGGCGGGGGGTGAAATGCGGGAACTTCAGCTCGGGCCGGTCGAGCTGGTCGTAGATCACGCCGGCACGAATGATGTTGACCGGGCCATCGCAGCGGTAAATATCGGCATCTTCCAGCTGGAAGTTCGCCATGAGCATGTCGGTGATGGCGCGCGGGCAATCCGCGCCGACCTCAAGTCGAACCGGGCGGGCATAGCCGCGGCCGGCCAGCTCCTCGCTCAAGGCGCGGGCCAGGTTTTCCACTTCGGCTTCTTCGACCACCAGCTCGCTGTTGCGGGTGACGCGGAACTGATAAGCCGCGCACACCTGGAAGCCGGGGAAGATTTCATCGGCGAAGCTTTGCAGCACCTCGGCCAGGAAGACGAAATCGCCATCGCTGCCTGATACCTCGGTGGGGATGCGAATGATGCGCGGGAGCGAACGCGGCGCGCGCACCAGGGCCATGTGGCCTTCCCGGCCGAACGCATCGCGGCCCTTCAGCACCACGGCCAGGTTCAGGGTCTTGTTGAGGATGCGCGGGAAAGGATGGGCCGGATCGAGGCCCAGCGGCGATAGCACCGGCATGATCTCGTTCTGGAAATACCCCTGCAGCCAGCGCCGCTGCTTATCAGACCACTTATCGCGGGTGAGGAAGCGGATGTTGGCGTCGTTGAGCGCGGGGCCGAGCTCATCGCGCCAGATGCGATACAGCTCGCCGACCAGCTCGAGCGCGCGCTCGCGGATGCGGGCCAGGATCTCGCCCGATGACATGCCATCGGCGCCAGGCGTGGCGGCGCCCAGGGCGTGCTTGTGCTTGAGCACCGCCACGCGCACTTCGAAGAACTCATCGAGGTTATTGCTGACGATGGTCAGATAGCGAAGGCGTTCCAGTACGGGGACATCGGGATCGCTGGCCTGGGCCAGCACGCGGAAATTGAACTCCAGCGCCGCCAGCTCACGGTTGATGTACAGCTCGGCGGCCCCGAGGTCGACCTTCGCGTTCATGCGTTCCGCGGTTCGTTTCATAGCCGCCGATGGTGAACCATGGGCGGCCGTCACGGAAAGGGGCATCGCAGCAACCTGCGCGCGCCGGGCAGCCATGCGTTCAGGCCGGCGCGCCTGCCACGTCGTGGATGCGCGAGCCATCCAGCAGGCGGTCGCTCCCGAAGACACAGGCGAACGTGGAGCCCTTGCCCGGCTCGCTCTCGATCGACAGGCGCGCCTGGTGCAGGTTCAGCACGTGCTTCACGATCGACAGGCCCAGGCCGGTACCGCCCGAATCACGTGAGCGGCTCGACGAGACGCGGTAGAAGCGCTCGGTGAGGCGCGCAATGTGCGCGGCAGGGATACCAAAGCCCGAATCCTGTACGGAGAAACGCGCGCCATCGTCCGTGGCGGCCCAGCGGATGGCGATCTTGCCGCCCGTGGGGGTGTAGCGAACGGCGTTGCCGACCAGGTTGCCAAAAGCGCTATGCAGGTCCTTGGTCGATCCAAGCAGGTCGTAACCCGTGGCGACATCGAGCGAGATGGTATGCCGACCCTGGCTGAGCGCTTCGGCCTCTTTGCGCAACGAGGCCAGCAACGGCGCCATCTGCACATGCTCTTCGGCCAGGTGATCCTGCGTCTCCAGGCGGGAAAGGGTCAGCAGGTCTTCGACGATCTGGCCCATGCGCTTGGATTGCGCGCGCATTTCGTCGAGAACGGGTGCCAGCTCGGGGACATCTTCCGGATCCAGCAGCTCAAGGTAGCCGTGGATCACCGTAAGCGGCGTGCGCAGCTCATGGGAAACGTTGGCCACGAAATCGCGGCGGATCTGCTCCAGCCGGGTGAGGTGGCTGGTATCGCGGGCCAGCAACACGCGCTGGCGGCTACCGAAGGGCAGCAGGGTCGCCGTGATATGCCGGTTCGGATGCCCCGGGGCGGTGACATCGGTCAGCGGCTCGCGGGCACCCTCGTCCAGCCACTCGGCCAGGTCGCTGTTCTTCAGGATATCGGTGATGAAGCGGCCGCGGTCCCGGGGACCCTTCAGCCCAAGCAGCTCCTCCGCCGCATGGTTGAACCAGCGGACATGCTGTGCGTGGTCCAGCAGGACGACGCCATCGGGGAGGGAGCCGGCCGCACTGCGCAGGTCACGGAGGCGGGAGGCGATTCGACGGGTGCGGGTCATGAGACGGTCATGCTCAGGGTGGTGCGTTGCGGGCGATTGCAACATTGGCCCCGGCTTATGACGGAACAGCGACAGCAGCACGACGATTTGGCCCAGCGCGACAACGGTCACGCCGGCCAGCGCCGCACCCAGGAACGCGCCGACCACGCCGCCCGCGATCAGCAGGGCAGCGCAGGTGGCAGGCAGTCGCCAGGAAGTCAGGAAGCTGGGTGGCATAACGGGGTAACCGGCGGTCTGGTGGAACGCACCATAGCGCGGCTACCACGCCTTAGCCTAGGTATTGGCGGAGAAGCGATAGCCAGCGCCGCGGACGGTCTGGACCATATCGTCCAGCTTCCAGGGTTCAAGCGTCTTGCGCAGGCGGCGGATATGCACATCCACGGTGCGCTCTTCCACGTACACGCTGCCGCCCCATACGTGGTCCAGTAGCTGCGCGCGCGAGTAGACGCGCTCAGGGTGGGTCATGAAGAAGAACAGCAGACGGTATTCGGTCGGGCCGATGGGCACCGCGTCGTCACCAGCGAACACGCGGTGTGCCGGGCCGTCGATGCGCAGGCCGCCAAGCTCCACCACGCCTGAGCCGTCATCGCCCTGGCTGCGGCGGAGCACCGCCTTGATCCGGGCGATGAGCTCCCGGGTGGAGAACGGCTTGATCACGTAATCGTCCACGCCGGCCTCCAGGCCGTTCACCCGGTCCATCTCCTCGCCGCGGGCGGTGAGCATGATGATGGGGATTTCGCGGGACAGTTCCTCGCGGCGCAGGCGGCGGGCCAGTTCCAGGCCGCTGGTGCCCGGGAGCATCCAGTCGAGCAGGATCAGGTCCGGCACACGCTCGGAGATGGCCATCTGTGCGGCGCGGGCGTCGGCGGCATGAGCCGCGTCCATACCCGCCTTGCGGAGCGCGAAGGCGACCATGTCGCGAATCGATGCTTCGTCTTCCACGATAAGAATGCGTTTATGCACGCTGGGAACCGCTTGGTGGCTGTGACCGTCATATTGCAGCCGTGTCGTGTTACAGGGCAATGACAACCGTCACATTCGCCCGATGCCGATAAGGCGCATCTATTGCTGCGAGCGGCCGTCGGGGTTGTCATCCGTGGCGACCCGGCGCTTGCGTAGCTCGAGCAGAAGCGGGGTCAGGTCGGCGATCTGGGCCTGGATGCGAGAGCGCTGGTAGAAATCCAGGTCATCGCGCTTGAGCAGGCGGCGCAGCTGTTCCATGGCGTCAAACGGCCGCCCGGAGAGGTAGGCGCTGTTCGCGTACGCCTCGGCCGAGCGGATGCTGTCGCCCGCACGTTCGGTGGCCTGGGCGTAGGTGCGGAAGATTTCCGGGTCGTCGCTGTTATCCAGCATGGGGCGGAGCAGTGAGGCCGCCTGCTGGGCGCTTTCGCGGCTGCCCTGGACAGCCAGCGCCTTGGCATAACCCAGCGCCACGGCCACGTTGCGCGGCGAATTGGCATGCAGGGCCTTGTAGATGGCCATGGCATCACCGGAACGCCCCGCGTCCATGTAGGCATCGGCCATCGCAAGGCGCAGTACGACGCTATCGGGCCGGCTGGCTAGCAAGGGCTGCAGCTGCTCGATAGCCTGGCTGCCGTGGTTCGTGCGGATAAGCGCCACGGCGTAACCGTATCGGTTGGCGCCCGTATCGAAATCCTTGTGCTTCAGGTTCGTGGCGTAATAGGAGGCCAGCTTCCCGGCATCCCCCGAGAGCACGCGCACGCGTTCGCGCATCAGGGCGTAGGTATCGCCGGCGCTGTCCTTGGGTGCTGCATTGCCGGTACTCACCAAGGTGGTGGGATCCTTCACGAAGAGCACGGGTGCGGTGCTCTTTTCCCAGCTCGCCTTGTCCAGGGTGGGCAGCTTGGGCCGATCCTTGAGGCGGTCCTCCAGCACACGGGCGCGTGCCCGCGCATCGCTGATACGGTCCAGGGTCACCGGGTGGGTCTGCAGCAGGGCGGGCAGGGCATCTTCGCCTTCGCCCACGCGCAGCGTGTCCTGCATGCGGCCAAAGAAATCGGCCATGGCTTCGGGATCGAAACCCGAGTTGGCGAGTGTCTGGATACCGACGCGGTCGGCCTCGATTTCGTCCTTGCGGGTAAAGTTGATCTGCCGCTGTAACAGCAGGCCCTGGCCACCCATGAGCACGCCGGCTGCCGCGTCACCGCCCGCGCTGCCTGCCGCGATGGCACCAAGCAGCACCAGCGCCAGCAGCGGCGCATCCTTCTTCGACGCCTCGAAGGCGCGATACAGGTGGTTCTGGGTGATGTGGCCAATTTCGTGCGCGATGACGCCCGCCAGCTCGCTTTCGCTCTGGGTGATATTGATGAGGCCCGCGTTCACGCCGATATAGCCGCCGGGAGCGGCGAAGGCGTTGATCTGGGTGTCGCGCACGATGAAGAACTGGAAATGATCCTTCGGGCGGTC
>Ga0157369_10001493_pt1 | contig 28692 bp, 19 predicted proteins | sample C25metaG_FD_113461 | JGI IMG/M metagenome (GOLD analysis project Ga0157369, IMG submission 113461) | Corn rhizosphere microbial communities from Kellogg Biological Station, Michigan, USA - C2-5 metaG | ecosystem: Host-associated > Plants > Roots > Rhizosphere > Soil | place: USA: Michigan... | reverse complement strand
TGGTGGTTGCTCGAACAAGTCAACTGCGCGAACGTGCCCCACTCATTGGACTTTGAAATCTGTGCCTGATAGGATCGCGAACTTTGCACCAGCGCTGTGGTGCCGGTCACGAACGTGTTGGTTAGAACGGTCGTAGTGTGGGAAAAGTTGGCGAACAACGAGACCTGGGGATCCAAACTCGGAATTGTCGGACCTACCTGCGTGAGCACGCTACCCGAGCCGACGCCCACAGTGGTCGCTGCGCCGCCGCCCGCGTTCAAGCTCACGCCGGTGAGACTGACGCTCGCCGGTCCCGCCGCGATCGGCACACTCACTGGGCGCAATAATTGCCCGCCTTCGGTGCGCCGCGTCACTTCTTTCGCCAGCAGCGGCCCATAACGCTGGATTTCGATATCGAGATTGTTCTCGAGCGCCAGCGCAATCACGTCCTGGGCCGATAAATAGAGATTGCCCGCGCGCACCAGCGATTCAAGCCGGTTTGTGTTCGCCAGGTTGATAGGGGGTACGTAGCGCTGTTGATACGGGCGCGTCAGCCAGCCAAGGCCGCCCTTAGGGGGGTCGATCCGCACGGCCGACTGCCCGGATACGAGGCTGCTTTGGGTAACCACCAGCAGCAGTAGGCTACATAGCCAGGAGAGAGGGGTTTTGAATCGTCTCATCAAGAATCGTTTAGAAGAACAACGCATCAGTCGCAAGTCAAGTTCCGTGTTTGTCTTAAGGGGAACCCTCATAGTAACTTAACAATGCCGCCCGACCCATCATTACGCCTGTTCGATTTTGGGAAGCGAGGGGCCGCTTTCGCAAAGCGATTGCTATCCTGTCGAGGGCATGGCAACGTCCAGCATGGCTTTGTTTGAAGAGACCGGTGCCTATCTGCACGGTCATTTTCGCTTGACCAGCGGTTTGCATAGCGGGGAATACCTGCAATGCGCCAAGGTTCTAGCGCATCCGCAGTATGCCGAAAGGCTCGGCCGTGCATTGGCTGAGAAAATCAAATCCCTCATCGGTCCCGAGAGAATCGATGTCGTGGTGGCTCCGGCTATGGGCGGCATCATTATTGGTCACGAGGTGGCTCGGGCACTTGGAGTGCGTTCGCTGTTTACCGAACGCGATGCTGCTAGCAACGCTATGACGCTTCGCCGCGGTTTCGAAATTGCGGCGGGCGAAACCGCCGTCGTCATCGAGGACGTGATCACCACCGGCGGCAGCACCAAAGAGGTTGTCAACGCGATTGCCGCGTCCGGAGCCCGCGTCCTGGCGGCCGGGTCGATAATCGACCGCAGCGGCGGCCGGGCTGATGTGGGCGTCCCCCGCGTAGCCCTTGAAACTCTCGAGGCCATGGCGTATCAACCGGAGGAGTGCCCGTTGTGCCGCCAGGGTCTGCCGGTCGTCAAGCCAGGCTCGCGGCGCGTCTCATGAGGTCGCATCATGCGGAGACTCCGCTTTGAAGTCGCCTACGATGGCACCGATTTCCACGGGTGGCAGGTGCAACCGGGGTTGCCGACTATTCAGGGCGCGCTCGAAGAAATAATCAGCTCTATCGAGGGGCGTCCGGTGCATGTCGCGGGTTCCGGCCGAACCGATGCGGGAGTCCACGCGCTGGCGCAGGTCGCCGCCGTAAGCATCGCAAATCCTATTCCGGCGGGCAATTTCCGGCGTGCCGTCAATCGCCTCTTGCCCTACACCATTCGCATCAATCACGTCACCGAAACCGCGCCTGACTTCCATCCACGCTTCGACGCCCGCTGCAAAACCTATGAGTACCGCGTCTTCCGCGAGGAGGTGTGTCCGCCGTTCGATCGCCGCTTCGTCTATCACCATCCCTATCCGCTTAACGAGTCCGCCATGTGCCAAGCGGCGGCGCTGGTCGAAGGAGAACACGATTTCCGCGCATTTGCCGCTTCCGATGATCGCGACAAGGCTGGCGCTTCCAACGTCCGCACGATTTTCTCCTCGCGCTTCAAGCGAGAGGATGCGCGGCTGATCTATCGCGTGACCGGCTCCGGTTTTCTTAAACACATGGTGCGCAATCTGGTGGGCGTTCTAATCGAAGTAGGGAAGGGCAATTGGAGCGCGGAAGATGTCCGGGCCCGTTTGCAACCGGCCCGCGGCCTCCCCTCCGGACCGGCTGTCCCTGCAAGCGGTCTCTTCCTGGTCTCCGTCGAATACGGCGCTGAAACTGGACAGTGTGCGGCCCGCGATACTACCCTTCTTTAACCCGCCGAAGCAAACGTATCGTCATGTAGCCCATTACGGCCACGGCCGCGAACAGGAAAAAATTGAGCATGTAGGGATTGCGATCTGTCCAAGGGCGCTCGGGTGCACGATACTGCGGGTTAGCTTCCACGCGGCCGAGCGGCGCGCCCGGGCTATTTTCGGCAATAGTCGCAAATGCTGCCAGATCGTAAGACGGCTGTCTCGCCTGCGGATTCCCGAGATAGAGCCAATACGGCCCCGCCGTCGTCGCTGGAAACTCGAGTAGTCTCCTGAAAGCGCTCAGGCGGACTTGAGTCACTTTCAATGGAGCGCTGTCGCCATGGAAGATGGCCAAACGCATATGGCGCTTCCACCGTTCCGGAAAATCAATAGACAAGTGCTCTTCCGTCGCGGTCCTTGCAATCACTGCTTGGCCCGCCAATAGCCAGGCCTTGGCATCGGTGCTGGTTGCGACCTCGGCGCTGCGGGAAAATGCGCCCGCACTGACGGGGACCGATACTTCTACCCGATCGTAAGCAAGCCCATCGGACCCGACGTCGGCAAACAGCAGCGTCGCCTGGGCCGTCGGATCTTCCTTCATCGCCGGCGTCAGCGTGGATACCGTATCGCGAATCGCTCCCGATTCTTCGAAATGCGTCAGCCATGCCGATGCCAGATACGCCGGATCGTGCCACCCTGGAATAGAAAGTCGTACGTAACGGCGCGTTGATGCGGGATAGTCGACGCTAAGTTCCGAAACCTGGCGGTCTATCCGCGTAACGTCTAAGATAAGCCCATCCATACGAGCCATTGCCCACCGTATGCCATCGTCGCTGGTTTCAACCCTTATCGTTTCCTTGAAGTTGTGTTTCGGCGTCGCAATGCGCACGCGATTGTGCGCCGGGTGGCCGTTCAGATCGAGCACCGCCTCGACGCCCGCATTCGGGACAGCCGTCTTGTTACGCAGTGTCGCTTGCAGTTCGATCTGTTGGCGCTGCGCCGAGAGGGTTCGCAAGCGGTAAGGGATTTCGCTGCCCGCGCGAACGATGCGCAGATCTCGCAGCGCGGCGCGCGATGCCTTATACACCGCCGGGCTGACCACGATCGCTGCGACCGCCCCGGGTTGCTTCACGTCAATGGCAATGCGAACCTGCCAATCCTGCGCATTAAAATCGCCGCGAGCCATACAAGCTGCGCCCAAAAAGAAAACCAGGCTAAGAGCCCGTTTCATCGTCTTTCCACCAGCCCTCCACCAGGCCTCGAAAACGTGAATAAAGAAACGATGTGGCAATCAGCAAAATCCCCAGCGCGACGAACGCTGAAATGCGATAGACCCGCCCCAGTTGCCAGATGTCATACAAATAGAGCTTTAGGATCACGAGCGCGATGAGAGCCAATCCGGCGATGCGGTTCAAAGCAGAACGCGCGGCAACGCCTATGCTCACGAGAATCGCCGCATACACCGCAAAGAGAATCGAGATCGTCACCGTTTCTACGCTTAAGAGATTTTCTGCCGGCGTCGATTTTTCGGCCCAGCCGATCGCTTCCATACTGAGGCCCCACAGCACGGCCACGTGCCCTCCGAAGTACTCAATCAGCGCGATAGGTCGTGACAAACGTGCGGCCCACCACGCGGCAAGGAAAAGACCCACCGCCGCAACCGCGAAGGTCAAGAAGCGCGCGTTCCAAAGCAGCAGGTAGGATTGCGCATTCGCGTAGGATGTGCCGTTTGCATACATCCAGGTATCAAACGAGACCAAGCGTGTAAATACCAGCCCAAATATCAACAACGCCGCAAGTAGCGCTTTCAGATTTTGAAGGCGTAGCCCGATCCAGGTAAACGCCGCGGCCTGCAATGACCAGGCCACGCTGATCGTGAACCCGGTGAATTGAATCGGAATCGCGAGCGTCAGAAAGCAAAGTGCCGTTCCGAATGACAGCACCGCCCGCCGTGTGTCCCGCTGTTCTGTGGACCCCCGGCGATACGTATACGCTCCCAGTCCCAGATAAGCCGCCGCTACAGCCGCCGCCAGCATCCCCAGCCAGCTATGGTAGTGGGCTTTAAGCAACCAGTAAGAAGCGGTATAGTACACGGCTCCATTCAGCGCCACCAACGAAAGACTCTGAACGGTCAGAGAGGGCCACCGCGCGCTGTAGCTGAAAAAAAGCAGAAAAGCGAGAGAAACGCCGACAAACTCCGATGGCGAGTTCCTGGTCCAGATTCCGTACGAAATCCAGAATGAGACGAACGTAACGCTCAAGGCAACCGGATACTGCTGCCGTCGCGCGCGTAGCAGGCCTGCGGCGGCAACCACGAGCGCCAGTACGAAAAACGGAGTTGACGACGATCCCCAGACAATTGCCAACGCGATCGATGCAAGAAACTGCGCCAGCAGGAACAGCGCACGTAGGGAACTGGGCCAATAAAGACCATAAAAGGCCGCGAGCGCCCATGTCGCCACTAACCTGTCGTGCGGCTTCTCGAATTTATCCGCCAGCCAGCCCCCATAGAGGATTGCTGTCCCCACGAAACTGAGTATCTCGATCCCACGCCAGTCGCGGCGCTTCGCCAACGCCACGGCTCCGGCGCTCAACAGCAGCACATAGCTGAAGAGGAACCAGGGACGGTCTTCACCACTGCTCAGCAGAATGGGAGTAATGTAGCCACCGAACAGGCCGAGAGCGGCGATAGCCTGCGAGCCATAACGTAATGCCAATGCCACCGCCATGGCGGTGATTGCCAGCATGCATACGAACGCCAAACCCTGGGCGATCAGGTGATAGAACCCGAAGGCCGCATATATCGAGAGGAACAGGATACCGACGCCCGTTCCCGTAATGCCTTGCGCAAAGATCCGTTGTCCCTTACGCCATAGGAAATCCGCAAGCGCAACGGCGCTAAGGCCGGCAAGCACACCGAGAATCACGCGGCCGGTCGGCCCGATCCAGTTATTATCGACCGCCCATTTGAAGAAGAACGCAACACCAAGCACCAGAGTGATCACACCGACGCGATTGATCACCGTAAGCCCGACCTTGGTTTCCAGAGCGGGCTTCCTGGGCAGTGGCGTCGATACCGGACTGGACGGCGGCGGGGGGGCAAAGACGGCCGGCTCCGGCTCAGGCGCCGGTTCATCGGGCGTGAGCGCCGTCGGTTGTTCTGTGACCGGCGCTGCCGTTCCCTCCAGCCGCGCAAGGCGCCGCTCGATTTCGTCCTGCCGTTTGAGTAGGCGCCCTAAGGCCGCACTAATAGTGTCCAGCCTTTGCTGTTCCGGTGTTGGCCCCATGAGGCCGATATTCTCCTCTATATACTCCGAAGATTCCCTTCTCGCGCATCCTGCGTGTTATTGAAGTCCTAATTCTAGCCCGCCATGGCTATACTGAGCGCGAGATCAATGCATAGCGTGCAAGCGGTAGAACTGGTCATCCTGTTGTTGCTCCTTTTCGTGGTCGCGTTTGGCGCGCTTGCTCGCCGCCTTGAGATCCCATATCCCATCATTCTCGTGATCGCGGGGGCACTGCTCGGTCTTGTTCCCGGTATCCCAATGGTCGAGCTTAACCCCGACACCATCTTCTTTGTAGTTCTTCCTCCTCTTCTCTACTCTTCTGCCTGGACGACGTCCTGGCGCGCATTCCGGTTCAACCTTGTCAGCATCCTGCTATTGGCGTTTGGACTGGTCTTCTTTACTGTGATCGGAGTCGCAGCCGGCGCGCAATGGCTCTTCGCCGGTTTCACCTGGAGCATCGGCATCTTACTGGGCGCAGCCGTAGCGCCAACCGACGCGCTCGCTGCTACCTCCGTTGCCAAACGCATTGGTCTGCCGAAGCGGATCACGGACATTCTCGAAGGCGAGAGTCTTGTCAACGATGCAAGTGGATTGCTTGCGCTCGAATTCGGCATTGCCATGGTTGTCCGGAATGAGACCTTCACGTTGGGCGAAGCCGTGCTGCGCCTGTTGTACCTCATCGTTGCTGGTCTTGCCGTCGGCCTGGCAACCGGCTGGGTTGTGGATAAGCTCGAGCGCCGCATCGACGACGGTCCCATCGAGATTGTGATTAGCATTCTCATTCCCTACGCTGCCTATTTCGCGGCGGACCGGATGCGCGCTTCCGGCGTGTTGGCGGTCGTGGCCTGCGGCCTCTATTTGAGCCGCCGCAGCTATGTGTTGTTCTCACCGGGCGTGCGTCTGCAAGCCTGGGCCGTTTGGGATGCGTTGAGCTTTATTTTGAACGGTCTGGTATTTGTGCTCATAGGTTTGCAACTCCCTTACGTGCTGGCCGGGATTCGCAATCAAAATCTCGGAACACTCCTTCTCTATGGGGCGTTGTTCAGCGGTCTGGTGATCGCGCTGCGATTGATCTGGATATTTCCGGGGACGTTTCTGGCGTACTGGATTCGCAGCCGCATCCTTCACCAGGATGTAACGTGTCCCCCGGCGCGCTCGATTCTAATCGTGGGCTGGACCGGCATGCGGGGCGTAATCGCGCTGGCTGCCGCCATGGCGCTACCAAATACGCTTGCCAGCGGCGCGCCATTCCCGCAGCGCAATCTGATCATTTTCCTTGCCTTCTCCGTGATTTTCGTCACGCTGGTTCTGCAAGGGCTCACGCTTCCCCCGCTGGTGCGGGCTCTCGGCCTCGCAAATGCGCCCGGCCCCGACCTCGAGGAGGAGGCCGCGCGCCGCCAAATCCTCGAAACTGCTCTCGCCTATCTCGAAGAAATGCACAAAAAAGACGAGGCCGAATTCGACGCCATGTACGAAGACCTGACCGGGCACTACCGCCAGCGTCTGGCAGTATTAACCCGAAAAGAGGAGGCTGAAAACGCCGCAAACCTCCTGCATCACCAGCGCTTCTCTCGCGTATCCCGCGAACTGCTGCGCGTGGAGCGTTGCACAGCGGTTCAACTCCGTAACGACGGCGTGATCGACGATGAAATCCTGCGCCAGCTCGAGCGTGAACTCGATCTCCGCGAGACCGGCTCGGCCCATACACCGTAAGCCGTATCGAACTAGCACCCGCCGCCATTCTAGAATGGACGTGCCAATGTTCGGATGAAATTGAACATCTCTATTGTTGCCGCCTGCCTGTTGTCACTGCTGGTGAATGGACGAGAGACGCCGCAACCCGTCTTAGTCTCGGTCGTCGCCGATCGCGGTGCTGGTCCGATCGCCCGTTATGCGCTCGGAAAGGTGAAGGCCGCCCTTCTCGAAAAGCATGTCCGAATTGAAGAGGCAGCGAGCCTGGCATCGTCCCACGGGCAGTTTGTCATCGTGGCGGGCATCCAACCCGGCGGCCCGGCCCTACAGTTGGCGATCGCCGCCCGAGTTACCATCCCTTCCACTGCCGAATCCCTGGTCGTTCGCCATGAACGCTGGAAAGATAAGCCAGCATTGCTGGTGAGCGGTGCGGACGAGCGCGGATTGATGTATGGGCTTTTGGATGTGGCGCGCCGGATCAGTTGGGCTCCAAGTGCGGTCAGACCCTTTAGTGAAGTGCGCGATTCGTCAGAGTCTCCCGCGGTACGTGACCGCGGACTCACGATTTTCACCATGCAGCAGGCTCAATTCGAAAACCGGCTGCATGATGAGCGCTATTGGGCCAGATATTTCGACATGCTGGCCGAGGATCGCTTCAACACCTTCCAGATTTTGTTTGCCTATGAAATGGATGGCTACATGTGCCCTGCCTATCCGTACTTCGTCGACGTCGAACAGTTCCCCGGCATAAGCGTTACGGGTCTGAGCCGCGAGCAACAGCAACGCAATCGTGACGACTTGAAGCGCCTGATGCGCATGGCTCATGCGCGTGGCTTGAAGATAACGATCGGCTTATGGTGTCACTACAACCGCTTTTCTCGAACTTTCAAAGCGGCCAATCACAGCACGCCCGAAAAAGGAAAGGTCTTCGGATTGACGGAGGAAAATCTGATTCCCTACACTCAGGCGGCCGCCGCCAAATTTCTTCAGACCTTTCCGGAAATCGACAACATCATGCTGCTGATGCACGGGGAATCCGGCATCAAAGCCGAGGATATGCGGACCTTCTGGGCTGCAATATTCCCGGTGCTGAAGAAGTATGGTCCGAACATACAGTACGAGATGCGGGCAAAAGGCGTCCCGGACGATCTGATCGAGGCCGCGCTCAAGCTTGGGCTAAAAGTTCGGATGAACACGAAGTATTGGGCCGAACAGGTCGGCCTACCGTTTCACCCAACGCATATTCAGGAACTGAACCAGTTCGAGCGTCGCCACGGTTACTCCGACATGCTCAAGTATCCGCACGAATACGAATTGCATTGGACATTGTGGACTTCCGGCACGCCGCGCGTTCTATTGTGGGCGGATCCCGAATATGTCCGCCGATTTGCAGGGACATTGCATCTTGGCGATACCAATGGCTTCGATGTAATGGAGCCGGAGGCGACAAAAATGGCCGGGCATCGACACGATATGCCTCCATTCGACCTTCTTACGCCGGAGTATCGATATTACGACTACGAATTCGAGCGATATTGGCACTTCTTCCAGGTTTTCGGCCGGCTGACTTACAATCCGCAGGCCTCCTCCGAGATTTGGGACACGGAATTTCGCCGCCGGTTCGGCGCTGCCGCTCCTTATGTCGAGCAAGGGATACACCGTGCCAGCGAAATCCTCCCGCGCATCACTGCCTACTGCCTGCCACCGAATCACTTCCCAACCACTCGCGGCTGGCCGGAACGGCAGCGGCAGGAAGATGTGCCCGTTTATTCCAAGGCCGAACCGAGCGACATCGAACAATTTTCGAGTTTTGATCGATCGGCGGAAAATCTTCTTAACGGGTCGGAATCCGCCTCCATCGATCCCGTGGCTACTAGCCGCTGGTTTGCCAAAACATCAGCGGATGTACTCCGATTGGCCAACCGGGCCGAAGCCGCCGCCGGCACGAACGTGAACAAAGAACTCCTTTCCAATTTGGTGGACATGCGGATACTGGCAAATCTCGCACTCTACCATTCACGGCGCATCCCGGCGGGTGAGAGTTATGCGCTATTCAGGAAAACAGGCGATCTCAACGCTCTGAATGAGGCGATCAGCGCCGAGAAGAGCGCGATCGAGGCCTGGTCCGAAATTGTCAAGGCGGCGGGAAACACCTACAACTTCGATCTGATGTTCGGATTGCCGCAGTTTGATTTGAGTGGCCACTGGCGTGACGAGTTAGTGAAATTGAATCACGGTCTGACAGCTCTTGAAGCGGAACGGGCAAAATTCCACCCCGAACCGACGCGTGTCGTTGGCAACTATGACCTCGGACTGGGTCAACCGGTCCCAGGATTTGAGCGCTTGAGACGAGGCCGCGCGAGCGCCTTCGAGCAAAATGGAACCAATCTGGTCAGCTTGCCGGTGCCGGATGGCCGTTATCGCGTAACAGTAGACATCCACGATGACTCCGCGAATCCGAAGACCCATGGCCCCATGTGGATTGAGGCTAATGGATTCGACTACACCGGCAGGTTTCAAGTTGCGCCCGGCGAACGTCTCCAAAGGACTTTCGAGACGACCAGTGCCGCAGGAAAGCTGGAAATTCTGTTCGATAGCGACACCAGTGCCGATTGGTATGCGAACACTCTCACGGTTGCCCGTGTTGATCCATCGATAGCGCACGTTCCCGTGCGTCGGTCCGAGCCGGATCGGGACATTCTCATTCGAGCCACAGTCGCCGGGGTCGATCCGATTGCCAAAGTCGACTTGATCTATGGCAACGATCAAAAGGGCTACTCGACGCTCGAAATGAAACGCGCCGCTCCACTCTTATATGAAGGCTCTCTTCCCGCTGCCAGCGCGCGAGAAGGATTGAAGTATTACATCGAAGCGCGGGACCAACGGGAACGTACCGCTACATGGCCGGAGAACGGTCGCTCGAATCCGATCGCGGTGATTGTGACGGACGATAGCCAAGCGCCTGAGCTGAGTGCGACGCCGGTCTCAAGCGCACATGCGCGAACGCCTTTGCGAATCGCGGCGGACGTTCATGACCACTCCGGCGTGAAATGGGTTCGCTTACGGTATCGCGGTGTAACCCAGCATCAGGAATTTCGCTCGATCCGAATGTTGCCGGTCGGTGGCGATCGCTACGAGGCAACGATTCCCGCGGCCCAAATGGATCCACGATTCGACCTGATGTACTTATTTGAGGTGATGGACAACAAGGGGAATGGCAGGATCTATCCGGATCTGGAAAAGGAAACTCCCTATAACGTTGTCAAAGTCGACCGAGGTGCAGGCGCCGGTACCATGGCATCGAGATGATTTGATAGGTTGAGTGTCCAGCGAATGCGAATTGTAATACCCGTCCTCCTATTGGTCTTTCAGCTAGGCGCAGTCGTCTACGCACGCTTCGTTCCCACTCGCTATTTCTGCTGGGCTCCCTTCGATACGCAGACAGACTACACGGCAACCGCGGTAGTCAATGGCCACCAGTTGACTCCCTCGGAGTTTCGGCTCCGCTATCGAAGACCCAAACGAGGCTTTGATAACCGTTCGCCACAGCATGTCATTGACATGCTGCAGCAGGTAGAGGAAAAGCGCGCCCTTGTCGGCGACAAGGCTACCATCGTCATGACATATCGGGTGAATGGAAAAGATCCACAAGTCTGGCGCTGGCCGACCGCTTCATCACAGCCATGAACTTTGCTTCGGTGATGAAGCATGACGGAATATGATGCGATCGTAGTTGGTTCCGGCCCGAATGGTCTAGCGGCGGCGATTGTTTTGGCCCGGGCCGGCCTCTCTGTGTTGGTGCGGGAATCGTCGAGCACTATCGGCGGGGGCGCCCGTTCGTTCGAACTTACCTTGCCTGGCTTTGTGCACGACCTTTACTCTGCTGTGCACCCTATGGCGGCCGCTTCGCCGTTCTTCTCGTCGCTTCCGCTCGAAACTCATGGACTCGAATGGATACATCCACCCCTGCCATTGGTGCATCCCTTTGACGACTCGCCGCCGGCGATACTCGATCGCGGCGTAGATGCCACCGGACTTACCCTCGGCCGGGATGCCTCCGCGTATCGCTGCTTGCTTGCGCCCCTAGTCCGCGATTGGCTTTCGCTCGCTCCGGATGTCCTCGGACCCATCTTTCATGTGCCGGCGCATCCGATTTCTGCAGTGCGCTTCGGATCGCGAGCGTTGTGGTCTGCCGCCACACTCAATCGAGCTGTATTTCGTGAAGGCCGCGCAAAAGCCCTTCTCGCGGGACTATCCGCTCATTCCATCGTGCCGCTCGAAAAATCCGGAAGTGCGGCAATAGGATTGGTGATGGCTGCCACGGGCCATGCTGCGGGCTGGCCCATCCCGCGTGGCGGCGCTCAACAAATCGCAAATGCATTAGCCTCCTATTTTCGATCCCTAGGGGGAACCATCGAGACGGATGCGCCTGTGGATTCCATCGAGAATCTACCGAAGGCACGCGCAGTCCTGCTCGATCTCACGCCGCGGCAGATAGTCCGAATTGCCGACAAGCGCTTGTCTAAGAAATACAAGCGCCGGCTTACGCATTTCGCTTACGGGCCAGGTGTCTTTAAGATCGATTGGGCGCTGGCCGGTCCCATTCCCTGGATCCATCCGGAGTGCGCGCGCACGGCCACGCTGCATCTCGGTGCAAGCGAGGAGGAAATCAAAGCGTCGGAAAGCGCGGCGTGGAAAGGTACGCACGTGGAAAAGCCTCTGGTCTTGTTGGCACAGCCGAGCCTCTTTGATGCTACGCGCGCGCCGGCTGGCCGCCACACGGGCTGGGCCTACTGCCACGTGCCGAACGGTTCCACGTTGGAAATGACGCATGCGATCGAACGTCAAGTCGAGCGCTTCGCTCCTGGCTTTCGGGAGCTGATATTGGCGCGACACACCAGCAATACGGTCCAATTGGAGCAGTCCAACGCCAATCTGGTGGGTGGCGACATAGGAGGCGGTGCGAATACCCTCCGGCAACTTCTGATGCGTCCAGTCCTGGCGATTGATCCTTATCGAATCCCATCGACCAATCTTTATGTCTGCTCCGCTTCGACTCCGCCGGGCGGTGGCGTGCACGGCATGTGTGGATACCACGCAGCACGATCTGCGCTGAAGAATGCTTTTGGGCGCTCTCTGAGCCGGTGATAACTTAGTTGAGTTCAAATATGGGGTTAGGTCCCGGAGAATCAGTTAAGCCGTCTTGGAATCCGCTGAAGTGCCGCGGTACAGGACTTCCCGTTAATTTAACGATCCTGGTGAAGTCCTTAGCCGTGGTCGTGCTACTTACAAACCATGTGAAAATTCTGCCTGACCCTTGGCTGCCATTTATACCCGCCATCGGCTTGATCCCGCCGGTTCTCTTTCAAAGAACCCTTCAAACCGTTTTTGTCTTGTCGGCTCTCGCGATAATCTTCAATCGCAGAATCAGGCTTGCTTCTTTGGTAATCGGATCGACCATGTTGATCTCGGTCGTCTCTTCCAAGGCGTATTACGGCAATAACAAAACATTCTGCGGGCTCATGTTTTTTCTAGCGGGACTTTACCAGCCCGGCGGACCCAATTTCATTCGTTGGCAATTAGCGGTCACTTACTTCGGCGCCGGCCTCAATAAGTTGCTCGATGTGGATTGGCAAAGCGGTATATTTTTTGAAAACTGGGCTGTCCACCGGCTTCGGCAGCCTTGGTACATAGCGCTCGATTCGCGATTGCCCGCCCTGTTTCTGGCTCGCTTTTTCTGTTGGACCACGATTGCCACCGAGCTCGGTATCGTTCCTTGTCTATTTGTTCCCCGGCTCTATTACTGGGCCGCCCTGTGTAATGTTGTTTTTCAGGCGAGCTTGCTGCTCTTTACGGGGACCACGTTCACTCTGTTCTTCTACAGTATGTCGGCGGCTTCGTTGGCCGTGATCAATTGGCCCGCGTTGCCTCTCACTGTGCTTTACGACCCAGTTCGCGGCTTTGGCAACCGCGCGAGAAAGGTCTTTGAGTTTTGGGATCTGGACGCGAGCTTCCGCTGGATCCCCTATTTATCGGATGAAGATGCGAAATCTGATCTACCCCGGGTTGCTTCGCGAAGTGGAGTGTACCTGTTGGCTGGCGAAAGAGTTTATAGCGGGTTCCGGGCTCTTCGCATGATGGTATTGCTCAGCCCGATCACGTATTTCGCGATCGCCGTATCGATAGCCATCGCCGGTGATTTATCGGATTGGGCCATGCTGTATCGAAGAGTAATTGTAGCCGCCTATCTGGCGCTTCTTCTGCCGCCGCTGGCCTGGTTCGCCGATCTGCTTTCCCACGATGTGAAACTGCAAATTGCCAACATAGGGACAAATGCTGCTGATTGCCGTAGATTATCTTGACAGTCTATAGTCCGCGACATAGCATAATCTCTACTCGCTGTAACCACGGACCACGAAAGAGGGCTCGGAATGGGAAAGTCCATAAAGTCTGTCATTGTTCTTACGATCTCGCTAGCCGCGGCGGTCTTCGCACAGTTTGAGCTGGGATCGGTGAGCGGCACCTTAAGAGACCAGTCGGACTTGCCCATGGCCAACGCCACGGTCGAAATTCGAAGCCTTGCGACGAATGTCGCACGCCAGACGATAACTTCCTCTACTGGTGAATTTGACTTTGTCGCTTTGCAACCCGGCCAATATACCTTGACTGCCAAGCAGCAAGGGTTCAAGGAAAAAACTCAGAATTTTGAACTTGCCGTTGGCCAGCGACTAGCGCTAAATGTGTCCATGGAGGTCGGCTCATCCACCCAGAGCGTCACCGTGAGCGCTGAGGCAGTGATGCTTGAAACCGCCTCGTCAGACGTCAACAATGTGCGAACCAACCAACAGGTAGTGGACCTGCCTTTGAACAGCCGCAATTTCACTCAATTGGTACAGCTCGCGCCCGGCGTCAACAACCATGGCAATTCCACCAATGTTTCAAACGGGGGCTACACGGCCGGCAGAGGAACCAGCGGAGCCGTAATTAATGGCAATTCATCTGACATCGGCATCTACCTGTTTGATGGAATTCAGAGCGTAGATGCCGACGCGAACGTTCTGATTTTCTATCCTCCTGTGGATGCAATCCAGGAGTTTAAGGTCCAGACCAGCGCAGCCCCGGCGGCTTACGGTGGCGGCCCCTCAATTGTCAATGTGACATTTCGTTCAGGCACCAATAACTTTCATGGTGCCCTCTATGAGTTTGTGCGCAATTCGGATTTCGACGCCAAGAATTACTTCGACTCTCCGACGAACCCAATCCCGCCTTTTCATCTCAATCAGTTTGGCGCCAACATAGGCGGACCCATCATCATTCCACATGTCTTCAACGGCAAGGACAAGCTGTTCTTCTTTGCGGATTACGAAGGGAAGCGTGTGAGCCAAGCTCAGACTTATATCTCGACGGTGCCCACGGACGCATTTCGCACTGGCGATTTCTCTGCTCTTCTGCCGAAGGTCGTTCTGCATGTGCCGGGCGGCACAGCGCCACTACCCAACAACAGGGTGCAGCAGATCAATCCTACTTCTGCAAACCTCATCGCTCTTTATCCACATCCCAATATCCCTGGTGCCGGAACCGCAAATAACTTTCTGTACAATGGCGCGCTGGTTACTGACATTGATCAAGGCGACCTGCGCGTAGACTATCGAACCACTTCCTCCGCAATTTTCGGCCGCTTCAGTAAAGAATACCCAGTTACAATCAACCCGGGCTATCTGCCCCCGCCTGCAATTGGTGGCGGTCCAGGTTACCCGGGTCAGACTATTGCTCCGGGAACTCAGGCTGTGCTAGGTCTTGGCCATTCTTTCGGGCCGACGAAATATTACGAAATTCGCGTCGGCTATTCTCGCCTCCTCGAGGATATTATTGATGCCGATAGCACATATGGAAATCTAGCCGAACAGCTCGGCATTCCCAATGCGAACGCTGGAGGGGCCAACGGCCTGACAAACTTCAGCATCTCAGGAACTCAAGGTTTAGGCGATGGCAATGGCAGCCTTCAGAAAGTAAACAATATTTGGGAAGTGGATCAAGCCTTGAGCTGGGTGAAAGGTAGCCATGAATTGAAGTTTGGCTTTAATTGGATGAGTACCCGCCTCGGATTCTATACTCCGCCTCATCCCAATGGAACCTACACTTTTAATGGGTCTTATACCGGCTATGGCCTTGCGGATTTTCTATACGGACGGCCCACCAGCTCTCAACTCGACGTCACCAAATATTTCAGTCTCATGCGCTTCCGGCCCACTCTATACTTCCAGGACAATTGGAGAGTAACTACAAAGTTGAGTATTAACTATGGGCTGCGCGATGAATTGGTAACCCCCTGGAAAGAGCGCCATAACCGGCTGGCGGGCTTTGATCCAAGTAACGGCGGGAATCTGGTGCCCGTTGGAACGCCGCCATTTCCGGGCGATACGATCACCGATGGCCGTTACACGAACTTTGCGCCTCGCTTTGGACTCGCATACACGTTGAATCCGAAAACGGTAGTGCGCGCGGGGTTTGGAATCTTCTACGCATACCAGACTTACAATTCCAACCCGCAGGCAAAAAATGCTCCATTCAACGGGTCTCTCACAACTACCAACAGTACCGGCGCGGCGGGCTATGCGGCTGCATTGCCGATTTCCGCGGGATTTCCGGCGGCGCGCCCTGACCTGTTTCCAGCGGCTGGAACTGTGTTCCAGGTTTTCCAAAGAAGCTATCCAAACCCATCGGCCAATGAATGGAATCTCAACCTGCAAAGGCGATTTACGAGTCACGACGTTCTATCCATCGCCTATGTCGGTCAGAATGGAACTCATATTCTGATAAATCCGAACCTAAACCTCCCGACTCCAGGACCGGGAGCCGTGGCCCCGCGCAGGCCCTATCCGAATTTGGGTGATGGCACTTTAAACTGCACCTGCGCCAATTCCTCGTACAACTCGCTCCAGGTCACATACCAAAACCGTCTTTCATCGGGATTCGATTGGCAGGCGGCATACACGTATGGTCATAGCCTCGATACCTCGAGCGGAAATACAAATGCAGTTGGCATCCAGAATCCGCAAAATTTGAACTTATACAAAGGGAATTCAGATTTCGACGTCCGCCGTTCTCTGGTGCTGAGTTGGTCTTACGATTTGCCCTTTGGCCGGGGCAAGAAATTTGCCAGCGGTGCCCATGGTGTGACGCAGGTACTAATTGGTGGATGGCAAGTGAATAGCATCGATACTTTCGCAACCGGTTCGCCGTTTACTCCAGTCATGGTCAGCAGTGCTTTAAATTCGGGTAATGCCGGTCAATGGCCCAATCGCATTGGCTCCGGAGCAATTGCCAACCAGTCGATTCACGCTTGGTTCAACCCAGCGGACTTTGTCTCCCCAGGAAACTACATATTCGGAAACTCGGGGCGCAATATTCTTTTCGGACCCGGCACCCGCCAGTTCGATTTCTCGATTTTCAAAGACATCGTCTTTAATGAGACCGGTAGCCGACACTTGCAATTCAGGGCTGAGTCGTTCAACGTTCTAAATACCCCTCAATTCAACAATCCTAACGCCCAAATCGGCAATGTAGCGGTGGCAACCATCACGAGTGCTGGCGCTCCTTTGCTATACCAGCGAACATCCCGTCAGATTCAACTCGCCTTAAAACTCTATTGGTGAGTGGATTTCTCAGGCGTTGTACTCGATCGAAGCATCTTGACAGACTTACTTAAGATCGTTAACTTAGATCCATACTCCGGCGTTGCTCAGGATGAAGCCGACCAACAACCCGCCCTCACCCTATCGCCTGGTTCCCGATCACCAGCCCGCGCGTCCACCCCGGATGCGGGAAGCAAACGTTCGCCATTTGCTAGGCTTGCTCCATCGCCATTCTCCCTGTTCGCGCGCCGACCTGGTGCGCTTCTCTGGATTGACCGCTCCCACGGTATCCGCGGCTATCGGCGCGCTCGAACGCCGCGATCTTGTAACCGCTATCGGAAATGGAAGTTCAAGCGGTGGCCGTCCCCCCGGCCTGTTGGAATTCAATGCGCGCCACGGCTATGTCTTGGGCGCCGACATCGGTGGCTCTAACGTGCGTCTGGCGCTCGCCGACCTGAACGGCACCATCATCGGCCGTTGGGGCGCGTCGCTGCGGGCGGAACGCGGCCCGAAAGCCGTCGTCGAGATGGTTTCCTCGGGTATCTCTCAGTTGACCCAGCAGCAGAAAGTGCCGCTAAAGAAGATTCTCCAGTTGGCTGCCGGTGCTCCCGGTATTACCGACGTCACTGCCGGCCGCGTGCTTTCCGCCCCGAATCTGACCGGTTGGAATGATGTCCCGCTGCGGGACCTGCTGCAGACGAAGACCGGCATCCCAACTATGGTCGAAAACGACGTCAACCTCGGCGCATTGGGCGAGAGTTGGGCCGGCGCGGCGCGCAATGCTGCCAACTTTGTCTTTCTTTCGATCGGCACAGGCGCCGGTGCGGGTGTCGTGCTGAACGGAAGACTTCATCACGGCGCCACGTGGTCGGCCGGCGAAGTGGGTTACATGCTGATTCCGGGCCTTCCCGACGATCCGCCCGCTACCGACCGGCCCGGCGCGCTCGAGACTGCCATCGGCGGTCACGGTATCGAGCGGGAATGGATGGACCAGTCTCGCGCGAACCGTTCCGCATCAGTTCGAGCTACAGACGTATTTGACTTGGCGGCCGCCGGCGATCGGAAAGCCCGTGAGTTTCTAAATCGCGCCGCCGGTCACTTGGCGATGGCCGTTACCAATCTGAGCCTTGTGCTGGATCTGTCGTTGGTGGTCCTCAGCGGGGGTACGGGAGGCCATTCGGCGCTTCTCCAGGCTGTTCAGCGCAGGCTGGAGCGCAATCAATTTGCGCGGCCAACATTGGTTTTGAGTGCACTAGAGGGTGAAGCGCAACTCTACGGGGCCATTTGGCTCGCGCTGCAAGCGGCCGAGGAGCGCGGGTTCCGGCGCCGCCATATCGAGATCGGAGGTCAAAGCTCTGTCGCGTCGGCAGAGTTTGTTTAAGGTGGTCTTCTGCTACCGACTTTGTAAATAGTACTTATAAAGTCCTCGTCTAGTAGAGCGCTGGTCGCGCCACCTCGTTTAGAAACAGCGGCAATCGGTGAGCTGGGAGGCTCACCACATTACTTCAGGGGGTATTCACCATGCAACGATCAATTTCGTCTTTGCTGGTTTTCTTTTCGCTGGCGCTTGCCGCGCCGGCGCTCCACGCACAAGTTCTCTACGGGTCGCTCGTCGGAACCGTCACCGATCAAAGCGGCGCAGTGATCCCAAAGGCCCAGATTAAGGCTTCCAATCCGGCTACCGGCGAAGAACGCGAAGTGACAACCGACGCCGAAGGTCGTTACACAATTGGAAACGTCGTCCCTGGGACCTACAACCTTCAGGTCTCCGCTTCGGGCTTCCGCCAGGTCACCACTACCGGAGTCGCCGCGACCATTAATAGTGTCACGCGAGTCGACGTGCAAATGCAGTTAGGCTCCCAGACGCAGGAAGTCACGGTATCCGGCTCCACCGTGCAGCTTCAGACTGACAAATCTGACGTCCACACCGATCTGAATCCTCGTGAGATGGCCAATCTGCCCCTGCCGAACTATCGAAACTTCCAAAGTCTCATTAATCTCGTTCCCGGCGCCACTCCCGCTCAGTTCACCAACTCCATCACGGACACCCCGCAGCGTTCTCTCAGCACAAATGTGAACGGCACCAATCGCAATAACAACAACACCCGTGTCGACGGCGCGGCCGACGTCTTTGTCTGGCTCCCTCACGTTACTGCTTATGTGCCGCCTGAGGAGACCATCGAAACCGTCAACGTGACCACGAGCAGCTTCGACGCGGAGCAGGGAATGGCGGGAGGTGCGGCCACAACGGTGACTACAAAGTCCGGAACCAACTCCTTTCATGGAGTCGCCTTTGCCTACTGGGATGACCACCACCTGCAAGCCCGCAATTACTTCTACTACGGCCAGGGGACGCCCTTTAGCCTTCACAACATCGACGGTGGCACGTTAGGTGGTCCCATTGTCAAAAACAAATTATTCTTTTTCGGCAGTTGGGAAGGCACACGGGAACGCACCAACTATTCAATGCTGTCCACCGTCCCGACTATTGATCAGCGAAACGGAAATTTCGGTCCCTACAATACTGCGATTTACGACCCGAACACGGGCGATGCAAACGGCAAAGGGCGATCTCTCATTCAAAGCAACAATGTTATTCCCGCGAGCCGCATCAGCCCCATCGCGCAAAAACTCCAAGCCTTGATCCCGTTGCCGAACCAGCCGGGAACCAGCTCAAACTACTTCAGCTCTGGCACCCAAGTGCTAAATCGCGATAACTTCGACGGCAAAATCGATTGGAATCCCACCTCAAACTATCATCTGTTCGGCAAATATAGCGCGATGAATGCTTCGGTAATCTGCCCGTTTAGTCTGGGCGCGGCAGGTGGTACCGGTCTTTGCAACGGCAACGGTGCGGGAACAGCGCCGACACTGATCCAAGTACCGACTATCGGCCATAGCTGGATCATTACTCCGAATCTTCTGCTAGATGAGGTGCTTGGCTTCAATCGCATGGGCCAGCATGGCACCGACAGCTTTTTCGGCCAGAACATAGGCCTCGATCTCGGAATTCCCGGCACCAATGGCCCCGACATCCGGCAAAGCGGCTTTCCGATTTTCAACATCACCGGCTTCAGCAGCTTCGGCCAGGTGGCGAATTACATTCCGTTCTACCGTAACGACCAGAGCTGGACCACCAGCCACAACATGACCTGGACGCACGGCGCGCATGAGATCCGCTTCGGCTTCGACTTGATTCACTATCAGCTTAATCAGTGGCAGCCCGAGGCAGGCTCTTTCGGTCCCCGCGGATCATTCACCTTTGACGGCGGCGTTACCGCCCTGAGCGGTGGCACAGCGCCCAATCAATTCAATGCCTACGCCGCGTTTCTGCTCGGCCTCGATCAATCCACAGGAAAAACTCTTCAGAACATCAAGATGACAGGCCGCGAATGGCAGTACGGCTGGTACGTGCGCGATCGTTGGCAAGCCTCTCGCAAACTGACACTGAATTTCGGGCTGCGTTATGAACTATACCCGCTTGTGAAGCGTTCTCACACCGGTCTCGGCCGTTTCGACCTCAACACCAATCAGGTACTCATCGGCGGTATAGGCAGCAACGACGAGAACGCCGGCGTGACGATAAGTCACAAGATGTTCGCGCCGCGCGTCGGTATCGCTTACCGGCTGAACGACGCAACCGTAATCCGTCTGGGCTACGGAATCAGCTATGATCCGCTTCCCATGTCGCGCGTATTCCGCGATCCCTATCCGCTGACCATTCCACAGAGCTTTCCTGGTCCGAATAGCTTCACTGCGTTCGGTTCTCTTTCAACCGGAATTCCACCCGTCTCAGTTCCTGATCTTTCTTCGGGCGTCGCTCCTGTGCCCGTGAGTACCGTCATCAGCCGCAGCCCGTTCCCTGGATTGCTCAATCGCGGCTATATCCAGTCGTATAACTTCACGATCGAACGGCAACTCCCCGCCGCATTCATAGTGAGTGCGGCTTTTGTCGGTACCTCCACGACCCACCAGTTTGCAGATCATGAGTTGAACGCCGGTTCTCCTGGTAGCGGCACCGGAGGGCTTCCCTTAGCTGCATCGCTTGGCCGCAAAGTTTCCACGCTGTTTGAGGACGGCTGGCTCAGTTCGCACTACACCGCGCTCCAAATCGCCATCAATCGGCGCTTTGCAAGCGGCCTGCTCATCAAGGGCGCTTACACGTATTCGAAAGCCATTGACATGGTCGATGATGATGGCCGCGTCGCTCTTCTCTTCAACTACGCGCCAATGATACATAGAAACGAGGCGCTGGCTGGTTACGACGTACCGAATAACTTCCAGATTGCGGCCGTCTACGAGCTGCCGTTCGGTAAGAACAAACCTTATGGTCAAAGCGGCTTCCTGTCGCATCTGTTAGGTGGGTGGCAAGTGAACGGCACGTTTAGCGCATACTCCGGCTTGCCCTTCACGGTCACTGCCTCCGGCGCCTCGCTCAATGCTCCCAACAACACGCAGACTGCGGACCAGGTTCTGCCTACGGTAGCGAACTTGGGCGGCATCGGGCCCGGCCATCCTTACTACGATCCGAATGCCTTTGCCCCCGTCAGTGCCGTCCGCTTCGGTACCGCGGGACGCAATATCCTGCGTGCGCCGGACACCTTCAACTTAAACGCTAGTGTGTTCCGGACATTCCCAATTACCGAGCGATTCCACCTGCAATTCAGGGCCGAATCCTACAACTTGTCGAATACGGCGCATTTTGCGGCTCCTGCCTCGAACGTATCGTCAGGGAACTTTCTGGTTATTACCAGCGCCGCTCAGGATCAGCGCCAATTTCGGTTGGCATTGAAAATGACTTTCTAAGGGAAACAGCATTGCACAGCCCGGCCCTTGTAGGGCCTTGGCAAGCTGCGGGCCGGTTGGCAACCGGCCCTCTCCCGGCGGAATAATGGACAGTACGTCAATATCTAACCGGCAAATGAAAATACTTTCTCTTTATGTGCTGCTGGCGGCGCTCCTCTCCGCACAGGGCCGCAACTACGGTCGATCGATGGTCATCACGCAGCAAGGCGTCGTGGCCACGAGTCAAGCTCTGGCCTCGGAAGCAGGCGCCGAAATTCTCGCCCGTGGAGGTTCCGCCGTTGACGCTGCTATCGCCGCTAATGCCGTGCTCGCGGCAACTGAACCAATGATGGACGGTCCCGGGGGAGACATGTTCTGCCTCTACTGGGATGCGAGTACCGGCAAGCTCACAGGCCTGAACGCTTCCGGCCCAGCCCCAAAGGCTCTCACTCCGGAGTTCCTGCGAAAGGCCGGTTACCAGACCATGCCGACGAAAGGCATTCAAAGCGTCACCGTTCCCGGCGCGGTCGATGGCTGGGCGCAAATGCACAAGCGCTACGGGAAACTTTCCTGGAAGGAGTTGTTCCAATCGGCCATTCTCTATGCCGAGCGAGGATTTCCGGTTACCGAAATCATCCAGGGATCGTGGTCCGATCCAATCAGTCTCGACAAGATTCAACGCGCCGATGAATCGGGGCGCGTGTTTCTTCCGGGTGGAAAGCCCCCGCAAGTCGGCCAGATTTTCCGCAATCCGGGCCTCGCGAAAACATTTCGCCTCATCGCCGGCCAAGGGCGTGACGCTTTCTACAAAGGCGAGATTGCCGAAGCAATTCTCAGCACATCGCGTCGTCAAGGCGGAACCATGACGGCTGAAGACCTGGCTTCGTTCTCTTCCGAATGGGTTACGCCCGTCTCGATCGATTACCGCGGCTGGAAGGTCTATGAGCTGCCGCCCAACGGGCAGGGTATGGCCGCGCTCGAAATGCTGAACATCATGGAGACCGTTCCCGCGAAATCCGGTTCGCCACTCGACGCTGACGAAATGCACAAGCGCATCGAAGCCATGAAGCTCGCGTATTCCGACCTATATCGCTACGATGCCGATCCTCACTTTTCAGATGTTCCGGTCGCTGGTCTGCTCTCGAAAGACTACGCTCGCAAGCGCGCCGCGCTCATTGATCGGCACAAAGCCAATTGCGACGTGCCTCCGGGTCGGCCGGTGAATGGTGATACGACCTACCTCACCGTCGTCGATCACGCCGGAAACATGGTGAGCTGGATTCAAAGTGTGGCGGAAGCTTTCGGCTCCGGCGTCGCCGTCGACGGAATGGGATTCGTTTTGCAGAATCGCGGCTTCGGTTTCACGCTGGATCCTCACCATCCGGATGTCCTCGCTGGCGGTAAGCGGCCGTTTCACACCATCATCCCTGCCTTCATGGAGCGGGGCGACGCCCATATCGGCTTTGGCATCATGGGCGGCCCCAATCAGCCTCTCGCGCATGCACAGTTTGTATCTGACGTTGTCGATTACGGCATGAATGTCCAGGAAGCGCTCGAAACCGCGCGCTGGACAAAACGCTCCGCCAAGGGATGCGATGTCTCGATCGAAGACCGCGTCCCTCTCGCCACCTTGCAACAGCTTTCCGAATGGGGCCACGAGATTCGTATACGGCGAGGTTTCACGCTCGAAATGGGCCGTGGCCAAGCGATTCTGCACGACTCGAAGACCGGAACAAACTATGCTGGGTCGGACCCGCGAGCCGATGGAGCCGCGACGCCGCAACCAATCCAGTGAAGACGCATAAAAAATGAGGGTCGCCTCCGAGAACGGCCCTCATGCCTGGTTCAGTCAAACACGGTAGCGTTACCGAACCGGTGAAAAATCTGGGTTTGATTTTTCACGCTAGCGTTTGCGGCGAATGAAACGCAATCCGATCAGCAGCAATCCGGCAACCGGCAGATACGCCGGCTCGGGTGTTGCGGCCCCGGCCACTGCGTTGTATGAAATATTCTGAAAACGCAGTCCGGCCTCGTCATTGTCGTCGAAGATCGTCAATCCTCGAAACACCGGCAGACTCGAAAAACTATAGACGTTGTAGCCTGCAGTCAGGATTGGCGAGAGGCTGTCGACCAGCGTCCCGTTGCCATCGAAGAAGCGAAGACTGAGGGGGTCTCCGCCGTCTGCTGAGCCGCTGGTGAAGGTAATACTGTCGGCATCCGAATCGAGCAGGATCGATAGCGGCCCTTGATTGTCCGGCTGCGAGAGGATCGAATTGGAAGCCGGTGAAACTCCGGGATCCCAGGCGGTTACCTGAAGCGTGCCGGCCGGCTGCAGAGCCAATGGAGAGGATGGGCTGCCCGTAATTCCAGTTCCGGAAACTGTTTGGCCTGCAAATGTCTGCGCAAAGCTTGCGCCTGGGGCGGTGATGGATGTTCCGGTAGTCGCGCCGCTCAGGTCAACATTCACAGTTGCGGCAACTACCGGTAAGCACGCGCCAAGCGCGGCTAGGGAAAATAAGAATTTAGAACCGAACATTTTTTCTCCTCCGAATGTTCTCTTGTGCTTTCTAGTGAAGGACTAAGGGTCGGGCGTTTCAACCGTTGTGAAACAATAATTGGGTTGCGGAAGGGTCTTGCGGTATCACTGCTCGTGGTGGCGGCCGGTTGGCTCCTCGCCGATTCAGCGGCGCAGTCTCCTCAGTTATTGCTAACCGCGCAACGCGCGAGGAGGCTGAAGCGCGATCGCGACCGCCAAACTACACGCTGGCAGGCTCTCGAATCCCGTGTCCAGACCGCGCCGGATTCTCCGCAGCGGGGCTTTGAACTGGCCCTTTACTACGCCGCGACCCAGGATGAAGCGCGCGGAAAAGAGGCCATCGCGTGGGCTCTCGCGCATCCTTGCGACCGCCGCCAGGTTTCGCTAGTTCTCGATTGGTGCTCTCTCCTCGTGCGGCAAGAAGATCGCGATAAACTCAAGGACGCCTCCTGCTCCCCTAACACCGTGCGGGATGCCAAAGCCTTTCGCGATGACGCATTTTCAAAACTCGTCAACGGAGAGAGCATTGCGCCGCTCATCGAAGAGAGCAAGAAGACTCTCATCCCCTGGCTGACCAGCGGCGGTTTCGAGGATGCCGCGGAATTATATGCGGCGTGTGAGTTTTTCTCGGTGGCACGCACGGCGGCGCAGACGGACCTGCGAGAAGAGGACCGCGAATTCTTTTCGCAATTGCCGGCCGAGTTGCTGCTGGGTATGAAGCCTGGCCAACTCGAGCGCCCGGATCCACAGGTACATTTGGCCGCGCTCGCGCTGATCGGCCTGGACCCGAATCTCGCCAGTTCTCAATATTTGCAGGGATGGGCCATCTCTGGCCGGCAAACGATTCGCGAGGGTCCGGGAGTCGCTTATGAAATGTTGTGGGCCGATCCGTATTTGCCGGGTGTAGGCTATCAGAATTTGGACCCTTGGGTCTACGATACGCATGGCCGCCTCTTCGCGCGTTCGAATTGGGAGCCGGATAGCTGCTACATCCGGATTACCACTCACGGCGTGGAGGAAGGAAATTGCCCGCCCAACTGGCGCGATTCGCCCGCCACTTTCGGCAAGCTGACGCTTATCCCAGCAACCGAACAATGTCTTGAACTACCACGTCTCAAAGAAGAATCGGCGATCCTGTGGCGGTTAAAACCCGGCCAGAGTCTCAATTTTGGAACGGGCAAGAAGCAGCGGCTCTCGGGTGCCGCCGATGCCGCCGGCATGTGGCGCCCCGGATCGAATATCGAAGGCAAGGTTTGCCAGGCCGAGCGCTGACCAGTAGGTTCCGGGGCGCTGATAAGCTGGTAGTTCTTAATCCAAATGATTGCAGCGACACAATTGCGCCCCGGCATGGTGGTGAAGTTTAACAACGAGCTCTACTCCGTTTTCAGCATGGTCCACCGCACGCCCGGCAACTTGCGCGGCTTCGTGCAGGCGAAAATGCGGAGTCTTCGGTCCGGTTCTATGATGGAGCACCGCTTCTCCTCTGAAGACAAAGTCGAGCGGGTGGCCCTCGACGAACAGGAGATGGAGTACCTTTACGACGACGGCGAATACTTCTACTTCATGAACACCGAGACCTTCGAGCAGATGCATCTCACCAAGGACACCCTCGGTGATGGCGTTATGTATCTCATCCCGCAGCTGAAAGTGAACATCGAATTCTACGAAGGCAAGCCGATTAGTGTAGAGCTTCCGCCTAGCGTGGAAATGACCGTCGTTGAAACTGAGCCGGGTCTCAAAGGCGCCACCGTATCGAATGTGACCAAACCCGCCACCATGGATACCGGTTTGGTAGTGCAAGTGCCGCCGTTTATCAATCAAGGCGAAAAAATTCGAGTGAGTACGTCCGACGGCAGCTATCAGGAACGCGCGTAAGGCGCCCGGCGGTAGCGATTTCACCAGCTCGCTATCCCCGATATAATGCTTCTGCTTCAATACGGAGGACACCGATGAGTGCCAATCCAGTTGCCGCCGAAAGCCCCACCTACATCATGGGTAGGACAAGCGACGAGTATGCGCGGCTCAAATGTCAGGCCCAGGTTTGGGAGCCAAAGACTAGGTCAGTGCTGGAAAGCGCTGGTATTGGGCCCGGAATGCGCTGCCTCGATGCCGGCTGCGGTCCCGGCGAGGTCATGCGGCTGATGGCCCAATACACCGGTCCAACCGGAACGGTGGTTGGTCTTGACACTGACGCCAATATCGGCGGCGAGGCGATCGCGGCTTTGAACAGCGCCGGTCTCCGCCAATGCCGCTTCCTTAACGCCGATCTCCTGCACATCGAGCAAATAGACGAGGCTCCTTTCGATCTGGTGTTCGCGCGTCTCCTGCTCTTTCACATGAAGAATCCGGCTGATGCCCTGCGCCGTCTCTACGGATGGCTCAAACCCGGAGGCCGCATTGTGATTCAGGATTACGACACCAAAGCGATCGATGCCGAGCCTGCCCACGAAGTGTTCGCTGAATTCAAAACCGTATGGTCCGGTGTCTGCCAAAAAGCTGCCCTGGACGAACGGATCGGCCTGCGGCTCCCGCAGCTCTTTGTCGAGGCGGGCATCGGCCGCCCCGATGGCACCGATGTCGCCGGTGTCCTTCTTCCGATGAACACGAGCTGTTACATGCTAACTGCCGTGTATCGCAGCGTTCTGCCGCTTGCTTTCAAATTCGGTCTGACCACCAAAGAACGCAGCGATTGGTTTTGCGAGCAGATCGGCGGGCCGGCTGTGGCGGACTGTTATGTCCGCTGGCCTCTCCTGATCAGCGCGTGGAAACAAAAGCCTCTCTAGTGCAGGCCCTACAATAAAAAGATGAGCGGTTTTTTCCCGCGAATCCTGTTTCTTTCCCTGCTGGGCGTCAGCCTTATGCTCGGCCAGCAATGGCAGACGACAGACGCGTTGCCCGGTGTAAACCTGCAAGGTCTTACCGCTGCGCAAAAGAGTACCGTTCTCAAAATCCTGCGATCGCAAGGCTGCACCTGCGGCTGCAGTATGAAACTCGCGCAGTGCCGCATAGAAGATCCGTCCTGCTCCTACAGTACTGGTCTAGCCGCCACGGTTATAGACGCAGTGAAACAAGGTAAGAGCGAAGCCGAAGCCATCGCCGCGGCCAACGGCTCCCGCTGGGCGCATCCGGAAGGCCCGGGTAAAGTCCTCGACGATCCTGTGCAGATTCCGGTCGCCGGTGCGCCCGTAATCGGTGCCGCGAAAGCGCCCATTACCATCGTCGAGTTCTCCGATTTTCAGTGCCCCTACTGCATCGCCGCAACGCCCGAGATCCACGCGCTGTTGAAAGCCTATCCGCAAGAGGTGAAGTTGATCTTCAAGGAATACCCGTTGGAGACTCATTCGCAAGCATACGGCGCCGCTACGGCAGCCCTCGCCGCGCATAAACAAGGCAAGTTCTGGGCGATGCACGACGCCATGTTCGATCACCGTGATCTTTCGAAGCCGAATCTGATCGCCATGGCTAAAGCCGCCGGCCTCGACGTGCCCCGCTTCGAAAAGGACATGGAATCGAAAGAAGTCACCGACGCCATCGCCAAAGACGTCCAAGACGGCGAGCGCGCCAATGTCGAAGGCACGCCTACCATCTTCATCAATGGCCAGCGCTACAACGGCGCGATCCAATTGCAATTTCTGAAGCCGCTGATCGACACCGAATTGAAACGTCCAAGCGGTGGACAGGTTGCAAACTTACGGCCCGTTCCTAATCGGGCCACCACCCCTGCCCGCAAGGCCGCTGCGTTATCTGGCGTGAAGTGAAGCTTCTTACAAGTCAAGAGCCGAAACTCCTCGAGCCCCCAGCTTGCTTTCATCACTCCTTCCGGGGAATGCTCCGCCGAGCCGAGCAGCACGTGTCCTATCTCGTGCGCCATCGCCGCGCCCACCAGGCTGCCGATCCTTGGCAGGGCCTTCGTGCTGAAAAACAATTTCTCGACTCGGTCGTAATAGACCGTGGCATGCGCGCCTCGCCAGACATTGGGCAACGCGTATCCGAGATGGGGTTCCGGAACATCGGTGGGCGGCCCTTGCACTAATCTCACCACCAGGTAGTCGCGCTGGTCGGGTGTGGACCCTGGACTCCAATCGGCTAAGCGGCCTTCCTCGGAACCCGCCGCGCCCATCTCCCACGTCACCTTTACTCCTGCTTCGGCCAATAATTGCCCGGCCGTCTCGGACGCGTGCTCGATGGTTCCGGCTGGTGTATGCGCCAGATCGTAAACCCGGATGCTCAAAGTTTCTCCGCCGCAAAGTAGTGCGAACGTCACTCCGAGCGTCAGGCGCCGTTTCACGACGCCCCATAATCTGCGCTAAATCAGCCAGTAGATCCATAGACCAGATCTAATTTCTGGATGCAAAGGAGTTATCGAGCTAAACGATTGAAGAACGGATTGCTTGCTGAAAGATCTATCGAATAGCTAGTCCGGAAGTTAGACAAACCGGTGCGGCACAGGTTGCTAACCTGCGCTGGCCCGGCAAGCGGCCCGCAACGCCGGCCCGCAAACCCGGCGCATCCATAGGGGCAAATTGAAGACGTCCACACGCCAAAAGCCGAAATTCCGCCG
>Ga0157369_10001491_pt1 | contig 28704 bp, 32 predicted proteins | sample C25metaG_FD_113461 | JGI IMG/M metagenome (GOLD analysis project Ga0157369, IMG submission 113461) | Corn rhizosphere microbial communities from Kellogg Biological Station, Michigan, USA - C2-5 metaG | ecosystem: Host-associated > Plants > Roots > Rhizosphere > Soil | place: USA: Michigan... | reverse complement strand
CATTGGAAATGCTGCTATGCTTCTTCACGGGTCGACCTCCATCCTTCGGGATTGCACCTCGAGTGCGTTGATCACCGCCAGCTTATCGCTCGGCGATCGGGGTCGACCTTCTCATCCCATCTACTCGGAAGTAATCGCGATTTGGTCAGTCTCTTGCTTTACTTCCGGATTTCGGACCACTCGGGAAAGATCGCGTTTGATAGCATATGTCGGATGACCGAGCGTGACGACGGTCCAACAGAATTCGGTTCGGGACGCGGCCTCGGACTTTCCTTCAGCGTAATTTCGGTTGTGGGATGGGTGTATTGGGTTAGGGTCGTGAGTTTGGGCTGGTCTGCGCTTCATCGCCCTTGGCAGCTTCACATGCTCGGTGTGATTTGCCTGATCGGCATCGGGTCATCAATCGCTGCCGCCGTGTTCTTCTATGTCAGTCGTGCCAAATTCCGAGTGGGGTTGGTGTGCGCTGCTAGTTTTATGGTCGTCGTCCACGTTCTCTGCTTCAGTAGGACGTTCTTTTTGATGCTGGATCAATGAGAGCAGTGTCTTCGCCTGACCAAACTCTTCTTCGCCGCGCATCGTCGCGATGGAGACTGTGCTTCGAAAGCCGATTTCATCGCCACGCTCAGCCAAAAACCACGAACCCGGAAGTTGCATCATTTTTGGTACCTTCCTGTTTGAGGACCACACAGCCGCGTCGATCGAAGCAGCAGTTGAATAGCTGCAATAATGAGCAAAATGTATGTGTTTGGTCCAGTCTATGAGGCCGCCCACGGCACCCAATCAAACCAATCGGATTGGGCAATCGCTCTCTGGGTGGCTGCGCTTGCGAGCTTTTTTCTATGGTCGGCTTTTGATCATGGAAAAAGGGCAAGAGACATGGCTAGGCTGGCAAGCGCTCTGGGCCTGAAGCCTTGGGGAGACAAGCTCCCCTCAGACCTGTCTCTGACAGGGACACCGTTCGCTGACAGAAGCGCGACGTGGAATGTTCTTGAGGGCGTGCAGAACGGCATTCCCTTTATCGTATTTGACTGCCGGATCGGGACGGGAAAGGGAAGCTGGCAAAGGACCGTCATAGCCGCTCGCACCAATCGGGATGTATTTGCGACCGTGCCATCGGACTTCAGCTACACGGTCGATAAGTCCGGTGATTGGATGATTTTCTACTCACCCAAGACACTCTCCTTCGTTGGGCAAAAACTGATGCCTATTGCCGAACTCGAAGCACGCATTTCCACTCTCGGGTAGGCCGTCGAATGTTCGGCTTTGCTCAAGGATGCCCTGCAAAGCGATCTATATTTCGCGATCAGCGTTAGTTCTTCTCTTCGCTGTCGAATGACCGCCAAACCGGAAGTTATCGAAATTCATCTCAGGGGCTAAAGCCCGGGGCTTTTTAGGAACCTTTTTGGCACGACTGAAGTCGTGCCCTTTCACAAAACGGCTGATCCGAGTGAATCACCGCCTACTCTGACGTTACCATTTTTGGTGCATTTTCCCATTGCACAAGATCGGCGAGCAGACGCGTTGACGCCCCTATAATCGAGGTTTGAACTCCCCGCACAAAAGCACAAAAGGGCGCACACACGCTACTTTGATTGGAGCTGGGATTCTGCTCAGCAGGCTCCTAGGGCTAGTGCGCGATCGAGTATTCGCGCATTATTTCGGCAATTCTGATGCTGCGGATGCCTTCCGGGCCGCGTTTCGCATCCCGAACTTCCTTCAGAATCTATTCGGTGAGGGTGTCCTCTCTGCATCCTTCATCCCTGTATACGCGCGCCTGCATGCAGAGGGAGATCACGAGAAGGCCTCCCAAGTAGCGGAGGCGATATTTGCGATTTTATTCCTGCTTACGACCGTCCTAGTTGCCCTGGGAATATGGTCCGCACCTTGGCTGATTGATCTGATTGCTCCTGGCTTTCACGGAGATAAACGAAGCTTAACTATCGTTCTCGTGCAGATTCTGTTTCCGGGTGCTGCTCTTTTGGTGTTCTCAGCGTGGTGCCTCGGCATCCTGAATAGCCATCGCAGATTCTTCCTCTCATATGCTGCTCCAGTTGTCTGGAACATCGTCATGATCACAGCCCTTGTGTGGGGCGGACGCAACCGTTCCGAACAACGCCTGGCAGTAGTACTTGCGATCAGTTCGGTGATAGGTAGTGCTCTTCAGGTCACTGTGCAACTGCCGCGCGTGATCCGGTTCCTCTGGCCACTACGGCTACGCTTGCATATTGATGCTCACGTTCGGACTGTAATCAGGAACTTCTTCCCCGTGTTTCTCAGTCGCGGCGTGGTACAGATCAGCGCGTACATCGATGCCTGGCTGGGAAGCTTCCTTGGCACAGGTGCCGTCTCCGCTCTGGGGTATGCTCAGACGCTGTATACCCTTCCAGTAAGCCTCTTCGGCATGGCGGTTTCAGCAGCAGAATTGCCCGCCATGTCGAGCGAAATGGGCACGGCCGGCCAAGTCTCAGACGCAATTCGAAAAAGGCTGACAGCCGGCCTTCAGCGCATCGCCTATTTCGTGATTCCTTCCGCTGTGGCTTTCATGCTCCTCGGGGATGTTGTCATCGCAACCATCTATCGGACTGGCCAGTTCCGACATGAGGACGTACTCTTTGTCTGGGCAGTTCTAGCCGGATCTGCCGTCGGACTGCTGGCGTCGACTTCCGGACGGCTATACTCTTCTGCGTTTTACGCGCTTCGGGACACGCGTACACCACTCAAGTTTGCCGTCATCCGCGTTGCGCTAACCCTTGTTCTGGGCTACCTATGTGCGTTGCCTCTGCCGAGATTGTTCGGCGTTAATCAACGCTGGGGAGCAGCAGGCTTGACGATTTCGGCGGGGTTCGCTGGATGGCTCGAGTTCGTGCTGCTTCGAAACGCATTGCATCTGCAAATCGGCGCTGTTGAAAGCGCCCGGGCACGGACCGCTCGACTATGGGTTGCGGCAACTGGCTCTGGCCTTCTTTGCGTTGCTCTCAAATCGTTTCTTCCGTTTGATCAACCTGTTTTGGTGGGCTTCTGTGTTCTTGTTCCCTATGGAGTCTTCTATTTGGGGTTGACACGTTGGATGGGTGTCGAAAATCTTGGCGGCCTCGGCCGTTTATTAAAGAGATGATTCCGGCCGAAGCCCGTCTAGAAACTTATCAGCCGCCTCGTTTGGCAAAGATCAAAGCGATGCACTCAAACTTCGGACAACGCGTGACAATCGGACCGACGCCACACGTAGAATTAGGGTCTAATGGCAATCAACGAAGTCATCAAGCACATCGACGAATATCTGGCGCTTCTACGTAGGGCTCGAAACATCCTATGCGGTGACGAACAAAAGACATCTGTCGAACAGACAGAGAGTTCTAAACGAAGTGCACGCCCCGTTTCTAAGAAGCCCGTGATTCCGAGAAGCTCGTCTTTGGTCAGGACCAGTTCCACGCGTCGCAAGCCAGTCACCGGTCGTGTGTCATCGAAAGATCCCGCCTCCTCGATCGTCAAAGCCCAAGCTCCATTGCCTGGCGCGTTGAGTACTGATCGGACAACAGCGCCGAGTTCAGACTTGTCAAACTCATCCTCAGTCGTCGTGAAGAGATTGCCACCACGGCATCGGATGAATGCCAATCGACATACGGCATATCGAGGCATTAAGGCGGGCACGCAAGACTCAGTCAAGCCAAGTTTGCTCCCCAGTGGGATGGGCTCAAGAATAGTCGTCATTTCAGCAGAGCAGGCGCGACTTGAGCGTGAACAGTCAACGAAACCCACAGTTCCGCGGCCCCGTCCATTGGGATCCAGGCCCACGGGCCGCTCGGCGTTCGAGGCCCTTTTCAGCCGTTAGGACAAGCGCCATTTGTTTCTCTGATTCAGTTGCGTCAGATCGCGGATGATTGCACAGAACGCCCAATAGGCATTGAGAAGTCGGCTAGGATTTACAAGTCCAGGTCACTTGGCGGTATGACGGCCATGTCTGACAAGTGGCGGTGATTCTCCGTTGTCGATAACAGGGCGAATCACTCATTGACCCGATCTGGGAGCTGAAAAAACACTGCAGGCTCGGCATCTTTGGCAAGCGAGCAAGCAACTGGGCTAAGGTTTTACATCGGGGCTGGGCCCAGGGAGACGATGTCGCAGCGTGACATGATCTGCTGGAACTCCGCAATGAATTCGGGAGTGCCAGGTTTCATGCGCTTCATGAGTGCGTCGACGGCCGGGAAGAGTTTTTCGAAGCCCGCCGGCGCACCGGATCCGACGAAATGGACCGGCTTGTTACCGCGATTGCCCTGGGCGTGCGGCTTTCCGCGAGGAAGTACGCCAAGTGTGCCGGGACCGAGTTCATGCCACTTCTCGTCGATGTAGACGGAGAGCGCTCCGTCTATGACGTAGACCTGCTCGTCGGTGTTCGGGTGGTAGTGCAGATGGGTCATGAACCCCGGGTCTTCGCGGAAGCGGCCCATGAACCAGGCTCCGTTCGTTCTTTCGCCCGTGGCGAGAAGATGGGCTTCGCCGCCTCCGAGCATGTTGTAAATCTGGGCCTCTTCGGGAGTGACGATCATCTGGGGTGAAGACGCCTTCTGATCCGGGGAATGCATTGCCATGACCTCCTTGGCGGGTGTTGCGATTGCAAGTGCGGAGAGTTCGAGGAACTGTCTTCGATGCATCTGCGTTTCCTTTCTATTTCCGACTATCGGTGGACCTTCTGACTTAATTGCACGCATGTGCAATAACTGCACTCGTGTATAATTAACAGTATCGGCGGCAAAGGTCAACAAGAATCGTATGGCGAATGATACGGCTGTAAAGTCTGGACCAAAGCGGGTTGCACAGAGGAACCGGACTCGAAAAGCAATTGTTGAAGCCGCGATGCGGCTAATAGAGCAGCATGCGACTCCGTCAATGGCTGAGATTGCCGTAGCGGCTGAGGTTTCGCGGCGCACGCTCTATATGTATTTCCCTACGCTGGAGCAGTTGCTGATCGACGCGACGCTCGGGGCGCTGAGTCAGAACGTTATTGATCCGGTGATTTCAGAGCCGTCATCGAGTGACCCGGTTGAGCGGATGGAGCGACTGAGTCGGGCATTGAATCGAAATTCGGCGGAAACGATGCACCTGGGACGAGCGCTAATTCGGTTGACGGTTGATGCGGATGAGCCGCGGGCTGGCGGTCCTCGCCGCGGGTATCGCCGCGTGCAATGGATTGAGAAGGCGCTTGCGCCGGCGCGCAAGAAGCTGACGTCGAAGGAGTTTGAACGGCTGGTGTCGGCCTTGACTGTGCTGGTCGGCTGGGAGCCAATGATTGCGCTCAAAGATACGCGAGGCCTCAGCGAGAAGGAGGCGGACGAGGTTCTGGCGTTCGCGGTGCGCGCGGTCGTGGAGAAGGGGCTGCATGAGGCTGAACAGCGGCGGAACCGTGGGTGAGGTGGCCGTTCTTTGACTTTCAACTATTACAGTTCTTCCAAAATAAGCCGCCGGCGTACGTCGAGATGGATTTGCCCACGGCTCACGCGGGAGAGAACCAAAAAATCACAGCGTTCCGCTAGACGGCGGCGCAAAAGGATAAGCCGCGACTCCAGGTTGTCCTTGAAATCCGGAAGGTTAAGACTGCTGTCAAGGCGAATCTCCTTATTGCTGAAATCAGTTCGTCCGGTTGCGCCATGAATCTTGAGAAGTTTCCAGAAGATCTTCCCAGCCACGCCCTTGATTAGATATCCGTCATCGATAAAGATCGAATCGTCCGCTCGAAAATACCGGACCACACTCTCGCGATGGCTTCTAAATATGCCTTGGGGAGAAGTTGGCTTCACTTCAGTTATGGAGTTAGTTCTCTCCTGCACGTGCAGCAACGCCATTCTTGCGGCCAGGTGGCGAGACACAATTCGCATCAGGCGTTCGTCGGATGCGCGAAATCTTCCCGGCACCGGGCTTTGCAGGCAGAGCACGCCGAGCAGGCCATCTTGAGCCAGTATGGGCACGACCAAATTACTCTGGCCGCTCAGGAGTCCGGGCAATGCAATTTCTCGTTCCAATGGACCTCCGACACCATGGAGCTCAACACCGGATCGTACGGCTCGCGAAAAGACCACGTCGCGAGCTAAGCTGGCAATTCGTATGATGGTCTTCTGCTTCGCTGCCACTCCGATGATCCCCTCGCCGATACATACTTCCGAACCGACCCCAGAAGCATCGAACCCATGGCTTGCGATCGTAAATAGATTTTGTTGTTGCTCGTCGGGCACCATCAGAAACGAATGATCATAGTCGAATAAAGCCGATAGAGCCTTCAACGACTCGTCGAGAAATGAATCGAGATCCGTTGAGGTTGATATCCGCTCCATAAACGCATCGAGAGCTAGGACGTCATCTCCAGACTCGATCTCGGCTGTCTCTGAATGGAGTGGAAATGCGGTATAGCGGCAATCCAAAACCTCATAAATGTCGACACCTCGCAATTTGAAGATGTTCGACATTCCTGTCTGGGAAGCGATGGCATCGAGTCGCGTCTTGATGCGACCGAAAACAAGCCCCTCAGTCACGGTCCGCTCGTAGCGAAGATCCAATCGAAACTGATCCCCGGTCTCCGGTTTGCAGACAATCACCTGCGCGCGCGGATTCTCCTGAATGTTCTTCCATGTTTTATTGAAGAACTGATTCGAAAGGCCAACATGGTTGGCATCAATGCAATGCACAATTGAAAGATAGGTCAGATTGGGTGTTCCATCTTTCGCACAGGAGCAAATTGTCGAAGGGATGACTCCTTCAAAGCAGGATGCAATGTCAACAAGCGGCACGGTTGGGCGAGAAGGTTGATTCATAGGCTGTTGCCTGCCGTAGGGCCAGGAGTCTGGTTGAAAATCTGCTCCGGCTCAAATCGAACATTCACGAGAACGGGTGGATCACCCACGTCCTGCAGATACAACCGCTCGATAACAGAGCGAGCGGTCCCAATCGATTCGCAGGCAATTATGAATGCTTCGCGATGGGATTCGACGCGAGAAACATCTTCCGCATTCGCTTCAACCACCTGGGCGCAACGACCCTTGATTTGATATTGCGCGTAGTTGAGTGGAGAGCTTAATGCAAGCGTGACTTGTCGGTTGTCCGCCAAGTTCTCAAGGGTTTTTTGTCCTGCAGCCAGGCCAATACATACGTTGATGGTGCCGTCAGCCGTCTCGACCGGGCCCCAACCTCGTATCGCTTCGGGAATCAAGTCCGCGTCCCGTGTTCCCATCATCACAGCGACACCGCTGTGCAGGAACCCTCTGATCTGATCGTTCAAGAGGCAATCACTCATGTACAGAACTTCCGAAATCGTAACACGATAGGAAATATTTAGGATTCAGTTAGGGATCATTTAGGAACAGCGATTCAAATCCTCAAGTACCTTGAGATTGCCAGCAAGGAGGCCGGCAGTCAATGTCACTTAAAACCAAACTCGTACCTTCGGGGAGCGGCCCGGCATATTGGGGTCCCGGAGATCAGGTCACCTTTCTTCTGACAGGGAATGATACAGGTGGCGCATTGTTCCTCTGTGAAGTCTCGGTTCCACCACTCGGTGGACCTCCGCCGCACATTCACCATCGCGAAGACGAATCGCTCTTCGTAATCGAGGGAGAAATCACTTTCCAACTCGCGGCGGAACGATTTCATGCTTCGGCGGGCGACCTGGTCTACGTACCCCGGGGCACCGTACACAGCTTCCAGAACACGGGGCAGAATCGAGCAAAGATGTTGGTCCTTTCAACTCCTGCGGTCTTGGAGAAGTTCTTCGAAGAGGCATTCGTTCCGGCGCAGGATAGCAACGCCGATCCACCGCTCATCACGGACGAAATGATGGCAAGATTGCTGACGGTTGCTCCCGTTCACGGCCTTGAAATGGTGTTACATGCTCCAGCCGCATCTTGATCTCACGCATAGGGATGAGGTTTCCTCAACCAGCGGCTAACGGGAAGATTGGCAGGTACGATCAGTTTCGTCGCTGGAATGCTTACGCCCCCTTGATCGATGAGTGCCTCGGCGATTATGCGCCCAAAGAGGGTTGACGATTTATTACTGCTGAAATCAGTGCCGACTCAATAGATTTCTGCATGTGCGACGGGTAGTCGAACGTGGAAGACTGTGCCGGAGGCAGATGTATCAAGGGCGACCGTGCCGAAGTGCTTGGCAACGACACGCTGGACGGTGTCCAACCCAAGCCCTAAACCAGAACCCAAGGGCTTGGTTGTGAAGAAAGGTTCGAAGACACGGTCCTTAACATCTTCCGGAATACCGGGGCCATCATCTCCAATTTCGATAAGGAATTCATCTCCGTGCAGTTTCACTGTGAGAGTGAGCAGTCCACGATCCCCCATGGCATCGAGGCTGTTTTCAATCAGAGCGAAGAAGGCCTGATTCAGTTCGGCCCCGTATCCCTCCAGCAGTGGCAAATTCGGCTGGATCTCTTTCTCAATGGTCACATTTACTAAGCGAGGCTGAAACATCATCAAAACGTCTTCCAGAGCCTTGGCTAGGTCGATCTTCTGCAGTGCCTGACGATCCATGTAGGAATAGTTCTTTACTGCAGTAACGACCTGAAAAATCCGCCCGGTCGCCTGAGTCACTGTCGCGATGGCGGCATCTCGGCTGATTGTATTGAAAAGGTCCTGCAAAGCTAGCGGGTAGAGTTCTGCGGCGACAGGAGCCAAGAATTCTTGCAGCTGAGGAATGGACACCGCGGCTTCAGCAAGAATGGGCGCTAACTTCCAGGCGCCCTCGAAGCCGGTTCCGTTGAGCCAATCAGTCAAGGTCTCTTCGAGATCATTTGCGTCAAGGGAGTTTCTCTGGTGAAGCGCTGATTTTATCTGTGATCGGATTGCATCCATTCCGCGAATGTACGAGTCGAGAACGACCCGATCCGAGAATCTCATTCCAAGTTGATACCGTATATCGCTTCCTGCAAGATCTGAATCCTGAGATAGCGCGAGCGCAGCGCTTCGCGCAGCTGCAGCTGGATTGTTCATCTCATGGGCCAGATTGCCCGCTAGTTTGCCCAAGGCAGATAGCTTGCCGATCTGTTCTTCGGCCCTGGTGTACTCTCGGTTGCGATCAATCAACAGTCTGACTATCCGTTCAGTCATTGACGGGATTGCTGCGAGCATCGCAGGAAATGCGCTTTCGTGTAGTTCGAGCAGCCAGACGTTGCCCGAGGCTCGGCCCTCCGCGCTCCATGCGCGGATACGTGAAAAGGGGGTCTTCCCGGTGATCCGGCCCGTTTTACCGGTAAGCACCGAAACGGGGCTTGACGTGTGCCGTTTGATCATTACTTCCCCGGCGAGGATAAAGATGAGATGGTGTGGAGGCGCTCCCTGCGAAAAAACAAGGTGTCCATCTTCCACTGATCGTTCGTCACCGGCGCCCGCGATCCATGCCAATTCTTCAGGTGCGAGGCCCTTCAGCTCTTCAATGGACTGAAGAGCCGCAATGCGATCTTCGAAACTGGAGGGGACTTGAAAATCCATCGTAGATTCTCGGGAGTGTCTTTCAGCAGCACGCTCGGGAGTATCGGATCATTTGAGACGCGAGCAGGCCGGATTAGCGATGGCTAAGATGGTTTTTCTGGCGAATGCTTTTCCTTCACCAGATCAAGGAGGGCCGCCATCGTGCGCTCGAATGGCGTGCAGTCGCCGTTGGCTGCATAGAGGATGAGAGATCCTTGCACGCGAGCGACCCAGTCCTCGGCGAAACGGCGAGACTGGACCTGTGACATGCCGCTTTCGCGAGCAAGGTGCGCGACGGCGTCTGTCCATATCGCGAAGATATCGTGCGCCAACTTGCGGCCAGCAGGGCCGATTTCAGAAACGGCAAGTCTTCCCAAAACACAGGGGTTCTTTCCGCCGGCGTAGAGTCGATCAAGAGCCGCGATGATCTTGCGAATTCGGCCCTTGAGGGGTTCTGACGATTTGGCAACATCAGCCACTGCGGTCTGCATAAAGGCTTTGCCTTTCTCCAGAACCGCCTCGGCCATCTGTTCCTTTCCTCCGGGAAAATGATGGTAGAGACTCGATTTCCCCAGGCCAGTCGCACGGGACAGATCAGCTAGCGACGCTCCCTCATACCCGTGGTCCTGGAATACGACGAACAGACGATCTACGATCTCCGCTTTTTCTTTCGCATCCAAGGCTGCAGGCATGGGAAGACCCTTTGTACAGAACGTTCGTTTCCCACACAGTTTACAGCAATGAGGCGGCCGAGTCGCGTCCTCAAAGGCTTACGACCTTGGCGTAGAAGGCCTCAACGTCCTCAAGTACCGAACGAGGCTCCAGGTTTCCTGATCAGTTAGTTGCTTTCCGAATGCCGGCATCCCGGTCAGGCGGATTCCATTTCGGATGATCCAAAACATTTCGGGATCAGACCAGTGTTGCACCTCATCGCTTCCCAGATCCGGAGCACGAGGGTACAAACCACGCCCCAGATCCGTCGGAGTGCGCCCATCATTTCCATGACAGGTTGCGCACTCGGATCCGAACACGTTTTGAGCATTGTCCAAATCGCCTTGAGTCAGAGAGGGTTCTTTGGTCGATGATCTTCGCGCAGCGCGATGAACGAAGAAGTTCTTGGCTCCGTCCGCAACGGATGTCTCGAACCTGCCAGGCTCGGGAAGCGCGCTCAAATCGAACGATAGAGCGAGAGACGCTCCCAGAAGCGCAATGGCCGAAAGAGACAACACTGGAATTAGAACCGCTTTTTTGCGCATGCAATTTACCTCCCGCATTCTGTCCAATCAAAGCGCATGCACTTTAACGCGCCTGCGCGAGCGTCGGGTATCCCAGGGTGTAGATGTAGTCAGTCGAGTGCGCCGGCTGGTGGCAGTTCAAGCAATCTACTTTGAAGTTTGTGGACGTCGTCTTTTGCGGATTGGCGCCGTCGAAATACGACCAGGCCCAGCCGTCACCCCAGAGCTTGTTGTCAGGATGGATGTTTTTGCTTTCCTTTACCATCACGAACCAGCCGACGAGCTTTTCGGCATGGCTCACCGTGCCGGGCGTCATCTGCTGAGTGGCGGTATGAAATCTTTCTTTGACCAACACGGCGCCTTCAGGGAAGCGTCCGGTCTTTCGATAAGCATCAATTGCGCCAGGAGAGGCATAAACATTGTGGATCTCTTTCACGCTCTTGCCGGCGTCTGCGGGGAGCGCCCAGCTACCCAGGAACTGGTAAGACGTGCGGTAGTCCTCTGGGACACGTAAGGTGCCACGTGCGTCAACAACGGAACTCCCCGGTTTTGATTGCCTCGCTTCAGCACTTCTGGCCATCGGACCGTGAACGGCAAGCAAGAATACGCCTGCAACGCCAATAACGCTAAGACACATCATTTTGAGAATCTTCATCTCCGCAGCTCCTTTGGTTGGGATTGTTGGGATCACGAGAGGGATAACCTGCTTTCCAAGCCATTCAATAAGCCAATGCGATTATTCATTTCGCTTGAAAGCCTTCATCCACGCTGGGACGTGCCAGGTGCGCAACCGCATTGGCGAGAGTCTTGGCGCCCGCAGCCAACGCCAGCGCGACTGCCGCGCGGCGGTCGTAGCCGGCGGCGAGCAGTGCCTTCACGTCGCTGTCGGAGACGTGCGTTCTCTTGGAAGCAATCGCCGCGGTGAATCTGCGGACTGCTTCCAGCTTCGGATCGCTGAATGAACCACCGTTCCGGATGGTGTCCACGATTTCCATCGAAGCGCCGGACTTGGACGCGAGCGTCGCATGAACCGCAATCGCATACTCCGCGCCGTTTACGTAGCTTGCTGCACCAAGCGCAACCTGCTGCGCGATGGGATCGAGCACGGTCTGACCGAAAGCCTCGAGCATCTTGATGTAGACGTCGAGCACTGCGGGTTCTGCGCCCAATGCATAGCCGAGGTTAGGCACGAATCCAAACACATCGGCCATACCTCGAACCAGATCCTTGCCGCCGGACGGAACCGAGTCAAAGTTCAGTTCTCCAAACAGAGCTTTCCCCTGTTCGGCATCGAGCGTTCGAGTAAGGAAATCGCCAATGATTCTAGCAACTTCATCGAGATGGGCTTCGAGTACGAAGTGGCCCGCGTCGACAAATCGGATCTCTGCCTCGGGTACGTCGCGACGGAACGCCTCCGCACCGGCCGGAAGGAAGAACGGATCGTTCTTTCCCCACACGGCAAGAGTGGCCGGTTTGTAGGCACGAAAGTATTCGTGAAACTTCGGGTAGGCGGCAACGTTGGATTTGTAATCACCAAACAAATCCAGTTGAATCTCGTCGTTTCCGGCCCGGTCCAGGAAATGCTGGTCGAGTGTATAACTTTCCGGGGCGATACGCGTGGTGTCCGCCTCACCCTGATGGTATTGAAACTGCGTCGTACCGGCCTGGAGAAAAGCGCGAAGATTGTTCCGGTTTTCTTCGGTCGGCTTCTCCCAGTAGGCTTTGATCGGATTCCAGCCAGCACTTAGGCCTTCCTCGTAAGCATTGCCATTCTGCGAGATCAGCGCGGTCACACGCTCCGGACGAGAGACGGCCAGACGAAAACCAACCGGTGCGCCGTAGTCAAAAACGTACAACGCATACCAGGTCAGGTGTAGGGCGTCGGTGAATCCCCCCATGATCTCCGCCAAGTGGTCAAATGTGTAGCCAAAGGTCTTTGCCGGCGGAGCGTCGGAGAAGCCAAAACCCGGCATGTCCGGAGCAATCACGCGGTACTTATCTGCGAGCCGGTCTATGAGGCCGCGATATTGATGACTGGAACTGGGAAATCCGTGGAGCAACAGAATCGCGGGCGCGTCCTTCGGTCCTGCCTCGCGGTAGAAGAGGTTAAGCGTTGAGCCGCTGCGACGATCGGCGACAGAGACGGTCTTGTATGTGGTCGTTGCGGACATTGCGATTCTCCTGGATTTGCTGGGCAGCGAAGTTGGAATGTGCTGCCCAACGAGGGACCTTTATAGGCGCACGCCTGCTTCCGCGCGCGTAGGCGGTGATTGACGCCTTGTTTACTTTGTCGCGCCTTCCAACTCGTTGTAGTGGGTATGGAGTACAGGAAACCCGGTGTCAAAGTCGGTCTTGAAGGTGTTGTCGAAGAGATTGGTTGTGAAGCTGAACGCAATCTCTGCCACGATGTCCACAATCTGTGCATCGGTGTAGCCAGCGGCTCGTACGGCTTCGAAATCGGCGGCCTCGATATGGCCACGCGATTTGGCCACCTTGTAGGCAAACTGCAAAGCGGCGTCGGCCTTTGGATCGGTGGAATGGCCCTTCCGATTGAGTTCCATATCCTCTGGAGTCAGCTTGGTGAATTTACCTGCGAGATATGTGTGGGTTGTTAGGCAGTAGTCACACCCATTCACTTCGGCAGTCATGATGTGGATGCGTTCGCGGGTTCTGGCGCCAAGGCTTCGGCCTAGGCCAGCGTGCAGGTCGGCTACACCCTTGAGAGCATCCGGACTGTGCGCGAGCAATCGGAACAGATTGGGGATCAGTCCGATGTTCTTCTCATATCGCTCAAGGATCGGTTTGGCTTGTTCGGGAGCTGTTTCCTTGGTGTGCAGGGGAATGAGGGTCATATTTCTCCGTTGGCATAGGCAGTGTCCGTGGCCCTACGCTCATCTAAGCCATACTGTACCGATCATTCGGTACTATTGTCAAGCGCATTTAAGAATTCTAGGCACACTATTGAATTTGCTGATCATTCGGTTCGACTCACGCACTCAGCTGGATGCGGTATACGAAATCGGAGTTCTGATTCGAAATCGAGCTCCCAAACTATCGATGTTCAAGATGTCAGCTGCTGATAACAGGGCAAAGCACTCATTGACGGTGGATTGCGCTAGAAGACCTTCGTGTTTTCTCGAGAGCATCTGGAAGTTGAAGTTCGCCAGGGCATCGGGAGATGCTCCGGCGGATGCCCGACTCCGGGACAATACGTCGGGCTGTCGAGCAGATAAACATACTGTTCGAACCGGTGCCAGCAGCGGAACCGGAGGTCTAGCTAGCTAAGCTAGTCTGCCATACTGCACGGAGCAGTCGCCTGCCCCAGGTCTCGACTCTGAGAGCTGGGATACGTATGCGCGAATCGCGCATCTCACCGCATCTTCCCCTGGCTCCATCGCCTGCAAACTGACTGCAATCCGAAGGCGACAATAGCAATCGCAAACCCTTTCCATAGCCCGGCGCTGTAGCTCCCTCTGTCGCGAAGAGGCGAAATTGGAGCTAGCAGCAGTCCGATCGCGATGGATCCCGGCTCCCACAGAATGAGAGCAAGCCCAACGAACCATGGCAGCACCTTTGCTCGCCACGTCGCAACTCCAAACGCGATCAATCCTGCCGCTCCAACCACTGCTCCCCCAGGAAACCCGAGCAGAAGAAGGCTCGGAATTCCGAATACCAATCCGAAATTTCCGAGTATGACCAAGGACCATGCCACCATAACGATCCAGAACGTGTACAGTTCCAGCCGCAGGCTCTTCGATCGCTGCACGCGGTGCGCGCAGAAAATCGTCAGCATCATCAGAAAGCTCGGAATCCACCAGAAGACATCGCGACGATTATCCTGCACGGGTCGAACAATCGAATCGATGCCAAGCAAAACCCAGGCTGCAGCGGAGATCCAGCCGAACCACGCGCCTAGGCGCGCTTCGCGCAGGACGGATTGTTGAACCGAGTCAGCCTCGATGCTTGAAAACGAAGACGAGCTCATCGCTCCCCTCCACGTTGTTCGAAGTCGTATCCGGGACCCGTTGGGATCAACCCGAGTTGCTGCATAAGACCTAGGCGATCCAGACAGCCCCAGCGTTCTACAATGCGCCGCTCCCGCACCCGCCACATCACCGTCCCCTTCAGCTTGAACTGCTTGTGTGTTGCAGGAAAACCCGCGTAATCGCCCTCGTGAGTTCCTGACCATGTGGCGCGCACACACACAAGATCTCGCTCTGCAATCAATTCATGCACGTCAACACGAATGTCTGGAAACGCCGCATGAAACGAGGCGACATGCTGGACTACCCATTCCGCTCCGGGCGGCGTACCAGTTGGGGACTCATGATCGACAAACTCGGGTGCGAGCTGCTCCCGGATGTTGGCAAAATCGACCTCGGTCACAGTCGATCGATAATGTTCCGCCACAAGCTGTTTGTTTTGTTCCTTTACGACGTCGTCCGGCATTTGAACCTCCTTGCGTTCAGATTTCTCGAATATACATTACATGTAAACGATTATCATGTAAACTATATTTGTGACGACTACCAAGCACGAAGATGACGTCCTTACGGCTTTGGCTCAGGAACTGGGCCGCAAAAAGAAGTTTCGTTCTCCGCACGAAGCCGCTGTCCTCGCCATCCTGCGCACTGCCGCGATACTGCGAAGATCTCTGGCTGTGCGATTCGAATCCGCGGGGCTGACGATGACGCAGTACAACGTTCTGCGCATTTTGCGAGGGGCTCCCGACGGCTTGCCGACTCTGCAGATACGGCGCCGAATGCTTGAAGAAGCAGCCGGAATCACGAGACTCATCGATAAGCTTGCCGCCGGCGGCTTGATCGAACGAGATCGCCCGGGAGAGGATCGGCGACAGGTTCTTTGTCGAATTACTAAGAAAGGCTTGGAACTGCTGAAGCAATCGGACGACAGCGTCGCTGATGCCCATGCCAGGCTAGTCAATCACCTTGATTCCAGCGATGCTGCCGAACTTATAGGGTTGCTGCTTCAGGCCATCAGATCTGTGCGATCCAACAGCATGATCCTATCGCCAAAGAAAGGCCGAAAGCAGTAAAATCGACGGCCTCGGGTTCTTAGTTGTTCCCGATCAGCAGGCCCAGGCCTACCGCTGTTGGAGACATGGGCCTACGAAGCCAACTCCCGCATCATCTTCTCCCGCAGGATCCGATTCGCCCGCGTCTGGTATCCCGGGCCGCTCTGCTTCAGCCACGCCACCACGACCGCATCCAGCCGCATACTCACGGCCTGTTTCACTGGCTTATACATTCGGCCGGCGCGCACGGTCTTGAGCCACGCCTCCATGCGATGTCTTCGCTTCTGCCCGGGTTAACATCCAATGGCACGCTCGTTGTTGTGGGCGCTTCCGCCGCAGTCCGGCTCAGGATGTTCGAACCATTCTTCAGTACAAAAAAGGGAAATGGGACCGGGCTGGGGCTGGCTATCACCAAAGCGATTGTCGAGCGCCATGGGGGCAGGATCAGAAGTCGGACGAGCACTCAGGTCGGTAGGAGTGGAACGGCCTTCCGCATCTCGCTACCCTTGCGGGTAGCTCACCCACAGAGCTGACCGCGGACAAAGGTTCAAGAATCCGATCCACAATTCGATCCACAAAATGCGCGGTCTTCAACGACTTCGGCGGTTTTAGGCGTTCCCCACGGGTTTGTAAGTCGTTGAAAAACCTAGAAGCGGAGCGCTGTCACGGAAGCCGTATAGGTCGGACAGGTCGAAGAAGGAGACGTAGAGCAGGGAAGTATTAGTCGAAGGTTTGCGGGGGCGTAGTTCAGTTGGTTAGAACGCCTGCCTGTCACGCAGGAGGCCGCGGGTTCGAGTCCCGTCGCTCCCGCCAAAACTCTTCCGAAGTTCGTGGCGCACCCGTGTGAACGTATACCAGCCCATGCTGATTGGCAAGACTGCTGTCCAGGTTCCCCCCACGTAGTGGAATGACCCGTGTTGAAGAAATGGGGCGATAAAATGCAGCGGCTCGATGAACATCATCCCAAAGAGAAAAGTGCTCGCAAGGAAGTATCCTAACGACCTACTTTTGAGCATTAGTACCATTCCGAGCAGCCACAAAATGGGAGCAAAGAATGCCGCGAACGTGACCAGTTGCACCAGCGTCAGGTTGAAATCATCAACATGAAACAACGTATGGAGAACTGGCTGGAGAATGAACGGGTAGCCATCAGCGTGAGCCCTGAATTCTTCAAACACGTGAACCAGGAACGCTACGGTTGTTAAAAGGTACGGGGCAATTATGGCAGACGCATCGATCTGTTTACGGTAAGTCGTAAAGAACCATAGCACCATACCGCCCGCAAAGAGCAAACCGTTAAAGAATGCCGGCTTGCCTGCCAAAAGATACACGATGAGCGTCCAGGGAACAGCAAAAAACAAGGCGTAAAGGACATCGAGAGGTGTGCTTGACTTCATGGTTGCTAGATCTCATCGTGTTGAGAATGACGTGCGTATAGTCATCGGGCTCAAGCACGGACTAACCAAACTGATGCACTACAGTACTCGGAGCAGTGGCGTAACTACCAGGCAACTTCGGTCCATGTCCGATATGTTCTTTGATCGTCGAGTATTGACAACAGGTACGCCGCAAGGTCGCTGCGTCCGAGTTTTGGTCCGTGATGCAGCCGTCGGTGGATAGAGTTGCGAAAACCTCGCGGCGGTCTGTTCAAGAGCCAGGGAACGCGAACAGCCGTCCAATTCAGTTTCGTGCTTTGAAGAAGACCCTCCATTCTGGCCCCGTCCTCAAATGCGAAACCGTAGAGCCGCTTGGCAATGGTCTTCATTGCCAAGCGATAATGCCAAGGCAGATCGAAGTTCGGATCGACGCCGATGCTGTCGACGACGATGAGGCGTTTTGGCCCCAACATCTCCATCTGCCGGGCGATGTTCAGAACACCAACCGAATAGATGTTCGTCGAGCGTTGACGCCGAACGGGACCGACAGTTGACACGACGGCATCACTCCCTTGCAGCGCGCGCACGATACTCGCCTTGTCGTACACGTCGCTTACAGCCACGCGAACCCCATCCTGTTCGCGCATTGAGTCAGGGTTTCTAACTGCAGCGGTAATCGACAGGCCGGCTTTTCGCGCAAGTCGCACGACTTCCTTGCCCGTTCCCCGACTGGCACCGAATACACAAAGGTGATCCACTATATTCTCCAAAGGCTCGTTTCGGCGAATGGCGCTCATGATCAGCGAGGGTCAGCGCTCGAGCGCAGCAATTTCGATTTCCTGCAAACGTTGAGGATCGCCAATCACTTCCATTGCTGTGATGCGTCCATTTGCAAACGAGAACCGCAGGGCCTTTATGAGGCGACCTCGTGGCGCCATGATCAGCCCAACCGAGCCGCCTACAAGAGCTGCCCTAGCAAGTCGAGCGCCACGTGCTGCTTCAATGGCGTTCCTAGCCCAGGCTTCTGCACCGTATATCTCAACTCCGTCTTTGCCAGCGCCCGCCGCTGCGTCAGCACGCACCACCGCCTGTGGATCGAGTACATCCAGCAATAGATCAATGTCTCCCCGTCGTAGCCCATCGAGGAACTTCTCAACCAACGAGACCTGCTCACCTAGTTCGCCTTCGGCAACGGTTGCGTTTCCACGGATGCGTCGACGGGCACGGCTGGCCGTTTGCCTGACGGCATCGGGTGAGCGCCTCGTGATTCGGGCGATCTCTTCGAAAGGCACGCCGAACAAATCATGGAGCACGAAGGAAATCCGCTCAATCGGATTCAGACGGAGAAGTACGACCAGAGTCGCATGACCCACCGAATCTGCGAGAATCGCCTCGGCTTCCGGATCAACTCGATGCCGTTGCTGGCTTGCTGGCTCTGGAACCATCACATCCAAGGGTTCTTCACGCTTGGACTTGCGAGATCGCATAGTGTCGAGGCAAATGCGTGCGACCACTGTCGTGAGCCATGCGCGCAAGTTGCCGAATTGTTCGGAATCCGATCTGCTCAGGCGCAGCCAGCATTCTTGCACGGCGTCATCAGCTTCAGCGACCGAACCGAGCATTCGAAAGGCGAGCCCGCGCAGGTACTCTCGGTTTTCCTCAAAGCGTTCTGCAAGCCAATTAGAGTCGCCCATGGGTCAGATCGGCTCCTTTTCATCTGTTATAGATATGACGCGCACGAGCTCTAGCATGTGACCGGCGCGGCCGGCCGGCCACACCTCCATGGATATGAGGAGATGTGGCCCGACGGTGGACCGTGCCAAGCAGAGACAATGATCCATCACCAGTACTTCTCTGCTGGCCGAACTTCAACCGCGCCGCCTAGCCGTGCCGCTGGGACCCGGGCGGCCAATGCGATGGCGGCTTCCATGTTGTCGGCATCGTACACTGTAAAACCGGCAACGCCCTCTGGCTGGTACGTCCCTTCTTTGACTTTGGTCTTTCCGTTCAGCACCTGTACGGTTCTCGCGGCATTAGGTAAGCCGAGTGGGAGTCCGGGTGTGATGCCCGCGGTTTTGTTGACCTCCTCGTAGTCCGTATAGATCTGCTTTCGCTCGGCATCAGACAGTCTTTGCCAATGATCCGAGCCAGGCACCGGTGTAGATCCTTGATAAACCAGCAATACGAATTTCATGTTGCCCTCCTTCACTGCATATGACGAACGGTCAGGCGGGAGTGTGACCGAGCCTGTCCGCTCTTTTGATCGATTTCTACTGTTCCGACTATTTGTGCGCCGCTCGATTGACTGAATCCAAGCAAGGCAGACAAGCATCCAACGCCACTAATGCATAAGGCGCTGGGCACCTGCCGCATGCTCACTCACATCAACCCCTGCGGCCGGGTATGAATTCCCTCCAAAGAGGAGAGGACAAGATTTTGAGATTTCGATTGGACGGGTTTGCTTGCCCGGTGCCGATGGACATTGAAGGAGGTAACGTTTCAGCTATGGCTAAATCTGAGACATTGAAAGTGCTGGGTGATCTTGTCGACGACCTGATCAGTGGCACGTCCGGCTCGGAATCCTGGGTGTTGAACCGAGAGGATCCGGGACTTCTGAGATCGCTTGACGTGCTGACCGGTGAGCAAGCATCCGAGGTTCCGTTCGGTGGCGGTTCCTCAATCGCAGCGCACATCGAACATTTGCGCTATGGATTCCAGTTATTCAACCGATGGAGCGCCGGAGATGAACAGGCGTTTGCGGACGCCGACTTCAGCGCAGCCTGGAGGCATAACTCGGTGTCGCAGGAAGAGTGGACGGAACTGCGCGAGGATTTGGCGCGCGAAGCACTTGCTTGGCGGAAGTCACTCGAGGACTCGAAGGATCGCGGACCAGGAATCGGCGCCAGCATTGCATGCGTCGTTCATCTCGCATACCACCTTGGATCAATCCGCCAAATCAACCGATCGCTTCGCGGCCCCGCAGCACGCGACTGATCGGAATATCACATGCCGTCAAGAATTGATACAGCCGGCTTCCTGACCGGCTGTGACGGCGACCCCTAGGCAGGGTGGGTTTGCGAATTGCGCCAAGGCCTGTGACCGAAAAAGCGCCTCTCCAAGTCGCAATGCGCAATGTCAGCTTCCTTTTGCGGAATGTCACTTCTATCTGCCCAGATGCTTGTCGAAGAAGCGGACAATCACGGAATAGGCTTCTCGGGACTCTGTGAGATCCGGGTCATTGGTGAAAATGTGACCCATTCCTTCATACACATGAAGATCCGTCTGCACTCCGAGCCTAACGAGCTTCTCATGCGTAACTGCAACCTCACTTAGCGCAAAATCTCGCACTCCGCCACTCATAAGCAACGTAGATGGAAACTTCGACATGATCTCATCATAGCTACCTGGACTATCCAGCGGCTTACCACGTCGAAGTCCCCTGTAATAGAGGTGTCCAGGCCCGAAAAGCCTGTCAAAGTTACCGAAGCCATGGCCGGGTGAGCGAGCTTCATCTATGGCTTCAGCTATGTGCGCGCTGTCGCTCTCGATCCATTTGTACCTTTCAGAGTCGAGCGCGGTCGGCGCGCCTGCGAAAAGCATCGCGATCGCCCCAGGCGAAGGCAATTTCTCTTGCTGAAATAGGGCCATCGCCTGGGCTACAAGCATCGCTCCACCTGAGCTACCGTAGATGCCGATGTTCTCCGGCCTATATTCCTTAAGAAGCTCCCGGTATACCGCAGCGACATCCTCACTCGCCGCTGGAAATGTGTATTCCGGCCCCATTCTATAGTCGATACTGATCACTTTGATCTTGCCTACTGCCGCGATTGGCATCGATTCCAAATAGCCAAACGTTTTGCTCTCCCACATCAACGCTCCAGCGTGCAAATCGATGAGTACGCGCTTCCTGTTTTCAGCTGGAACTCCGGCAGCGGGTGTAAAGACATCCGTATGCACGCCACCGATCGTCTTCGGCTCCATTCTCGTCGGAAAGTCTGCCTGCATGGTGCGGTAGAGAGAGGACTTATAGAATTTCTCCGCCAGGCACTGGCGGATGGCAGGCATCTTCTCCTTGTTCGCCAGATCAATGGGAGGGCACGCGGCAGTTCGCTCGTCTTGTTCCTTCGCGTAGACGTCGCGATCATGCCGTTGTGCCTGGACCGTTGCCTTACTCAAGAACGAAGATGGGGGCAGATCGAACGCCGGCAAGTGGATGGTGCTATCCGGCTCATCGCCGGAAGGCTGCTGCGCGCTTGCAACTGACATCGTCGCAGTGCAGAGCCCCAAACAAAGCGCAAAGATCTTCAGCATTGCTCAGTTTCCCTTTACGAATGGATGATCGGCCAGAATAGTGGCGGCTAGCTGGGCACTGGCCCAGCGTTGAGCAAACTTATACCTTGTGGGCGCGATTACCGGCTTCCCGATTCTTGCCGGCAATTCCGCCCGGTCTCGTGGAGATTGACAGCAAGAATCGGGATGTCGACTTCTGCGTCCTACGGCTACTCTTCGAGGCAGAACAACAAAAGCCGCTTCGAAAGTGGCCCAACGGAAAGAAAGAGGATACGCAGATGGAATCAACGTTGAATCGCAGGAATGCTTTGAAGATGGGATTGCTTGCCACTACGTTCGGCTTTGGGGAAGCCCTCTCAAGCCGCGCTGAGTCAACTGCAAATTTGCAGTTGCAGAACAAGGCAGTGGTGGCACGTTGGTTCGCAGAATTCTGGGGCAAGACCTGCAATCTCGCTGTTGTAGATGAACTCGCTGCTCCAGATATGGCCCTTCGGTATTCACTGCATAAGGCTCGATATGGCCGCGAAGATATCAAAATATTCATGCGCGGCTTTCGCGCGGCATTCCCGGACCTGAACTTCTGGGGAACAGCGCCGCTCCTAGCCGATGGAGACTATGTTGTGGGACAGTGGGAAGGCGGCGGTACCCACACCGGGCCTGCCTTCAGTGACTTCTTGTTGGGTGCCTTGCCGGCTGTTTCCGGAAGGAAGATGCACTTCACGGGTATCACCATCTTGCAGCTCAGCGACGGCAAAATCGTCCAGGAACTCGGACTCGACGATGGGGCTACTGCGTTACAGCAGCTTGGGATCTTATTGAAGGCGGAGACCGCGGAAGCCTATCGAGTCGAGCAGGAATATGCTTGCTACTAATCGCGCGGTGGCGGTTTCGCGACCCTAAAAGTTTTGCAGATGGGTGGAACGAAGGTCGCGGCTCCTGCCGGTCGTCAATTGGCGCGATTCCACCAATGCACTCACCGAATGTAGGGGCGATCGAGGAACGGTTCAATCACGGCGTCCCATCCGGTAATCGAAATTTAAAACGTAGGCCTTGATTTGATCTCCGGCATAGCAGCGCGAAGGATTCGCCATGTTCAGCATGTGAACGTTTGCCGCGAGATTCCCGCAGTTCCACTCGACTTGCTGATGCAGGACGAGATCGAGATTCGAGGCCCACACACCGTTCGATCTGCTTCCCGCTTCGCGGATTCAGGAGCTATGGGTGGCAGAAAGTCTTCAATTTTCCAGGCGCCATGGTTTTCCCGCAGTTGCAGGGCGCCGATATCCTGCTGGAATGTACATCGGGCTCCAGTCCGCAATTGATCACCCCCGTTCCGTCTGAGCAAGGATAGAAGAACCCTTTGGGCAGAACAAAGACCAAGTTTCTGGTTGCCAGTCATCCATCTGTCACATGTCCTCAATTTGCTTCGTCGTAGTAATGACGGATCAAGCCTGTCAGATGTGATGCGGGTCATTACGCTCTGACGGACGATCTGACAAGTCGGAGGTATTAATCGTGACTGCTGCACTGGTCATTTCCTTGATTGTGATCACTACCGTCGCTGGTGTGTGGTGTACAAAGGACGGAGAAGTAGTTCAAGCGCAAACACGCGCCGCATTGGTGCGCCTCGTCGCCTACTGGTTGTTTACTGTTCTGATCGCATTTGAACTCGCTGCCGGTGCTCTTTGGGACGTTTTGCGCATCGAATACGTTCGCGTCGACCTGACGCACCTTGGCTATCCGCTTTATTTACTAGGTATCCTTGGGACGTGGAGAATTCCTGGTGCCCTCACGCTCCTAATGCCTCGTTTTCCGCGTCTTAAGGAGTGGGCATACGCGGGTGCATTCTTCGACTACACGGGAGCGGCAGCCTCTCACTTCTTGGTTGGGCACCAAGCCCAGCAATGGATGGCCCCGCTAATCTTTTCTGGGATCACACTGCTTTCGTGGAGCTTGCGGCCGGCGTCTCGACGTCTTCCAGGTGTTGCCTCTCCGGTCACGAGAAAGCTCGCATTGACCTGGGCATTTCCGATCCTGAGCGTGGTGGCAATGCTCATGGTTGCGTTCCTCACGTTGCCTAAGGGCGGGCCGCCACAGTGATCGCTCGCAGAGAGGAGGCCCCATGTCAGACATCAGTAGGGCGCGAAGTGCGCTGTTAAAGCGAATTCTCGAAGGACCTGGCAATGCATCGCATTCCGATCGTCGGGCTAGCTTCAACCTGAGCGGCATCGCCGGACCAATCGATGCACTTGTCGAAAAGATTGCCAGAGCGGCCCATTCAGTAACTGACGAGGATATCGACTCCGCAAGGGAATCGGGTTTCAGTGACGATCAGATTTTTGAGATCGTCGTATGCGCCGCGGTCGGGCAGGCCGACCGGCAGTACAATGCAGCACTTGCCGCGCTTGTGGCAGCGACGGAGAAGGACTAAGCATGCGTCTTCGAATCCTCGATAACGGCCACGGTCTTGGTGCCAAGATGCTCTTTGCGTTCATTCGAACGATCTCGCGCCAACCAGTCCTCGACATCGTCAAGCTGGTCAAGTATCGAGCTGACTTCTACGGCAAACCCATGTCAGCCGTGACTCACAAGGCGATGCGTGGACCCTCGTCCTGGTCTGTCGGCGATCGCGAATTGATGGCCGCGTTTGTGGCGAAAACAAATCAGAGCGAGTTCTGTACGACGACGCATGCAACGGTCGCGCGACAGGCATATGGCGATGGTAAAGACATCTCGGCTCTACTCTTCGACCCCAATCTCTGTGGCATTGCAGAGCCGCTGCGCGCGACTCTACTCATGCTGGGCAAGCTTACGCGCGAGCACACAGTCAACGCCGACGACATGCGAACCGTCGTCGCCGCCGGGGCTTCACGCCAGCAACTTGAAGATGCGCTTGCAGTCTGTTTCTCTTTCAATGTGATCACCCGGTTGGCCGATGCCTTCGGATTCTCAATCCCCAGTCAGAAGGCTTTCGATTCTGGTGCGAGTTTTCTCCTCAAGCGAGGCTATCGCTAAGCAAAGATCTGAAATCAGTGCCAAACTGATGTTGGCAGGCTAAGCCGGAGATTATGCAGCGTGGGTGCAGATATGTTCGAGAGCGGTGTACTGACGCCGCAGTTCGCGAGCAATAACCGGCGCGAACAATGGAAACATTCGGTCCCTCAACCACTGGCCGAACGGCCCTAGTTCCTTGAGCTGGCGTTGGTCGTTCTCACTCGCTTGTTTGACCATCCGCTCGGCTCGCAGGCGCAACACAGACTCCACTTTGGCAAATGCCTCCTCCGGCCGGCTTCGCTCCTGGAGGGACTTGCCCAAGAGCATCGCGTCCTCGAGTGCCAATGAAGCGCCTTGTCCGCCGGCGGGACTCATGGCGTGAGCCGCGTCTCCAAGCAGCATAGCCCGGCCTATGTGCCACGCCGGCAGGGATGGCACGTCATAGATCGCCGTCCGCATAATCTGCGGAGTAGTCGACACGAGCGATTCGATCGGCGAGTGCCAGCCTTCGAAAGCCGCGAGAACGCGATCACGCATACCATCGTCCGGAATAGCTTGCAGCTCCGCGCGCGTCAATTCTTCTTTCTGCGGCAAATGCGTCCACCAGCCCCAGCGTGGCGGCACCCCGGAAACCAGCGCATAACCGAATTGGAGACGCGAACCGACGGTGAAACTCAGGCTATTTGCGTTTCGCGGATCAGGCGGCATGATATTTTCCGATTCGGCGAAACCGCCGATCCCAAGGAATCCCGTGTACCTCGGAGACTGATAATCGGGTAATATCAGCGCCCGGGCGCGCGAATGCACGCCGTCGACCGCGAGAAGAATGTCTCCCCGCTCGGCGCTGCCATCCTCGAAGTGCGCGATGACAAAATGTCGCTCCTGCTCAATGCCGCAAAGGCGCTTGCCATAATGAATCGGGATGTCTTGCCGACTGATCTCGTTCAGCAGAATGCGATGAAAGGCAGAACGGAGAATCGTAACCCCGTTTCCCGATTCGGAGATGTCGATCTGGGCAATAACTCTGCCTTGTTGATTGCGGAATACAAAATCGCTTGACGCAACTCCGGCCGCTCGGACGCGTTCCGCCAAACCAAGTGCTTGGAGGGCTCGCATTCCGTTTGGCGCAATTTGAAATCCCCCACCGACTGTGGTGGGTTCCGGATACGCTTCAAAGATCCGCGATTCGATTCCGGCGCGGCGCAGAAAGAGCGACACAGCCGGGCCGCCGATTCCTCCGCCGATGATGAGGGCATGAGATGCGTGTTTCATTTTTCCAAGATAGGTGGGGCCTGGTATTTAGTCCACTCATAGTTCATGATGGTAATCATCATGGCTGTAAATCTATCCACTATCGACCTGAACCTGTTTCTTGTATTGCACGTAGTGCTCGAGGAGCGGAGCACGACCCGTGCGGCTGCGCGGCTCAATGTGACACAGTCGGCCGTCAGCAATGCACTGGCGCGGCTACGACTCATGCTGGATGATCCACTGGTGGTACGCCGCGGGCGAGGTATCGTGCCCACACCGCGTGCAGAGGAGTTGGCGCCGCTCCTTCGCGAAGCGACTGATCGCCTGGCTCTGGCAATCGAGCGTCGTGGCTTTAATGCAACGGAAACCACGCGCACCTTCACCATTGCCCTGTCGGATAACTATCAGGCCAGTGAGCTGCCGCGCGTTGCTCGCGCCTTTGAGGCGCGCATGCCGCGAGCGACGTTGCGCGTTGTGAGTGCAGACTACCTAGCTGCGAGTGATGGGTTAGCGAGCGGGGATATCGACGTGACGTTCTCACCAGAGCAGGCTGTACAACCTGGTATGCGGTCTACCGTTCTGTTCGAGGAGCACGCTACGCTGATCGTCCGGCGGGACCACCCGCGAGTCCGCACACAAATGACACGGGAATTGTTTAGCGAATTGCCGCACATCGATGTCCATGTGGTTCTCGGCCGGCCTGGGACAGGGCATCGAGTAGCCCAGCGCGGGTGGGAACGTGCGCAGGTCCGCAGGCGCGTGGTCCTTACGGTCCCCTATTTCATCATCGCGGCTATGGCCGCTACAGAGACGGACTGCGTCGCCGCCCTGCCCAGCCGCATGGCCGATTTGTGCGTTCGTCTTCTGCCGCTAAAGCGAGTTCGGGCGATGTTTCCACTCCCGCGCATGAACACAGTCATGGTCTGGCATCAGCGCACCAACGAGGACCCCGGCGCAAAACTGTTTCGGGACATCATCCTCGAATGTGCGAGAACAAGGCGATCCCGATAGCGGTACATGCGACGACGCAGAATTGCCCGGCAAATGTCAGGAGGCTGCAGAAATTAGAAGCAGAATCATAGCCGTGGTAAGGGCGAGCACGCGCACACGGTGCATGTGATGCTCCCTCTGAGCCTTATCGATCATCGCTGAGTTTTCGGAGCGGGCGAGCCGGTTGTTTAGGGGAGCCAGGAAGAGCAAAGTCAGAATGATCACAATGGCCCAGATGCTGCTAGCAACGACGAGCTGGAGTACCTGGGATTAATGCCGAAAGAGGAATGTCTCGTGCCCTGGGCAGAATTGAGTTTCCCAGCCAGAGTTTGTGACGTAGAAATTGACGATTGGTATTTCCCGCTGGCCCAGGGGCTTCGAAATTTGGGAAACAGAGCAGTTAGTTCCATCGGGTATTCCTGCAACTTGAGTACGCAGTCTGAATCTGTTTGAAGTAGAGGGGTTGAGTGCAAGAGCCGAGGAATCGAACCCCAGGGCAGATGATGGATTCGCAGCTAAAAGATGACTCCGGGAAGCTGGTTGCATTTGATCAGCATCGGAGCTTGTTGCTCTCCGTAGCCTATCGGATGCTCGGCAGCGTAGCGGATGCTGAGGACATGGTCCAGGAAACCTTCATTCGTTGGCAACAAGCCGCCACAGACGAGGTTCAATCGCCACGTGCGTTCCTGGTTACAATCATCAGCCGGCTCTGCATCAACTACCTTCAATCTGCCCGCGTGCAACGCGAACAATATATCGGACAGTGGCTACCAGAACCGCTGGTTCTCGGACTCGGGAGTGATCCCATCGATACAGCTCAGCGAGACGAATTCCTGTCGATGGCCTTTCCGCTGATGCTGGAGCGTCTGAATCCAGTCGAGCGCGCTGTTTTACTACTTCGCGAAGTCTTCGATTACGGATACGAAGAAATCGCCGGAATCTTGGACCAGAATGAAGCAAATTGTCGCCAGATTCTTCGCCGTGCGCGACAACATTTGGCAGCCGCGCGCCCCAGATTCAAGGTGTCCGGCCTCAAACGCCGTGAGTTGCTCGACCGGTTTGTACTTGCCAGCGGCACTGGGGATCTCGAGGAATTGATCGCGATGCTGGAAGAGGATGTCGTGCTCTATGCGGACGGCGGAGGGAAAGGGTTTGCTGTGCCCAACCCAGTCTTTGGGGCTGTGAATGTCGCACGCGCCATTGTCATGGGGCAAGCAAAATTCCTCCCGAGAGATCCCGTGGTATCGCGAAGGGTGTCCATTAACGGAATGCCTGGAGTCGTGAGCTATCTTGCTGGTCGACCTCTTTACGCGCTTACTGTTGAGTCGGGCGGGGAACGCATCAGTTCTATCTATTTCATAACAAATCCCGACAAGCTTTCCCGCATCCCCGCTTTAGACTCGAACGAACCAGCGCCACCAGCTCCCGATATACGGATTGCGTAACCCTGTCACGGGATCTGGACGTGTTCTGTCTATCACGACAGGAGACTGACTTCGAATGAAGCTTTTCGTTCTTGGCGCAACCGGTCATACTGGAACCCACATCGTTGACATTGCCCTCTCGCGGTCACACGATGTGACCGCTTTTGTTCGCTCGCCGCAGAAGATTGTGCGGCGACATCAGCGATTGCGTGTTGTGGCAGGTAATCCGCGTGATGTCGATCAGTTGGCGAAAGAGATTGCCGGGCATGATGCAGTGTTGTCCGCTCTCGGCGTGCGCCCTCCTCAGGCGTTTCGCCCGCACTCCGTCGTAGGAGAGTGTGCAGCCAGCACAGTGGCGGCGATGACGAAAACGGGCCTGGATCGAATCGTGATTGTGTCCGCTGCCGTTCTTTTCCCGGGGAAGGGTATAACATTCGCCTTCTTCCGGTGGCTGCTTAAACACATCAGCCGGGACCTCGAGACCGCTGAGGACATCGTGCGTTCCACGCCCTTTGACTGGACCATTGTTCGTCCCCCCCGACTGACAAATAGTCCAGACATGAAGTTCCGTGTTGTGCGCGATGCCCTTCCGCGCAACGGTTCTGTCGCGTCGTTTCGGGCGGTTGCCACGTTTATGGTGGACGCCGT
>Ga0157369_10001490_pt1 | contig 28712 bp, 13 predicted proteins | sample C25metaG_FD_113461 | JGI IMG/M metagenome (GOLD analysis project Ga0157369, IMG submission 113461) | Corn rhizosphere microbial communities from Kellogg Biological Station, Michigan, USA - C2-5 metaG | ecosystem: Host-associated > Plants > Roots > Rhizosphere > Soil | place: USA: Michigan... | reverse complement strand
GGGGGCGCGGAATGCCGCAGAATCCCGCAACCTTGTCCAAATTCCGTGCGCAGTTTCGGCGCACTTTGCACCGCCGCGTTCACCCGGTCGTGTCGGGTTTTTCCAATCATTTGCGCAAGCCTCGCCGTTCAATGTCCCCTGGTGCTGCGCCAGAGTCGGATTCCCTCGCCTGCATGCACCGACGTAATCCTGCAAGTGCCCGTTACAACGTCTTTACGCATGGAGTGTCTTCTCATGAAAGCAGCAGCAATGATTCTATGTTTTCTATTGGCGTCTGGCATCGGCGGCGCGGCATCCGCGGCCGCACGTGCCGGCGCGAAGTCCGATGCGCCCGTTCGGCTGAAATTTGCCGCATTCAACCGGCATGATGTCGATGCCATCGAACACATCTATGCGAGCGACGCGACTCTGCGAAGCCCCGATTACCCGGCCCTGACCGGGAATGCACAGATCGCTGACACCTATCGCAAGATATTCGACTCGATTCCCGACGCCCAAGACAACATCGAAACGATCGAGAGTTCACCAGATCATGTTTACGCACAGTTTGTGCTGACAGGTCATTTCCATGGCGCGCAAGACCAGCCAGTGCATGTGAGGATCATCTCGGTGTACTCGGTCAAGAACGGCTGCATCATTGACGACGCGACCTATTACGACCGAAAGATGCCGAGCACTCCCGCGCAGCATTAGAAATCCGGCAAAAAAACCCGTCGCATACGCCTCTATATCGAGCGGGTCGCGGACTCGCTCATTTTCTTGGGCACGAATTCGTGCTCCAGCGCGTGTTTCCGGTAGCTCACGTTCGAGATTTCCTTCGTGCGTTCTTCCGGGCTTCGCAACAGCAGGCGCTGGATCCAGCCGGCGCCGAGCATGCGCTCGCCGGTGCGCTCGAAACGCGCCGTGTGCACGTATGACAGCATGACGGCCTTTGCGCAGAAATAGGCCGCACCATAGAAGAGCAATGGCGGCAGCAGGATGGTCACGTCCCGGTCCGGATTGTCGAACCATGCCTCCAGCGCCGACGCGTCCCACTTCAGCAGCGGAAGGAACGCCACGAGGAGCAACGGCGGCACGTAGAAAGTTGCGAGGAAAATCCAGTCGTACGCATCATCCGCAGCGGCCTGGATGCGCGCCGCCTCGCCGTGCGCGTCGCCGCGGAACAAATACAGCGTGACCGCGCATTCGGCAACCAATACGATCGCCGGAATCCCGAGCAGATGCTGTACGCGAGAGTTCGCGAGCAGTGCGAATGGCGCGCCCAAGCCGATATTGAACATGGCCCAGACGATGCCGACAACGACGAGCGAGCCGATCGAAACGAGAAACTTGTGCACCGCCTGTTTGGGCGCCTGGTAATTCTTGTACGCATCGCCGAGCGTCTCCAGGACGACGGCACGCACAAATTCGAGCGGCACCAAAGCGGCCAAGCCCCACAGCCAGTCCTCCGACGGTGTCCAACGCACCGTGACCGCGGCGTATACGAAACTGGCCGCGATCGCCAGTGGCATCGCGCCTGACAGGAGTGCCGCTTGCCGGTTGGTTGTCGCCGTTGGCATTTCGCCGTTCTTCATGGAAGCCCCCCGAGTCTTTATGCTGTTAAACGCCGGGCAAAGCCTGCGCGAACATCCTCCAAGCACGAGGCCTGGGCACTCAGTGAAATTTCTCGCCGCGCGCCAGCATGTCGATAATCAGCTTCATACGCTTGATCTTCGTCTCCGCGCGCTTGGCTGTTTGCAACCGGTAAGCGATCGCATACAGATTGGCCTTGTTGAGCGTTGCATAGAATTGCTTTGCCTTAGCGTTACGTGCGAGTTCCTTGACGAACTCGGGAGGCACGGTTGCAGTAGCGGAAGAATCGTACGCAGCGGCCCAGCGCCCGTCGGCTTTGGCTGCTTCCACCTCCTTGAGGCCAGCAGGCATCATTTGCCCCTCGCGGATAAGCCGATCCACATGCGCAACATTTATTTTGGACCAGGCGCTATTTGCCCTTCGCGGCGTGAATTTTTGCACCCAGGAGGCCGCGTCAAACGGCAGCTTTTGCCCATCGATCCAACCGAAACACAGCGCCTGATCGAGCGCCTCGGCATAGGTGATCGTCGGTATGCCAGAGCCTTTCTTGTAAATTCGCAAGAGTAGACCTGAAGCCCGGGCATGCTCCTTCGCCATCCATGCACGAAACTCCTTCGATGACCGAAAACTGCGCGTTCGCGGCATGGCGCAGGAAGGTGATTTGCCCATAGATGGCCCAGTTCCGCTTCGACCCGGTTCATCGTCAACTGTAGCAGCTCGCAGGCGCAGACCAATCATGTGGCCGCTTTCGGCCATTTCCGGTCACTTTATCGCTCGTACTCGGCGCCCCAAAGCTGACCTTGCCGAACGGGCAGTTCACTTTGAATTCTTCAGCTGAGCACCCTTTGCTGACTGTCAGCGTTGACAGTTGACGGAACGGTAAAAACCTGAAGCTCGCCCCGAAGCGCAGCAACTCTTAGATATGAAAACGTTTACATTGGATATTTTTGGAAAATCGTGCGTTTCGCGCTTGTGTACGTAAAAATTTTTCGCTAGCCTTCCGACCACTTTGCGATTTGGGGATGCAAGTCGCGGAGCGCTCCTCCATTTGACGATCCGATCGACTGTGCTTGCCACAACCGACACGGCTTCGTGCACTCAACGAATTCGTAAACAGGGTTGCCCATGATCCGAATGATTCGAGGCGCGTTTGCCGCGCTGTTGTGCGGTGCCGTTCTGCTTGGCACTCGCCCCTCCGCTCCCGCTACCAGCCCGATCGGCTATCCGTCGGTAGCCAAGTGTGTTGCTACACAACCGCCGCTCGACACCGGAACTGACCCGGGATTTCCGGGTAAATGGTGGGACCCGAATCATTACGGCACTGGCTGGGACTTCTACTTCACCACCGCCAACCCAACACAGATCGTCTTGTTTTGGTTGACGTTCGACGCCAATCGGCGGCCTATCTGGCTGACAAACGGATCGAGCAACTATCAGGTTGCGTCCGATGGCTCAGAGCAATTCTGGGGAACGATCGACCAAGTCAACATCGTTCCTTCGACTTGGCAACGGACAGATACCATTGTCGGCAATTTCGCCGTTACTTTTGCCAAGGGCTCGACCACCGTTGCAGCCGTCAGTTGGCAATGGAATGCCGCGGGCACGACGATCCATAAAGATCAATGCATCTACGACTACTTCCACGGATCCACGCCCGCTCCTTCGGGCGCGCTTGCAATCAGTGAGAGCTATACCGGCAATTGGTTCGACCCGAATCATTCCGGTTGGGGTCTGGATATCAATATCGGCGCGTATTCGAGCACAACTTCCAAAGAGGTAGACAATCCGCTGATTTATGACACAGCGGGCAATCCTGTGTGGTTGCGCGGAAAAGTCTCCAACGCCCCGACAACAGCAACAACGCTGACGCTTGATTATGTGACTTCGAATTACACGGGGGGCATTCCGACGGGCACGTGCACGCAGACCGGCAGCTGCACGCAAACCTGTTCCGGTATTGGCTCTTTCACGCGCACATTTACCGACAGCCAGAACGGTACAGCGACTCTGAGCGCGACCGTCAATGCTCAGACGCCCGCCAACTGCACTCTGCCGACAACGGCCATCGCATGGCCGCCTGTTCCTCCGCTGCCAAGTTCAAATGAACCCATCGTCAAGCTCAGCGATAATTACTACTACGTGTCCGTCAACCAGACGAATTGCGTAATTCCCGCCGGCCAGACCACGTGTTCTGTAGAAGTATCCTGGGCGTCAACGTCGTCGACGTCGCGCGTGTTTCGTCGCGATCTCACGGACGATACCGTTTCGACGACAGCGATCTCGACTGCCAGCAGTGGTCAGAAGACCGATCAGCTGGCCGCTGGTGCGGATGTCCAATATGAGATGTACAAGAGCGGCACCGCTGTCGGCACGCCCGATTACGTTTCGGCCGAGGTGGTGGTGCCGGCTGCACAAAGCAGCACCACGCCGGTATCGGCAACGCCTAAGATCACCGCTACCCCTGCAACCGATTCCGTGTCAGACAGGGTTGGCGCAACACTGGCTCAGTTCCGTGTGGACGAGGCCGGCAACGCCGCGTACTCGATTCCGATTCAGACGCCACCGGGGACGGCCGGCATGGCTCCAAAGCTTGCGCTCAATTACAACAGCCGCCTTGGTAATGGTGTGATGGGGCCTGGTTGGGCGATCTCGGGTGGCTCGCAAATTTCACGCTGCCGGCAGACGCGCGAGAACGGCGACGTGATCGGCGCGACTACCACCGACAGCACGGCACCGGTCAATTTCACGCCTTCCGATCGCTTCTGTTTGGACGGCGTCCGTTTGCTCCTGACGAGCATGGGAGTCTACGGTGCGAACGGAACCTCCTATTCACCGGAAAACGACCCCACGACAAAAGTGACGGCGTATTCGTCGAACACCTCGACTAACCCGCCGCCGGCTGCGGGGCCAGATTCGTTCACCGTTTGGCGCAAGGATGGTACGGTGAGTACTTACGGCTACTCAAGTGCCGTGTCATCGAACAACGCGCGCATTAGCGCCGTACTACCGCCGTCGAACGCCACTGTCTACGTGAGCTGGAATCTCGCGCGCGTTCAGGATTCTGCAGGCAACTATATCGACTACAAGTATGCAAATCAGCCTGCCGGCAGCTCGCTGCCGTTCTCATCAGCGGCGGTGGAGTACGTGCTTTCGCAGGTGAGCTACACGGGCCACGCGACCACCCCCGTGTCCTCACCCTTTGCCACCGTGACGTTCAATTACACCACGCTCACGAGTAGTCCGCGTCTGGGATACCAGGCGGGCATCGCGTTCCTGCAGAGTCAGCAATTGGCGAGCGTGTCCGTGGCCAATGGCGCCACCACGATGCGCTACTACAAGTTGGCGTACCAAACTTCGGTGTCGGGGTCTGGATTGCAACAGCTTTCCAGCGTCACGGAGTGCCGTGATAGCAGCTTGGCTGTGTGCTATCCAGCAACCGCTTTCACGTGGTCTCAGGCCAAGTATGCGCTGGACAGCAGCACCACGACGCAGTCGGCACCAGGTGGAACCAATTTCTATGGGTTGGTCGGCTACAAGATCGCCGACATTGACGGCGATGGTCGTCAGGATTTTGTTTGGGCAATCAATGACGGCAAATGCAATGTCGGCAGCACGGTTCACAGCAGCCTCTATGTCGAATTTGCCGATCGCGACGCGAGCAATCAGTTGACGTTCACGCCACTAGGCGCTTCGGGACAAACCCAAGCACAGACCTGCGCTCCGATCGATGTTTCCGGCAACGACCGTGCTTGGTATTTGACTGACTATGATGGAGACGGGCGTGCCGATTTGATGATCGGCGGTGCTCCGGGTAGCAACTGGGCCATCTATGCAGGCAAGGGCCGGCCTACCGTCGCCGGCACCGCTGCCTTCGGAACCACAAATCTTCTGGCCGGCCTAGCTACGCCTATTCCGGTGGCGAGCACGCTCACGGCGCCCGTGGGCATCCTTACCGATGTCAACGGCGATGGACTTCCCGATTTCATCTATCCCGTTGTCGCCGACAGTAACTCCGGTATTGCCGACATTATGGCGCGCGTCACCGTTCGCCTAGCTAATGGCTCGCTTGGCTTCTCGGACCCCTATCGAGTCAACTTCCACCTCCTGACCGATCCGGCCTGCGATACATCCTCAACTCCGACTTGCGGCCCGAGTTTCAACGTCTTCTACAACGATACGGCGCACCATTCGGCGACGGCCGCCGATATCAATGGTGACGGACGGGCAGATCTCACGTTTATTGTGGATTGGACCGCCGATAGCCCGTGCACTACGTGTGCGCCGACGAAATCGCGATTCGATCCGTCCGTCGGACACGGGAAGCCTGCCCCTACGGCGACCACTGCGAACGGGAGCGGCCGATATTGGTACCAGTTCACAGTCCAATCCGTTGCTCCGCCGAGCGGCACAACACTTGGCACAATAACGCTGCAAGAGTACTGGTCACAGAAGTCATCGTCAGCAGGCGGAACGCTTCCTGACAATACGGACCAGGTGTACGTCATCGACCTCAACGGTGACGGGTTGGCCGATATCCTGTACCAGGATTCAACGACTGCGAGCACATTTCATGCACTGATCGATACCGGCGCCGGTTATCAGGCGCCAATCGATCTGCTCAACGTGCAGAACGGGAAATTCCTGCAATTTGCCGACCTCAACGGCGACGGTAAGTTAGACATTCTGTATGCGGTGGGCGCCGACATGACGGCGAGTCCATCGACCAATGTGACGTGGTCCTATGTGAATGTGACGCTGAACTCCTCCGGCGCCTGGACTTTCTCTGCACCGGTCTCACTAAGCACGCCGGTTACCAACGGCCAGTGGATCTCGCTCTTCGGCGATCTGGACGGGGACGGCGCCACCGATTTTCTCAAGATCTATCGGTATACGAGTTCCAGCACGAGCAATTTGTATACAACGCGCCCGGTCGCCGCAAGCCGCTATCAACCACGTGACGTCGTCACCGGTTTCACGAACGGTCTTGGCGCCGTAACTAATGTTGGTTATCAGTCGCTTACCAATAACGGCGTGTACCAGCGCACGGGTGCGGCGACCGCATCCCCGGGATGGGGTTACGGCTCACCGGTATTCGACGTGTTGGCGCCGATGTACGTGGTCAGCTCGGCATCAAGTAGCGCGCCTGTCTATGGCTCGCCTGCTGCAGTCAGCACGGTGTATTACCGCTATGAAGACGCGCGAATGCAGGCGGGTGGTCGCGGTTTCCTTGGCTTCCGTCGGGTTTGGAGCTTCGATGGCAACGACGAATCGACGACGAGCCAATTCGTCGTAACCAACACGAACTACAATCAGAGTTTCCCGTTCACCGGGACGCCGCAGTCGACCACGAAGCGGGTCGTGAGCGGAGCCCTGACGCGCGGCAATTCGACACTGAATTCTTGCGCGACCAGCGGGCCTGAAAGCGTGGCGGGCTGCTTCGCACAGGTTGGGGTTACCGCCGCTTGGCCGCTTCCGGGCGGCACGATCGTCAGTAACAGCTTGAGCGTGGCTTCTTGCAGCGGTGCGGGATGCACTGTCCCAGCGGCAACGCAGTGTACGGTCACAACTCCCAACGGCGTCATAATTTCGAGCGAGCCCGGCACTTTTGCCGCACCATCGGCGGCGGGCCCGGTTTTTGTGTACACCTCGGCGACGAGCGATACCCAATACGATCCGGCGAGTGGAACAGCGAATGCCACTACGAGGAATTTCTTCTGTTATTCGAGCGACGGGCACGCGAATCTGCTGAACAGTTCCACGTTCACCCTCGATGGCAGCAGTAATGTCGTTGCGCAAAAGACGCTCGTCAATACCTATAACGACAACACCGCTCAGTGGTGGCTCGGCCGTCTAAGCACGTCGACCACCACCTTCACACGGCCCGGCCTCGCCGCGCCGGATTCGCCGATCACGCGCACAACCAGCTACGCGTACGACGCCAACACAGGCTTGTTGACCACGGAACACCTTCAGCCTGGCGGTTCGGCCGATCAGGACCTGCGCACGATCTACACCATCGATGCCTACGGCAATCGGGTTGCGGCCTATCAGTGCAGTAAGGACCTGTCAGACGCGTCGTGTGTGTTGTCTACGGGCGCCTCACAGCAACAGAGCGGCACAACGGTACATCGCTATGCCAAGACGACATACGACAGCATCGGTCGTTACTCGACATCGAGCTTGCTGCCGTTCTACTCGAGTGCTGCAGCGGGCAATCTCAACGAGGCTGCGGCGATCACCATCAATGGCCGCGACGTTTTTGGCAACGCAACGAGCCAGACCAGCGCGAACGGACTGGTGCAAGCCACTGAAGCCGGCGCACTCGGGCGTCCTTACTTCGCGAGCGACAACACCGGCAAGGCCAGCACCACCACGTTCCGCCTGTGCACATCGGTAACCTGCCCGAGCGATGCAAGATTCCGCAGCCAAACGGTCACCGTTGGCGGGCCTTCGACTTGGACGTATTACGACCTGTTGGGGCGCCCGATATTGAAGGCATCCGAAACGTTCGATGCGAATCCGGCGAGTCAGGCCTTCAGCGGCGTGTGCAGCTACTACGACTCGCACAATCGACCGATTCGGCAATCGCAGCCGTTCTTCCTGCCAGCTACAGTGGCTGCAGACGGCAGCCCGAGTCTCAGCGCGACGACGCCGTGCAACAGCCGCGCGAGTGTGGTCAGCGCTTACGATGTGCTCGGCCGCGTCACCAAGATCACAAATCCAGATAATGGAATCATCAACAAAACCTACTCCGGTCTGACCACCACGACATCGAACCCGCGCAACAGCGCTTGGCTGGCGACGGAGGTTCGCAATGCATTGGGCGAAGTGATCTCGACCCAGGATCCTGCCGACACGAATGCGGGCCTGCTCGTAACCAATGATTATGACGCAGCGGGCAATCTGCGCCATGTCACGCGCAATGCCGGCAATGGCAATATCGTGACGGAGGTTCAGTACGATCCATTGGGTCGTAAGCTCAAAGTGATCGATCCGGATGCGGGCACAACGACGTTTGCCTACAACGCCGTCGGCGACGTGATCACGCAAACCGACGCCAAGGGTCAGACGATCACGCAGAAATACGATGCCGTCGGTCGGCGCTGGCAGCGCACGACCAGCGACGGCATCACGGATACTTGGTCGTACGATACGATTACAACTACCGAATGTTCCGCCGGGCTGCATAGCTGCGGTCTGTTGGTCAACGAGGCTCGCTCCGGCACAGGCCTGACCACCTTCGGCCGAACGCTGTCATACGATGGCTATGGCCGTTTGCGTCAGCGCTCCACCTCGTTCAATAGCCACACCTATTTGGAAACTACCGCCTACGACCAATACAGTCGCGTGTCGGCTCAACAGGATGCCTCGGGTTACTCGCTGATGCCCGAGTACACCCCGAGCGGTTTCGTCGGCAAGCAGCTGGATACGCGCGTCGGGGCGGTGTATCAAATTCTGGGCACCGATCGTTTCGGCAACATCATCGACGATGAGCGCGGCGGCAATTCCGCAATGCTGTCGCACATGACGTACGACTCGATGGGCCGGGTCAATACCGTCTGTGCCGGTCCGACGTCAACCAATTGCACGCTGCAGGACCTGGGTTACGTGTTCGATCTGGCGGGCAACCTCGCCACGCGCACGCGAACACGCACCACCTCGCCGACGATCGAGTCGTTCACGAACGATGCGCTGAACCGGCTCACGGCCGCGAATCTGACGACCATCAATGGCGTCACGCAGAGCGCGCCGCTGGCTACCGCCACGCTCAGTTACGATGTCCTGGGCAATCTGTGCAGCAAGAACGGCACGGCGTACACGTACGGCTCGTTGTCCGGTTGTACCAACCGCAGCAGCACGGCCACACCGCATGCTGTGGCCGCGGTGGGCAGCACGACCTATAACTACGATGCCGATGGTAATCAGACCACGACAACGACTGGCCGCACGCTCGTCTATAACGCGCTCAATCAGGTGACGAAGGCCAGCGTCGGCACGACAAGCACAACCTTCCAGTACACACCCGAAGGCGAGCGTTTCCTGCGCACAGATACAAACGGCAGCACGACCACGACGTACTCCAGCATCGGCAATGTGGAAATTCTTTCCGGTGCTATCGCCGAAACGCGGCGATATCTGGCCGGTGTGGCCATCGATTACATCCGTGCCGTCGCGACGAGCAACGAAACACGCTTCTTGTTCACCGATCACATCGGCAGCATGGACATCGTGGCCGATGCGACCGGCAAAATCCTCGAACGCGTGAGCTTCGATGCGCACGGATCGTTGCGCAATCCGACGAGTTGGACCGGCACCGGTGCGGCACCGAGCAGCACGAATGCCGGTTATACCGGCCATGAGGAGATGTACAGCCTCAGTCTCACCCACATGAATGGGCGCATCTATGACCCGGCATTGGGACGCATGCTGCAGGCCGACCCCATGACCGGGCCCGGCAATCAGAGCCTGAATCGCTACAGCTACGTCGTCAACAATCCACTGAGCCTCACCGACCCCACGGGGTATTCGTGGTGGAGCGATGTGTTGAAGATCGCTGCCGTCGCGATCGTCAGCTACTTCTCGTTCGGCACCCTCGCGCCTATGGCGGCGGCTTGGCTAGGCGGATCCACAATACTGGGCGGTATGGTCGCGGGCGCAGTTGCAGGATTTGCATCAGGCATCATTATGACGGGTACTTTGCAGGGAGGGCTTTATGGCGCTTTCAGTGGGGCAATGCTTGGAGGAATAGGCGGCTACTTTCAATCCGCCGACTGGGCCTACGACACTGGAGTATCGTGTTCTGCAAACGTAACGGCAGTGGGCTCAACGGCACGAGCACTATCGATGGGCGTGGCCAATGGAGTCGTCACAGATCTGGAGGGCGGCAAGTTCGGCAGCGGCTTCTTGAGTGCAGGGATGTCATCCGCCGTCATGCCTTATGCTGCAGCAATGCAAAGTACCGGAGTTCGATACGCGGCACTAGGCATCATTGGCGGTACGGCATCCGTGCTGGGTGGTGGCAAGTTCGCAAATGGTGCAGCCACAGCAGTATTCTCATATGCGATCGCGTCTGCAGCACATTCTGGACGAGATGCGAATAGCGGCAATATTGGCGATGAAGGGCTGGAACACGCGACGAATGACGTGGAGAGACTGAAGTTTGCTGCCGAAAATCTTGTGACGATCGCCAGCGCTGGTACCGACCTGGCAGAAGCCTTTCCAGAGCTCTCACCGTACTTGAACATCAGCGGGAACACATACGACGATGCCGCGGGTTCGTGGCATTGGAGCACTTCCAGCTCTTCTATCGACCTACCACCATCCGTCGTCGATGGCGACGTTAGGCTAACTGACTCCTACGCATACACCATGCTGGCGCACGAAGCGCTACATGGGCTGGTGTACTCCTATGATAGTAATTACATTTGGCACAACATTTGGGGTTGGGGTTCGCCGCACGACTGGGTTTACAGCAAAGGATATTCCGTGGGGGCTTGGATGGATCTTGCTTCCCGACCAATCCAGTTGCGCCCAGATATCTCAAGCCAGTCGTACTGGACGTGCTACGCAGGAGGTACTTGTAAGTGAGACTTCAACAGGTAATTTTGTTCACGGTAGCTGCGACTGCGACGTATATATTGGCCGGCCTTGCTCGGGTTCTCTACGCCCTCAAGCCAGAATTGCTGGCAGCAATGTATATAGGCATACTCGTTACAGTAATTAGTTGCATTTTCGCTTTGCTATCTAGACCTATCTCTTATCCAGCAACTAAACAGTTAGCTGTTGGCTTATTGGTCGGCTTAGCCCTCGACATCGCAAGTAGCGCACTCGGGGGTGGAGAAGAAAAATTCGACTTGCGTCGCGCCAATATCGAAAAAGCTCTGATGGAGTTTCAGGCTAGTGGCTGCAAACCAGCACGCGTTGACGTGTCGAAGATGAGTACACGGATAGTGGACTTGAGTACGCAGTCTGCTAACCAAGCGCTTATTATCAGCGGAACCGAGAATCAGGGAGCATCACGGTTCGTATCAGAGGCTAGCTACGAGAATGCCGAGAGAAATTCTTCACGGCATGGTCTTGGGCGGCTTTTTGATCTCCTCGAGAAGGAGGTGTATGTACTCGAAGTGCGACCAGCATCGTGCATTCAGCATTGAATGCGCGATGTTGAGATATAGCAACTTCGCAAGAGAGTAATCAAGTCAACATGGTTGGAAGAGCAGTCAATGCTCCTGATCTCGTGAGCGCGCAAACACTGAATCCAAAGACTACACAGAATTGATTCGCGCTTCTCCGTCGAAACACTTGGTCACGAAAGCTGCCACTCACGAGTGGCAGCAATGGGTCGAGACGAGCCGTCGAGCAGTGCTCTCCCGTGAACAAAACAATTTGTGCGCCTGTTGAAAAAAGCGCACGACCTTTACTTATTTTGTCCGCAAGGACGGAGGTCGTGGGCACGAACGTGGGCACTGGTCATGCAGGCAAATACTGTCAGTAAATTCGGGCAATAACTGTCAGCAAACTCAGTCGTTTTGACACGAATTGGCCAATTGTTCCGGGCATATCGTGTCGCAATTTCTCGCAAGGCCAGGGAAAGCTATGTGGCGCAGCCCGTCGCGAACACGATGAATACGTACATTGCCAACCTAGCGACGTCAAGCTATCCGTACATCGTCATCTCGGTTACCCTGTTGGTCGCCTCGGTTTTTTTTCGGCACCCAAGTTTTGCAGCGACTGGGCTCGCGGCGCTTGTCCTCTATTTTATAAATGAGGTCGTGTGGCTTATCGACCGGGCAGCCTATCGGATGGTTGTCTTCGCACTGGGAATCACGCTGTTGAGTGCTGCGCTGTTCATCGAACGGCGTAGGCCGCGTGGAAAACTGTTTCGTGTAATTCAACGCTTGCGGCGGAACCCCGGTGAAGGCAGTCCCTTTCAGTTTGCAGATAAGTGAAAATGTGCGGCTTGAGAGAGAGACCCCGCTAGCCGGGGCGCCGAAAATCTCTTCACGGCCTGTCACCCTGCGCGATCAGCGGTACAGGCAATTGACCGCACCGGCGACGACACAATAGCTCGCACATGGAATGAATTGCTTGCAGGTCGGGACGGGCTTCCTCAAGAGCAGTTTGATGCAAAGGAAACTCCTTTCGGCACCAATGCGCCGTACGTGCAGTTGCGATACTGCGAGAAGGAATAGCTCACACATAGAATGAATTGCTTGCGGGTCGCGACAGGCTGCTTAAAGCCCTTCGTTAGTATGCGTCGGCGATTGTTCTGAAGTGCTCGAATTTCTGCTTTGTTATATCGCTACTGCAAACGCAACCCTTCAGTTGCCGAAGTTGGCATTGCAGTCTGGGCTGGCTGTGGGGGAACGCGTGTCCCAATCACCGTCTGCGTGCCACGGTATACCCCGCTAAGGGGATACTGAAACGGACCGAGGTAGCCAAGCATAGTATCTAGACCAATGTCTGTTCCTCGCATCGAAAATAGCACTTCGCCGTTCATAGTAACGCTACAGCCCAAACTGGCGATACAGTGCATCGTTGCATGACGCACCGGGTCGATGTAATCCCATGCCGGGGCTGGCTGGTTCTGGTATGAGGTATCAGTACCTGCTGTCACTTGAGAAAACTGAAACCGCCACGGCGCACGCATTGGATCCGTTTCGTCAGTGAAGATCCATTCGCCGCGCAAGTCGTAGTACCAGGAATTGCCTTTCAGATCGACCGCCGCAGGATAGGCAAAATCTTCGCGTTGCAACCCGTAAAAAAGAGTGTTCGGGGTGTTCGGAGGTAGTACGGCAGTCCATGTGATGAAAACTTCTGCAGCATTGCGATCAGAAAAATCTACCTCGACGGAGCCAACTACGGTTTCAACATCGCTCTTGCCAACGCTAAGGCATATGAGACATGGCGTTTGGCTCACCTCGTAAAGGTCGCTAAAGAAGCCGTGCACCGGATAGTAGCCACCGGAGTCGCGCGGCGGTTCAAGACTCTGCCCTGCTTCAACGATATTCCCCGCGGCAATATAGTATGTCGGCTTGTCGGTGTTTGGATCGCCCGCGTACATAACCACGACACCCACGCCGTTTTGTACTTCGACATAAAATCCTTTACCCGGTTGATTCTGGTCCCAATAGAGACCGTTTTCCGGTAATACCGCAAAAACGCTGCACGAGATCGCAAACAGTAAAAAAGCTGCAAGAATGCGGAGATTCATAAAAATAGCAGAAATGATAATGTGGTCGTCGCTACGAGATGGTCTCGCGGGCAAACAAAGGAAATGGGAAACCAATGATCATAGGCATGAACAAGAAGAAGCTGTGCGCGCTTGTTACGCTGTCCCTCGCACTCTGCCAATCCGTTTACGCTGATGCGCCAATATTCTTGAGTACCAACTCTGTGGTTTTGAAAAAGCCGCCTGCCGTCACCTTACCAGATCACGCCCGGCGTGTGGGCAGGATCAACTTAAATATGGCTGCCCTACGCGGTGTCGACGAAAGGATCTGGTTGGCACCACAGTTGCGCCTTAGACCATTTGACAATGTGGACGTCACTCTCAGGGGCGTACGACTAGAAGATACTCTCGATGGCTCGAGCACCTGGATCGGACATACGGACGCGCCAATTGAAGGGGATGCAGTGCTCACACTCCACAACAATAATCTTACGGGTCGGATTGACATTGGTGCGGATCAATTTCTGATCAACACCGCTATCGATGGCAATTACTACGTCACTGAAATCGATCCGTCCACCTATTCCGGCGTTCCCTGCCTATCGGGCACCGACGACACAATAGGGGAGACGATGCTGGCGCAGGAGCAACACACAACCATCGCCACCACAGCTCAAGTGTCCAATACCATTGATGTATTGGTGGCCTACACGCAACAAGTTGCTGCGCAAAACGCACTCGATCCAGCTAGCTACATCAACAATCTTATCGCAGATGCCAACAACTCGTTTGCTGTGAGCGGGATCAACGCTGCGTATCGCGTAGTTGGGTATACTGCATACGCGGGTTATCAAGAACCTTCGATAACCAATTCAACCGCCAATGCTTGGATAACCTTGATCGGTGAGATGAATAGCGGTTCGGCGGTGACCCAGGCCGCTTACGGAACAGGAAGCTTCGCTCAGCTGAAGAGTCTTCGCGAAACATACGCGGCTGACCTAGTGGTACTTTTGGTCAATGGCAACAAGTTAACCGCAACTTGCGGTCTTTCCGATTCAATACCTAACGCGCCTGACGCGAATACATATAGCAACTCGTCGGCATACGTCTTGGCGGCCGACACATGCGCAACAGGGGACCGGACGTTAACACACGAACTCGGTCATCATCTCGGAGGACGTCACAACTGGCAGGAGGCCAATGAAACTCAAGGTGATTATGACCCAACGATTGTCAGTGCTTATCTCGGCAATCATGGGTACTGGTATTCTTCTCCGTCCTTGTCATTCAAAACCATCATGGCGGTATGGCCATCATGCGGCGTGTCAGGGTGCGCGCGTATCAATCGCTGGTCGAGCTACAACCAAACGTATTCCGGGGTTCCACTCGGCATCGCGCCAAACCCAAACTTGGGGATTTACAATCGCCCAAACGACATGGTTTCTACGCTAAGCAGCTTCGCCCCGGCGGTTGCCCAATACCGCACTCCAGGAACTCTCGCCATCCCCGGAACGCCTTCGAACTTCTCGACCAGCCACTGCAACGGGATAACTACGCTTTCGTGGAGTACGACGGGTACTGTGGGTTGGTTCGAAATATACAACGCAAACCAGACGCCTCAGGCACTAATATATCGAGGCGGCAACTCGACGTTCAAATCGAGCTTTGGCGTAACCACCTCCTTGAACGTTCGTGCCTGCAATGCTGCGACCTGCAGCGGATACGGCTCTACGATAGTGCCACCGACGCCATCAGGATGCGGTCCTCAATAAAGTGTTCGACTTGATTTGCTGTTTTCGAGCACAGATTGTTACGCGAACGGCATCTTGCATCTACGTGGCGTTGGTCGACGCACCGGGCACGACGAGGAAGCTCCGGACAATTGGCGTTCACTTCATCAGAGAGATTGTGCAACGCCTTGACGAGGCGCACCTGCAAATAGACGTGAGCAACGCGCAGCCGCCGGCAAATTCGATCCTACACGAAACGCGCATTCACTTCCCGTACCCTGTGCACGTCGACCGCTACGAATCCGATCGTCGTAGAAGCCCCGTGCTACGGTCGCGGGCTGTTGTCTGAAAAGATTGGTACAGCTACCCCGGGATCCGGTCGCGTTTGCCATTCGAGCTTTTGACGAAGTAGATATCCAAGACCCCGCTTGGCGGACTCGGGATACCGCCGGGCCGCCGAAAAGCTGTCGTACTTTTGAATGTCGTCATCATCGCGAGTTCGAATCGACTCGGGCTTGCGACGTAGCGCTCGTCGCTGCGCTATCACGCATTCCAATAGCGACTTCATTCAGAGCCGCCTGATGAGAATTTATTCGCAGGCACAAAGCGCCCACCTTCTTTGCGACGACAGCCGGGCGGCGCCCATAGTGATCCCGGAACGCTGCGATTCCCGCCTCGCGCAGGTAGTCGCTGAACTGCGGCAGTGCGCGCGCGTCTGATAAGGACATATCTGTGTTGACCAGAACGAATTGTGGTTTGCGAAGACGAACATCCGACCCTTTCACGGACGTCGCGAGCGGCAGCTCTCTGGCACTGAAACTGAGACTCAGCTGGAGAGAGGAACTCGGAGTTTATGAACATGCAGTCGCAATTCAAGGTCTGAACGCGACCAGGCGAGCTACATTATCGCGCCACACCGACTGCCCCTGCGACGCCAATCACCAATGGCCCCAGGCCAAGTCGCGCGCCGCTTCACGCAGAGGGACGCGCCACTTATGTGCGTCGCTCATGAATGAGGGGGCGGAGGAATCTTCCGTTTGAAACAGGCAACTCCTCTGTCCCAATATCCGAATAGTCGTGGAGGATTCGTCGCATGTCTCGTATCAGCTTTCCCGCACTGTGCGTCGGTTTTGCGCTGTTGAGCGGCTGCACCTTTCTGGATGTGCGCGAATTCTCCTGGGACGCGACCGGCGACAAGCTATTTGCCAATGTGGTCGGTCACTGCTTCGCACTGACACGCAATGGCCAGCGCAACGACAGCGATGCATGGTTGGCCGTCCACCGCGAAGACGACAAGGAGCCGTTCGACAGCAACGCTCCGTTCTTCGTCGCCAAGGGGACGCAATTCCGGGTGACGCAGGTCATTCGCACGCGCCATCCGCAGGTGGGAACCTTCGGCGAAATATACGCCGCCATCGACGGATTGAACGTGGATGTATCCCGCGTGTTCGCCCAACAGTATTCGAATCATCCGTTCGAACCGCTGGCTGCCGAACGCTGCGATTGATGACATACGGAGATTCAACGCTTCATTGGCTACGTGTCAGTGCGCCGGTCAAGGTTCATTGCCGGGGCGAACGCGAACTTTCGACCCGAACCTGACCATGGCGAGCGTCAGCTTCGGGGAAGCTCGATTTCAGAGCCACTTGGCGGCGATTACCCTTGCTCTTGAACTCATCGAGAATACGCCAGCACGCTTATGGAACAAGTGCTTGTTGGTCCAAGAGGGAGACCGCGAGGGCCCGCAGACGACGTGGCAAATCAATTGCCTTCGTCCCATTCTTCTCACGGCGCTTCTTCAGCAACTCACTGCGCGCCCTTCTGCATCATCGTCGCGGAGGCATGTCGATGCGACACGTTACCGGTCGTGATTCTCTCGGCCGTTTCCTGTGACTGTGGGTACTCGACCGTATAGTTAAACGTGCAAGCGGTTGCGCCAGGTGCGCTAGCTTCACCGATATTTTCGGAATTCAAAGGCTGTATTTGTGGCGTGCCGGTCCAATAGGAGGGGTTCAGTGGCCATGCATTGTCGAGACTAAAATTCGTCCCATCATGATCGCCATAGATGTGCGTCATTCGAGAAACGTAGTCGCCAAGAACAACGCTCCTTCGGTTGCTGAATGGATCAGGATTGAACCCGGTGCCTTGTTCATCTGTTGCTTGGCGCTGCTTGCCAGCAACTGACATGCGTGCTTCCCAGTCGTCAAAGAAGGGTCCATTTCCATATTGATCAAGCCCAATGCCGTCAGCAGTAAATGTTGCAGTTGTGTTGGGATCCATCAGCATCGCTACCCGCACCACGTGACCCGGTGGCAACGGCTGGCTTGCGTCTTGCCAATTCTGCCAATTGCTGTTGTCGCGGTATATCTGCCAGTTCTTCCAGTTGGGTCCTGTGCCTGTCGCGCTGCAGATCTCGATATACGTCAACGGAGTCGGTGGCGGCTCCGTCGAAGTCGGCAATCTCCACAGGTTCGTGACAGGGTCCAAGACGTAGTCTGTGTTGTTAAAGACAGAGTAGTAGGTCGGCTCCGAAACATCGACGATGCCGACGGCAATGCCGTCCTGCTCTCCGGCGTCTCCACCGATCGGTCCGCGGTAAGCCACCTGCAAGAACACGTCGGTCGCATTGACCGGAATCGGATCGTTGCTGAAATCGAACGTTAGAAGTTGGGGATCTGTGCCATCGAGTGCGCCGGCAGCCACCGCAACAGACTGCGACACCGAAATCTCTGGCCATGCGCTACGCATATTCGCCACCGTGCACGTAACCGGGTCGTGAAACGTTCCATCCGGACCTTGTGAGTACTCACCCGACAAATCCGTGTGATAGCAGGCGTTGCGGTGGTACCGCGCGATCGCGACCAGATACGGCCCGGTGACTTGCGTGATATCACCGTCCTTGGTCGCGGCCAACGTCTGTTCGACCTGTCGGCCGGTACCGGACTCGGTCAACGTGTGATGACCCTGACCATCCGCTAGTGTGCTGTTCTTGACCTTTAGGCGTACTTTTTCGAATCCGAAGGTCTTTCCACCGTCACCAAACGCAACACCATTGTCGACGATATCGTGCGGCGTGCCGTCGTTGAGGATGGCATAGATTCCGTCGTCCGGGGCAGTAACTTCGAGTTGGCCACGGAAAAAGAAGTCGAGCATGCCGGTGGCGTAACCAACAGCGCGTGGAATTGTCAGATTGACGGTTGTATCGAGCTCCGCCAACCCCATGACAGTCGTGGGAACGTAAGCAACCTGAATGCTCCCGGGGATGTGCGCCGCCATTACGCCCAGAGAAGCCAACGGCGGCGCGCTGTACGCGCTGGACGTCTGACCGTCGTACACAGGCAGCTGGTCCACGAAACTCGGAGCGACGTTGTCCCGCACAGGCGCTGTGAAATGGTAGCAGTTGGTATCTTTGAGTCGGCTCGACCCGTACGACAACTGCTCGCACGGCGTGGAGACGACTACATAGTCTGTGTCCCAATTCGTCGACGGCAGCGGCTCTCCGGTTGCACCATTCATTGTCCCCGCGGTGAAGAAACCGCGGTTCGTATAATCGCCTAGACCCGAATGGCTTTGCTGCGTCCCGCCGTCGCCGCGCGTTGTGAAGAACCGAAGCGGTGTTGCAAACATCGGCACCGGGTAACCGTTGATCGGCGGAAGCGCAATGAATTGTTTGGGAAACGCGTCGCCGAAGAAACTCTTCATGACGTCATTCAGCGCCGCTTCGTCCGTGATGCCCAACACCCGGTCGTTTGCATAGTCTTCGAATGCCTGCTGTTCGGCGCTGTTGAGGGCTGAATGAGGGTCGTTGCGCGTATGCTGCGGCTGCCCCATGTCTTCCAGCAGATGCACTATGTCGCCGAGCGAGCGGAACATCGTTGCCCACAGGTGCATGCGGTCCTCCGCATCGGCCTGCCGCCCGGCACTGTCATAAATGGTATACGCCTGTTTATACCTCTCACGCGTCAGCGCGTTCCAAAACAGGTTTCGCGCATCGACATAGCTGTAGTGATTGAGACTGGACGTGTCCACGACAGGCGATGCGGCGAAGCTGTCTACGTAGCCTAATGCCCAATCGACAGACTTTCCCATCGTCTCAAGCAAGCCGGCATCGAGATATGGATCGTAGAAATGCCGGAGGCTGCGCGGATAGGTTCCGGTCAGCGATTCCTTATATTGCGGTCCGCACTGACCATATAGCAGATGCAGCGGCATCAATCCGGTATCGTCCTCGCGAATCGCCCCGCGCACAAGCCAATTCTTGATCGATAAATTCGAATCATAGGTGGTGTATCCGGGGGGGAGGCCGCGAGCTCCCACCACTGTATCCGCAAAGAGCGCCTGAAAGCGCTCGTCGATATTCTGCCCAAGGAATTCCTGCATCTGGCAGCGTTCGAACGACTCCGGCCATTTGTTCGGGTAGAGGGGAGTATCGAATCCGTGGCCATCCGTGTAGTAGTACGGAATGGTCTGGTAGTCCCTGTCGGCAGTCCAGTACAGATTGAACGGCGTAATTTTCACAAATCTGTCGAGCCCGAATCTCGCTTTGAATGCGTCGGTCGCCAGGACCGACTCTGAGTACGCCTGGGCCGTAATCAGCGCATGCGTTTCGGTATCGAAAGCCAAGGCAGAGGTGCACGCCATCAGCAATGAGATGGGAAATAGTAGTAGCTGCCTCAACACCTGCACTCTCCGATTAGATAAAACGCCTTTCTTACGAGATACATCAATCGCTGACTCTTGCTGCAGGCCTCATGGCCTGACAGACCTCTGCTGCGCGATAGCTGCTCTTGTCGAGGTTGCCCGTAGCCTTGAGTTCTGCGAAACGCCGATCGTATTGCCCTTCCGTCAATTTCCGATCGATCAGATGCAAGCTCTCCCACAGGTCGGGATTCAATGCCTTCATGACCTTGTCTTTGTTGGGTGCGAAATAAAGAATCATTTGCAAAGCGTCTCGATCAACGCTGGTATCCGGAGCGAGCGCACAAACCTCTGACGTGAAATACGGATAGCCCTGCCGGGAGAGCGCCACAGTTTCGGTGGTGACGACGTCGTTATCTCGAATACCGGCAGGCCCCTGTCTTCCGGGCAACAAGCCATGCAGGATTCCTGCATATCGGTATGCGTTCAGTTCTTCCTTGAAACCGGATGGACCAGGCTTCGCCGGCTTCATTTTCACACCCGCAAGCGCGATGGGCTCGTCGCCTGAACTGCTTTTCACGTGTTTGTAATCCGAGTCGATCCACGGAAGGTAGCCAAATTTGATCGGCGTCAGTTCCCACTCCGCCTCGAACTCTCGCGGCATGAAACCGCTGCCTTCATTCTTGACACTGTCCCAGGTTTGTTCGTAGGTGCTCGGGACGCTGAAATTCCCCTGCTGATCGGTCTTGGTCACGATTGTGTAGAGACTCTCGCGTCCGCCGTGCTCCCACGCGATGGGAATGAGCGCGAAAAAGAACATATTGACGGGCGACTTCCGACTGTACCCGGAGACGTAGCGCCCCTGCACGATGACCGTGACATCGGGTATACCCACCCCCGTGTCGCTGTCGACGATGCGCCCTGTTTTTGGCGCATATGTAACCTCGGTTGCCGATGCGTGCATGAAGCGCCAAGGAGCCGACACGCCTTGCACAAGGGATACGCCGATCACGATCAGAACTGCGTAGAAGATCCAGCGCTTCTTGAATTGAATTGCCTGGTTCGAAGGAGCCGTCATTTCACATCTCCGAAATCCGCCACACGCCGTCGCTGCCGCGGGTCATCCGCAGTGGAAAGCCATCGCGGGTCTGGTTCGCATTGTCACGAACGAGCGTCAGATCGGCATATCCAGATCCGATCATGCCATTCGCCACAGTGCCTAGCATCGTTGCGAGGTTGGGCATGTTGCTGCCGAGCGCTGTGAACGCTTGCTGATAAACGCCACGCGCAAGCGGTTGATAAGCATTGGATGCGCCCGTCGCATCCCGCGCATTCAAACGATCCTTCAGATAGGCATACACATCGCACAGCATCGCACGCTGGGCCGCGTGATCGAGGATCAACACCGTGCTTTGCGCCGTGTAAGTATTTCCGTGGTTGTCCGTTACGGTCAGAGTCGGCGTATACGCGCCTGGTACCGAATACACGAAGCTACTCGGCACGCCGGCCAGCGTGGTCGCGGTATATGTGTATACACCGGTGCCAAGAGGATCGATCGTCACGGTTTGCACGCTCGCATTGTTCGGCAATACGCCGACACCCAAGTCAAAGGCGACAGCTCGAGGCGCGAACCCGCTTGCAGGGGTGCTGCCGTCGATCGTGAAACTCAGCGGCGAAGTCGCTGCTCCGCCCTGATTTATCGTAACCGACGTCATCGCGGTTGCGCCGGGGAGTGTGATGGCGGTCACCGTGATGGTATTCGCGCCGGCTACGAGCGGCACGCCGGATGCCAGGAACTTACCATTGAACGTATTTGCTACCACGCCGTTGATCGTGATGCCGGTGTTGGTCGGCCCGACGAAGCTGCCACTGACATCGATGGTCGCATCCGCGATCGTCGCATTCGCAGCCGGCGATGTGATCGTCACATTCAGGTTCCCGGTACCAGTAATGTCTTGCGTGAGCCCTGGTGTGTGGACGGCACCGCTCAACTGGTTGATCGGCACGAATCCCGCGGGATCGTTCGGCACCGTGTTCGGATCCAGACCGCACATCTCGGTTGGCGTGGCAGGGTTTGTAATGTGCGCAAAAGAAGGTGATGTTGCCGTCGCGAAGCTCGCATCGCCAAAGTAAGTCGCAGTCAGGTTCACCTCTCCGACGGCCGCCTCACCTGGAATTGTGCAGCTCGTCGCCGGCAGGTCGATGTAGCAGCCGTTATTCTGGTCACCGACGAGGATCGTGCCCGTAGGCGTTCCCGATGCAGTCGTTACTTGCACCGTTACCGTATACGGCTGACTGACGATGGCCGGCTCCGCACTGGCAGCTGTGATCGTGACCGTTGCCGCAGTACTCCCGGGTTGTACTAGCAGGAAGTTGTCAGCGCTCGTTGCGGTTGGAACGCTTGCGGAAGTCGCAACACTGATTGGCCCGGACGTTGCGCCTTGGGGAACGATCGCTTTGACCTGATCCGTAGCAGCGTAGCTCACTACGGCCGCGGTGCCGTTGAACGTAACGGTCGGCAGCACGCCGGTGCCAGCATACAGATTTGCACCATTGATCGTGACTTGGGTTCCCACGGTGCCGCTGGTGGGCGCGAAGCCCGTAATCGAGGGAGCCTGCACTGGCGGATTGACCGTAATCTGCACCGGCGTCGATGTAGTCGCTAGTCCAAGGTTGTCTGTTGCGATCGCGGTGAACGTAAAGGTCCCGGCTGTGGTCGATCCAGGCCAGGTAACCGAAAACGGCGCTGCGGTCGCGGTGCCGATGCTCGCCCCATTTGCGTAGAAGATCACTTTTGCAATTGTGCCGTCATTGTCCGAAGCACTGGCACTGACCGATACTGACTGCCCGGTGACAAATGTTGCACCGTTAGCCGGCGATGCCAGATTTACTTGAGGCGTTGCATCCGCCGTAACGCTGACAGCTGCCGACGTTGTCGTCAGACCTGCATTGTCCGTTGCCTTCGCCGTAAGCGCGACGCTACCCGAGGTGCTCGGTGTCCAACTGACCGAATATGGCGCACCGGTCGAAGTACCGATCAAGCTGCCGTTCGCGTAGAAATCGACTTTTGCAATTGTGCCATCGCTATCAGCAGCGTTGGCAGAAACGATTTGCGCTTGACCCAGGCGCAAGATCGCGCCGACCGCTGGCGCGGTAACGCTTACAGTGGGTGGCGCGTCGGCAACGACCGTGATCTGGATGGGCGCCGACGTCGTCACAAAACCGGCGTTATCCTTAGCGACCGCAGTGAGTGTAACGTTCCCGCCTGATGAGGGCGTCCAGTTGATTGAGTACGGCGCGCTGGTCGCAGTGCCGACCAACGTTCCATTGGCGTAGAAATCGATCTTGAGCACCGTATTGGCGCCATCAGCGGCAGTAGCCGACACGGGCACGGTACTACCCAGCTTGAAACTCGCGCCTGCGGCCGGCGCAGTGATGTTGACGTCCATCGTCACCGTGACCTGAACCGGGGCAGACTGCGTTTGCAGGCCACCGTCGTCCAATGCGATTGCCGTAATCGTATAGTTGCCTCCAGCATTGGGAGTCCAGTTGATGGAGTACGGAGGTGCTGTTGCACGTCCAATCGTCCCGCCGTTCGCAAAGAAATCAACTTCAGTTACAGTGCCGTCATCTGTGGCGGTCGCCGATATGGGGATAACGGTGCCGACTTTGTAGCTTGATCCTGCAGCCGGCGCTGTGATGCTGACGGTCGGCGGCGCATCGGGAACCGTGCTGATTTGAACCGCAGCAGATGTGGCCGTAAGACCGAGGTTGTCGGTGGCGACTGCCGTGATCGCGAAGGTCCCTTGCGCGTACGGATTCCAGCTCAGTGTATAAGGTGGTGCCGACGCCGTGCCGATCAGCGCACCATCGGCATAAAAGTCTACCTTGGCAATGGTTCCATCGCTGTCCACAGCGTTCGCGGCGATGGCAATCGGACCGCCCTGCACGAATACGGCACCCGCAGCGGGACTGGTGATACTGACAGTTGGCGCGACATCGTTGACGACGGTGTAGGTCACCGGGCGCGAAGTCGTGATCAGTCCATTCACATCGGTGGCGCGGGCCGTAAACGAATAGCTGCCTGCACCGACGTTCGCCCATGTATAAGAATACGGTGGAGCGGTCGAGGCGCCGAGCAAGGTAGTGCCTTGGAAGAAGTCCACCTTGGCAATCGAGCTCTGCTGACTGGCCGCATCTGCTTTGATCGTGATCGAGTTCGGCGCATAGGTGCTGCCACACATGAGCGGACTGGTGATGACGACCAGTGGCAGATCGGAGACGGTAATGGTGGCTGTACTCGATGTCGTCGTTGTGCCTTTGTTGTCCGTCGCTTTCGCGGTCAGCCCATAGCTGCCCGCGGCTACGTTCGACCATGTGAAGTTGTACGGCGCAGTCGAAACCGTTCCCAGCAATGCCGCACCGTTATAGAACTGGACACTCGCAATCGTGCCGTCGGAATCACTGGCGGTTGCGCTCACTGTGATATTCGAGCCGGCAGGGAAAACGCTACCGCTGATTGGAGCGGTCAATGAGACTGTGGGCGGCTGATTGGCGACGACCGTGACACTGAAAGCCGGTGTCGACGTTGCGGTTGCACCTTTGTTATCGGTGGCCTTGGCCGTTAGTGAGTACGAGCCGACGGGCACGCTACTCCAGGTGATCGTGTACGGCGCCGTCGTAGCCGTACCGATCAGCGTCGTACCGCCACGGTAGAAATCCACTTTGGCGACCGTGCCGTCTGAATCGGATGCGGTCGCGCTCAGTGTGATGTTGCTGCCGGCCGGAAAGGTCGAAGGATTCGCCGGGGCCGTCATGCTCACACTCGGCGCCTTGTTGGCGGCCGACCAGGCGTGCGTCGCAAACGCACTCAGCAGGAGCAAACCCAGAATCTTGCGCAGTTGGTCATTCATTGTGATTTCCTCGCGCAAGATCAATTGCACGTCGCGGGTTGGTTGACCGCGACATACATAGTGGAGGAAATGCCTTCGGCGCCGTTATTGCGGTATACGGCAGTCAAACCGTGGAGGCCGGCGGGGAGATTCAAATTGGCTGTGGCCACGCCATTGGACAAAGGCACTGTCATCAGCGCTATCGACCCGTCGTAGAGCAAGACCGAACCGGTTATAGAACCGGAAACTGAAATACTGGCCGTGAGGGTTTGTCCGATAGTAATGCTCTTCGCCGAAGGGCTGAGCGTTACTGTGGGCTGTGCGCCCGTGGTCAGCTTCAGAAAAATCGCGTCGTAAGTTAAAGACGCCGGAGGCGTGGTTTTATAGGCACCGCTGCTGATGAGAAACGAATCCGTGGACGCGGTGTTTTCCGCCGAAGTCACGGCATAAGCGTCGCCTTTGGAATCGACGGCAATTCCATAGCCTTCCGAATCGGACTGCCACCCCGCGTGCGTACTGTAAAGTAGCGCGTCACCCATCCCGCTCACTTTTGCCACGAATAGACCTTTTGAGTTTTCGGGTTGTCTTGGCTTGAGATCGCTGAGCAGAGGAAACCCGGTCGTCGAACCAATCAAGCCGGCGACAAATGCATGTCCCGAGGCATCTACCGCGATCGCCTCTCCCCAATCGCCGTAGCTGTCCTGGCCGGTCGCTGAGCCGTTGCCGCCGAGAAAGGACGAATACACTTGGGATCGGCCGTCCGGCGATAGCTTTGTGACAAACGCGTTCGGAAATTGCGTGAAGTTGATTTTGCAGAAAAGGCAGAAGATGCTGTAGCCCGCGCCGCCTTTGGTACGTTGAAACGCGTTCGCCGTAATCGGAAAATTGAACGATGCCGTAAATCCGGTGACGTAGGCGCTGCCGGCGGCATCCACGGCGATGCCGAAAATCGCATCACCATCATTTCCACCCAAGCGTGTCGAGTACACCAGGCTGTTGCCTTGCGGATTGAGTTTTGTCACGAATCCGTCGTCCAGTCCCTGTGCCGCGGTCTGGAATGCGCCGGATGTGGTCGGAAAATCTGTCGAACCGGCATAGCCGCCAATGTAAGCATTGCCCGAACTATCGACCGCAATACTGCTGCCGTAATCGTTGGTGCTGCCGCCCAAGAATGTCGAGTACGCGGCCGGAGTGGTCTGTAGATTCAGCTTGATGACGAACGCGTTGACGCCGGACGACGCGTGCGTAGTGGTTTGATAGGCGCCGGTGCTCGTTGCAAACGTGCTCGTCGCATTGCCGGTGACGTAGACAGAGTTGCTGCTATCCAACGCGATTGCCGTGGCAGTCGCATTGGTGACATAGCTTCCATAGAGCAGCGCGTTACCAGCAGGCCCCAGTTTCACCACAAAAGAATTGTTGCTGCCACCCGCACTCGTGCGCTGGTAGGCTCCGGTCGTGGTCGGGAACGCGGTGCTTGTTGTCGTGCCGGCGATGTAGGCATCGCCAGCCGCATCCACCGCGATGGCGTATCCATTATTTATCGCCTTCGTGTCGCCGAGGTAGGTCGAATAGATCAGCGCCGTCCCGGTCGGATTGACCTTGGTGACGAAGGCCAGTTGCGGCAGTCTGCCCGGAGTACTCTGGTACGCTGAGAGCACCGGAAAATCCGTTGATTGGGTGTAGCCGACAATGTATGCATTGCCAGCGCCGTCCACGGCAATGCTTCTGCCGTGATCATCTTTGGATCCGCCGAGGTAGCTCGCATAGACCAGCGTCGGATCGATTGTCAGCGCGCGCGTGCGATCGTATGAAGCGGTTCGAATGCCGATCTGGTTGTTTGCGAGCAACTTGAACGATGCAGAAATGGGACGGCGCTTGCCGTTGTACTCCTGGTAAACGACCGGGATCTTCAACTGCATCGATTCGGAACCAACCGACAATAGCAGATTGCCGTTCTTGTCGACGCGGATGTGATCGGCGCCATCCAAAGCCAAGCAGATAGCTGCGGGGTCGACTCCCGGTTGCAACACGATGTCGTATTCCAAGTTGCGCTGGTTGCCGTAATAGACCACTCCGACACCGGGATAGACATCGTCGAACTTCACGCGCGAGTAGTTGGGGACATCCGTGAATTGTTCTACTGCGCCCCCACCGAGAAAGTAATTCGTGCTTGCAGAAAGCCTATCAAGACCAGTTCCTGGTGCATCTGACCGTGCGCCGACCAGACGCACGCGCAATATCGATGTCGACTTGGCTTGCCTGTTGGCGATTGAGATTGCAACGACATCAGAGGACACGTGCACCTGATAGCCCGTTGCTCGTGCAATAAAGCGAGTATCTGCCTGCGCTTGTCCGAGGTTTTCTTCGAACGCGAGGGGCAACTGCGCGATGTGTTCCAACGTGGCTGCGCTGATCGGATGGTTCGCACCGCTCGACGCGGGCAGCTCTGTTGCGCGGAGCATCGCAGTGGTGAATGTTTGCAACGCGAGAAAAAACGCTGCAGTGCCCAGCAGCCGAGCACAAAAAGATCGGTTCATGATTACCCCTGACTCGATTCTCATTGCCAACCCCGATTTCGTGAGTCGGTGACTTGAAAATAACTTGCAAAAACTCTGTCCATCCTGTCGGACATCGCGGTCTGGCAGCGCGTGACCCCAGCATGACACAGGCGTCGTCACGACCGCGCTGGCAATTATTCTTTCCGATCAGCCCAAACTTTATTATTCGCCGTTGCGACACAGCGCTCCGTTTGCGTACGCAAAAGTGAGCGTGGCGATTTAGAACGGAAGTGGCGCTCCCTGCCCAGATTCCCCGAATTAGCGCGACCGCGCTTAGTGCAATGGGCGCGAACCGTACCGGAGTTATATAAAGTGTGCAACCTGTCACAATTGACAGTTAGTAGGCCGTCTCCCAAGAAATCGAACGTGCAAACGTTTTCATTGCGATCACAGCTGGATATTGCGCCAGACGACTGCGCGCTTTTGTGATCTCATCCAGTACCGCTAACGCCCGAACGGCCACACCCATTCGAAGCAAATTGCGCAAATCATCCGCACCTAGATGGCGCTCTGTTGCACGCCACATCGTCAACTGTTCAAGCATACTGAAACCGACTCGAAACCAACTGCCAGGCCCAGGGAGGGCGGTTTCACCGTCCTGTGACTGATTATGGCCGGTCAAAGACATTCGCCTCTTGGTTTCGCGAAGGTCAGGTTCATGGCGCAATATATGCGTCGACGTGTGACTCAACTTGGCCGATTGGAGCCACTCATCGCGGTCAACGTCGTCCAATGATCCGCGCAATTCGCACCAAGACTTGGACATAAAAAAGCCAGCTACAAAGCCGGCTTTAAGGGAAAATGCAACAAAATACCTAGACGTAGAACTTAAAACGGAATTTCGTCCTCATCCATATCCGCCGGCGGCGCTGCGACATTGCGCGCAGGCGCAGGTTGCGGGCCGCGTGCAGGGCCACGTTCGCGTTTCTCGTAACTGCTGCCGCCAGCTTCGGCGCCGCCGCCGCCCTTGCTGCCGAGCATCTGCATTTCATCGGCGATGATGTCAGTGGAATAACGCTTGACGCCATCTTTTTCGTATTCGTCCGTGCGCAACTTGCCCTCGATGTATACTTGTCCACCTTTTTTCAAGTACTCGCCGGCGATTTCGGCCAGGCGACCGAAGAATTTGACTCGGTGCCATTCGGTGCGT